>Ga0335085_10001311_pt1 | contig 54581 bp, 48 predicted proteins | sample Lox_Sample_45_FD_206712 | JGI IMG/M metagenome (GOLD analysis project Ga0335085, IMG submission 206712) | Soil microbial communities from Loxahatchee National Wildlife Refuge, Florida, United States - Lox_Sample_4.5 | ecosystem: Environmental > Terrestrial > Soil > Wetlands | place: USA... | reverse complement strand
AGTCCGTTCAACTACTCAGAACAGGCGCTGCTGTATGTGCCGCAAGGCCTGCCGGATCCGAACAGCATAGATCACACCGATGCCGTGGTACGGGCCGCGCTGCCGTTGATCAAGGCCAGCAAAGGTCGCGCATTTCTGCTTTTCACCAGCCTGCGCGCGATGAAGCGCGCCTACGATCTGCTATTGGCGGAGTTCGAAACGAGCGGCTGGGACTATCCGCTGATGCTTCAAGGCGAAGGCTCTCGCAGCGAACTGCTGACGCGCTTCCGCGATCACGGCAACGCGGTGCTGCTCGGCAGCCAGTCGTTCTGGGAGGGGGTGGATGTGCGCGGCGAAGCGCTGTCGCTGGTTGTCATCGACAAACTTCCTTTCGCGCCGCCGGACGACCCGGTTCTGGCTGCGCGCATCGCGCAACTCAACAAACAAGGACACAACGCGTTCATGGAATACCAGCTCCCGCGAGCGATCATTTCACTGAAACAAGGTGCGGGAAGATTGATCCGCGATGAAAAGGATCGCGGTGTATTGATGATCTGCGACCCCCGGCTCATCAGCAAACCTTACGGCAAACGCATCTGGCAGAGTTTGCCGCCGATGAAGCGCACCAGGGTCGAGGAGGAAGCCGTGGCATTCTTCACGACCGCATGACCCCATTCGGCTATTGCCTGGGCGCTCCACCGCTGACCAGACGAACACTGAACTTCTCCTCCTTGCCCGCGTGTTTCGGGCCTTCCGCGCCGAAGCTGATCGCATACGCAAAGGGATCGTCCGGAGCGGTTCCGGGTCTCATGGTCGCTGTCCAGAAGTAGACAGGGGGGGTGGCAGGGAACAGCGTGAGATTGATGCGCGGGTTGGAACATTGGCGCTCGGCGATCGATGCCAATTCCGCGATTTTCGGCACGCGCCAGTCATGACGATTCGCAAAACCGCCGTCCTGGTTAAGTTTGTCCGCGGCATCCTGTGCGGATCGCCAGGTATAAGTGGCCGGTGTGCCGCTACAGGTTGTGCCGGTCCAGACCTGGCCCAGCGAGCAACGCATCCAGGTCAGATCCGGCTCGAGATCGTACAGCGTTCCATCGCCGTTGTCCGAGAAGCGCTCGACCGGAGCCGACATCGGAAACGACTTGTCGCAAGTCTGTTCGGCCCAGGCGATCGAACAAGCCGATGAACTGCAGATCAACAGCACAATTGAAAATTGTTTTGCCTTCATTGCCGCACTCCCGATTTCTTGGCTTTAAAAAAACAAGCGGGCTGACCCGCTTAATGGTTTTTCAGTTAGATAGATATTAGTGCACGTAAACGCCATTGAACAGACTGTGCGCCTTCATGAAGTGATGCTATTCAAGAATTGTTTGTTGAAAATTTGATCCGTTCATGGTTCAAAAAACACCATGAACGGATCAAATCGGCATTTACCTGTCCCCTATCTTGCTATTTTTGGGTTGGGCCGGGAACAGGATATTCGTTGGAACCCTTGTCGTAACCGGCACCGGAGCCCTTCCATGGATAACCGCGCCCGCCTTTAACCACGTCAGGCGGAAGCTGCCGGGTCTGCAAACCGGGATCGATTTTCTGACCGCGGTGCGTGTTGAAAGCATAGGCCTCCATTGCGACCATTTCCGGGCTTTCGACATCCAGCGCTTGTCCACCTTGCACGACCGTGATGCACCAATTGATCATGTCACGCATAGGTGCAACCTTGCCCAGATCCGCCTGGAATTTGGGGAAGGTTTGCGGATTCGTCGCGGCCGCATCCGGATGACAATTGCCGCAAGCCAAGCCGTTGGTAGACATCGTCGCTTTGCCGCCGTGCCAGAGCTCATAGCCCTGATTCACCGCCTCAAGCAACTGCTTCTGCATATCGGCCAGTTCGGCTTTGTCATACGGCTCTCTGGCCAGCGCGGGATTGGATGCAAGCATCCCGAGCAATGCCACCGGAGTGATCAATCCCATCACAACACTTTTAGTATTCAATTTCATCTCTCATCCCTCCTTAGATTTTGAAGCCGTTTTTCATTTCCTTAGTCAACATGTCCCCGAGCGGCTCGTACTGCATCGTACCTTTGAAGCCGGCCTCCAGGTCGATACGCTGCGTGCCTTCACCGTCGGTAAAGTTGGCGGGATCCGAACGGAGCATTTGCGACCAGGGATAAGCCATCTTGGTATCAGGATAAGGCCATGGCCAGGAAGTGGACAGCGTCCCGACAGAGGACATATTGCCGATCTTGTTGTAAACCGTCTGGTGGACATGCCCGTGGAACGACATCACGCGCTCGAATTTCTTCAGGATGTCGCGGATCTCCGGCGCATCCTCGGTCTGGAAATTCCAGCGGGGATAATAGTCCCACAGCGGTGAATGGGTGAAAACGACGACCGGCGTATCCGATGAAAGATTCTTCACGTCCTTCTTCAGCCAATCGAGCTGTTCTTCCCGCACGCCCCACGGACCGGCGATCGGGCTTTCTAGCATCATCATCGTGCTCATCCTTTCTTCTGCAGACATTCCGGCTTTGGTCCAGAAATCCCGCACCAGAATGGAGTTCATCCCGATGAAATGCACGCCCTTGTGGTCAAAAGACCAGGTCGGACTGCCGAAATGACCGCGCCATGCAGCGCCCATATCCAGATACCAGTCGTGCTCGCCGGGTATGTAATGGACGGGCATCGTCAGTTTGGAAAGGATCTTCATCCCCTTCTTCAACTGAGCATCCTCACCACTCTGGGCAATATCGCCACAGTAAACGACAAAATCCGGAAGCGGATTCATTTTCATGACTCGATCAACCGCTTCGGCCATGGTGCCGTCAAACCTGTGGTTGTCTGCGGTGTAAAGGTGTGCGTCAGTCAGTATCGCAAACCGGAACGGGCTGACTTTGCTTTTGCCGACTGCCGCCTCGGCCACTTGCACCATTCCCAAATTGGTGCCGACCGCAGTCGCCATCAACGTGGCCAAGCCGGCCTTGCCGCTGATCGTAAAAAAATCTCTCCTGCTCATTTTGTCTAAGTCAGTCATATCTTTTCTCCTCTTTCGTGAAATATGCCCCCTTTATTTGCACTAGCGGGCGCCACAACAACTCACTTGCTTAAACTGTATTACGGTATTTGTTTAATTGCCGATGACCCGACATCATAATGTTTGCCGGCTCATCAACGCTGGCGATTTAAGTTCAATTTCCTTACCTAATCTAACGAATTGTTTGAATCGGGACCATCGACGGAGTCAATCAGGCGTCGGAAGAGAGACAATACAATGGGTTAACAACGCGAAAATGGAAAGGCGACTTACTTATAGTCTTTATCAATCGGAGCCATTGAAAGAATCAATTTTGCGTTATTGTTCCATTGTTTTTAAAATGGTTAATAAATTTACGATTGATTTCAAAGCTCCGATTGTTTCCGTAAATGGTGCCGGCGCAGGAAAGGCATTTTGGTCAATACGAGTCCGCAATATTCTGGGCACATGAAGTACTTCGGATTCCTATTCCCGCAGTTTCACTACGGTGAGCTTCTCAATGTCAATCGGAAATAATCCGATCAACGCAGCGAATGAAATTGTATGGAAACTTACAATCCATTTTATCTAAGGCAAACCATGACCTTGCAGGAATTACGATACGTGGTGGCGCTGGCGGATGCAGGACATTTCGGCCGTGCGGCCGAGGCCTGCTTTGTCAGCCAGTCAACGCTTTCCACGCAGATCAAGAAGCTGGAGGATTATCTCGGTGTCGCGCTGTTCGATCGCAGCCTGAAAAACGTGACGCTTACGCCAGCCGGCCACGATATCGTCGACTCGGCGCGTCACATCATCGAAGAAGCCAATCGCATTTGCGAATTATCCAAACAGACCAAAGATCCGATGGTCCGCTCCATACATCTTGGCGTCATTCCGACGCTGGGCCCTTATTACCTGCCTCATGTTCTGCCCTTGGTGCATCAACATTATCCGAAATTGCGCCTGCTGTTGCGCGAGGAAATGACACCGCATGTGCTTGCCCACTTGACCGAAGGAAAGCTGGATGCAGGACTGCTGGCCCTGCCCTTGCCGGTCATCGATCCCGCGATGGAAACCGTGCCGCTATTCATCGAACCGTTTCTCGCGGCGGTCCCCGCAGAGCATCCGCTTGCGGCCGCAAACGAGATACGTCTCGATGAGTTGGTTCATGCCGGACTGTTTTTGCTGGAAGAAGGGCACTGCCTGCGCAACCAGGCGCTGGAGGCTTGCCAGCTGGAGGGACTCGAAAATGAAGAGATACGCGCGACCAGCCTGGAAACCCTGCGCCAGATGGTCGGCATGGGGCTCGGAGTCACATTGATCCCGGCGCTGGCAGGCATGCAGTCCCACGATGTCGGCACCCGTGTCGCGCTGCGCCCGCTCGCATCCCCGGGCGCATCACGCATCATCGGGCTGGTTTGGCGCAAGCGCTCGCCCATCGCACCCACGATGGAAAGTCTGGCGAAATTCCTGAAAGACAAGTTGCCCCCGGGGACCCTGGAGGCCAATAAATAGATGAAACTTTTTAACGAGGTAGCATCTCTATCTACATTGTCAATTCGAACCATCTAAATTATTTACTTTTTATAATACCGGCAAAATAGTATGCTGTGGGCCATGGCTCAAGATCACTTGATCGATAGTCAAATTTATTTTTATCAACCAACTATGAGGTGAAAATCATGAAACTGAAAGGAAGCAAAACCGAACAATGCCTGAAAGACGCCTTCGCGGGTGAATCCATGGCCAACCGGCGCTATCTGTATTTCGCAGGCAAAGCCGACATCGAAGGCTACAACGATGTATCCGCGCTGTTCCGCTCCACCGCCGAGGGAGAGACCGGCCATGCGCACGGACATCTGGAATATCTGGAACAGTGCGGGGACCCCGCCACCGGTTTGCCGTTCGGCAGCACGCAGGACAATCTGAAAAGCTCGGTAGCGGGCGAGACTCACGAGTACACCGACATGTACCCGGGCATGGCCAAGACCGCGCGCGACGAAGGCTTCAACGAAGTTGCCGACTGGTTCGAAACGCTGGCCAAGGCGGAGCGTTCCCACGCCAACCGTTATCAGAAAGCGCTTACCGAGTTCAAGGCATAAACCTTGGTTGTCGACTCCGATCCGGCCGCGTAATTCGCGGCCGTATTTTTCCCGATTTTGAAATTTGCACAGGACGAAGACATGGCCGCCCCAACACGCGAAGGAAATCTAGAAGCCCCTACCCGTCATCCGCTGGACTGGAAGAGCCCGGATTTTTACGATGAAGAATCTCTGTACAAGGAGATGGAACGGGTTTTCGATATCTGCCACGGCTGCCGGCGCTGCGTCAGCTTGTGCCAGTCGTTTCCGACGCTGTTCGATCTGGTGGATGAATCTTCCACGCTGGAAGTCGACGGCGTGGCCAAGGCGGATTACGTCAAGGTCGTGGACCACTGCTATCTGTGCGATCTATGCTACATGACCAAATGCCCCTATGTTCCACCGCACGAGTGGAATGTGGACTTTCCCCATCTGATGCTCAGAGCGAAGGCGGTCAAGTACAAGAAGGGCGAAGTGAAATTGCGCGACCGCGTCTTGACCAGCACCGATACCGTTGGCAGCCTGGCGGGCATTCCGGTCGTGGCCCAGGTGGTCAACGCGGTCAACAGGATCGGAATCGCACGCAAGGGGTTGCAGGCTGTCGCGGGCATTCATGCCGATGCGTGGCTGCCGGAATTCAACAGCAATCCGTTGCGTAACCGCATCGCCGGGCACAGCAGCTCTACACAGGCCGAGCCAGCTGGAATCACCAAAGGAAAGATTGCGCTGTTCGCAACCTGCTACATGAATCGCAACGAACCGGGACCGGGCGAGGACTTCGTCGCGGTGTTCGAACACAACGGCATCCCCGTGCGGCTCGCGCAACAGGAACGCTGCTGCGGCATGCCCAAGCTGGAACTGGGCAATCTGGACGCGGTTGCAAAGGCCAAGGAGTTCAACATCCCGGTGCTCGCCAAACTTGTGGACGAGGGCTGGGACCTGACCGCGCTGGTTCCTTCCTGCGTGCTGATGTTCAAGCAGGAACTGCCGCTGATGTATCCGGACGACCCCGACGTGCAGAAAGTGAAGGAAGCATTCTTCGATCCGTTCGAATACCTGATGCTGCGCCACAAGGAAGGCAAGCTCAAGTCGGACTTCAAGCAACCGCTGGGCAAAGTGGCTTACCACGCCGCCTGCCACCAGCGCGTGCAGAACATCGGCCAGAAGACCCGTGAAACCCTGGCGCTGGTGCCGGATACCGCCGTGGAAATCATCGAGCGTTGTTCCGGCCACGACGGCACTTATGCCGTGAAGAAGGAATTTCATGATTCGGCCATGAAGATCGTCATGCCGGTGGTCGATCGCGTGAACAAGGCGGAAGCGCAACATTACGGCAGCGACTGCGCGATGGCCGGCCATCATATCGAGAACGGCCTCAAGGACGGCCGCGCGCCGGAACATCCGATCACCCTGCTGCGCCTGGCTTATGGGATATAACCCCTTACGCAATTTGACTAAAACAGGAGAACAATATGTCCAACGAAGGCTACCATGAACCAGTCGAACAGCTCCGTGCCGAGACCCGTGACATGCATCGCGCGATCGTTTCCCTGATGGAAGAGCTGGAAGCAGTGGACTGGTACAACCAGAGGGTCGATGCGTGCAGCGATCCGAAACTGAAGGCGATCCTCGCGCATAACCGCGACGAAGAAAAGGAACACGCGGCTATGGTACTGGAATGGATCCGGCGCCGCGACCCGCGTTTTGACAAGGAGTTGCGCGACTATCTGTTCACCGACAAGGAGATCGCACATGAATGATTTCAGGCACGGAGACCCACCCATGGGCAAGCTGACACGAGACGATCTTTATTCCCTGGAAAAATATGCCGCCGTCCGCACCGAGTTCCGCGCCAGGGTCATGGACCACAAAGCGAAGCGCAGGCTGGCGATCGGCCCGCATGCCACGCTGTATTTCGAGGACAGTCTCACGATGCAGTACCAGGTGCAGGAAATGCTGCGCCTCGAGCGCATCTTCGAGCCCGAAGGGATACAGCAGGAACTGGACGTCTACAACCCGCTGATACCCGACGGCAGCAACTGGAAGGCAACCTTCATGGTGGAGTATGAGGACATAGAGGAGCGCCGTGCCGCGCTGGCCCGCCTGAAAGGCATCGAGAAGACCGTGTGGATGCAGGCTGAAGGATGCGGTAAGGTCTATGCAATCTGCAACGAGGACCTGGATCGCGAAACCGAGGACAAGACAGCCGCGGTGCACTTCATGCGCTTCGAGCTGTCAGCGGAAATGATCGCGGCGATCAAGCGCGGCGCGGCCGTGCGGGCCGGTATAGACCATCCCGGCTACCACGAAGAAGTTAAACTGCCGCCGCAGGTGCGCAATTCGCTGGCCGGCGATTTGCGTTGATACACTTCTGGCAATCATCTTCCGATAAATTTTTGGCAGTTGCCGTTTCATTCAGGGAGAAATTATGGGTACTTTGAGCATCTGGCATTGGCTGATCGTATTGTTGGTGGTCGTAATGATTTTCGGCACCAAAAAACTGCGCAACATCGGCAGCGATTTGGGCGGCGCGGTAAATGAATTCAAGAAAGCCATGGGTTCCGAAGACCAGGCTGTATTGCGGATCAGGGAAGGTGTGCAAGACGACTCAAACAAAGTCCAAGACAACAAGTCCGCCAACGCATAAGATTTTCCCGCGCCCGTAATTTACACCCCGTTCCGGCAGAACGACACAAATCCTGCGTAGGGTAGGCCGTTATCGTGCGGCAGACACCCCATGAATAGGCAGCACCAGCTTGGCCACCAGACCGCCCGCGGCATTATCTTCCAGGATGAATTCCCCCTCGTGCAAGCGCGCCGCCCGTTCGACGATGGCCAGCCCCAACCCTGATCCTGTCGAGTTGCTGCGTGCGGATTCCAAACGAACGAATGGACGTTTCACGGCGCCGCGTTGCGCGGCAGAGATGCCGGTGCCGCGATCCCTTACGGCGAGGACAATCTTGTCTTTCTCCTGTTCGAGATGTACCGTGATTTCACCCCCGCCGTGTTTGATGGCATTATCCAGCAGGTTGCTGAGCGCGCGCTTCATCAGCAACTGCCTGAGCGGAAGAAGATGCACATCATGCAGATCGAGCGACAGCGACCGGGCCTGCCCGGAAAATTGCTGCGATACTTCCTGTACCAGCGATTTCAGATCAGTGGATTGCACCGATTCGGTCTCATCCAGGCGGGCATAATCGAGAAATTGCTGTATCACCGCATCCATCTGTTCCACATCGGCAGCCAGTCCGTCGCGCAAAGACTCATCCGCGCTCAATTCGGCGGCGATACGCACCCGCGCCAGCGGGGTGCGCAAATCATGCGAGATGCCCGCCAACACCAGCGCGCGTTCGCGTTCGTTGGCCGAGAGATCGGCGGACATCTGGTTGAACGCGCGCGTTACCGTGACGACTTCCTGCGCCCCTTTTTCCGGCAGAGGTTGCGGCCATGTGCCCTGCCCGACCTGCACGGCAGCCTGGGCAAGCTGTTTCAGCGGGCGGGCGACCTGGCGCGCGATGAAATAGGCACCCGGCAAGGCGAGCGCGAAAACCCACACGACCCATGGCAGCAAGATCTGGTAGAAGGAATGCTCGATGCGTTCCTTGGGAAGCGCGATCCAGAACTCTTCGTCGTTGATGAAGAAACTCACCCACAAGGCTTCTTGCCCGTTGAGTTCCGACGCGAAACGCGTATTGCTGCCCAGGCTATCGCGCACCTTTTTTGCCATCATGCGCAATTCCGCCGGATGTTCGGGCAAAGGGGTGAGCACATCGCCGGCTTCCGCCATCTGCACGTGCAACCCTTCCGACTCCGCCAATTCAGCCAGCAGCGCGGAACGCCACTGCGGGGCGGCCGACAGCACGGCAGCCCGGGTCAGATTGACCACCGACACGACCAGTTGAGCCAGCTGCTTTGCGCGCGGCTCCTGCTGCACGTGGCGAAGTATCACCACGGAAACCGCGAGCGACAGCGCGATCAACACTACGATCAGCAAGAATGAGCGGGCGAGCAGGGATCTTGGCTGATTAATCAATGAAGCCTCCAAAGATTCAGGGTTCGCCCAAATGCAAGGCGTGGAAAACGAAGTATCAGTGTAGGGTAACCTTTAGGTTGGCCGGAACCAAAACATTTCGCCGCGCTGCATATGTTTCATAGGTAAGCAAGAAAACCATAGTTTCAGTGAACGGTATCCTTTAGGTTAGCCGTAACTAAATTTTTTTCGCAACACAGCGGCTGAGATGAAATGTAGATTTTTAGAGGTTCCGTCAAGGCTTGGCCCCATCCGGCACAAACACATAGCCGTGCCCCCATACCGTCTGGATGAAGCGCGGGTTGGCAGGGTCGGGTTCGACCAGTTTGCGCAACCGCGAAACCTGCACGTCTATCGCGCGATCAAACGGATCGTGGTCTCGTCCGCGCGCAAGATCCATCAGTTTGTTGCGCGAAAGCGGCTCGCGCGGATGGCTCACCAGCGCCTTGAGCAGCGCGAACTCACCGGTTGTCAGAGAAATCTGCGCGCCGGATTTTATCAGCATGCGCGTGGCAAGATTCAATTCGCAATCGCCAAAAACAATGCGCCTTTCCTCGGAATCGGGCGCGCCTACGGGTTGCAATCCCTTGCGCCGCAGCACCGCGTTGATCCGCGCCACCAGCTCGCGCGGATTGAACGGCTTGGGCAGATAATCATCCGCGCCCATTTCCAGTCCGACGATCCGGTCGATTTCATCCCCCTTGGCGGTGAGCAGGATCACCGGGACGTTCTCGTCCGCATTGCGCAACCGGCGCAGGATGGTCAAACCATCCTCGTCGGGCAGCATCAGGTCCAGTACCAGCAAATGATAGCGCTTCAGCGCCAAAGCCTTGTCCAGCGCCTTCCCGTCGCCGACGGCCTTGGCCTCGAATCCCTGCTCCGACAAATAGCGCAACAACAATTCTCGCAAACGAGCATCATCGTCGACGATTAGAATGCGATACGGATTGGTCATATCGGCATGATACACAGAACGTACACGGGGTTGTAAGGACCCAAAAGTCTGAAACAAATATTTACATCTTGGGTATTTGGAAAAATATTCTGCTTACATTCCAATCATACTATGCGTTCGATAACCGGCGAGGCGTGAATGATTCCAGGGAGGACAATGCACAACATTTTAGCAACGTATGTTGCCGCGGGATTTGCCATGTTGTTCAGCCTTAACGCCAATGCTGCCGGCGCCGTTCCCGCGCAGGATACATCTGTCACGGCCGCGACGCGCTCGGAGAACCCGCAGGACGTTCGCAAGGAAATGCGCGACCATTGGGAGCAAATGTCGCCCGAAGAACGGGAGCAAGTGCGCAAAAAGATGAAAGACCACTGGAACAGCATGTCGCAACAGGAACGAGAGGCAAGCCGCCAGGAAATGCGCGATCATTTCAAGAATATGACTCCTGAAGAGCGCAAGCAATTCGATCGCGACATGGGAAAACAGGATGGCAGGCCACCGCCTGATGGTGATTACCCAGGCGACAGTACAGTCAATCCTGAACGCACTTCCAAGTAGAAATAAAATGCCGTCCACATAGGCGCATGGGGAATTGCTAGGTGACCTCCGCCCACAGGTCATGCTCATCGGAATCGGTAATCTTCACTTCGACAAAATCACCCACGTTTAGCTGCCGGCCATTTTCGATGTACACCAATCCGTCGATCTCGGGCGCGTCGGCGGAACTGCGCGCGATCGCGCCCTCCTCGTCCACTTCGTCCACCAGCACGGTAATGGTCTTGCCGATCTTGCACCGTAGTCGTTCCCCGCTGATCTCCTCTTGCAACAGCATCAGCCGTGCAAGGCGTTCCTGCTGTACTTCGGGAGGGATGTGATCGGGCAGTTCATTTGCCTTCGCGCCTTCGACCGGCGAATAGGCGAACGCGCCAACGCGATCCAGTTGCGCCTCTTCCAGGAAATCCAGCAGCTCTTCGAACTCTTCCTCAGTCTCGCCCGGAAAGCCCACGATAAAGGTGCTGCGCAGCGTGATTTCGGGACAGATCTCGCGCCATTGCTTGATGCGTGCCAGCACATTCTCGCTGCCGGCCGGGCGCTTCATCAATTTCAGGATGCGCTGGTTGGCGTGCTGGAACGGTATATCCAGATACGGCAGGATCTTCTCCTGCGCCATCAGCGGGATCACTTCGTCCACATGCGGATATGGATAGACATAATGCAGCCGAATCCAGGCGCCGAGTTCACCCATTGCGGATGCCAATTCCGTCATGCGGCTCTTGAGCGGCCTGCCGCCCCAGAAGCCGGTGCGATATTTAATGTCAACGCCGTAGGCGCTGGTGTCCTGCGAGATCACCAGCAACTCCTTGACGCCCGCATCGACAAGGTTCTGCACCTCCTGCATCACGTCGCCGACCGGACGGCTGACCAGGTCGCCGCGCATGCTGGGAATGATGCAAAAAGAACAGCGGTGATTGCAACCCTCGGAAATCTTCACGTAGGCATAATGTTTCGGCGTTAGACGGACACCCTGCGGAGGAACCAGGTCGCTGTATGGGTCGTGAAGGCGCGGCAAATGTTGATGCACAGCCCGCATCACTTCGTCGGTTGCATGCGGTCCGGTGACGGCAAGCACCTTTGGGTGGGCCAGTTTCACCAAGTCGCCCTTCGCGCCCAGGCAACCGGTGACGATCACCTTGCCGTTCTTCGCGAGTGCCTCGCCGATCGCATCCAGCGATTCTTCCACCGCGCTGTCGATGAAACCGCAGGTATTGACCACCACCAGGTCGGCATCCAGATAAGTGCCGGAAATCAGATATCCCTCTGCGCGCAAGCGCGTCAGGATGTGTTCTGAATCCACCGTGGCCTTTGGACAACCCAGCGAGACAAAGCCGACGCGCGGAGTATTCTGTTTACTCACGGCCGTCACTCCGCCAACCAAAAGCCCATCAGCCCTACTGTCAAAACACCCAGTGCAATCAGACCGACCTGTTCCAGCGTGTCGCGCAAATGCGCGCGCTTGTGCAACCCGGGTATCAGGTCGGCCACGGCGACATACAGCAAGCTCGCCGCTGCCAATGCCAGCAACGTTGGCGTCCATGATCGCATGGTCTGCAAGGTGTAGTAGCCCAGCACGCCGCCGGCCACGGAAGCAAAGCTGGAAATCAGGTTCAGCTTGAGGGCCTTGATCTTGCTGTATCCGGAATGAAGCAGGATGGCGAAATCGCCGACTTCCTGCGGAATCTCGTGCGCAATGATGGCGATCGAAGTGACGATTCCAAGATGCGTTTCAGTCAGGAAGGCCGCCGAGATGATGACGCCATCCACGAAATTGTGGAAAGTATCGCCCACTGTGATCATCAAACCACTGCGCCCATGGTCGTGACCCTGCTCGGACTCGATCAGTTCATGCGCCTCGCAATGCTCTATGTGGCAGTGCCGCCACAGAACCAGTTTTTCCAGGATGAAGAACAGCAGGATGCCGAATAATACTGTGCCGCTGAGTATCGCCACGTTTGGAGCCAATTTTATTGCTTCGGGCAGGATGTCGAGGAACACCGCACCGAGCATCGCGCCGATGGCATAACTCACCATCGCATTGAGGTAGCGCTGCGCGCGGGGGTTGAGGGCGAACGCTGCTGCACACACCACACTCAACGCACCGCCACAGATACTGGCCGCGATGATCCACAGCAAAACCGTCATGGGAGTTATTCGGAAAACCAGGGGCGCGGATTATAACACCCCGCACTCCGCACAAGGCGTGGCGCGCCGCTACCCATCATTGCCCTTGAAACGCCGAGGTCACTCCACCGGCAAACCCTCCGCTTCGGCATGAGAAGCGGATACCCTGATAGTGCGCAAACAATTGTCGGACGGCAAGAATTCAATTTTCAAGACACCGTATCTGCCTCCTGAACGGTATGTGTCACTATTTATCGGCTCACTGGATCCCCTGATCTCCCGTCTGAGCATCCATCCACGTCTCTGGAGGTCTGGTCTGATTTTGTATATGTTGATGCACATGCCTGGAGGGGGAGGCGGGAGTTCCGATGAGCGCTGTCCGGGTTCGTCCCCCCAGCTGAAGAAAAAAAGCGATCGGGTAGGTATGTTGTCACCTACGCTCAAATTGAAGTACCAATCCTTCCCGCGTATCAGCGTGTAGATCTTCTCGTGGTATCGATTCAGGAATTCCTCATTCGGCATCATGTCCGTGCCAAAGATCTTGTCCACCTGATCCTTTGTCACATAACCTTCCGGTCGGTCTGCCACCTTGAGTATCTTTTCCCATAGCTCGTCTGCAGTAAACGGATAAGGCGCGCCATAAGACACTTCCGGCATAGCATTTTTGCCAGACGATTCCTGATTCGCATTACTTTCAGTGGCGCCAGTCCCTGCTGCCGCAAACGAAAAAACGCCTGACAATACCGCAACGAAGCAAATCCCCCTTTTCACGCCATCTCCTTCATCCGTAACCGATCAACACGTCATCAGGCCTAAGGCCCGCCAGATCCATTCCAGCTTTGCGATTCTAACTTCATTTCGAGTTTCATGAAATAACGCTAATCCAGCCAGATGAACGTGCCCATGCGTCCGGTCGCACCGTCGCGGCGATGGGAATAGAACCGCTCGCGCTCTTCATAAGTACAGTAATCCCCCCCATAAATGGCGGTAATCCCCAAGGAGTCGAGGCGCAAGCGCGCCAGCATATACAAGTCGGCAAACCACTTCCCTTTCAGTCCGGGAATGAATGCTTGTGCTGATTGCGGCTGTCTGGTTATGAAGGCAGCTCGGACTTCTTCACCGACTTCGTATGAATCCCGGGCGATTGCCGGGCCCAGCCAAGCCATTAGGTTTTGCGGGGCAACCTCCATCGCCTGCACGGCTGCTTCGATGACACCGGCCGCCAAACCTTTCCAGCCCGCATGCACCGCACCGACCACGCTGCCTTGAGTATCGCACAACAATACCGGAAGACAATCCGCGGTCATCACCACGCACACCGCACCGCGGCGCCCCGCGATGCAGGCATCTCCCTGGGGCAGGCAGGATGCCAAGTCAGCACGGACCACGTCCGTTCCATGCACCTGCTTCAGCCAAACCGGTTCGCTCGGCAGCAGGGTGTTAAGCAGCATGCGATTGCGCTCGACCGCCAGCGGCGCATCGCCGACGTGATCGCCGAGATTGAGACTGTCATAGGGTGCATTGCTGACGCCACAGGCACGGGTGGTCTGCAAAGCCCTGACATTTGCAGGAGCAGGCCATCCGGGAGTGATCAAATGTTCAAGCAGACTCATTCACAATGTCCCTGATATGTTGCAGCAACTGCCGCATGTCCTGCGGCAACGGCGCATGCCATTCCATATTCTCTCCGCTTGCCGGATGTTCCAGCGCCAGCCGCGTGGCATGCAAAGCCTGGCGGGGAAAGCCGCTCAGCAATGCGCGCAATTGCGGCACGCATTTTTGCGGGCCTTTGAGATAGGTGCGATCGCCCACCAGAGGATGGCCGATGCGCGCCATGTGCACGCGGATCTGATGGGTGCGTCCTGTTTCCAGGTTGCAGCGCAGCAATGTGCAACTCGGGAATCTTTCTTCGATCCGGTAGCGGGTGACTGCGGGTTTTCCGCTTTCCACCACCGCCATCTTGACACGCTGGCTGGGGTGCCGCCCGATCGGTGCTTCCACTTTTCCGGCACGCGTCAATTCGCCATGCACCAGGGCCAGGTATTCGCGCTGCACGCTGCGCGCTTCCAACTGGCGCGCCAATGCCGTCTGCGCGGCCAGGGTTTTGGCTACCACCAGCAAACCGCTGGTATCCTTGTCCAGCCTGTGAACGATGCCGGCACGCGGCACCTCTTCCAGCTGCGGAACGTGATGCAGCAGGGCATTGAGCAATGTACCTTCCCAGTTGCCGCTGCCCGGGTGCACCACCAGCCCGGCAGGCTTGTCGATGACCAGCAGTGCATCGTCTTCGTACAAGATGTCAAGCGCAATGTCCTCGGGCAGATGGGATTGTTCAGCGGGATGGATTTGTGGCAACAAGGTCAGCTTTTCACCGCCCCAGACTTTCTGTTTTGTCGTGGCAAATTCGCCATCCACCCTGACCTGCTGACGGGTGATCCATTCCTGCAAACGGCTACGAGAATATTCGGGAAGCAATCTAACCAGCGCCCGATCGAGGCGCAGCCCGGCGCAATCTTCGGGCACAACCAAATGCAGCTCGTTAAGGGCCAAAGGGTTTACGTTATAATGACGCAAATTACTTTCCGGATCTGTCATGCGCCCGCTCTTTGGTTCATTCATACCTCGTAGTTTAGCCGTATTCCTCTTATTTACGTTAACTGCCTGCAGTTTGTTCGGTTCAAAATCCGATGTCGACAGTGGCGCAACCACTGCTTCCGCCGAAGTGATGTATAACGATGCCAAGAAAAGACTCAATGACGGCGCATTTGACGACGCCGTCAAACAGTTTGAATCCCTGCAATCGCACTATCCCTACGGGCGTTACGCCCAACAGGCGCAGCTCGAGATCGCCTACGCCTATTACCGCCAGAGTGAAGCCGATTCTGCGATCGCCGCTGCCGACAGCTTCATCAAGCAGTACCCGAACAATCCTCATGTTGACTATGCCTACTACGTGAAGGGCCTGGCCAATTTCAACGCAGACATCGGATTGTTCGGAATGACGTTCGGGGAAGATCCTACCGAACGCGACCCGAAAGCGGCGCAAGATTCATTTTCCGCATTCAAAGATCTGGTTACGCGCTTCCCCTCCAGCCGCTACGCTCCCGATTCCAGATTGCGCATGGACTATCTCCTCGATGCGTTGGCCAAGTATGACATCCATGTCGCCAGTTACTACCTGCGCCGCGGCGCGAACATTGCCGCGGTGAATCGCGCCAAAGAAGTGTTGGTGCAATTTCCGAATACACCGTCAATACACGATGCGCTGTTGATTATGGTGCGAGGTTATGAAGCCTTGGGCATGACTGAACTGCGCGACGATGCGCAGCGCGTGCTGGACATGAATTTTCCAAAATCCGGCCCCCTGGCAAATATGCAGAGCAAAATATCGCAATAGGGCGACGAATTGGTACTTACGCACCGAATCTTACGGGATGGCCTTTCCATGAATTTCTGCAGCCAGTGCGGAGGTCCGGTCGAACTCCGCATACCACCGGATGACAACCGCAAGCGGCACGTGTGTACCGTCTGCGGCGAGGTGCATTACCAGAATCCCAAATTGATCGTCGGTGCGATGCCCGAATGGGAAGGGAAGATCCTGTTGTGCAGGCGCGCGATCGAACCTCGCCAGGGACTTTGGACACTTCCTGCCGGATTCATGGAAAACGGCGAAACCACCGCTGAAGCAGCGACGCGCGAAACATTGGAAGAGGCAAACGCCCGTGTCGCCATCGGTGAATTATATTCAATGTACAGCCTGCCGCATATCAATCAGGTGCATCTGATGTTCCGCGCGAGATTGCTCGATCTTGATTTTCGCCCCGGACAGGAGAGTCTTGAAGTCAGGTTGTTCGGCGAAAATGAAATTCCCTGGCACGAAATTGCTTTTCGCCCGGTGCGATTCAGCCTTGAACATTACTTTTCCGAGCGTCAAAGCGGAACATTCAGTTTTCACATCGGTGATCTGGATGCGCCCGAGCGCAAAGTCTAACCGGGAATCCGGATATGCGGCGAGCATTGGCCACAGTAGCGAAATGTGGAGAAAAGCGCGAATTTCGTTGCCCGAAATTGGCATGATGAGTCTTTGAGCGAGACAATCAATTCGAGTACTGCAGTCTTACCCTTACTGATTGAAGTTTGCACCCTGCATCTTCACGCCTATAATCCAGCCCTTGAAATTTCCCGCACAACACCCATGCAATTTGTTCGCTACTCTCTGCTGATTTCCTCCATGCTGGTTGCCGGTTGTGCAGGGGTACACAACCCGGAAGACCCCCTGGAGCCGCTCAATCGCGGCGTCTACCGGTTCAACGACGCCCTGGACAAAGCCTTTCTCAAGCCTGTTGCAAAAGGGTACAGCGCGGTGATGCCAACGCCTGGGAAGAACATGGTGACCAATTTCTTTTCCAATCTGGACGATATCATGGTCACCGCCAACGACTTGCTGCAATTCAAGCTGGCGCAGGGTTTTTCGGACGGTATGCGCTTCGTTGTGAATTCAACTATAGGTGTATTCGGATTGATCGATGTCGCTTCGGCCGGCGGGTTAAAGAAACACGACGAAGATTTTGGCCAGACCCTCGGCAAATGGGGCTTTGGTAATGGCGCCTACCTCGTTTTGCCGATCATCGGACCGAGCACGGTGCGCGACGGACTCGGGTTCTTTGGTGATCTGTATGTGGATCCGATGTACTATATCGATGACATGAGCACCCGCAACCTGACCTATTTGTTCCAAAAGGTCTCCCGCCGGGCCGGCCTGCTGGATCAGGAAAAAGTCATGGACGAGGCGCTGATAGACCGTTATCAATTCATGCGGGACATTTACCTGCTGCACCGGCAGAGCCTGTTGTATGATGGCAATCCTCCGCGCAAAAAATACGATTACGATGATGAGGGCGACGATACGGCGCTTCCGCAGGATTCCCCCGCGTCAGACTTGCCCTTGCCGAAAAACGCGGTCCATCCTTCGGATGCTGCACCGCAGTAGATTCACGTTGCAGCGCATTGCAGCAGTCTGTCATTTCACCTATCATGAACGTGTCGTTCAACTGCAACTTTCCGCATAAATGGCATTCCAATTGTTTTTCCCAACCATCAGGAGAAAATCATGACAAATTCCCGCCTTTTAAAAATTATATTGTCCACGGCGCTGTTGGCGCTTGCCATCTCGGGCTGCTCCAGCACGACCAAAGTGGAAAGCGACCTGGGTATCAAGGGTGCTCCTGATTGGGTCAACGAAGGAACCAATATTCTCAGTGAAAAGGATGGCCGCCTTTTCCATGGCGTGGGTTCGGCGTCCCCGATGGGCGATATGTCTCTGCAGGAATCTACGGCCGATGACCGGGCGCGCGCTGAAGTGGCGCGGGTCTTGTCGTCCTACATGGATGTGGTTTCCAACGATTATATGGCTTCGGCCAAGGCCAGCGGCGCCAATACCAATGAAGAAGCCGTCTCGCGCGAGATCAAGGCCCTTACCAAGGTCAACCTGGCCGGCGCCAAAGTCCTGGGCAGATGGCGCGACCCGAAAACCAACATTATCTATTCCGTCGTCGAACTGGACATGAATCACGTCAAAAGTACTCTGGCAGGAACTCAGAACATGAACGATGACTTGAAGCGTTACATCGAATCCAGTGCCGACAACATCTTTGACCAGGTTGCAAAAGAGAAGAAATAAATCGCAGTCACTAGTGATTCCAGTCGATTTCGATGTCCGCCTTGCTGCCACATCATCCCTTCCGGGTGGGCCGGTTGGATAACTCGCAAATTGCACACAATCTGACCTGCCCAGCTTTCGACGCATCACGCAACAAGGAGATGAAAATGAAACTCTCGGTATTTGCCGCATTTGCATTCATGCTCTCGCTCCTGCCGGGCTGCGCCAGCAAACCGACCACGCCAGACTGGGTCGCCGGAGATAGCGCCCGGTATAACAGCGCGCAATACCTGATCGGACGCGGACAGGCGGGCGCGCAGGAAGAAGCCAAGGACCGCGCCCGGGCGGATATTGCAAAGGTATTCCAAGTGGCGGTTGTGGTAAACAGCGAAGATGTGCAGCGTTCCAAATCCGATTCCACCGGCGCTTCGCAATATGAGCAGCAAGCTTCGCGCAGCATCAGCACACGCACCGACCAGATCATACGCGGTATCCAGATCGCAGAAATTTGGCAAGACCCCGCCACCAAGAACTTTTATGCGCTCGCCGTCCTGCCGCGCCTGCAAACCGCGGCCAGCCTGCGCCAGCAAATCAGCCAGTTGGATGACGCCACCGCAAATTATATCGATCAATCACGCAAGACCAGCGATCTGTTCCAGAAAATTGCCGCGGCCAGTTCTGCGGTGGAGTCCCAGCGGGAACACGAGTCGCTGCAAAAATCCCTGCAAATCGTCGACCCCACCGGGCGCGGCACGGAATCGAAATGGAATAGCGCAAAACTCCAAAGTGATCTGGACGAGTTGCTGAAACGGGTGCGGATTGCACCGGAAGTGTCGGCCGATTCCACCCCCGGCTTGTCCGAAGTAGTGGCTGGCGCACTGGCCAATGCCGGATTCATGATCGAGACCGGCCAGAATCCGGATTTTGTGCTGAAGGCGAGCCTGGCTCTGGATGACCTGGGCATTCAGAACGGATGGGATTGGCAACGCGGGGTGTTGGAGGTCAACCTGTCCGAGGCGGCCAACGGCCGTGTGCGCGGCACCAAGCGCTGGACAATTAAGAGCAGCGCTCCGGACAAGCAAACCGCCGCCAAACGCGCCCTGAACGATGCCGACGAGATCCTGAAGAAAGAGTTGCGGACAACGGTCATCGATATGGTCAACAGCCAGTAACGCCGCGAGGTGCGCGCACGGCCGCGGGAGCCGTTACTTACGGTGAGGCCTGGCTGGCCAAAGGTAATAGTCGGACATGAAGACCCTACGACCGGCCGTCACTTTGACCGCATCAAACTCACGCGTTGCAAGGACGTTACCGGAATGATCGTAATAAGTGACCTTCAGATCGTGCGTTCCCGGAGGCAAAACCAAACGCGCCATCAGAATATTTCCCGGCAATAATGACCAGCTCCGGGTATCGGCACGCTCCGTGACGATTGCTCCGACATCGGTCACGATGCTGATTATCAGCCCGGTTCCGGAATCCCCGTTCTGATTCTTGGCTTTTCTCGCAATGGCGTTCTTCACCATCATTCTCGCCACTGCCCGAGCAGTAATGGCCGGCAGACGGTCATCCAGACTCTTTCTGGCGATGGCGTTGACATCCTCGACCAATTCCGAAGTTGCCGTACCGGATCCCCCGCTTATTTCGAAACTGGCCACCGGCACCGGACGCTGAACGAACCTTGGCACGGCAATGCTCATGATTGCCGCGCCGTGCTGCGGATCCGGGTTGGCAACATGAATGATGTTCTCCGCAAATGTGGGGCCGAGACCATCGTTAAGGATGAAGACCACCTCGCCATTGTTGGACAGGTCCGGGGATTGCACTTCAACCCCGGAAGATTTCCTCGCGGTAGTCACCCGTTTCATGGCCTGTGGGTTCTCCATCCGGTCGAGGTCTGCCTTGAGTGAGGCAGGAACGCCAAATCCGGTGAGACTGCTCTGCTCCTCGTAGCCATCGACCGCCTTGCTGAAATCGATACGCGCCGAGTCTCTCTCCCCGACTTCTTCGTATGTCATGCCGTTCAGATAACGAACGAATGCACCGGAGAGATAGGTCGCAGACGGATTATCCCCGGCAACCAGGCGCTGCTTGATATCGAACTGCCTGGCTTCAACCGCCGCCTCATCGACATTACCGGCCTGCAAATAGTTGAGTTCCTCGTATGCATAGATCAACAACTGTTCATAGGGAAAGCCTTCATAAGCCTTCACAGTATCGTTCACCACCACCGAGCCGGTCTGTTCTTTCAGGCTGACTGCGCTGAGCCGTTCCATCAAGCTTTTCGCAGCCTCGAATTGCTGATTGGAAGCGCTGTAGTCCCCCTGAAAATGGAGCAAGGTGCCCTTGTTGAGGTAATACAGCATCTGGTCGGCCCCGGTCAGCTTCAATTCATCAAGCGACTTTAGGGCACCATCCAGATCGCGGTTGCTGGTTTGCTGCTCGACAGTGGCAATGCCGACACTGTAAGTGGCACATCCGGAAAGGAAGAAGGCCGCCATGCATACCAGCGGCCCGAAGAACTGCCGACTCAGCCAGTCACGACCAGCGGCGGAGCATGGCGCAATTGACATCCCTGCTAGCGGAACTTGGCATTCTTGATTTCTTTTTTCAGTTTCTTCTGGCCGATCCAGACCTTGCTGTTGTCGGCAAGGCTCACCAGGGTAAGATCAACCTGATAGAACCGCACCTGTTCGCTGTCCTGCGCATCGATGATGGTATTGATCGAGCCCATCAGCATGTAATCCGCACCGGTTTCCTTGCCCATCGCCTTGCGCGTGGCTTCCGTGGCGTTCAGGTCCATATCCGAGCGTTCTTCGCGTATGTCGCCGCGCTCGCTCTTCGATGCAACCACATCGACACGGCCGGAATTGACAAAGGCGCGCTCAAGATCGTTCACAAAGGTATTGGTATTGATGTGTTCCTGTGAAAGGTTGCGGATACTGCCGATGATGACCACCGGGCGCTTCTTCAAAGACAAACTGTAGCGATCGATCCAGCCGGCCGAAAGAGAGTCGCGTATCATCTCTTCAGACACCAGGCGCGAATCGGTATCGTTCCAGGCGCCGGAAATATCGATCACCTCTTCCACCCCGACCCGCTTGACTTCAGTGGAACATGCCGCCAGCATCAGCGCAGCCACGACGGTCGCTGCCATCATCCATACATTTTTCTTCGTTGCCATAATGCCTCCACAAGAATCAGCAAGTCCATTGCATCCGCCACTTGCCCATGCCAGCTCAATGGTGAGCGGAAAGGCCGCCGGATCCGTTACCCCGCTGTTCGATATTATAGACACAATGGGGTTCCAATAAACAAGAATTCAAAATACGTTACCGCGCCTGCCCGCACCTTTGCTGTTGATCGGCCATGTAACGCAGCCGAAAACCCGCGAACGCCAAAAGCGACTAGCCGATTTGACTGCTGCGCAACGCGGCAATACGTTCATCCAACGGCGGGTGAGTCATGAACATTCTGGCGAAAGCATGACCGCCGGAGATGCCAAAAGCGGCAATTTTTTCCGGCAAGGCGGCCTGTTCATGATTTATTTTCAGCCTTTCGAGTGCCGCGATCATCTTACCCTTCCCGGCCAGCCTTGCGCCGCCTGCATCGGCGCGAAATTCGCGCTGGCGCGAAAACCACATCACGATGATGCTGGCCAGCACACCCAGCACTAGTTGCGCGGCAATTTCCGCAACGAATGCGCCGATGCCAGGTCCATTCCGTTCGTCGTTCTTCAGCAACACGCGATCCACGAAGAACCCGAACAACTTGGCAAAAAATATCACGAAGGTATTCACCACGCCCTGGATCAGGGCCAAGGTCACCATGTCCCCATTGGCTACATGAGTGATCTCGTGACCCAATACGGCTTCGGTTTCATCTTTGTTCATGTTGCGCAACAGGCCGGTGCTCACCGCAACCAGAGCATCGTTGCGGTTCCAGCCGGTGGCAAAAGCATTCGCATCCGGCGCATCGTATATCGCCACTTCCGGCATGCCGATGCCCGCGCTTTGAGCATGTTTGCGCACGGTATCAACCAGCCAGCGCTCCGTCGGATCAACCGAGTTTTCGATGACCTGCGCACCAACCATGCGCTTTGCCGACCACTTCGACATGGCCAGGGAAAGCAGTGAACCGGAAAAGCCGATCACCGCGGATAGCACGAGAAGTGCCGTGAAATCGATGCCGCCGGACTGTTCCAGCCAGCGATCCACGCCGAGCAAACGCAGTGTGATGTTGATCACGAATACGACAGCCAGATTGGTCAGGACAAACAGGAAAATCCGCTTCATATTTTTTATTGCCTCCAAAACAAGTCATGCTGAAGTGCCGATCGTCATGGCGGGCACTTCGCGCCGGATACATTGGGCATTGAATGCCAGATTTCAAGAGTCTGTGCCCAGGTGTTAAACTTGCCACGATTCGATACCCGATCGGAGGTTAAGTTGCAAGAACTGCTTAATAATCCTGCGGTACAGGCCGGTTTTGCCCCTTTTCTGGTTGCCCTGATCGCCGTTGAGTTGTTCCGGCGGATCAGATTGAGCGGCCTGGCCATCATCGCCGGGTTTGCCGTCACCGTTTATCTGGCCAGCGACTTCAACATGGTGCCGCTCACTGCCGTAAAGAAGATCGTTCTACTGGGATCGATCAGTGCTTTGCTCGCGCTGGTACTCGTATTGTTGCAATTACGCTGGTTTGCTTGGTTGCTTCCGGTACTCGGAGCCGCAGCCGCGATCTGGACGGTACTGCGGATACTCCAGAATCAGGAACCCCAGGTTGCTCTGCTGTGGGGAGCGGGTAGTGCGGCTTACGCTGCGATTCTGGTTCGGGCGATGGACGCGCTGTCGGACCAGGAACCGCTGCGCGCCGCCGGTGCTGCCACCGCCCTGGGCATCGGTACCGGTGGTGCGGCTCTGGTTGGCGCTTCCGCCCTGCTCGGCCAATTCGGATTGGCGCTTGGATCTGCTGCCGGCGCGCACTTGCTGATCCAGATGGCCAGCAACAAACCACTCCCGACCGGACGCACGTTCACACTGCCGCTTGCGGTGATTGCCGGACTGACCGGCTGCCTCGCCGTGCTCAGTGCAGAACTTCCGTGGTACGCGTTGCCCATTCTTGCAGCCATCCCCGTTATGGCACGGTTGCTGCCGTTACCCCACCGGTCAGTCCGGATACGAAGCATGCTGCTCTCGATCCTTGCATTCGCGCTTGTGGCAATTGCGATCTATTTGACTTGGCGTGTGGCGGGTGGCGTGCCGGTTTGATACCTTGCGCCAGATTTATCCTCTGAATGTAATGAAAGAAGCAATACCTCCGTGTTTATGGAGATGCGGCCTTTACAGAAGCAATAACGCTTGTTATTCTGGACATTCATCAAACGCCTGTTTGATTTTCAATCAATCACATAAGGAATGAATATGCACAAGTCAGTATTCGCGGCACTTGTTGTCTCCGTTGCACTGCCTTTGTCAGCCGTCGCTGCCGACAGCTATACGGTGGACCCGCTACACACCTTCCCGCGCTTCAGGATCAACCACCTCGGCTTTTCCACCATGCAAGGCCGCTTTGACAAAACCACCGGCAAGGTTACCCTGGACCGCGCGGCAAAGACCGGCTCGGTGGAACTCGCGATCGAGACCGCATCCGTCGATACCGGTTTTGTCAAACGCGACGATCACCTGAAATCGCCGGATTTCTTCAACGCCGTGGAATACCCGACTATCACCTACAGATCCACCGCGATCCGCTTCAAGGGGGACACTCCTTCCAGCGTTGAAGGCAACCTGACCATGGCCGGCGTCACAAGGCCAGTGACCTTTACAATCGATGCATTCAATTGCGGCACCAATCCGATGAATAAAAAAGAGGAATGTGGCGCCGACGCGAGCGCGGAGATCAAGCGCTCCGATTTTGGTGTCAAATACGGCGTGCCCAACATCGGCGATGACGTGAAGCTGATTTTGGAGATCGAAGCAGTCAAGGATTGACCGTCAATCGGAGACTGCACGGCAAAAAGGCAATCCATCCGGATTGCCTTTTTGCATCCAGTGTCGCCCATCGCAGGGCAAACAGATATTATTCCAATGCTGATAAGTTGGAATTGATTTTTGACAATGAACCCATCAATACTTGAATCAGGTGATCGAATGTTCCTGTTCTTTCTTCACCGCAAAGCAGAATTGCTTAGCCTGTCTCATGATTGCACTTCATCGCCCGGTCTATAGAAACCGCGGAAACCGGGCATTGATTGCTGAGCCTGTTTGCGGATAATAGAAATATGATACTCAAACTCCGCCCCTACCTTGCTGTGATGGCGATGTTGTTGTTGAACAACAGCTGCGCGACGTATCAGCCAGCGCGGACCGATGATATCTGTACCATCTTCCGCGGAGATATCGACTGGTATGAATCTGCCCGTGATGCAAACAAACGCTGGGGAACGCCGGTGTGGGTAATGATGGCGATTATCGATCAGGAGTCACGCTTCGTCAGCGACGCGCAACCGGAACGAGACTGGTTCCTGTTTATTCCGCTACCACGCCACTCATCGGCCTATGGCTACGCCCAGGCGCAGGATCAGACTTGGGATAAGTATATGAAGGAGACGGGCAACAGCGGTCATGATCGTGATGATTTTGCCGATGCGATCAACTTTGTAGGCTGGTACACCAACACGACACAACGCACCCTCGGCATCTCCAAGTGGGATGCCTACAACCAGTACCTTGTCTATCATGAAGGATATGATGGATACAAGAACGGCAGCTGGAGAGACAAGGGATGGTTGACGCAGGTGGCCGGCAAGGTCAGGAATAAGTCGGCTGCCTATAATGCCCAGTTGAAGAAATGCAAAAAGGAACTAGACGAAAGGGCGGACAGCTGGTTCTAAATTGCGATTGCTGCGTGTCTATATCCAGGTCTGGCAGTTGCCAAAATATCTGCTTTTGCACAAACCATAGTCGGTGAGATACCGCCTGACGAAGTCCCTTATGCCCTGCTGTCTGACTTGGCAGCACAAGTCAACATGGAAGCGCTGTCTTTTCGAATCTTCAATCCCATCTAGTTCTAACGAACCAGACCGCTATTTGCAATCGAATATATCCGTGTGCGATTTATTGACCGGTGATATCGTGCTCGAACGGAGTTCAGCTCTTTTGCCATATCTTGCGCAATGTGCGGTTGCTGTTTGAGCAACAAACTTGGAGGAGATAAAGCTATTGTCGTATTCGTATGATACCGAGCTTTCCGATGCCTCCAGAAGTCTTGGCGTATTGCATCCAGTGAGAAGAAGCATGGACAAGGATATCAAAACTGGATTAATTGATTTCAGCATATCTTCCGCCTCGGTCACGACAATTTTGTTATATTTCGAAGCCGCGAATTTGCCAATTGCTGCAGGTTACCAGCCCGATTCGCGTTCGGGAGTTGCGGTAATCTGGTGGACGCTCAAATCCGTCCCGTTAAATTCTTCTTCTGCACTCAAGCGTATGCCGACCGAAGTTTTCAGAACGCCATACACTGCATAGCCGCCTGCAAAGGCGATCGCCACACCCAACAGCGTGCCGCACAGCTGTGACATGAAACTCACCCCGCCCCTGCCGCCGAGTTCGGTGAGTCCGAATATACCCGCCGCGATCCCGCCCCACGCACCGCACAGACCATGCAGCGGCCATACGCCGAGCACATCGTCGATCTTCCAGCGGTTTTGCGTCAAGGTAAACATCCACACGAACAGCGCCCCCGCCACTCCGCCAACGAACAGTGCGCCAACCGGATGCATCACATCCGAACCCGCGCATATCGCAACCAATCCCGCCAAAGGTCCATTATGCACGAATCCCGGATCGTTCCTGCCCGCCCACAGCGCGGCGAGCGTGCCGCCCACCATGGCCATCAGCGAATTTACCGCAACCAGTCCACTGATGTTGTTGATCGTTTGCGCCGACATCACGTTGAAGCCGAACCACCCTACGGTCAGTATCCATGCCCCCAGTGCGAGAAACGGTATGCTGGATGGGGGATGCGCAGAAATACGACCTTCATCGCTGTAGCGTCCGCGCCGTGCGCCGAGTAGCAGCACTGCCGACAGACCGATCCAGCCGCCCACCGCATGCACCACCACCGAACCGGCGAAATCATGGAATTCCGCGCCAAATGCACTATTCAACCAATCTTGAACTCCGTAATGATGGTTCCACGCGATCCCTTCAAATAAAGGATAGACGAATCCGACCAGAACGAATGTCGCCGCCATTTGTGGATTGAATTTGGCACGCTCGGCGATACCGCCGGAAACGATCGCCGGGATCGCGGCGGCGAATGTCAGCAGGAAGAAAAATTTGACCAGTTCGTATCCGCTCTTTTGCGCAAGCTGTTCCGCGTTGCTGAAGAAATTCACCCCGTACGCAATCACATATCCGATGAAGAAATACGCCAAGGTGGACATCGCGAAATCGGTCAAGATCTTGACCAGCGCATTCACCTGGTTTTTCTTGCGGACCGTGCCCAGTTCCAGAAAGGCAAAACCGGCATGCATCGCCAGGACCATGACCGCACCCAGCAAAATGAACAAAGTATCGCTATTGATTTTCAGATTTTCCACGCCTCTCCCCCTTTGCGCCCGCTTTATGACGCATCCATATTATTCCTCATTGTATCAATCCCCCGAAAGGAGGAATGCTAATCTTGCCAGCCGTTAAGGAATTTTTCCAGCCAGAACAAACCGACGATGGTCTTGCTGTCGTTGATCTTGCCGAGCCTGATCCAGTCAATCGCTTCCGGCAGGGACAGCTCGAACACTTCCAGAAACTCTCCGTCATCCAGCTTGCTCCCCTCGTGGGTCAGTCCGCGCGCCAGAAAATATTCCATGCGTTCGTCGGCATAGCCGATGCACGGCCAAGCAGTCGTCAGATGGATCCATTCTTTCGCCGCATAGCCGGTTTCTTCCAGCAATTCGCGTTTGGCACATACCAGGATGTCTTCGCCCCGGTCGATCTTTCCCGCGGGCAATTCTACGAATTCGCGTTGTAACGGATAGCGGTATTGTCTTTCCATCACCAGTTTGCCGCTATCTAGTATCGCCAGCACTGCCACTGCACCCGGATGAGTGATATATTCACGGCTGCTCACTGCGCCATCCGGCAGCATCACACGATCTTTGTGCACGCGCAAGAAATTCCCTTCATAAACCAGGACACTCTCTACGCGAGTTTCTTTCAAATCCATTTTTATTCCCATATTCTTTCAGTACATTATGATGTGACCCGGATTCGGGATACCTGAACGCGGCCTATCTTTGCAGATTCAAAAAATCAGACTGCATTATCGGCGCATCGATGAAGCCTGCTTTCTGATCAACTCCGCACGTTGTGCTTGGCCGGTTTTGTCATAAGCGTTCGCCAGATTCATCGCCGCCTCGTAATTGGCGGGACGTAACGACAATGCCTTTTCATAATAGGCTATTGCCTGATCAGGTCGGCCGCGTATCCACGCCAGATTCCCCAGGCCTGCCCAGCCATCGGAATTGCCTGGGTCGATTTTGACCACTTCCTGAAAATCGGATTCGCTTTGGGCCAGATTGTTGTTTATCCCGTTGATGGTGCCGAGCGCCACCAGGGGCTCCACCCGCGACTGCGGTGTGTTGGCCTTCTTCAGTGCAAGCAGATAATATTTTTCTGCTTCAGCATACTCTCCGCGGTTAAAATGGAATTGTCCAAGGCCAAGAAAGCCCACGGCATTCTCGGGCGCGTCTTCTGTAACCTTTTGGTAGATTCTTCCATTATCGTGCCACACCGGTATTTCTTTCCATGTGAAAAATCCATAGGAAGCAATGATCAGGGCACATGAAACGATGACAGGACTATTCAGACGGGGACGGACATCCTTGATGTAGTCAAAGAAAACAGCCGCTATGATCGCCACCCCTGCCGATGGCAGATACAGATAGCGCGGTGAATAGAAGCCTTCCGTGTAGAACGACAGCAATATAGCAGGCCAGAATAATACGATCGCCCAGACAACGGAAAAAGCGAATACCTTACGTCTGTCTATATCGAAGCTTAGCCAGCAGTAACCCGCCGACAGCATAATCATGATTGCGCTTACGATTCCAAGTGCCGACGAAACCGCGTGCCCGGGTGACAGAATGTAGAATGGAACATGGATCGGGAACACCAGCATTTCGCTATAGCCCAACGCAAAATCGACCGCCCTGGAGAGTTGTGATATATCGATACCTTCGGCCACCCCCCCCTCGCCCAGAACAAGGCGGCGTGCAACCATATAAGCAGCAACAATCAGCAACTGCAGAAAAAATGTCAGCCAATCGATTTTCTTTCTGAAAATCAGATCATGCGCGGCTACGATCAACGGGAAGGCTATGGCCACCTCCTTGCTCCAAAGCGCCAGTTGAAAGCATATCAGCGACGCCCCAAAATAAAGCCACCTATAATTGAATGTCGGATTATCGGCGTAGAACCGGTGGGCAAGCATCGCGCCCAGCAGAAAGAATGTCACCAGCGGTTCTACTCCTCCAATTATCCAGGCTACCGAACCGACTTTGGTCGGATGCAGCACGAATAGAGCTGCGCCAAACGTCGCTGACATTGCCGAGCCGGCGACCATTTTGCGTATTAGAGCGTAAACGAGACCGGCATTTGCGAGATGCAGCAAGAGCAGAAACAAGTGATAACCAAATGGATTGCCGCCCCATAATTTATGATTGATCAGCATCGGCACCAACGTCATGGGAAGGTAACGTTTCTCGGTGGTGATTTCCAGCGCGGAATTCTCCCAGAGTCCTTTGCTGAAATATCGCGGGATGGAACTGAAATCCCGAATGTATGGGTTATCCCTGACTTGCGGAATATCATCAATGATGAAATCCCCGCTCAGGCTGGGCGCATAAACGACGAACGATACTGTGAGCAGCACGACCAGGCCGAGATTATTTCTCAGCAAAGAAATCAGGTATTTCTGCATCTCCAACCTCTGAATAACTCATTAAATTAACTCCGGCCAAACCTGGCTATATTCACTGCATAGCTTGTTCATTCGGTACCCGGTTACGGCATTCTGAACCAGCACGTGCGGCTTCCTCGATCCGCCCGGTTCGCTTATACACTCTCGAGAGCAGGCAATAAGCCCGGTAATCTGGCGGAGACTGCTGCAATGCGGAACGTAATGGTGCTTCGGCTTCGGCGACACTCCCCGAGCTAAACAATGCTTCGCCAAGATTAATAAAAGCTGTCCCACGCACAGATTCCGGAAGCCGCGGCGACTCGGTTGCAGCGCGCAAATGAGCTACAGCGTGCTTGGCTTTATGAACAACCAACATCCATAACCCGGCGTTATAGCGCAATGATGCATCATCGGGAAAACGCTTTGCTAGCAACTCCCATTCAGCAACAAGCTTTTCCAGGTTCTTGCGATAAAAAAACAATATCGACGAATTCCATTTCGCCTGAGCAGGCCATTGCTTGTAATCAACCCCCAGCTTCCAAAGCAAGGACACGGATTCTTCGGGATTTCCCGTGGCTACAGCAACGTGTACGGCTTGGTCGGCCATGATTACCTTGCCCATGGCATCACGCAGTTCGGGAATGGTTATGCTGTTTGCCAGTTTAATTGCGTCGGGATATAGGCCATGAGGCAACTGCACATTATCTATTTCATACATGGCAGGAAGGTAGTATCCAGGGTAGGCCTGTATATCAGCGTCGTACAACGTTTCCAGACTGCGCCAATCACGCGGGCGTTCAACGGTCTGGAATCCCCATAGCAATGCAACGACGAACAGTATGACTATGCGCAGCACGAGTTTGAGGCGCCACAGCATGGCAACAGCAAATAGTATCACTGGCCACACTGCAAGCGCCAAATAACGGTCGGAAACGAGCGAAGGCGGATGATTCGGAATCAGTTGCATGTATGGCAGGCAAAGCAGCAGGAAGGCAACCAAAGCGAAACCCTCGATTGACCGTTTGCGAAAAATGGATAATCCGCTTGCTGCAGCAGCCGCCAGTACGGCCGCACCAAGAGCAACCATGAAATACAAGTTAGCATCCTCGAACACCGGGTACAAGAAGTGACGGCTTTCCGGAGTGAAGGAAAGATAGGTCAACCACCCGAGCACGGCAAATGTCCTAGTAAACGCCTCCATCCCAAAATATAACGGCATTCCATCAAAGCCTTGATTTTTTTCCACGAAGATCAAAGTCATGATCCCCGCCAGAAACAATATGGCAATTGGCCAAAGCAACAGGAGTCGGTCCCTGCGCTGCACTGAAATATCGAGCCAGAAAAGCACCCAGAGCAAGGCAATGATCGGAGCAACGCCAACATAGGACGTCTTCGAAAACATTACCGCCACAAAGGCGGCTATGGTTGCAGAAGCATGGAATGCGGAAAGCCCCCGTTCACGCCTGGCTCTGACAGCAAGCCATAGCGCAAGCATGGCGAACAGATTGGGAAGAACGTACTTGCGCCCGCTGATCCAGATTACGGATTCGACCAGAGCGGGATGAAGTGCGAATAATGCCGTGACTGCAGCCGCTGCCCATGATGCGCTGGCGATTTCGGCGGGACGAAAATATCTCCAGATAGCTGCCGTTGTCGCATATACCAACGGCAAGCTGAACAGATACAAAAGGATGTTTTGCCCCCTGGATGCAGAGGGCGCAAAACCGAACAATTTGATGTCCAGCCAATAGGTAAAATCTCTGAGCGGAAGAAACTCAAAGCAACAATTGTACGGTTCCACCAAGAGACGCCATAGATCGTCGGCTCGCAGTCCGATTAACTTGGCATTCTCGGGAAGATAAGACAGGTCATCTGAAAAATACGGGTAATGGAACGCCTGCAAGAAGGATCCGACGGCAACTAGCGCGCTGATAACCACAATTAACAAGGGCGCAACTTGGCGTATATGCGGATTTGCTGATATCAATCTCATTATTTGGGCATAGAGGTTATTTGTATCAATTTCCGGAGGCGCGCAAATGGTGTGTTTTGAACATGGGAACGCAATGCTAAAGCAGCAAATATCGCCTTCATATTGTTCTATTGCCCAAAAGATCGAAGTTTGACTCGGTCAACTTCAATAATGCTGCATAATAATTGTTAGTCTCAAATGAGCAATGCATGAAATATTGATTTGTTGCAACCCACCAGACCGGCTGGAAGTAAAACCTATTCGTGGTAATCCAGGAAAAGTACTCGATCGCCACATTTTGCTATTTCCAAATCACCCAACGGCCTTCGATTCTTCTAGAGTTGGAAAAACCGATGGGTGACAACACATCTACAAGTCCATCATCCACGACCAGAAAATATCCACGATCCACCAATCCCTGCAAGAACCTGATGAATTCATACCGCGATATCCACGAATACACCGGATTGTAATAGCCCACCTGAGCGTATCCGCCAAAATAATAGAATAATAAATCATAGTCACCGACAAAATAGACTCTAGGATTGTCTCCGGTCACCGATTTAACTTCAGAAATCACGTTCAGGATAGCCTGTTTCGGCACCGCAGACGGATAAACAAACTGGTTCTTTAAAACATTTTGCGCTTGGACTGTTGCTTTTCGGGTGATGTTATCTCCATTCCAGATGGTGATGGTTATTATGAGTACCATGGACATGATAATTCCCTGATTTCTGCGGACAATGGATTTGGATTCCTCTGCAGTATCGCTGCCGAGGTAGCATCCTGCCAGGTCCAGCAACAAAAAGAACAGCAGCAAGAGTACTGCCGACAATACGATAATTGCGTTTTCATGGCTGTGCCCAAAAAAATAGAGGGAATTACCGATTGCCAAATAGATCAGGCAAAGACTTGTAGCCAGATAATTGCCTGAAAGTCTTGAACGCAATCTCATCAGGAGAGTGAATGACATGCCTGACACAATCACAACATACCAGTAAAACGAATGCTCCGATATTTTAGTAAAACTGATCCTTAGATTTTCGAAGCTTAATCTGCCAGCTTCGTTTGCTTCCCTGAAAAGCAGATAATTTGCGCAAATTCCCAACAGCATGAGGGTAAAATTGCGGGAATTCTTTCTCAGTAAATTTCCGCATGCTTTTGTTAAAGTATCAAGCGATATGCTTGAATGCATACTTGCTTCTAAATAGCACAGGGTCAAGAGCAACTGAATATAGGCGGCTGCATAGATGATGCCAAAATTCTTGTGAAGCAGAAGCATCAATCCACAGGATAGCCCCACGCTCCAATGGTATGGCCCCTTGAAATACACCAGTATCAGAAGGATTACCCACAAATCTATACGCAATGGAGTCAGTTGGAAGGCGTGGACGGAATCGAACGGCCCGGCATATATACGAACCAGAACCAGTGTTATCAGGAGAAAGACGGGAAGCCGTTTATCAAGAAACCATCGCATCGAGAAAGCAAAAATACCGAGACATAGCAGGTAGTAGGCGCATTGGCCGATGACTTGAAACGAGTTCAATTCAAGATGCAATTTCATCCAGGCCAAGCCAAACAAGGATAGCAAGAGATCGTAAGGAAAATATACATCCGAAATGCTGGAACCTTGCAGCAAGCTCAGGGAAGGCGCCAGTACAAAGGAGTAGTCATACCACTCGATCGGCGCGGTGGAAGTAAAACAGACTGGTATCAGCAATATCGACGCGACGGCCAGCACCAGAAACTTTGAGTACTGCTGCAGATGGTGAAGCAAGGCGATCATCAGCAGAATCGCGAGCATCAGCGTGAACGACCGTATTAAGATATCTGGCGCGGTACGACTGGCCAAAGTGTTCATGGGGGGGTGAAAGCCGACGGAACCGACAAACACGCATGCCACCACTAATGGAAGAAACAGAAGATTGCGGTTCGTCTTTGCTGAATTCCTGCGCCATACGTAACTCAAAAGATATACGAGAAACAGATCCAGAAACATCATGATATATAATGTATACAATTCGATGCCGTCCCGGTCTTGCAACCAGAGAAGTTGCCAGACCGCGATCTCATCTGCCCTGAATGACTGGTTTTGACTCCATATCCATGGAGCCAACAAGAAGTAGCCGAAATACAACACTCCTGCGACGGCCGTGGCAAGCACCACAAGCTCAAACAGGCTCCATGCACTGCCTGATCTTGCTTCCGCCGATGTCGGGAGAATATCAGTCTCGTTATCCATTCTTCATTCCTGCATCAATCGCATTCAAGTGCGAAGCACCCGCCCATACGTAAATCATAGTCATCGTTTGATATTATTAAAGGATAGTTCGATTGATGCATCAAACCTGATAAAGGCAAATCAAATCCTGCCTAGGCGCCTATTGGCACCTGCCGATATTTGCTCTGGATATTCCACTACGAACCGATAGGAACTTGGGCGAGTGATTAGTATCTGAAAAAGCAAAGGGGCAATTCCACATGTTTAGATATCCATAAAGAACAGCCGAAACAAGACGCCCCCATAAGGCGGAAAATTTCAGACGCCGTCGAAACCCGGCTTGGTTGATACCGGTTTTAAATACAACTTCACAATCTCACAAGGGTATTGTACAGAATCGCAAATGCCGGGCATTATGCCCTTACGTGGTATATCTCCACCAGAATCCGCTGCATCACCAAGATGACAAATATATAGTTGATCTTGGAGAAATTTGATATAACGAAATTACTAGAATTTGGTAATTCCGGAATTCACGCCGACCGCGATTAACAAGAAGGCCGCAATGTGTAATGTCTACTGTCTCTACGCCACCTTCACTATAAGCAGGACAGGCAGGATAACTGCCATATAAATCAATAACGAACAACGATTGGTTATTTATAAGTTCAGTATGGCAAGCGAATCATTTGCAGATTTGGAAAACCGGAACAACCCATCCTATTCAAATGGCGCAATTATTGCCCCGAAATATCCCTCGCCCTGGATATTAATCCTTGCGATACCTGTTCTTTTGACCTGTTTAAGTATCTCGATTCAAAACTGGGGTCAGGTTTTCGATGATTCCTATATTTCATACCGCTATGCACAGAACCTTGCGATGGGATATGGAATCACTTGGAACCCCGGTTATCCCCCCACGGAAGGCTACACGAATTTTCTATTGGTAGTCATTTTAGCCCCAGCCATCCTGGCTGGTTTGGACCCCCTGTTGGTAACCCGAATATTAAGTTTCATCTGTGCGACCGCAATGTCCGGACTATTGTTCGCATTAGCCAGGCGACATTACGACTGCTCGGCCACAACAGCAGCGATGATCGCTTCTCTGATTTTCATTGTTCCCGCGACGATAGTTCTGAGTCTCATCGGTCTTGAAACAGTCGTCTACGCTTTTTTCCTTTTGATCGCGTTCATAGCAGGTGTTACATTTATTCAACGTCAAGAACAAAGACTTTCCATCCAGTTCAGCTGCCTGCTTTTTCTTACGATGCTGCTTCGTCCCGAGGCAGCGCTCTTATATCCAGTCATCCTAATTGCATCAGTCACTGCAGCCATCCGCCACAAATACTCGTTGAGGCCCGTGATAGTTGGGTTTGTTACTTTATCAGTATTGTGCAGCGTTTACCTGGCATGGAAGTATCTGCACTTCGGCCAGCTCCTTCCCAATCCGTATTATCTGAAAGCCGCCGGGAGAACCTTGTTTAATCAGAGCGGGCTCCGCACCATAAAGTCATTCCTGATTGATTACGATCTACTTCTGATGTTGGCAATTGCCAGTCTGGTTCTAATCATCATTGCTGATCCACCAGTACCGCGCTGGAACAAAATTGCTGCGCTACTCGGCACTATATTCGTTGTTGTGTACTGTTTTTTCTTCTCGCACGTAGATACCCTGATGAATATATATGGTCGCTTTCTTTATCCACTCGTTCCCATAATTATTTTGCTGGCAAACCCAATTCTCGCCAAAGTACTGGGACGTATCGAACATGTTGACTTCTATAAATTACCTGTACTTCCCGCAATAATCATAGTATTTTTGCTCTTATTTGGCTCAACACATATAACTAATTTGGATAGCCGGATAAAACACCTGTCTCGACGTGACCACCCGCAAGCCGGTGAATTCCTCATGCAGAAGGAATATCGCTTAGCAAAAGCCCTAGCCAGTTTCCCAAATATCAAGGAAGTACGAATTGCATTCGCTGATTCGGGGGTGATCCCCTATTTCAGTGGCGCGATATGGCTTGATGTAACCGGACTTAATGATGGATTCCTAGCGAGATCGCATGTAAAGGAAAAACAGATAAACTACTTCTTTGACTGGTCGGCAGATCTTGTTATACATCCTGGCAGAGCCGGGCTATCGTGGCTGCAGAACGGTCATGGTCCCCTTGGAGACTACATGTCCTGGTCAGATGATCCTAGATGGGACAAATACGCATATGTTGGCACCAGCAATATCAAGGATACAGATTACGATATGCAATTTTTTGTCAGGAAATCAAGTCCGTTTCGCGGTGCTCTCGAAGGTTATTTGAAGTCAAATATCGTGGATGGCTGGTATGATCCGTTTCCCTTGCCGATTGGTACGTACTACCCCAAGGATACTCAGCCAACATGGCGGCCACGCTAACGAATGAATGAAATGCCCGTAATCTCCGTCGCAATTCCTGTATACAAGGCCGAGCATTGCCTCGATGAACTGTATCGTCGCTTGGTCGCTTCATTGGAAACCATCTCACCCGATTTCGAGATCATACTGGTCGAGGACTGCGGCGGCGACAATTCATGGCAGGTGATTGAGCATTTGGCTGCGGTTGACTCGCGGGTACGGGGAATCCAGTTTAGCCGCAACTTCGGCCAGCATTACGGCATCACTGCCGGACTGGATCAATGTCACGGGGAGTGGGTGGTGGTGATGGATTGCGATTTGCAGGATCGCCCCGAAGAGATACCGCGCCTGTATGCCAAAGCACAGGAGGGATTCGACATCGTGCTGGCGCGGCGCATCGCTCGGCAAGATCCGCCGATCAAACGCATATCCTCATGGCTGTTTTACAAGATATTCAGTTATCTGGCTGAAATCGAATACGATGGGGCAAGCGGGAATTTCCGCATCATGTCCCGCAAGGTCGTGGCAAACTACCGCCGTATGGGCGAACAATTACGATTCTTCGGAGGACTGGTGCAGTGGTTGGGGTTTCCCACCTCAAGCATACCGGTGGAACACGCTGAACGCTTTGAGGGGAATTCCACATACACTATTTCCAAGCTCTGGAAACTTGCCACCGAAACGATCATTGCCTATTCGGACAAGCCGCTGCGGATCGGAATCCGGTTCGGTTTTGGAATGGCAGGATTGGCGTTCAGTTATGGCATGTATATATTGTTGCGTGCTTTGTTATATGGCTCACCGATCCCCGGATGGAATAGTCTGATCGTATCGATATATTTTATTGGTGGCATTATCATCGCGATGCTCGGTATCATCGGCATCTATCTTGGCAAGTCTTTCGACGAAAGCAAGAAACGGCCTCTTTATATCGTCAGGCGGACGACTTTCGATGAACGAAAAATCCCTGATTGAGCCGACGCCTTGGGACACGGCAGTTTTTGGCATGCCAACCTGGGAGCTTACAGAATATTCTGAAGAAGCCCTGCGACAGGCGGCGCGGACGGTCGGCCATTTCACCCTGAGGGTCGATCCGTTGGCGGATAAGCGACTGTTGCACGAACATGGCTTTTACTACTGCGACACGCTGATAGAACCGCACTGCGACACTACTCGGTTGCGTCCTGTCGTGCACCCAAAGGCAGGTATTTCCAAGGAAATTGATGCCAAACAAGCCTTGGCAATTTGCCACGGCGCTTTCTCACATGGTCGTTTTCATCGCGACTTTAATCTGTCCAAGGCTGCTGCGGATCTGCGTTATGACAACTGGCTCAAGCAGTTGCTTGATGCCCGTCAGGTTTACGGACTGTACTGGGAGGACACGCTTGCAGGTTTTATCGCACTTGACGTAAACAAACTCGTGTTGCACGCGTTGGCGGAAAAGTTCCGCGGCAAGGGACGGTCGAAATACTGGTGGAGTTCGGTATGTAGCGAACTGCTAGAATCGGGACATCCTGAAGTGACGAGCTCGATTTCGGCTTCCAATCTCACCGCACTTAATCTTTATGCTTCACTGGGATTTGTCTTTACAAACCCGCAGGATATCTACCAGCGTTTGGCGCCATGAGTGAAAATAATTTGCACTTTGCTTTCCCCCGAATGAGCCGCAGTAATCATGGTCGAATTATTTTTTTCCGGCCTATCTGAACGATGTCCGATTCGGCTAAGCATATGATAATGGACAAGCCCGTATCGCAACTATTTCGTTATGGCCTGGTTGGGATCGTTATCAATTTGGCTTTGTATTTTTTTTATCTAATCATTACTTACTTCGGCACTGAACCCAAACTATCCATGACTATTGCATATGTGGTTGGCGTATTCCTTGGATTCATCGGCCACAGAACGTGGACCTTCCTGCACAAAGGCGCTTTGTTAGGGTCAGGTGCCAGATATGTTGTCGCTCACATTTCGGGATACCTGATCAATTTATTCATTTTGCTGACGTTTGTCGACAAGCTTGGTTACCCGCACCAATGGGTACAAGCTGTTGCAATATTCGTTGTCGCGGCTTTTTTGTTTGTCGTCTTCAGATATTTTGTCTTCCCTAAGAAATTTTAGGGGTGACTTGCTTATGAATGGAATAATATTCGCATGCATCGTTTACTAGTCTTCAGCGAAACTATATTGCCTGTGTCATTAACATGAAATGATTAATAGCCGATTGCAGAACATCACAACGTATCGCGTTCGTTCCGAAACTGTTTATCAGTTAGGGCGTGGCGCAAACAAATATTCAAGCAACGCTGGACGATTCATGTCATTTGTATGGTAGATGCAAGAGAATATTATGCATAACATTCCTTTCAATAAGCCCTATATGACGGGCCGCGAGCTCTGGTATATCGCGCAGGCTCATACCAATGGTCACTTGGCCGGCGACGGTATGTTCACAAAGAAATGCCATGATTGGCTGGAAACGCAAACCGGCGCGCGCAAGGCGTTGCTGACCCACTCATGCACGGCATCCCTCGATATGGCTGCGATGCTCGCGGATATCCAGCCCGGAGATGAAGTGATCATGCCGTCCTATACCTTCGTTTCGACTGCCAATGCCTTTGTGCTTCGCGGCGGGGTTCCGGTGTTCGTAGACATCCGTCCGGATACGCTGAATATTGACGAGACCCTCATAGAAGCAGCCATCACACCGCGCACCAAGGTCATTGCGGCGGTGCACTATGCGGGCGTGGCATGCGAAATGGACGTCATCATGCGCATCGCGCAACGTCACAATTTGCTGGTCATCGAGGATGCCGCCCAGGCGGTCATGTCTTCCTACAACGGCAAACCGCTGGGGACGATCGGACACCTCGGAGCCTACTCCTTCCATGAAACCAAGAACATCATTTCCGGAGAAGGCGGCGCCCTGCTGATCAATGACGAGCAATTCGCCGAACGGGCCGAGATCATCCGCGAAAAGGGCACCAACCGCAGTCAGTTCTTTCGCGGCCAGGTCGACAAATACACCTGGGTGGATATCGGATCTTCCTATTTGCCCGGAGAGGTAATTGCGGCCTTTCTGTGGGCACAGATGGAAGAAGCTCGGAGCATTACCGAAAGACGGCTGGATATCTGGAATCGATATCATGCAGCACTGGCACCTCCCGAAATAGCCGGCAAGCTGCGCCGGCCTATCATTCCCGCGGGTTGCCAGCATAACGCGCACATGTATTACATCCTGCTCGAATCCCTGAAAAAGCGCACCGAGGTAATTACGAAGTTGAAAGAGCAGGGCGTGCTGGCGGTGTTCCATTATGTACCGCTACACAGTTCCCCGGCCGGACAAAAATATGGTCGGACCAGCGGTAAACTGCAACATACCGGCAATTTGGCGGACAGACTGTTGAGGCTGCCGTTGTGGGTAGGGATGGATGATGCTCAGGATTTTGTCATTGAACGGCTGCTGGCTGCAATTTAGTTTGAAGCGTGGTCCCGATTCAAAGTGTGCCGCGACAGTTTAATTGGCTCGTTTCGCAAAAAGGTAACCTGACCGATCCTGGTAAACGAGCTGCCAGCCTGGCTGCTTTTGCAAATAAGCGATGAGCGGATAGCGTTCGCCGGTAAACGCATTGCCCGGGGACACCAGCACCAGGTCGAAATGCGCTCGCTCGAAATAGCGCAGGCCGTCCGCGGTGGCCCATAGAATATTGGTGTAAGGTGCCACCCGGTAGGGATCGAGCGTTCTGCCATCGATGAACAAGTTTGTGGTTCCGTACAAATTCCAAAGCAGGTAACCGCCCCAATTCATGGTATTGAACATGTTACCGCTCAGCCTGTGGGCTTTGACATATGAAACTGCCCCCACCGGGAACCTTTGCTCCTGCAGTCCATGCTGGAACATTTTTTCCTGTTTGAAGCCATATACTATAAATGCCAGCGCGATGAGCAGCACGGATACATGAGCCGCGACACCCGGGATCTTGAGCCTTTTCAGAATGCGGCTCAAACTGGCTGCCACATAAGGTGATGCAACCAAAACAAAAAACGGAATATACCGATAGCCGACCACACTTATCATACCTAGCGCAACAACCAAAGCCCCCTGCTTGAAATAGGCCCTGCCAGAGAATCCCGGTAGCGATGCCAGCGTCACTCCGATAAATATCCAGTAATACAGGGTGGCCGGCCATAACGACCAGGGACTGGCATATTCGGAAACCATCTCACGGACCGGCCCGCTTTGCTGAAATATGATGCATTTGAAAGTGTCCAATCCGCTGGGTGCCGTAACCAATATGATGCAACTCAAACAAACTACCACCAGCATCGAATTGTTTTCTGTCGTATCGAAGCGCCCTTCTGTCCAACGGTTTTCCAGAATGTAACCGATGCCGAACAATCCCAGCGCCGCCACACCCATCAGCGCACCGGCGTGTGTATTGCTCCACAGCAGCATGAGTGGCGGTATGCAATACAGCAGCCAACTCTTGCGGTAACGGATAAATCCATCTAGCAGCAGGAACAGCAGGGATATGAACAGGAATGAAAAAAGCTGCGGACGTTCGCCGGTATGATGCAAAATCGCCAGCCCGGCCAGTGCAGTGATTGCCAACGCGAATGAACTGGTACCCGATGCAAGGCGGCTGCGGAAATACACGATAGCCAAACAGAGGGACAGTACCCCGGCACGGAGCCAAATAATGCCGTCAAGACCGAACCCGCGATAAACCGCATACAACAAAACCTGGCCTAGCCACTCGCTCTTCAGAACCGTCTGTCCGCACGCATTGGCGGCGTCGTACATTCCGAACGGATCTGCGCTCGGAATAATGCCGTTGTCCAAGATGTTCCTGCCGGCCGCAATATGCCACCAGAAATCGATATCCCAGACCTTGACCGCATAAAATCCGAAGAAGGCAAAAAGCAGCGTTGCCAGCGCCAAATATTTAAGGGTTCTGCGTTCGTTCATGGCAGACCATCACCTGATGAATACGTGCATGCTGAATCGATATTGTTGATACATGGACGGCCTTGCATTTCTTAGGGCCGTCGCAAATCATTCGGTTCCGGCAACATGGATTTCATTACCGGCACATTTTGCCACGTTTAACGAAGAAATTCGGCAAACGACAAGGTGAGGCAGACGAAATCGCCTCGCCTATGCCATTCGGGAATTGCGCAGATGCAGGCGAGCCAAACAGCGATCTATCCACTGCGCAGTCAATTTTTCCTGAACCGAGTTTTGCCTCAGGCGCGCTTTCAAACCCGGGAAATCGACACGGTCCAGCGGTTGATCCTGATTGAAACAGGAAAAGACGTAAGTGGTCTTGCCGGTTTCCGGATCAATATGCACTTGCAGGCATTGCGCGCATATCTCTTTCATCATGCACTGCATCGGCGAATTGATCGAGCCGATCGCGAAATGATGAGGCTTCAGATAAGGTTGCAGCACCGCATGACGCGCTGCAGCTACCGCCGCCATCATGCTGTCGGAGCCGATGGCAACGATGCGGTCGGTGTCGGCGAATGGAATCGGTTGAATGCCCAATTTCCCGCTCGCATAGGCCGCCATGGCCGCCACGATATTGCCGACAAAGCTGCGATCCTGATCACGCGTCGGCGTAAAACCGGGATGCTCATCGCAGCACCAGATCACCACATCCGCGGCGTTCTCGATCTCGGTAATCTTGTACCGATCGATTATTTTTTTATATCCTGCAAAATAAAGCACCTTCGAACCCGCTTCGCGCAACGCCTGACCGATGGAAAACAATACCGCATTACCCAGCCCGCCACCGACCAGCATCACGGTCTCGTCGGAGGGGATCTCGGTCGGCGTGCCGGTCGGCCCCATCAGTACCACCGGCTCGCCCGGCTTGAGCATCGCGCACAGATCGGCTGAGCCGCCCATTTCCAGCACGATGGTGGAAACAAGCCCGCGCTGCCGGTCCACCCAGGCACCGGTCAAAGCGAGACCTTCCATGGCCAGGCGGGTGCCATCGACTTCCAGCGCATGAGTCTCGAAATTCTGCAGCCGGTAAAACTGTCCGGGACGGAAATGCTGAGCGGCAAACGGAGCCTTGATGATGACTTCGACGATATTCGGTGTCAGCCGTATGACTTCGTGAACGGCGGCGCGCAATGCTCGATTGATTTCCGCCAAAAATTCGGCGTCGGACAATGGTGATGCTGGACGCACCCGATCCAGCACCGCGCTGATCGAAGGATAGCCCTGCTTTGCTCCGCCCATCGCTTTGACCACGTTGCCAAAGAAAGACGGATGCACGTCTCCAAAGAAACTGATGAAACGTCCATCGGAATGCTTGGCCAGCAGCACTTGCGCTGTCTTCGGCTTGGCGCTTGAAGGCTCGGGTTTTACCGGCGCGCCGTCTTCATCACAAGCCTGGAAATAACGGCCGTCAAGTACGAAATAGTTCGGATCTTCCCGCGCAAGCACAGTGTTTGGATGGGTACCTGCGGCGATCAGTATCGTGCGTGCCGCAATTTCGATTTCTTCGCCCGAACTCCAAGCGCCGTCGCCGCTGCGGCGTTGTACCGACATGACGATCGAACTGGCGGCGCCGAATTCATCGACTTCGATGCGGGTAGGGTTGAGCGCTTCGGCAAAGCGTATCCCCTCTTCAAGCGCCTTTGCCACTTCTTCATGATTCAGCGTGTAGGAGGGGCTGTCGATCAAACGTTTGCGATACGCGATCGCGACTCCGCCCCAGCTTTGCAGCAATTCGATGATGCGCGGTTCGCGGTTTTCTACTGCTGCGGCGTTGCGTTCGGCCTCGATCGCGCGCGCATGATTCAAAAACTCGTCGGCGACCTGCCGCTCCTCGGGTGTCCAGTGCTCACGCACCGCGGCCTCGCCCTTCTCGGCAACCAGGACTTTGTAGCGATGCAGGAACTTTTCAACTTGCACCGGATAGTATGCCAGCGACTCTGTGGCGGTATCGATCGCGGTGAGCCCTCCGCCGATCACGACCACCGGCAGACGTATCTGCAGATTGGCAATCGAGTTTTGTTTGGCTGCGCCGGTCAGTTGCAGTGCCATCAAGAAATCCGAAGCGGTTCGCACCCCCCGCGCAAGGCCATTGGGGATATCGAGCACGGTCGGCCGACCCGCGCCATTGGCCAGAACGATATGATCGAAGCCTGCAGCAAAAGCAGAGTCCACCGTCAGCGTGCCGCCGAAACGCACGCCGCCAAACATCGCAAACTGGCTGCGGCGCTCAAGCAAGAGTCGTATCAGTTTGAGAAAGTTCTTGTCCCAGCGCACTGTAATACCATACTCCGCAACGCCGCCAAAACCTGCCAGGACACGGTCATCGAGCGACTCGTACAATTCGCCGATATCATGAATGGGAACAAACGCGACGCGGGCGCCATTGGCAGCCACACCGCCGATCTGCGGCGGCAGGGGTTCTATCTTCAATCCATCGATGCCGACCACGGTATGGCCGTCATTGATCAGGTGGTGAGCAAGCGTGAAACCAGCCGGGCCCATCCCGGCGATCAGTACACGGCGGCCGCTGCGCGCTTTTGGATATGGCCGCTCCAGGTTCAGCGGGTTCCAGCGCGTCAGCAGGCTGTATATCTCGAAGCCCCACGGGAGATTCAACACGTCTTTCAGTGTGCGTGTCTCCGCTTGGGGAATATCGACAGGCTGTTGTTTCTGGTAGATGCAGGATTTCATGCAGTCGTTGCAGATACGATGTCCGGTCGCCGCCACCATGGGATTGTCCACCACGATGATGGCCAGCGCCCCCAGCGCATGCCCCTCGGTTTTGACCTTGTGGAACTCGGAAATCTTCTCCTCCAGCGGGCAACCGGCCAGTTTCACCCCAAAGATGTTTTTCCTGAATGCAGCTGAACTGCCATCGGCGGGCGCTTTTTCCTTGAGACCCTTGGAACAGGAATCCTTGCCTTGTTCGTGGCACCAGATGCAGTAATTGGCCTGATCGAGCGCCCCGGTCAAGTCGGTGCCTGCATCGGTCAACTCAAAGCCCTGACGGCGGCGCAGTGCGTGTCCGTCGCCAAGACGATGGGCGCTGATACCATCCAGATTAACCGTCGTCAGCGGAACCAGGTGTTCGAAATCCAGCTTGGCCGGTATCTTGAACAGGATACCGCGATGGTGACGCATTCGGCCAGCTTCGGTTTGCACTGCCCAGGCCGCATAACGGGTGGCGAGCTGCACTGCGTCAGCATGGGCCGATTCGTCGGCCAGCCATTCTGTCACTTGTCGTGCATAAGTTAGTTCGGTGAACGGAGCTCCGATGAATTCTTCCAACTGCGCCTCAAGGGACGGGCCATCGATTGTTGCAGCTTCTTCCGGCTTCACTTTGGTCATTGCCCTGCGTTGCACGAACAGACGTTTGCAACTATAGAGCGGCGCAAGCTCATGATGGTGCGCAGCCAAAGCCTGCACCTGTGTTTTGATGCCGAATAATCCGGCCAAAAAGTCCTCAAGATGAGGCGCCAGTGCGATCAGCAGTTCCGATTGCGGCTTGCCGGAAAATTCCGCAGTGGTACGGCGCGTGGCTTCAAGCTGCTCGCGCAGCATGGCGTCACTTTCGCCGAGAAATTCGAGAAATGCAGTGTCAAGACGTATGAGTCCGTCCCGATCGTACAGATCGGCGAACGAAATCCCAAAGCCCATAATCAGTCTTTGTTGTTGTGCGACGTGGTATTGAGCTGTTTGCATTGCACTACATTTTCCAAAGTTTCAAGAAGTTTGCCGTATACGACTTTAGGCCTTCCTATGATCGATTCACCTGGAGCACTGTTTTCAGAACGAACTCATCCAGCATGCAGGAACCAGCCCGCATTTGTGTCATTCGGGCAAAGCGGCAAATTTGAATCAACTTGTTGTTTCCGGCCGATATACGGGGTAACTGGATGTATTTCCCCCGTCTTTCTTCGAGTTATACATTGCCTGGTCGGCATTCTGCATCAATTCGTCCGCATCTTTCCCATCTCTCGGGAATATACCCGCGCCTATGCTGGCATGGACATAAATATCGCGCCCGTCAATCTGTATGGCGCGCTGAAACAGCGCATGTAATTTCTGAATGATGATCGCAACATGCTGAAGGTCGTCTATCATATCGATCAGAATAACGAACTCGTCCCCGCCCAGGCGCGCTACAGTATCGACTTCCCGTACCGAAGATTTCAGCAGGGTCGCTACGTTTAATAGCACCTTGTCGCCCACCGCATGACCGAAAGTGTCGTTGATCTCCTTGAAGCGATCCAGGTCGACAAACAGCACTGCAAGTTGTTTGCCGCTGCGTCGCGAACCGGCAATGGCATGTTCCAGTCTGTCGAAGAACATTCTGCGGTTGGGGAGGCCGGTCAAAGTGTCGTGTCGCGCCAAGTGATCGAGGGCTTTACGATTCTCGTTCAGCTCGGACAAATGCGCCATGATCTGTGTCTGCATATCATGAAAACTGCGCGAGAGCTGACCGAGTTCGTCTTTTCGGGTGAGTGGCAGGGTGCTGATGACATGTTCTCTCGAAAAGCGGTTGATAGCGCTGACGATGGCATTCAACGGACCGGTAACGATGCGCGAAACCAGCATTGAGAGAATGAGCGCAAGGCCGCTGAAAGCGAGAATGATCTGGAAAGTTTCCCAGCCCAGCTTGGTCGTTTCCCGAGTGATATTTTCCAGTGGTTGTGACAAACCAAGTATCACGAAACGCTTGTCAATTGTATCGCCATAAGGCAGGCGGACAAAGGCCGCAACATGCCCATCCTGATTTTGCCTGCCCTCATCGACGTATGTCACGACGTTCATGCCCTTGCCATGGATAAGCGACAAGACCGGCCTGAAGGAATCCTGAATGAGTATGCGCTTGCCCCGATCGAAGCCGAAGGTTTGGGATTCATCAGGGTGAATCAGATAGTCTCCCGACTGGTTGCTGAGGTATAACTGGTAGGAACTCGGCAGGTTGGCTTTCAATAGACGGGATAGTCCATTCAGATCGATGTTGATTGCGATAAGGCCGAGCCTCTTGCCCTTGGGCGAGAATACTGGGGTAGATACCACCACTGTCGGTTTGTTCAGGCCGGAATGCGCCCCCTTCTCATGATTGATGGCAATATCCGACAGATAAATATCACCCCTCGCGAGCCGCAAAGTGCCGCTGACATATGGATAACTTCCCTTCTCCTGCAAATCGCCGTCCAGTACCCTTGTAAATATTTTTCCATTCCGGTCGACTCGGACCAGCTCCAAACCATGTTTTCTTATGCCGATCAATCGGATCTGAAAATATTCCGGATGCGCCGACAGCATTGCAGTGAATGTATCCGCCAGAATATTTTTATCGCGCTCGGCTATAAACTCGATCGGCGAGTTAAAGACATTACTGGTCACAGGCATGGCCGCCAGCAGCTGCGCGTCCTCGGCAATTACGTCGATGATAATTTTCATATTCCGGCCTACGACTTGCGTTGCCGTAAGCAGGTCGCGTTCAGACGCATTGGTTAACATGTGCCGACTGGACGTATAGAAGTAATAACCAGTCAGACTTGTGGCAATAATGCCAAATGCCGCAAGCAAAATGCCAAGCTTGAAACCGATATCAAGTTTTGTATAGTCAGAAAACCTCATGATTCGATGAACTTTTCCGGTGACAGGCCAAGGATAACGCAATAGACAAGAAATGCTCGTAGCACAGGTGACTGACAAGTTGAGTCATGTGAATGACGTACAATTAAATAATATTCATTATACATCGCACTCCCGTTAAACAGTCTTGTAAAATATCAATAATTATTATGCTTCCCAAAATCGGCGTTCTCCGATTTCCGATTTTGGAAGGTTTTTCAGTCTTCACTTTCGGGTTAAAATGATATCTGGTTGATTCGTGAATCTGGAATAATTCCAAAATTGGACGAGGTAATCATCCTTGCTGCAGCTTTGTTCTGGCTTACGGTGCCTTCTGAGCTCGATCAATTACTTGGGGCTAACGTATGTACCGCAATAACTGGATAATATCGGCCATTCAGGTGTTTCTTTTGATTGGCTGCGCGGCACACCACAAAACCGAAACCGCGAATGCCGACATAAGGGCCGTTACATCTGCGGATGGATTGATCAAAGGCCAAATCATCGGTACGCCCGCCCCTGGCAGCAAATTCGACAAACTGAAAATCGGTATGACGCTGGAACAGGTGGAGAACTTGATAGGACGGCCGAACGATACGGATAGCCGCATCACCGGCAAGCAATACCAGCCATTTTATTTCGGTGGGGATACGCAACGCACGGAGGCCTTTTACAAAGGTGAAGGACAGCTGACATTTTCGAATATGCGTCCGGACAGCACTGCGGACATACTGATTCGAATCATAGTCAATCCCAATACAACTGGAATCCGCTGATCAGACAAGCACCTGGACACATGACACCCATCCTCATATTGACAATATGCACTGAACAATCCTACATTTCCTCAGGCTGAATTTAGGATCACACGCCATTAACAATTTCAACCTGCCATCGCTATTCGGGAGAATCCATGTCCAACATCGAAACAGTATTGAATGAAACACGTGTCTTCGAGCCATCCGAAAAATTCGTCAAACAAGCCAACATTTCCGGCATGTCAGCTTATCAGGCGTTGTGCAGGTCTGCAGAGCAGGATTATCCTGGCTTCTGGGCCAAACTGGCACGTGAAACTCTGGTTTGGAAAAAGCCATTCACCAAGGTCCTGGACGAAAGCAAAGCACCTTTTTTCAAGTGGTTCGAAGACGGTGAACTGAACGTTTCTTATAACTGTCTCGACAAACATCTTGCTACTCAACCGGAAAAGACCGCGATCATTTTCGAATCAGATGATGGCAAAGTCAGCAAGGTCAGTTATCGTGAATTGCATGGGCGGGTCAGCCAGTTTGCAAACGGCCTGAAGTCGCGCGGAATCAGGAAAGACGACCGAGTTGTCATCTATATGCCGATGAGCATAGAAGCTGTAGTCGCCATGCAAGCATGTGCCCGCATCGGCGCGATCCATTCGGTGGTGTTCGGCGGATTCTCCGCCAAGAGCCTGCATGAGCGTATCACCGACGCACAAGCTTGCGCGGTCATTACTGCCGATGCCCAGATGCGCGGCGGCAAGCATATGCCGTTGAAATCCATAGTCGACGAAGCGCTTTCCCTGGGTGGTTGCGAATCCGTGCATAGTGTCATCGTTTATCGCCGTGCCGGCAGCCATGTCGAGTGGAACAATGAACTGGACATCTGGTATCACGACCTGTTCAACTCCCAGCCTACCCAGTGCGAACCCGAGTGGGTCGGCGCCGAGCATCCTCTGTTCATTCTCTATACATCCGGATCCACCGGCAGGCCCAAGGGAGTGCAGCACTCCAGCGGCGGTTACCTGCTGGGTGCAATGCTGACGATGCAATGGGTATTCGACTACAAGGCCAGTGATATTTTCTGGTGCACCGCTGATGTGGGATGGGTCACTGGCCACACATATGTGACTTACGGTCCACTGGCAATGGGCGCCACACAAGTGGTATTCGAGGGTATTCCGACCTTCCCGGACGCCGGACGGTTCTGGAAGATGGTCCAGGATCATAAGGTCACGACTTTTTACACTGCGCCAACGGCCATCCGCTCTTTGATCAAACTCGGCGGCGAATTGCCCAAACAATATGACCTGTCTTCTTTGCGCTTGCTAGGTACGGTGGGGGAGCCGATCAACCCGGAAGCGTGGATGTGGTACTACAACACCGTCGGTCAGGCACGTTGCCCGATCGTGGATACCTGGTGGCAAACCGAAACCGGCTGTCACATGATCGCCCCTCTGCCGGGCGCAATGCCGACCAAGCCAGGCTCCTGTACCCTTCCTTTGCCGGGTATCATGGCTACCATCGTCAACGAGGCAGGAAATGAAGTGCATGACCAGCATGGCGGATTTCTGGTTATAAAGCGGCCATTCCCGTCTCAAATCCGCACCATCTGGGGCGATCCGGAACGCTACAAGAAGGGCTACTTCCCTGACGAAATGCATGGCTATTATCTGGCTGGCGATTCTGCGCACCGAGATGAAGATGGCTATTTCTGGATCATGGGGCGTATCGACGACGTGCTGAAAGTTTCCGGGCACCGGTTGGGAACCATGGAGATTGAATCTGCACTTGTCGCCAATTCCCTGGTCGCGGAGGCTGCAGTGGTCGGCAAACCTCATGACATCAAGGGCGAGGCGATCGTCGCCTACGTCGTGCTGAAGGGCACACGCCCAGACGGCTCAGAAAAAGCCAAGGCGATAGCCGAAGAATTGCGTACCTGGGTAAGCAAGACCATCGGTCCCATTGCCAAGCCGGACGAAATCCGATTCGGCGACAACCTACCCAAGACACGTTCCGGCAAAATCATGCGCCGCTTGCTGCGCGCAATCGCCAATGGCGAGGAAATCAGTCAGGATGTATCGACACTGGAAAATCCGGCAATATTGGAGCAGCTCAAGAACGCAATAAAATAAGCTATTTTTCAACTTTAATCCCCTCTTCCGGACCCGCCCAAGCGGGCAGATTCCAATACTCTTGATCAATATGGCGGTCCAGAAACGCCTTTTGCAGGGTATCTATTGGAGTAATTGCCGAGTCACCCCCCTAAACAGCTATATCAAAATTCATCTTTAATTTCCGACCTTTTATCCCCAATCCCCCGCCATTTGTCTTTTTTACGACAGATTGGATTGACCTTGGAGCGGAAGTTAGAATACTATCTCGCAGGGTTTACTTCAGGAAGGATACACGTGTCTTTGATTCGATTGGTGTTTTCTATACTGCTCCTCATTTGCGCAGCCTCCATGCCGGTGTATGCTCACGCGGAGGAAACACTCGCGCTTAACAGTCCTGTAACACTTAGCGGTCCTGCCGACGGGCCTGCGCCCGAATGGTTGCCAACAGCGCGCGATATCCGAATCGAATTGATCCCCGAAACTGACCCGAAGATGCAAGACCTATGGTCGCGAATACGCAGTGGTTTTGCGATGCCGGAACTCAATTCCAAGCTGGTTGCCAGGCACGAGAAATGGTACGCCAGCCATCCCGACTATGTTGAGCGCATGACTGAACGTGCGCGTCTATATCTTTACTATATCACCGAGGAAGTGGAACGGCGCGGCATGCCCAGCGAGATTGCGTTGTTGCCCATGGTAGAAAGCGCATTTAATCCCGGGGCATATTCTGCCAGCCGCGCTTCAGGCATCTGGCAATTCATTCCTTCCACTGGCAAAAAATTCGGTATGGAGCAAAATTGGTGGTATGACGGGCGCCGCGACGTGATCAGCGCAACGAATGGCGCGCTCGATTACCTGCAAAATCTTCACAATATGTTCGGCGATTGGGAGTTGGCGCTGGCCGCCTACAATTGCGGCGAAGGAGCGGTTCTGCGCGCGCAGGAACACAATCGTAGACGCGGATTGCCCACCAACTACGCCAGCCTGAAGCTGTTGAAGGAAACTCGCAATTACGTTCCAAAATTGCTGGCCATCAAGCACATTATTGCCGATCCAGCCAGTTTTGGGCTGTCGTTGCAAGAGATCCCCAACCAGCCCTATTTCGCGGCTGTTCCAACCACCAAGCACATTGACGTCAAGCTGGCCGCCCAGTTGGCAAATATCTCTGAAGATGAATTTGCCGCGCTCAATCCGGCGCACAATCGCCCCGTGATTTTGCAGGATAGCAATGATTATATTTTATTGCCCATCGATAAGATCGAAACCTTCAAGACCAACTTGGAGAACTATAACAAGCCTCTGGTTAGCTGGCAACCATACAAACCCAAAAAGGGCGAGCGTCTTGACAAACTGGCTCCACGCTTCGGCCTATCGGTGGAAAATCTAAAATCTGTTAATGGCCTGTCCAGGCGTGGCAATATCAGTACCGGACAAACGCTGCTGGTACCTGTGAATGGAGATGAAACCGAAAACGAATTCGAGGCCTTCAATATGCATCTCGCTCCCAGCGACAACCTGGGAAGAACCAGACATATCGTGCGCAGGGGAGACACACTCAGCGGTTTGGCTCGCCGCTATCATGTCAGCATCGCCAAACTGAAACAATGGAACGGACAACTAAAAATTATCAGGGTAGGCCAGCCCATCATCGTCTCGCAGGCCGGGTTCAGCAAACCTTATGGCCTGAAAGACGAACCCAAGGATCATTCGCGCAAGATGGCACAAGGAGCCGCAGACAACAGCGATTCATCCCAAGGAATCTAGTCTTGTGACAGCCTTTTTGCCAAAAGCAAGGAGAAATCCCGGTATATTTTCCACACACGTCCCCCTAGCCACACCAAACTAGCCAGACTGGGACGACGAATCACGAGAAATCCTACTACACCTGCGAACAGAAGTGGATGAATGCGCAGGTAACGTGCAACACCCATCCCTTTGTCAGCCAGCAGCAAGGGAGTTCGAAATTGTGATCCGATCTCGGCTATCTGCCGACGTTGCGCGCCGATTCTTGACAACAGCTTACCGCGTCGCTCCACCAGCTCTGATATCTTTTCGTTTATGGCCATCGTTACTCCCTAGGCTCCAGTTGTTCCCTGTCCTTAGCCAACTCGCCGATACTTGCCGAAAACAATTTTGGTCTGGAATGAGCTTTATTGCGCAGTAATATCGCCATCAGGATACCCAGCACAAAGAACAGAATACACATCCCACCCGTCACTGCGAGGCGGTGATCATCCCAGAATAGCACCACGATAAATACCGTGAACAACAGCAAGCCCATGCCAAAACAAAAAACAGCGAACAATGAATAGAGGGACATCTGTGCCAGCCACAGACGCTCCTCCTGCAACTCATTCGCCAGCAGTTCAAGCCGCGTCTCAACAATCGAAGCCAGAGTCGAAACCAGCCGCTTAAGCGACTCCATCAACCCTGCACTTTGTTCCGCCATGACTTAACGGCCGCGTCCAATCAACATTCCCACTATTACACCGACTGCCGCTCCGATTCCAACTGCCTTCCAAGGATTGTCGTGCACATACTCATCAGTCACCTTTGCCGCTTCCCTGGTCTTGGCGACAAACGCCTCTTCGGCATCCGCTAGGCGCGCCTTGGCCGATTCGAGGTTTTCCTGGATACGCTCGCGCGCGGCAGATACTTTTTCCCCCGCAACACCGGCTGTTGCACGCAACAATTCCTCGGTATCTGACACGACCAGGCGAAAATCCTGCATAAGTTTGTCTTTAGTGACTTCGCTTTCGGCCCCTGCTAATTTGGTTCTCATGATTCACTCCTTAAAATAACTATCAAAACGTGATAGATAACCACCCACATCTCCAAATTCACAATCACATAATCAATGGAGAAACAGTATTATCATATACTTATATTCCTCATAGGTCAACAAAATCTATCCGTATGCAAGTAACAGTGCGCGTTATGTGACGAAGAGAATTTCACTGCCGGGGGGTAATCTCGTCGGCATTGTTCCATGGCATGTGGGCAGCGAGGGGCAAAGTGACAACCTTGCGGTGGTTTTGCCGGAGATGGCAAGTCACCTCCCAACCTGATCCGTTCCCTCTCCTCCCCGTCTATGCGGGGTACTGCCGACAGCAGCGCCTGTGTGTAAGGGTGCATGGGGTTCAGCAATACCTCCCGTGCAGTTCCGCGTTCGACGATACGCCCGAGATACATCACACACACATCGTGCGCCAAATATTCCACCACCGCGAGATTGTGGGTGATGAACAAATAGCTCAGATTCAATTCCTGTTGTAGTGATTTCAAAAGGTTGAGTATTTGTGCCTGCACCGATACATCCAGCGCGCTGGTAGGTTCGTCGCAAATCAGCAGTTGGGGTGTTACCGCTAGGGCACGCGCGATGGCGATTCGCTGCCGCTGCCCGCCGGAAAATTCGTGCGGGTAGCGCCACTTGGAACTGCGCGCCAGTCCAACCTGTTCGAGAAGAATATCGATGCGAGTCTGTCGTGAGACACTGTCCCTCTCGATGCTGAGTGCGGTCATCCCTTCTTCAAGGATTTCGGCAACACGCATTTTCGGATTCAACGAAGCATAGGGATCCTGAAAAACCATTTGCATCGGCGCATACTGGTCACGGATATTGGCACCGATCAATTCCCGTCCGGCAAATTGAACACTGCCGGCCGTTGGTCTGATCAACCGCAACAGCGCCTTGCCCAGCGTAGTCTTTCCGCAACCGGATTCACCCACCAGTGCCAGAGTGCGACCATGGGGAATCTCGAACGACACACCATCCACAGCTTTGACCGCGCCGATCTTACGTTGCATCAGTCCTTTGCGAATCGGGAAATGGACTTTAAGGTCGGAGACTTTCAGGAGCAAGGGGCGATTTTCAAGCTGCAGAGCGGGTTCCGAATATACCGGATACCGGTCCTGATTCGTATCAACTCCAATCGCAGCCTCGTGTCCCTTGCGCTTAGTCCCCTGCCCCTCATAAAGGTGACACCTGACCCATTGTCCATTTCCAACTTCAGTCCAATCCGGCATTCTCTTGCCGCACAACGACCAGGCTTTGTCGCATCTCGTGGTAAATCGGCAGCCTTGCGTGATGCTACCCAGCGGCGGTACGCTGCCAGGAATGGCAGACAGCGGATGATTGACCCTTGCCGTACTCGGCAAAGCCGCAAACAGCTTCTGTGTGTACGGATGCAGCGCATTGTCAAACAGCTGCGTTCGACTGGCCTGCTCGACAATTTGTCCGGCATACATCACGCCAACCTGATGCGCCATTTCCGCTACCACGCCGAGGTCATGCGTAATCAGCAATATCGACATGCCACTGGCAGCCTGAGTGTCACGCAATAATTGCAAAACTTGCGCCTGTATCGTGACATCCAGCGCGGTTGTGGGTTCGTCTGCTATCAGCAAATTCGGCAGTCCGGCCAGCGCCATCGCAACCATCACGCGCTGTTTCATTCCGCCGGAAAGCTGGAAAGGATATTCCACTGCGCGTCGCAGGGCATCCGGTATCCCGACCTGATCGAGCAATTCCACGCAGCGTTGGCGCGCAGCAATTCCGCTCAAACCTTGATGCATCTCCAATACTTCAGCAATCTGACGCCCAACCGTCATCACTGGATTCAGGCTGAGCGCGGGTTCCTGAAAGATCATTGCCGCCTTTCCGCCGCGTACCTTGCGCATGTCGCGTTCACGCAAACCGAATAGTTCGACGCCATCCAACCTTGCAGTGCCGCCTGCATGCACCACACCATCCGGCAACAGCCGCAACAATGACATTGCAGTCATCGATTTCCCGCAGCCCGACTCTCCAAGAAGCGCAAAAGTCTTGCCGGCTTTGATCGAAAATGAAATGTCATCGACGATGCGCGCACCATCGCGCAACTGTGTGGTCAGGCCGGAGACGTCGAGTATGTCGCCCATTACAGCGCCACCTCAATCTCGTGATTCGAAACACCACACTGGACGAATTTTTCGGTGACCAGCGCCATTGCCCGCAGTGTCAACTCCACATGCGACTTGTCGCATAGTGGATTGCCTGACTTTGTTGCCGCCGCTGCGCGCACCGTGTTCATGCCGCACCTCCGACACGTTACTGGCGTAGCCAGCCGATTGCGGGAGGAGGTGCCAGGCGGCATTACCCGCACCGCC
>Ga0335085_10001310_pt1 | contig 54584 bp, 47 predicted proteins | sample Lox_Sample_45_FD_206712 | JGI IMG/M metagenome (GOLD analysis project Ga0335085, IMG submission 206712) | Soil microbial communities from Loxahatchee National Wildlife Refuge, Florida, United States - Lox_Sample_4.5 | ecosystem: Environmental > Terrestrial > Soil > Wetlands | place: USA... | reverse complement strand
AGGCACAGCGTCATTCGATACCCGCGTGCAGAACCCGGTTAACTATGATTTCACGGGCAAAGAAGCGAAGTGATCAAAATCATGAATCTTAGTTGCAGCACTCTCGTTATTTGTGAGCATATTTCCTGCACCTCATGAATGCTTTTGAAATGAAATTTATGAAACTCATGTCGCGGATATGCATTCCGCTGGTGAGGTTTTCATTTTTCGTAGTGTATTTCTATTTCGGTTTGCTGAAGGTGCTTGGATTGAGTCCCGCCGAAACAATTGTGCGGGAATTGTGGATGCAAACATTGCCGTTTATTCACTTCAAGGATTTTCTGAATTTTTTTGGCGTTTATGAAATGGTAATCGGAATTGTTTTTCTGATTCCGGGTAAAGAACGAATTGCTCTCTATCTTTTGATTCCGCACATGATCACCACTTTCGGTCCGCTTGTGTTTCTTCCGCAGTTCACATGGAAAGCGTTTATGGTTCCTTCACTTGCCGGACATTACATTATAAAAAACGTAATTCTCATAGCGCTTGGAATTGCTGTGGCAGCTAACATCGGCGATTTCAAAACAAAAGTGGCTGTGAGGAAAGTGGAATAGCTTTCCTTTCGGAAATATTGAATGATCTTTGGCGTTTTCTGAAAATGACGCAGCGGAATTTTCTCCTGTCAATTCTCCTTCTTGCTATTTTATTTTCATCATGCAAGAAAGATATTATCACTACTGATCCGGGGGCCAAACTTGCATTCTCTGCAGATACGCTCACGTTCGACACAGTTTTCACCACACTGGGATCGACATCACTTTATTTCACGGTTCACAATCCAAATGCAAACAAAATTTCCATTTCAAATATTCATCTCGCAGGCGGCGATCAATCCATCTTTCGCCTGAACATCGACGCACATCAAACTAATTCAATTGACAACGTTGAGATTCCTGCGCACGACAGTATTTACATTTTCGTAGCTGTCACTGTTGATCCGAATAATGACAACAATCCTTTTGTGATGGAGGATTCAGTTTTGTTTGAAACGAATGGCAATGCGCAGAAAGTTGTTTTGGAAGCATGGGGACAGAATGCGCATTTCTTTTATGGCGAAACCATCGGCACTCAGGAGTGGTTTCCTGATAAGCCGTACGTAATCATTCACTCCATTCTTGTTGATTCCAATCAAACACTCACGATAGATCCCGGCTGCAGAATTTACATGCATGCTGATTCGCGGTTTTATGTGAACGGCACATTGAAGGTGATGGGACAGCTTCACGATTCGGTTCAGTTTCGCGGTGATCGTCTCGAAACTTATTATGTTGATGATCCGGGGAATTGGGAAGGCATTCATCTTTTGCGAAGCAGCCACGACAATGAAATCGATTACGCCGTGATCAAAGAAGCAATCGTCGGTGTGCGTGTTGATTCGCTGAAAGAAACTCCTGCACCAAAACTCACAATCAAAAACTCAGTAATCAAATACACGCTTTCGTCCGGCATTCTCGGAATCACTGCTGACATCTACGGAGAAAACTGTTTGATCTTTAGTTGCGGTGAATGGGATACGCAGCTTGAATACGGCGGCAACTATCAGTTTGTGAATTGCACATTTGCGAATTACACCAACATCGCCATCAATCATCAGAGTCCTGTGGTGCGCATGAGCAACTACTATTATTACAAAGATGATTTGGGCGATCACTATCTGCCTGCTGATTTGAATGCTTCATTTCAGAATTGCATTGTGTACGGTTCGCTCGATAATGAACTTGATCGCGATAGTAGAAACATTGCTGCATTCAATTACACATTTGATCACTGCAACATGAAATTGGCGGACACCGTACTGACCACCAATTCTCATTTTCTCTCGGTGCAGAAAAATCAGGACCCGAAATTCAAGAATGTAGATTATGAGAAGGATGATTACCACCTCGACACCGGATCACCCTGCATTGATGCCGGAATTCCGAATGGAATTTTCTTAGACCTCGATGGAAAAACAAGAACCGGCAATCCTGATATCGGTTGTTATGAATTTCAGCAGTGAAAATTAAACTACGTTTACTTCAGGAACGATTTCAATTCCGAATTTATCTCTTACAGATTTTTGAATTTGCGTGGCGAGTGAAAAAATTTCTTCACCGGTTGCACCACCATAATTGACCAGCACAAGAGCTTGTTTCGCGTGCACGCCGGTGTTGCCGACACGCTTTCCTTTCCACCCGCACTGCTCGATCATCCAGCCGGCCGGAATTTTGATCTGATTGCTTTTGTCAGGGTAATTCGGCATTAGCGGATATTTTGAAATCAGTTCTTCAAATTTCTTTTTGGGCACCACAGGATTCTTGAAGAAACTTCCTGCATTGGGAATGTCTTTCGGATCAGGGAGCTTTGATGAACGGATTTTGATCACTGCATCGCTCACAGCTTTGATTGTGATCTCATCGGAGCGCATTTCCTCCAATGTTTTACGAATGTCACCATAACTGATTTTTGGTTTGAAAATTTTATTCAGCTTGAAAGTTACTGAGGTAATGATGAGCTGATCTTTCCATTCACGTTTGAAAATACTTTCACGATAACCAAACTTGCAGTCGGCATTGCGAAAAAAAAATTTCTCTCCTGAATGCAGATTTATCGCTTCTACTTCTTCACACGTTTCTTTCTGCTCCATTCCATAAGCGCCGATGTTCTGCATGGGAGCTGCGCCGACTAATCCGGGAATGAGAGAAAGATTTTCTACGCCCGCCAAATTTTTTCCCACGCAATACATCACGAACTCGTGCCACACCTCGCCTGAAGAAACTTTTATCCAGACATTGTAGGCGTCTTCTTTTTTGATTTGAATTCCTTTCAGAGAATTTTTTACAACAAGAGCATCGAGATTTTTTGTAAAAAGAATATTGCTGCCGCCACCGAGAACAAATTTTTTTTCATCCCTGAACCCGGAATCTGAAACGATTTGTTGAATTTCTTCCTCCGATGTGACTTCAGTAAATAACTTCGATGAAACATCAATAGCAAAACTGTTCAATGATTGCAATGATTTGTCCGATTCAATCTTCATGTGAGCTTGCTACTGTTTTTGAATGTGCAACATGAGCGTTGCAAATCCTGTTTGTTCATAGTATTCCACCTTCAATTGGTGCGTGCCCTCGAGATGCAATGTCACGTCATGATGCAGTTCATCATCGTAATCATATTTTGAATCATCCCATTCATTCATCACCATCTTGCCATCCACATACAATCGCACGCCATCGTCGGCAGTGATTCCGAATGAATAATCACCCTTCGGAAAATCTTGTTGTGCAATGGCCACAAGAGCAAAATGATCTTCCGGAACTTTTAATGAAGGTGCTCCCCACCAGGTGAATTCCAATTTATCCGCAGTGTCAGTTTTCAGAGAGCCCATCTTGATGGCGTTTGTAAAGACACCGGGATATTTTGCCGGATTAAAGGTGTCCATCCTGTAATAATTGATCAACCATTTCATCGGCAATTCAAATTTTTCATAGGAAAAATTGAAAGCTTGTCCCGCAGAAATTTTTCTTCCGAATTCATCATTGAATGAACTGCCGCTGTATTCCAATTCAATTTTTACATCAGTAAGCGGAGAAGGATTTTTTCTCGCACTGATTGTGTCAGGAACGTTTCCGGTCAGGCGTGATAATTTCACTCCGGCAATATTTTGTGATTTCCATTTTCCTGACGGACCAAGAATTCTGAAAAACATTTTGCCCGTACTGTCGGTGTGATCAAGCCAAAGCAATGGTTGCTGAAAATTGTATGGTCCCCATTCAGTAATGATGATGTTTTGTTTTCCGGCGTTCGTGGGATCTGCGGGTATTTTCATTTCGGAGGCAGGATCAAATGCAGCAACAAATTTTTTTACGTCAGCAGATTTGATTGAATCTACAGATAATCCGAAATTGATCATCTGATTTGTTTTGTTTGGCTTGTAAACTTTGTTGTCTTCAGTCCAGTGATTGTTGTTGATGAAAATGCTGTCGCAACGCGTAAACTCGTATACCATGTCATTGTCACTTGAAGAATTGTGTTCGATGAAATAGTTTGTGCTTCGCGTCTCATGATGTTTCGCGTAACCCCAATCCTGCGGTGGTGATTGGTTGGCCCAAAGTTTTACAGCTAAATTATTTTTCAGAAAACGGTTGTAGAGAATCTGGTTATGCTGTCCATGCTCAATGGCGATTCCGGTTATGTTCGAATCAATTTGATTGGCGCCGATAATCGTGTTGTAACTATAACCACCCCAAATGCCATAATCGCACTGCGTGATTCTGTTGTTGATGATGTTATTTCTGCTGAAGGTCGCTTCCACACCATTGTTCGAAGCGTAAGAAAAATTATTTCCAAAAATCAAATTGTCATTGCATCCGCCTTCGCCTGAATCCATCGTCGTTTGTCCGGCCCAGAGGAAGAATCCATCGCCTCCATGGGTGGCTGAGTTGTAAGCAAATAAATTATTGCTGCTTTGTTCATACACAAGAATTCCTGCTGAATCCTGTCCGCGATTGTAAATGGCGAAACTGAATCCACGAATGTTCCAGTCTAATTTATTATGCATCACAACATTATTGTTGCATCGATACAGGCCGATTCCAATGCCTGAGTTGAATGAAAAGTTGTTGTCAAGAATTTTTCCATCGTTGCAGCTCGTCATCATCAATGCACATTGTCCGCCGGTGATATAATTGTTTTGAATAAGAGCGTTGTTGCAATTCCGCAAATAAATTCCTGCGCCGTAATGAAGCCACTCATCTTTTTCGTTGTGATGATAACTCATCCAGTCACTCACATCTTCGCATTGCAGCGTGCTGTTCAAATGTTTTCTGTAATTGTAACTCAAATCGCAATTCTCAACCGTGAGGTTCGTAACATTCTCTGCGCGCACGGCAATCGAATAACCATGAATCACTGCATTCTTCAGGGTGACATGATTTGAGTTGCGAATGAAGATCGCCACACCATGAAATTCATCCGGCTTTGTTACATCGGTAGAACTGTGAAGAACCGCATTACTGAAATCAACAACAATGTTATTTCCCTGAATCACGATGAGCGGAGAATCGAGTGATGCACTTGCATCGAGAGTAAATTCTTTCGGAGAGATCATCGCACCAGACGTGATCATCATGCCCGGAGATAAATCAATCGCCTTCTGGGCAGAAATGAAAATTGATTTAAGCAGCATCAGGAAAAGCAGAAATGCAAATCTTCGTTTCATCTTAAATTCACAGCGAACGAAAGTAATAACTTGGCTGCGATGAATAGCGGGGAATCGCAAACGACTGACACGCTGCTCATGGTACGTCCGGCGCGGTTCGGTTTCAATTTCGAGACGGCCGAGTCGAATGTATTTCAGAGAAATTCTTTGCTGGGCAAAAATGAAATTCAAAGCGAAGCATTGCAGGAATTTGATGCATTCGTGAAAAAGCTGCGCTCAAACAAAATTTATGTGATTGTACTTCAGGACGACGGAAATCTTGACACGCCTGATTCAATTTTTCCCAATAACTGGATTTCTTTTCTCGAAGGGAAAATGATTTTGTATCCGATGATGGCGATGAGCCGGAGGCAAGAGCGGAATCAAAAATGGATCCAATTGCTGAAGCATGCTTTGAATGTGAAACAGATCATTGATCTTTCTTCTGAAGAACAACACGGAAAGTTTTTGGAAGGAACAGGGAGCCTTGTGATTGATCACAGAAACAAAATTGCTTTCGCCAATCAATCATCCCGAACTGATGCTGATTTATTTCAATCGTGGTGCACTCGACTCAATTTTGAACCGGTAATGTTCAGAGCATACACGAATGATGGCAAAGAAATTTATCACACGAATGTGGTGATTTCAATCGGAGATAAAACAGCCGTGATCTGTACAGAAGTGATTCGTGACTTCACAGAAAGAAAATCGGTTCTTGAAAAACTTTCAGCAACTCACCGGATAGTAGAAATATCCGAAGAGCAGATGAATCATTTCTGCGGAAATCTTTTACGGGTGAGAAACCGTGATGGGAAAAATTTTTGGGTGATGAGCCAGCAAGCATTCAATTCATTCTCTTCATCGCAAAAAGAGATTTTGAATCTGGACGGAGAAATTCTCTTTAGCGATTTGAAAACGGTTGAGGCAGTTGGCGGCGGCAGTGCCCGATGCATGATGGCAGAAATCTGCTGAATCAAGCTGTAATCACGAATACGCTCTCACATCTTTTCCTTCCATAAAATTCATGAAAGCGCGATTGACAATCTTGTTGCCGCCGGGAGTGGGATAGTTCCCGGAGAAATACCAATCGCCTGAATTTTTCGGACACGCTTTGTGGAGATCCGGAATGGTTTGAAATATGATCTGCACATCGGCTTTCACACCTTCATCTTTCACGAGCAGTGAAATTTCGTCGGCAATTTCTTCATCGCTGAATAAGTTGTAAGGCACTTTCACTTCATTCACCATCTTGCTGATCGGAAGCTTCATTTGCGCTTTGCATTTTTCATAGACATCATCGAGCACATTTTCCTTTCCGGTTTTCTTCATCAATGAAATCAATGCGCGGAAGGCGATGAAGTCTTTCATCTTGCTCATGTCAATGCCATAACAATCCGGATATCGGATTTGCGGTGCCGATGAAACGATGATGATTTTTTTAGGATTCAGATGATCGAGCATTTTAATGATGCTTCGCTTAAGCGTGGTGCCGCGCACAATGGAATCATCAATCACAACGATGGTGTCTTCGTGCTCGCGGATACTTCCGTATGTTATGTCGTAAACGTGCTCGACCAGTTCATTTCGCTGCGAATCCTGCGTAATGAACGTGCGCATCTTCACATCTTTAATGGCAATCTTCTCTACGCGCGGCCGAAGGCTAATTATCTCTTCGAGGTGAGCATCATTTAATTTATTTTTTCTGATTCGTTCGAGCTTGTAATTTTTTAAGTGATCTTCAATTCCTTTAATCAATCCGTAGAAGGCGACTTCAGCCGTATTTGGAATAAAAGAGAAGACAGTATTCTTGAGATCATAATCAATTGCTTTCAAAACAGAAGGTACGAGCAGGCGGCCGAGATTTTTTCGCTCCTCATAAATTTCCTTATCACTTCCTCGCGAAAAATAAATGCGCTCAAAACTGCAGGCACGTTTTTCTCTCTCCGGTGCGCACCGAAATTCCGCAACGTAATTATTGCGGTTAGCAATTACGGCATGCCCGGGCTTGAGCTCATGAATATCTTCGAATGCAACATTGAATGTGGTTTGAATGGCAGGACGCTCACTTGCCACCACAAGTACTTCATCATTCAGCAAATAATAAGCAGGACGAATACCTGAAGGATCGCGCATCACAAAAGAATAACCCGCACCCGATAATCCTGCAAGAATGTAGCCGCCATCGAATTCAGATGCGGCCTGTTTTAATACTTTTCTGAAATCAATTTCGTCACGAAGTCGATTTCGGAATTCAGGCTGCTGAACATTTTCCTTTCTCAGCTGATCAACCACACGCAGAATTTCTTTTTCAAGATGCATAGCGACATGATCAAGCACAACAGCCGTATCAGGTCGTGAATGTTTTTCCTCTTCCCTCCAACCCAAATCTTCAATATTGGTCAGGTTGAAATTTCCTGCCATGATTAAAGAGCGGGTTGATGATTGATGATTTTGAACAAAGGGGTGACAACTATCAATTTCATTTCTGCCGTAAGTACCGTATCGAAGATGACCGAGCATCATTTCAGAAATGAAACTCACATTTTTTCTAAGCCATTCTACATCATCAATTAATGCGGGATCCGACTTGGTGACGCGATCGATCTTCTGATAAATTTTCTGAAATATTTCTGCAATCGCATGTGGTGAATTTGAGCGATAGCGACTCATGAATCGCTGACCCTGAGTGGCATTGAGCTTAATTGCACCAATTCCGGCCCCGTCCTGTCCCCGATTATGCTGTTTCTCCATAAGCAGATAGAGCTTATTGAGTCCGTACAGCACTGTTCCGTATTTCTCTTTATAATAAGGCAGTGGCTTCAGCAAACGAATTAGAGCAACTCCGCATTCGTGCTTTATGACATCGCTCATCTATAGAAAAAGTGAATTGCAAAGATATGATAAAGATGGGTGCACGCCGGGCCGTATTCATTCAGGAATTCACAGTTAACATTACAGAGTCGTTATAATCCTCTTAGCACTGAAAATTGCATTTCGGCCCTCTTTTTTGACTTTTCAGAAAATTCTTTTTGGAAAACTTTTCTAATTCAGTAGTATTGCATTACCAAAACACTGGGTTACAAATGGATGCTTTTATTCAACCGGTTTACACAAGACGGCTACTGATCATAGCTTACTTGCTCACTGTTCCAACACTTATATTTTGGCTCACGGTGGCGATTTCTGTGGTCACGCACAACCATCGTTATGTAGACATTGTTCTTGGGCTGGGATCATTAAGTCATTTTATTATTGCATTTTTTCTTCCTTTCACCAGTTTCATTATAGCATTAGTTTGCCGAATAAGTCTTCGTCAACAGGCGATCGCCAAAAATATCTGGCATCGTGAAACACAGGAGATGAAAGTAAATCAGGGCCTAATGAACTGGTGTATGATTTTGATGGCAGTGATGATTATCAGTCTCATCAACAATTGACATTTCGCGGTGTGATTGTAATTTCCATTCTTCAATGAAAAATGCTTTCATTGATCATTGAAATGATTGTAGTTGTACCCTTGTGCCATCAAAAACCGCATACGAATTGAATTGAATCCAATCTCCGAGATTGAAATAAATACTGTCTTGCTGAAGCGGATATTCCAACACGATATGCCGATGGCCGAAGATGAAATAATCGACGTGTTCATTCTTCAGAATTTCCCTTGCATACCCGATTAACCATTCCTTTTCTTCTCCCAAAAATTCTGACTGCTCTTCGCCGCTGATCAGCCGGCTGTCGCGCGACCATTTTTTTCCGAGCCACACACCGAAGTTCGGATGCAAAAGAGCGAATAACCAGCGTGTAATTTTTCCTCTGAAAATTTTCTTCAGGAATTTGTAGCCATGATCGCCGGGGCCTAAACCATCACCGTGTGCGATCAAAAATTTTTTTCCGGCAATCTCAATTCGTTCCGGCTTATGGTAAACCGGAATGTTTAATTCTTCCTGAAAATAGTTTTTCATCCATTGATCATGATTTCCGGTAAAGAAAAACACCGGAACATTTTCATCGCGCAATTCGGCTAATTTACCCAGTACACGAACAAAACCACGCGGAACTACTTGCTTGTATTCAAACCAGAAATCAAAAAGGTCACCGACTATGAAAATGGCTTGCGCATCATTCTGTACATAGTTAAGCCATCGCACAAATCGTTTTTCTCTTTCTAAGGATGAGGCATGATCGGGAATGCCAAGATGAAGATCGGAGACAAAATAAATTTTTCCGTGGAGCTGCGGAATGGAATCCATTAAACAGCGGGCTGGTCGATGAAGAAAACGTAAACCTCTTTCGGTCCATGAGCGCCTAGCACCAATGTTTTTTCAATGTCGGCAGTTCGGCTTGGTCCTGTTGCTATGGAAATCATGGAAGGAATATTGCCATTGAATTTTTCCATCAGTTTCTGCAGCGCTTCCTTCAAATCATAAAAGAGCTGGTTGTTGTGAGCGATCACAATATGAACGGGCGGAAAAATCGGCAAAGCTCTGCCTGATTCGTTCTTTGAAGTAAGCAAGATGCTTCCGGTTCGTGCCACCAAACATTCACAGCTTGTTATGCCTGCATCGGCCTTGTCAAGCACATGCCCAACTTTTAATTTTAGGAAATTGTGTTTTTGGAAAACCTCCTGAAGGTTGAATTCCCAGGCGTACACATTCTGCCAACTGTTTTTCTCAGCCAGTGCATTCAATTGATTTATGAAATCATCCTCGTGTTCGCAGTAGAAGAAGTTGCCCTGAACTTTCGTGAACTGCTCTGCAAAAATTACATCGAGCGAATCATTCGGCGGAGCATAAACGGAAGAAGCAGTATCAAGATTGGGAAATGGCGCATCGGTAGGCTGAATAAGAGCCTTACGGATATTTTTCAGAATTCGTTCTTTCGATGTTGTTGCCATGCATCAGGAAATCTTCTTCTCGTCGCCGCTGACGAGTACAGGAATTTCACTTTCTGCTTTTAATTCATGCTCCGTTTCTTGCTTGTGTGACGGAACTCCGTTTTCGGAAACTAATTCGTGTGGATGTTTTTCAAACGGACGCTTGCCGATTAATCGTTCTAAATCCTGCTGGAAAAGAATTTCTTTCTCCAGAAGTTCTTGCGCGAGCTTTTCCAGTTCAGTGTGTCTTTCATTAAGCACTTGCTTTGTTCGGGAATAAGCGCGATCAATCAGGGCACGAACTTCTTCGTCGATAATTTTTGCCGTCTCTTCTGAATAGGGTTTTTGGAACGTGTATTCCATTTGGGGATCATAGTATGAAACGTTGCCAACTTTCTCATTCATTCCGTAAATAGTTACCATGGCATAAGCCATTTTAGTGATGCGCTCAAGATCGTTCTGAGCACCGGTAGAAATTTTTCCGAAAACAATTTCTTCAGCAGCCCTTCCGCCAAGCGCCATGCACATTTGATCGAAGAGCTGGTCTTTCGTGTAAAGGAATTGTTCTTTCGGAAGATATTGCGCATAGCCGAGCGCCGCAACACCTCTGGGAACGATGGAAACCTTCACGAGTGGATCGGCATATTCGAGAAACCATCCGCACACAGCATGTCCTGATTCATGATACGCAACAATTCTTTTTTCGTCTTCAGAAATGATTTTATTTTTCTTTTCAAGTCCGCCAATTACACGATCAATTGCATCCTGAAAATCCGGCATCTCCACTTCACGCTTGTTATTCCGTGCGGCAATCAATGCTGCTTCATTGCACACATTAGCAATGTCAGCACCGGCAAAACCAGGCGTTTGTGCAGCCAACTTCGCTATGTCGAGTTCTTTTGAAACTTTGATTGTTTTCAGGTGAACTTTGAAAATCATTTCTCTTCCTTTCAGGTCCGGTTTGTCGATTGAAATTTGCCGATCAAAGCGACCGGGACGGAGGAGAGCGACGTCGAGAACATCGGGCCTGTTTGTGGCTGCAAGAATAATCACTCCAGAATCGGTTCCAAAGCCATCCATTTCAACCAGCAGCGCATTAAGCGTATTTTCTCTTTCGTCATTTCCGCCGGTGATCATGTTCCGTCCGCGCGCCCGGCCGATGGCATCAATTTCATCAATGAAAATAATGCACGGCGCTTTCTCTCTTGCTTGCCTGAAAAGATCACGAACGCGGGATGCGCCAATTCCAACAAACAATTCTACGAAATCAGAACCTGAAATGCTGAAGAAGGGAACCTGCGCTTCGCCGGCAACTGCTTTAGCTATCAATGTTTTTCCGGTGCCGGGAGGACCGATGAGTAACGCGCCTTTTGGAATTTTTCCGCCGAGCGATGTGTACTTCTTCGGGTTTTTCAGGAAGTCAACAATCTCCATCACTTCTGCTTTTGCTTCATCTAATCCTGCTACATCGGCGAAAGTGACATTTACTTTTTGGCCCTTATCAAAGAGTGTTGCTTTTGATTTTCCGAAGTTGAAAATCTGTCCACCGGCCCCGCCAATGCCACCGGTAACTCTGCGCATGATCACGAGCCACAAAATGACGATGATGATAATTGGGAGCAGCCAATTCAATGCACTAAACCAATCTGTGCGGTTTTCCGGGAAAACTTCTACGCGCTGGTAATTCGGATCTTTCTCAGCGATTTTCGCTTCAGCATCATCAAGCTTTTTTGTGAAATCATCAACGCTGATCAGTTTGAAGCGATAATGTGGACCCGGGTTGACGGTATTGAAACTCGTGGTGGCCACATCTTTGTATTTTGGTTCATCAAGTTTGTCTTTCTTAATGTAGACCTCAACATAGTCTTTGTTTACAACCACCAAGTGATCGACTTCCTCAGCCTGAAGCATGCTTTGATTGAACTCTTCGAAACTGATAAGCTTGGCTGAACGACTGAAAGGAAAAAATTGTATCACGAGCAGCACGACCAGAATCAATCCATACACCCAATAAATATTAAACCTCGGCGGGCGCGGGGGATTGATGCGCGGCGGGGTTGGTTTCTGTTTATTTTTATTCTCTTCCATTCTCTCTCAAAATTAGTTTCAACAGTTTATTTTTTCATTATTGACGATTTTGCTGCGCTTCTATTGTTGTTCTGCTTCCAGAAAGCGTTGCGAATTAAGGCTGCGATTCAGAAGATGATCTTTTACACTGATACGAAGACTGGCCCCCGAATGTTGACTCATACAAAGTTACTTATTATGTTCAACCAAAACGCCGTCACTCCACAATTCTTCCAATTGGTAAAATTGCCGTAATGGACGGAGAAAAATGTGAACCACCACATCCACAAAATCGATCAGAATCCATTCCTGGTGTTCCATTCCTTCAATGTGCCACGGTCTTTCATTGAGCTGCTTGCGGGCCTGTTCTTCTACATTCATTGCAATAGCTCTGACCTGGGTTGTAGATTGAGCATCGCAGATCACAAAAAAATCACTTACGGCATCACTGATGTTCCGCAAATCAATGGTGCAGATGTTTTCTCCTTTTTTCTCTTTGATGGCGGAAAGAATAACTTCGACTGACTGTGAAAATGATGGCTTCTTTGCAGGGGTCTTTTTCCTTACCTTGGTCGCTTTGATTGGTGCGCTGTTTTCTGCAAAGGTAAATCAATAATTGCTTTCAGTCATGCATGAAACACTCTTCATAGGCAAGAAGATCGTCAATCTCGATTCGATCGAGTCAACCAATTCTTACGCGGCAGAAGAATTGCAGAAAGGTAAATTACCTGAAGGCACTATCATCCGCACTCTGTTTCAATCAAAAGGAAAAGGATATGCAGCAAGTGCCTGGCAAAGCGAGCCCGGAAAAAATCTTTTATTCAGCGTAATTCTTTATCCGGTTTTTCTGGCTCCTAAGCAACAATTTTTTCTTAATGAAATTGCTTCGCTCGCCGTGGCCGACACGCTTGATTCTTTCATTCCGAAAAAGAAAGTGAGAATCAAATGGCCCAATGATGTTTTCATTGGAGATAAAAAAGTGGCCGGCATCCTCATTGAAAACTCAGTGAAAGGGCCTACCATTCAGCATTCGATTCTCGGAATCGGAATGAATGTGAACCAGAAAAAATTCGATCCCTTTCTTAAATATGCCACTTCAATCATTCTTGAAACAGGCGAGGAAATGAAGCTTGATGAATTACTTGCGCAACTCTGTTCTCATCTTGAAAAAAGATATCTGCAACTAAAGCAGGAGCAGATGAGCAGGTTGGTGAAAGATTTTATGAAGAAACTTTACCGCGTAAATCAGCTTACTGCATTTGCTGCAGGCAATCAAAAATTTCGCGGCAAAATTGTTGGGATTTCTGCCGAAGGAAAGCTGGTGATCGAAATGAATGGCGCTCACGAGGTATTCGGTTTTAAAGAAATTGAAATGGTGCTCGAATGATTTGCGCGATGGCGACATCCAATGTTGATCCGGGTAAAATATCTGCACAACGTTTACGCTTCCGAAAGCTTTTACTTGATGATGCCGCTGTTTGGGAAGAATTTCTCACTGATCCAGAAGCTGTGAAATTGTTTCCGCCTTTTGGCGAAGTGAAGGGGTACGCAATACAATGGATAGAAAAACAAGTGATCCGTTATGAAAGAGACGGCTCCGGTTTGTTTGCGCTCATTGAAAAGAATTCAAATCAATTTGTCGGCCAGTGCGGCTTAATGATTCAGGAAGTCAGCGGCGTGAATGAAGTTGAAATCGGGTATCACCTGCTTCCACGATTTTGGAAAAATGGTTTTGCCTCTGAAGCAGCCATTGCCTGCAAAAACTTTGCTTTCGAAAATAACTTGTTCGATTCCCTCATTTCCATCATTGATGTTAGAAACGCAGCATCAATGAAAGTTGCCGAGCGAAACGGTATGAGGCGCGAGAAGCAAATGATTTGGAGAGACCTGAATGTTTTTATTTACCGCATCAACAAAAAAGATTGGAGAAAATAGTTGGCAATGTACAGCTTTGATTATTTCTCGCTCATCTGTTCGGTTCCATCCCAATCATCCGGAACTCCGGAGACCATAAACTTTGCTGAATTTTCTAAATAGCGGCGCGCTGCTTTATCATTTGGATTCATGTCAACCACTTTTCGCAGAGAAACGGCAGCTTCCGCGAATTGCTTGTTGAAGTAATCATTCAATCCTGCGTTGAACATCTCGAGCGATTTCGATTTCTTTTCGCGGGTTGAAAGATCATCGGCATTGAACACTTCATCCACACGTAAAACTTTTTCTTTTCCTTTCATTTTAATTCTGCCGAGATAGCGGAACTGGAATTCATTTCTGTTTTTGATTCCCGCCAAGGTCGATTCGCTCAACACAATGCTTGCTCCGAAATGTTTTGTCAATCCTTCAAGCCGTGATGAAATATTTACTGCGTCAGAAATCACATTCGCATCGTGGCGCTCTTCATCGCCGATGATTCCCATCATCACAGGTCCCGTATGCAATCCAATTCCAAGCGCAATGGGCAATTTGTTTTCCTTTTTTCTCTGTTCATTGTAGCTGCTGAGTTGCTGCGTCATTTCAATCGCGGCGTGCAGAGCATCTTCAGGACTGTCTTTGAAAAGTGCAATGAAGCCATCCCCGAGATAATGATTGATGAAGCCGTTGTATTTTTTTATCACCGGCCCCACGAGCATCAGGTAACTATTGATAAAACTGAAATTTTCAGAACCGGTCATTCCTTCTGCGAGTGTAGTGTAAGACCGGATGTCGCAAAACATAACCGTCATTTCGCGGCTGATGCTGTCACCAAGCTTCACCTGCAAAATGCTTTGATGCCCGAGTGCGCTGATGAAATCGTGCGGAACAAATCGTTGATACGCATCGCTGAGTTCATTCTGCCGCTTATAGAGATTCGCATTCTCCATGGAAACAGCAATTTGTCCCGAGAGAAGATTCAGCACTTCAATGCGCGCCGGAGTGAAGGCACCCGTAGCTAAATTATTCTCCAGATAAATGATGGCAATGCATTTCCCGTGTTGAATGATTGGCTGGCACAAAGCAGATTTCGGATTGTGCTGAATGAGATAGGGATCTTTGGAAAACCTCGGATCCTTCACTGCTTCATTAAGAATGATGTTTTCTTTAGTGTGATAAACAAATTGCACGATGCTCTTCGAAACAAAATCCACATCGTTGAGTGGCGCATCATTGTACAGTTTCACAGTTTTTTCTTTCATGTCACCGTGAGCGGCCACAACGAGGTCATCATGTTTCACTAAAATCAGACTTCCGCTTTCTGCGCCCGCATTTTCTAAAACTATCTTCAGTAATTTCTCAAGCAATTTTTCAAACATTACTTCTCCTGAAATGGTGGTCGATGCCTGGAAAATGCTTTGCAGATCGAGCGAACTCGAAGTAGTTTGGCTGGCAACATCATTCAATAAACTCTGAGACGGCGCAGTTCCCTGTGTGGCCGCAAGGCCGGTGTTCATAATTTTCTTTTCAAGTTGTTTCACTTTAGCAGCGGCGCCCCACTGGCGATAGTGAAAAATACTTTCGCGATAAAGTGAGGTGGCCAGATCACCGAATCCGTTTGCAAGGAAAAATTCAGCAGTATGCTCGCTTGCCATAGCGATGTCCTGAATGATGTTGCTTTTCTGTGCGCTACTTTTTGCTTCACCGAATAACTTAGCGGCCGACTCAAAGTTGTTTTGCAGCGCTGCTGTTTCTGCTTCCACAAGTAGGTATTTTGCATTCCAGTTTTCAGGACCACTCATCGCCCACCTGCGTAATTTTTTTTGATTCTTCTGAACCTGCTGAATATTTTTTGAAGAATTCTCCTTATCACTTTTCGCAAGAGCAAGCAGGGTCAAAGAGTGAAAAAAGTTGAGACGGGCTTCCTCCGCCAATCCGAGCATGGAAGCAATAGTCTTTTTTGCTTCCTTGAGGTGGTCGAGGGCTTTTTCATAATTCCCCGACAAACAACACCATTCCGCCTGATAAATGTGATGGGCCGTAATGGGCAGCTGCACGCCTTCTTTCCCTGCAAATTCAATCATCACTTTTTCGTGGAAGTTCATATCGGCAAATTCCATGAAGACATCGGTGTCTTCTTTTCGTCCCATCAATTGACAAACCATGCGTGCTTCAGCAAGCAGGTGATGCAACGTTGCCAGATTATGAATTTGTCTTCCAAAATGAATGAACTGCTTATACTTTTCATAAACTGAATCCAGCGGATCGCCCTCGAGGAGGTGATAGTTGCTCAGAAAATCGAGAGCATAGCCGGCATAAATCGGATCGTTGGCCTCCACTCCTGAATCATGCGCTTTGCGCAGATAGTCGAGAAGATTCACAAACGGATCGTGCCAGTGTGCAATGCATCCGCCGAAAATCACATACACCTTTGAGCGCAATGTTTTATCGTCGAATTTTTCGTTGAGCCAAATGCCGAGCTTACCGAATTCGTATCCGGTTTTGAAATCTTTCAGTTGCGCGCAACTTACAAAACCATAAAAGGCATATGCCAGTGCAGACTCAGGTGAGTTTCCGCGGCGGATTGAAATTGTCACCATGCGAAGAATGGCCAACGCCAATAAATTTTGATTGTGCAGATAAGCCGGTCCCCACAGGTTCACCATGATCTTCATGCTTAGCTTCCACTGCGGCGATTTCATGTCCTTGTTCTTCTTCAGATCATCAATGGATTTGTTGCGCAGAAAGAATTTTGCTTTCAGCAACTCAGCAAGGATGCCGGCCTGGCTGGGTTTCTCCGGAAGACGAATCCCGAGCAGCTTCAGCCCGTCCAGTGCACTTCGAATGGCTTCAGTGTGGCGGCTCGTATTTTCATACAACTGCATTTTGCGCGCGAGAACTTCCGCTTTTTCCAGATTGGTGGTTGCACTGGCTACTGCCGTGTTAAACATCTGCTCTGATTCTTCAAAGTTTCCGCACAGATATTCGCACTCGCTTCGGGCAATCAGATAATCATTGTAGAGTGAAAGATTTTCTTCACGCTGAAACAGCGACATGCCGGCTCGCAGATACGTAAGTGCTGATTGGTAAGAAGTGGAATTCTTTGCGCGTTCGCCGGCAAGTAAATCGAGTTTCGCGATTTCAGTTCGCTCTTGCGCATCCGTGATTAATTCAGAAGAGAAATTGAAATGATTGAGTACGTTAAACAAATCTTCATCAAGCTCGTCAGCAGAAAGTTCTTTTAACAACAAGCGGCCGATGCGCAGATGTGTTTTCTTTTTTTCATCATCAGGAATAAGTGAATAGGCGGCTTGCTGAATGCGATCGTGCTGGAAACGGAATGAACTTGCCTGTTCTCCCCCGACAGAAAGTCCCAGATCTTTCCAAAGCGGATCATTGAAATGCATCGATTGATGCCCGATGGGATTCAGCAAATCTTCCATCACTGCTTCCCAGAGCTGAGCCGAAACAACACCTTCATCCTGCTCTGAAATCGTCGCCACCGTATCGAGATCAAAACGGCTGCCGACGCAGCTGGCGAGCCGTAAGGCATTTTGTGTTTCTGCCGAAAGGGTCTGAATTTTCTTCACCAGAAGGTCAACCACGTTATCGGTGATGTCCACGCTGCTGATGCGGACTGCATCCCAATCCCAATGTCCGCTTCCTGCCTGGAAAAAAATCAATCGTTCATCAACCAATTTTTGAATGAACTGATTGATGAAAAAAGGATTTCCTCTCGTTTTATTCATCACCAGCGGAGTGATCGGAAGTGTTTGTCCTGTATCCTGATGAAGCGAATCGGCCATGAGCTGATTCACCTGCTCGCTGTTCAATTCTTCTAACGTGAGTGTCTTAATTTGTTTTGAATGCTTGTCGAACCGCTGAAGCATTTGCATGAGCGGGTGCGAAGGACTCACCTCATTATCGCGATACGCACCGATGATGAGCGTGTTTTTTATTTCTCCGCTGATGAGAAGCTGGTAGAGCAGTTCAATGGATCCGGAATCGGCCCACTGTAAATCGTCAATGAAAATGGCGAGGGGACGATCTTCGCTGGCAATGGCGCGAAGAAAATTTTTGAAGAGTTTGAAGAACCTCTGCTGTGATTCATTTAATCCGAGTTTCATTGCCGGAGGCTGCTGACCGATGAGCAATTCCAGTTCAGGAATCACATCGATCAGTACTTGGCCATTTTCTTCGAGCGCGTTTTGAATTTTGTTTTTCCGCTGCTGAAAATCTTCCGTGCTCTCTGCCAGAAATTGCCGGATGAGATTTCCGAGTGCGATGCCGATTGCGGTGTAAGGACTGTTGCGGCTGTACTGATCAGATTTTCCTGTGGTGTAATACCCGTTTTCTCTGGCAATAGGTTTATAAATTTCATTGATTAGCCGCGTCTTTCCAATGCCGGAATATCCTGCCACCAAAATTAATTCGATAGCACCCTTGCGCGCGCGCTCGAAAGCTTTCAGCAATTCACTCAGTTCTTTATCCCTGCCATAAAGTTTTTCTGAAATTCTGAACGTGGCAGAGAAATCATTTAGACCGGGCCTGAATGCTGAGAGATTTCCCGATTCAGAATACAGGCGCAGGCACTGCTGCAGGTCTTCCTTCAGCGCTTTTGCGCTTTGATACCTGTCTTCAGCATTTTTTGAAAGAAGCTTCATCACGATATCAGAAAGCGATTTAGGAATATTGGGGTCAACACGTGAAGGTTCTTCAGGATAACGCGCGATGTGTGCATGCACGAGCTCCATCACATTGCCTGAATCAAACGGAAGTTTGTTGCAGAGGAGGCGATAAAGCAATACGCCGAGTGAATAAAAATCAGTGCGGTAATCAATGCTGCGGTTCATGCGGCCTGTTTGCTCGGGAGAAATGTAGAAGACAGAACCTCTCATTTTTTCGGAGTGCGTGGGTTCTGCCAGCTCACTCGAAAGCATGGTGGCCACTCCGAAATTGCAAAGCTTGATTTCAAAGGTATTTGGGTTGATGAGAAAGTTATCGGGGTTTACATCTTTATGAATGATGAACTTTGAATGAATGTCCTGCAGCATGCCGGTGAGTGCGATACCGATTTTCAGAATTTCAGGAATGGAAAGTTTCCGGTTTACGATAAACTGGCTGAGAGGAATTCCGTCGAAATATTCTTTCACCACGGCAATGCCGGATGATGATTTCACGAGTGTCAAACTTTTCAGGGCGCCTTCGGAAGGTACGGATTTCGTGATCTCAAAATCATTTTTCAAACTCACCAAATCATCGAGCGAAGGAAATTCATCTTCAATCTCCTCTATGAAAACCTGGCGTCCGTTGCTTTCATCACGCGCTATATAAAAAATTATTTTACCTGATTGACTCCACGGTTTCAGTATCTGATATCCCTTGATCATTCTTTGGTTTGGTGTATGCTCCAATAAAAATCTGCCTTCGATAAACTGCAATCGATTTTTAATGCATGGAGAATTTTATTTAGTGTTTCTCCGAAAGTTAGATATATCTGCCCAATTACTTTAAAAAAAATTATTGCACCGGCATGAGGAGCAAAATTTTACATCGCGTATGAATTTGCTTTAATTATTTTTACTCGCCCTTCAAAAAATATTTTAAAACACTCACCAAACCAGAAATCAGTATGTCGAAAAAAGTAATTGTTGTCGGCGGCGGAGTTGCCGGGAAAAGTGCCGCGCACGAATTGATGGAGCGCGGCTTTCAGGTGGAAGTATATGAGCGAAAAAAATATTATCCCGGAGGCAAGGCCCGAAGCATTGATGTTCCTGATTCGAACAAGATTGATCCTGACAAATATCTTCCCGGTGAACATGGCTTCCGTTTCTTTCCCGGATTCTACAAACATCTTCCTGACACCATGAAAAGAATTCCTTATGACGACGGCAGCGGAAGAAAGATGAATGTCACTGATAATCTTGTGCCCACCAACCGCATGATGATTTCACGCTATGGAAAAAAACCGATTGAAACCATTTCTAATTTTCCGCAATCATTTAAAGACCTAAAGTTTGCCATTCACTCTCTTCACTCCGATACCGGATTGACTGATGAGGAGAAGCATCATTTCGCTCTGAAAATTTGGACGCTAATGACTTCATGCTGGGATCGCCGCTCTAATGATTACGAGCGTCTCGGCTGGTGGCAGTTTACTGAAGCCGATAAATTTCCTCCGCCTTCACAATATCAAACGTTGCTCGTAGAAGGCATCACGCGCACCCTCGTTGCAGCAAATGCGCAGTATGCCAGCACCAAGACTGATGGTGACATCATTCTCCAAATGTTGTTCAACATCACGAATCCTCTCCTTCATGCAGATCGCGTGCTCAACGGACCTACGAATGACCGGTGGCTTTTTCCGTGGCTTGATCACCTCAGAAAAAACGGCGTCACTTACACGTTTCATCAGCTCTGCGAAAAAATTGAATTCGATAAGATCACTAAAAAAGTTACCGGCGTTTGGATTCGCAATATGGATACAAAAGAGCTTAGAAAAGTTACTGGTGATTATTACATTCTTGCCACCCCGGTGGAAGTGGCTTCCAAGCTCGTCAACGATGAGATGGAAGATTGGGATAAAACATTATCCGGACTGAAGGAATTGGCCGAATCAACCGCGTGGATGACGGGGATTCAATATTATCTCTCGGATGCAATTGACATAGTTCACGGTCACTGCATGTATGTGGATACGCAGTGGGCGCTCACATCCATTTCGCAATTGCAATTCTGGAAAGACTATGACATTCATCTTCGCGGCGATGGTAAGGTGAAAGGAATTCTCTCTGTCGATGTGTCCAATTGGGTAAATCCCGGGCTCAATGGTAAAAAAGCGATGGAATGCAGCCGTGAAGAAATTAAAGATGAGATTTGGGCGCAGTTGAAAAAGAGTTTGAATTCAACCGGGAATGAGGTATTGCGAGATGAGATGATTCTCGATTGGTATCTTGATAAGGATATTTATGAAGTTCATCCCGGTTTGGAAGCAAATAAGGAACCGTTCCTCGTTAATCGCGTGGACACATGGTGCAAGCGCCCTGAAGCCTACACCCACATTGAAAATTTCTTTCTCGCTTCAGATTATGTGAGAACATTCACGGACTTAGCCACGATGGAAGCCGCTAACGAAGCCGCACGCAGAGCAGTGAATTGCATCGTTGATCATGCAGGAGTTAAAGCAAAACATCTTGAAATTTGGAATCTTCACGAGCCTACGTGGCTGAAGCCGCTGAGACACCGTGATCAATACAGATATAATCATGGATTGCCGTACAAATTTCACGAGCCGTGGTGGATGAAAGTTTTTCTCTGGTTCTACAGAACCTTCTTCAAGCATCGTATGTCGCGCGTTGAGAAAGCAAAAACATAGCAGTTACTTAATCGCTTTGACTACGCGATAGTCCCAGAATCCTTCTTGCAATGCGCGATACTGATAAAGTGTTGACCACACATTGCCTTTGTTCCATTTTGTTCTCTTGCCGAAGATGCGGAGAAATCCGTCGCAAATGATTCCGGGAACCAAACAATAATACAACCGCTTTGCAGTGGGGTAAATCGGTTTCGTGATGTCGAAATTTTTTACGGAGGGAAATCCGTTTTGAAATGCTTTTGATTCGAAGGAGGAAAGTTTTTCAAAATCAGGAATGGCCCAGGCCTGGGCCCATTTCTTCATCCAGGCATTTGTGTCGAGTGAAGGTTTTTTTTCCGTTCTGAAAAAATCAGCAACGATAAGTGTTCCTTCTTTTTTCAAAAGGCGAAAAGCTTCTTTCAAAAAATCACTCTTCTCATTGGCATGGCAAACACTCTCGATGCACCACACCACGTCGAACGAGTGGTCTTCAAATGGTGTGCTGGTGAAATTGGCAACCTGAAAATTTGTTTTGTCAGTGACGCCGTATTTCTCTGCGTTTGCTTTTGCTTTGTTCACTTGTTCAGTGCTGAGTGTAATGCCGGTTACTTCGCAGCCGATTTCTTTGGCCAGAAAAATTGAAGAACCACCCACACCGCAACCTGCATCGAGCACACGATGATGTGACTGAATGCCGGCGATCTCCGCCAGTTTGCGATTCATGTTCGTCAATGCCTGCCGCAACCATCGGGTGTTTTCATCCCAATATCCGTAGTGCATGCTCATGCGTGAATTCACATGCCACACGATCTGGTAATCGTCGTACGATTGATCGTAATATTCGATGATGTCTTGTTCGGTAACGGCGGGGGACATGGCGTTTTAGTACCAAAGATTCAAAGATAGAGGGAAATGAAAAGGCTACTAAAATTTTTCACTTCTTCTTGCTCACATAGAGAAGTAAATCAAGAAATAAATACTTAAACGCTCTCAAATTCGTTGACACAAAACATGAAGATGTTTCTAATTTTCGTCATAGGAATTTATTTCTCAATTCCTTGCTTTGCGCAAACTCTTCCCGCATGGATAAATCTTTATCCATTTGACTCGCATGATTACGGAACTCACGAAAGCAATTACAAAGTTGGCAAAGATGGAAGTTCAATTTTTCTGGGATACACTGAAACTGACAATCCGGAAACTTATCTCGCTTACCTGATCAAGTACAGACCTGATGGCAATATCTGGTGGTCACAAACTATTGCCGGATTAGGTGCCTATGCTAAAATGAAAGTGGATGATTCGCTCAACGCATATGTTTGTGGAAGGATTTTTGACTCTATCGCCGGCTACAATATTTTTCTGACAAAATATTATTCTGATGGAACATTAGCATGGAATTTCATCTACGATGGAGGATCAGGAAATGATGAACCCTTTGATTTTTCTATTGACAAAGATCATAACGTTTTCCTGACAGGATATACTTATGATTCCCAATCAAACAATGATATTCTTATCATAGAAATAAATGCAAGTGGAAACTTGGCATGGGCAACCAGTTATGACCATGCTTTTGATTACAGTGAAACGGGAAAATCAATCTCGACAGATCAGATAGGAAACATTTATGTGACGGGATTTAGCAGAGACACAACACTGGGGAATTTTGTTGTTCTGAAATTGAATTCAGACGGAAACATTGTTTGGGAAAGAAGATTTCAGACGAATTATTTCGGCGAAGGTGATTGGATTCAGACATTTCAAAATGAATTTGTTTACGTGTCAGGAATTTATTCCGCGCCCGGGTTTTCCAAGACTTTTATAGCGAAATTGGATTCATCGGGGAATATGATATGGAGCGAAATCTACTATTTCAACAATTTACAATCAGATCAAGGTTGGGATACACGGACAGGAATTGATGTCAATAATAACGGAGATGTGATTTTTACCGGCATTTATTCCAGCGAAGGTGAATTTCATCACTGTACAATTGTAAAACTGAATTCAGAAGGAGTGATTCAGTTTGAAAGAAGTTATGACACTGACCTAGGAGTTGCGTATGCAGAAGATTTTTCTTGTGATTCAAATGGAAATATCTTTCTTCTTTCAGAATTAAAAGATAGCAGCTATTCTTCCTCAAAAGTTTTGGTAGTAAAATATGACAGCTCAGGAAACATCCTCAATGATTTTGATTACGCATCATCACTATCATCTCAATATGACTTGGGTGAAATCGGTTTAGATCAATCCTCCGACATTTTCGTTGGAGGAATCGAGCTTCAATCCAACATTACAGGATTTTGGGTTGCAAAATTTGGAGCATTGTTGGACGGCACTGCTAATGTTTTTTCTACTCAGCAAGAAGCTGTATTAGTTCCAAGCCTTGCGTCTAATTTTATTCGATTTGATATTCCCAACGCGAAATCAGATATCGTCTCCATATTTAATATTCTTGGAGATGAAATGATTCAAGAAAAGGTAAGTGGCCAAACAGCACGAATCGACATTAGCGAATTGCCTCCTGGTCTATACATTGTTAAGGATGAATTACAACTTCTTGGAAAGTTTGTGAAGCAGTGAAAGGATTTTCAATTTGTTGCCTTTGCCAGTCATACGACAAGCGAGCTTGAGTAATTACTTTCTCAAGTATCAAAAACTTTTTTCAACGAATTTCCATTCCAATAAATTTTGAATAGCGCTGCATCGCAACATCAACTGATTTTTGCTGTGTCGCATTCAAACTCGTCAGTAATTTCTTTTCAATCACAATCTTATTATTCTTAAACGAGCGTTGCCAAGTCCCAACTACTTTTCCATCTGCGATTATTGAATGATTGAAGAGCACACCACCACGCGGAGTTTTTTTCGAATGTTCGTCCTCAATCAGAAGGCTGCGATCAGAATAAGCAACAAGGTATTCATCATAATTTGGTAGAAGGAATGCTTTGGTTGATCTCTTGTTTGAAAAACTATCTTCAGCAAACCAGTAAGATTTTCTTTCAATGGTTTCCTTCATCAATTTGGATTTGTTCATCTCGACACCGTCTCTTGCATCCGCAATCGTCAATCCTGACCACCATGCAAAATCTTTCAGCGTTGCCGGTCCGTGACTTTTGAAATAGCGAAGTGAGAGTTCGGCGAGTGCTTCATTTCGATTGAGTGATTTTGCATTTGGCGCTCGTTCGTTGAGGAGCGCATAAGTGAATTGTTTTCCTGTCCTTGGTCCGCTACAGATCACCTCATCCAATTCAGCACGCATCATCAGATGAATGAATCGCAATCCATCCGTTGCTACTCCGGCCTTGTTGAGAGCAAGCGCAATTTCATTTCTCACTAAATGCTTACCGCCTTTCAATGTTTTTCTCAATGCTGCATTGCAGCGCTTGATGATTGTGGCATCCAATTCGAGTTGCCGATATTGAGAAGCCATGAAAGCGATAATACGTTTCGCAGTGAGTCGCAGCATCCATCGGATATCATCACGAGAAACAAAATGCCACGTCGGTCGCAAAACGTGCGTGCGAAGAATGGCGCCTTCATTAAATGCTTTTTCAATTTCTGAATCCAATGAATTTTTCAATCGAAGGCCAAGTGCCCATTTCGCTCCGTAAAAATCCTGTGCCTGCATGGCGCCCATCCATGAAACCAAATCAGCGGGATTATTAAATTGCTGCTGAGAAAGATTTTGATTAGCCAGTCGCAGACGGAGAATATCAGTCTGAGTCATTTGAAAAATGTTCACGCAAAGTACGCAGGCACGTAAAGAAAAACGAAGGACTCCCTTTGCAGAGACTTACTTTGGAGTGCATGATCAATTCAATTCAATTGCATCACGTAGCTTTGAAGCAAGCTCATTTTCTTCATGCCACCCGATCTTAGAATCACGCTTATACAAACTTCACTTCACTGGGAAAACCGTCAAGCGAATCTTGAAATGTTTTCACAGAAAATCGAATCCATTCGTGAGGCAACCGATTTGATTCTTCTTCCTGAAATGTTTTCAACTGGCTTCAGCATGAACACAGAAAAAAATGCGGAGACCATGAGTGGCGAAGTCATTCAGTGGATGAAAGAAAATGCTGCGAAAAAATCTGCCGTGATCTGCGGAAGCCTGATGATGAAAGACGGCGAAAAATATTTCAATCGTCTCATTTGGATGCAGCCCGACGGAAATCTTCAGTACTACGACAAGCGCCATTTATTCGGCTTGGGGGATGAACACAATCATTATTCATCCGGCAACAAGAAAATTTTAGTTGAACTGAATGGCTGGAAGATTCTTCCGCTGGTTTGTTATGATTTGCGCTTTCCGGTTTGGGCGAGAAATACCGCCCCCTCTAACTCCCCCGAGGGGGGAGAACACTCCCGCTCTTATGATCTCTTACTCTATGTCGCGAATTGGCCGGAGCGACGAGTGAATGCATGGAAAACTTTGCTCGAAGCAAGAGCCATCGAGAATCAATGTTACGTGGCGGGAGTGAATCGCGTTGGCAACGATGGTCACGGCATTCATCACACAGGAGAAAGTTCTGTGATCGATCCACGCGGAGAAATTCTCTGGCGCGAAGCGGAACGCGAAAGCATTCACACGTGCACACTCTCATATCATCATCTCAATCATATTCGTGAGTCGCTACCTTTCTTAAAAGACGCCGATCAATTTGAAATAAAATGAAATCACCACAGATTACACAGATGAACACAGATTATCTGTGAAAATCTGGGGCCATCTGTGGTTAAACTATGGACGACAAGGAATTAATTCTCCTCCGCGAAAAAAAATGGCTCGAACTGCGGCAGAAGCTGAAGAATCAATTCGGTAAAGCGCCCGACATGAATGCAATTCTCCTTCTCATCGGTATTCGTGAGTTGGGAAAAATTCAAAACAAATTTTCGAAGGAAGAGAAACAGGATCTCATGCACATCGCCACCTGCAGTGTTCTCAGCCGTTCGGGTTATTATGCATTGGAGGGAACAGACCAGGACGGATGGCCGCACTGGACCCCATTGAAAAAACTTCCGGTGATGAACCTCACAGAGCAGGAAGATTTTTTAAAAGATCATATTCTCCGATATTTTGAAGAGATCGGTTACTAAATTCAAATAAATAGCAGTAGCTTTCTTCTCGCCTGAATTTTACAGATCCGATGAAAATATTCTTGCTGGCAGGTTGTCATCTCTTCTTGCTGTTCATATGCGAATTGGTGATGGCGCAGGAATTGAGATTTGATCACCTCACATTCGAGCAAGGTCTTGCGTCCAATACCGTGAATTGCATTTTGCAGGATCATTATGGTTTCATGTGGTTTGGTACTACCGACGGATTGAATCGATTTGACGGAAAAAGTTTTGTCAATTTTAAAAGCGATCCTGACGACGCGACTTCACTCAGCGTCAATAATATCATTTGCCTTTATGAAGACGTTCATCATCTTTTATGGGTAGGCACTTATGATGGTGGGTTAAATGTTTTCAACGTCAACACAGGAAAATTCAAACATTATTTCGCGAATAAAAAAGATTCAACGTCCCTTAGCTCGAATCATGTTTCCCAGATTCTGCCTGCGGCAGATGGAAAAATGTGGCTGGCGACTGCAGGTGGGATAGACCTGTTTGATCCCACTACCGGAAAATTCCAGCGACTAAAAATTATTGAAGACGGCGAAGACATCAGCAACACGTTTGTGAATAATCTTTTTCTTGATAAGCACAACAATCTCTGGATAGCCAGCTGGCGCCCCACGATTCGTTACAACATTCCTTCAAAGCAATTCACTTTTTTCGAAAAAAATTCCTCTTATCCTCAGGCAGTGAAACCGTGGCAGGGCTACAACTTTATTGAAGACCACAATTCAAATATTTGGATATGCACAGGAAATGGTTTGATGAAATATGATCCCTTCAGGGATAAATTCACTCTGTATCTTCATGAAGAAGGAAATGAAAATTCCATCTCGGGCGATTTTTGTTATGGAGGAATTTGCGATAGCGCGGGAAGAATTTGGATTGCCACTTCAAACGGGCTCACCATTTATTCACCGGAAAAGAATCAATTTTCTCAGTATTACAGTGAACCTTCTGATCCGCATTCACTCACGAATGATGGACTCTATACCGTTTATGAAGGAAGTAATCATGTGATTTGGATTGGTGGATTTGGCGGTGTGAACTTCACGCATCCCTTCAGTAATAAATTCACGATTTATCAGCATCAACCCGGAAATGAACATTCACTCAGCAACAATGCGATTCGCAACATCATTGAAGATCATGATCATAATCTTTGGATTGCGACGGAGTCGGGACTAAACAGATTGGACAGAAAGACAAACACGTTCACTTCGTATTCAAATAAAGACAGCAACGTTCAATACGTTTCATGGGCGCTGCACGATGATGATGACGGAAATATTTGGATCGGCACATGGGGTTTCGGTTTACAGGAATTGAATCCGCGCACGGGAAAATTTAATCACTATCATCCCATTGACAGCACCGGTCATGAAAATGAATTTGTGATTTCAATTGTAGAGGATCACGAGGGAAAATTGTGGCTTGCCACGTGGGGAGGCGGTGTATATGTCTTCAATCCGCAAACAAAAAAATTTCATCGCTACGCAAACGACTCGACAAATAACAATTCCCTTCGCAATGATGCCGTGTACATGATTCTAAAGGACAATAAGAGCAATATGTGGGTTGGCACCACGAATGGTTTGCAACGGTTTCGTCCGGAAACGGGTGACTTTGAATTTATCGACCTCGATCCTCAACATAAAATTCGTTATTCCGGAAACATCGGCTACATTTTTCAGGATAAACGCGGCTGGTTTTGGATCGGAACGATTGCAGGACTTTTCAGGTACAATGAAAACTCGAAGCAAGTTGCATTTTTCTCAATGACCGATGGACTTCCGGACAATTACGTCACGGGCATTTTGCAGGATGATGACGAGAATCTCTGGATTAGCACGGCCGGCGGACTTGCAAAAATGAGCGCGGCTGATTTATATAAAAATCCATCATCTGCCGCGAACAATAAAAATGCGAAGCCCGATCTATTCAAAAGATATTTCATCACCGACGGCCTTCCTACTACAACCTTTAACGGCGCTTCAGCCTTTAAGGACAGTGAAGGGAAAATGTATTTCGGAACGGTGGCGGGCGTTGTTTCTTTCGATGCTCATGATTTTAGTGACAACAAGATTGCTCCGCCGGTCTATATCACTTCCATAAAAATTTTGAATCAAAATTTGAAGAGTGACAGCAGCATTATTGATCTGAAACATTTGCAACTTCATTATAGCGACAAGTCTGTTTCATTTGAATTCGCCGCGCTCAATTTTATTCATCCAGAAAAAAATTCTTTTGCCGTTCAACTTGTAGGCTTCGATAAAGATTGGCAGTACATCGGAGACAGAAATTTTGCAGACTACACCAACCTTCATCCAGGGGAATACACGTTCAGAGTAAAAGCAGCAAACAACGACGGAGTATGGAATGAATCCGGTGCATCGATAACACTTGATGTGGTGCCTCCGTTCTGGATGACAAATTGGTTTTACGCTTTGTGTTTTGTGTTGGTGGCAGGAAGCATCGTATTCTATTTCCGCTGGAGAACGGCCTCATTGCGAAAACAAAAAGTGGTGCTGGAAAAAACAGTTGAACAAAGAACTCATGAACTGAAGCTTGCAAAAGAACGCGCTGAGCAGAGTGAAAAATTCAAGCAGCAATTTCTCGCCAACATGAGCCACGAGATTCGAACGCCGATGAACGCAATTCTCGGCATGACGAATTTAGCGAAAGAGGCTCCTTCACCGGAAAAGCAAAATGAATATCTCGTCGGAATTCAAAAATCTTCCGATACACTCATCCACATCATCAATGATATTCTTGATCTCTCAAAAATCGAAGCGGGAAAAATTGAATTGGAGAAAATTGATTTCTCCATTCGTGAAGTAGTAAATCAGGTTTATCAAACACTGAAGTTTAAGGCAGAGGAAAAGGGAATCCAGCTGCTGGTCATCATCGATGAAAATATTCCGGAGATTTTGCTTGGCGATCCTGTTCGGCTTAATCAGGTGATGATGAATTTGTGTGGTAACGCAATCAAATTTACAGAGCGCGGAAGTGTTTCACTTCACGTCATTGCCAATGAAAAAAAGCAATCTGCAACGAACCTTAGGTTCATTGTCGAAGACACGGGCATTGGTATTCCGAAAGAAAAACTCGATTCAATTTTTGAAAGCTTTACGCAGGCACACTCGAGCGATTCACGGAAATTCGGCGGCACAGGATTGGGACTTACCATCTCAAAACAGTTGATTGAGCTGATGGGAGGAACGCTTTCTGTGGAAAGTGAAATCGGAAGCGGCAGTAAATTCTCCTTCGCACTTCAATTTGAAATCGGATCAGAAGAAAAATTTCTCGCCAGAAAAAAATCGGAAGAAGAAATTGATGGAAGCATTTTGGATGGCTTAAAAATTCTGCTCGCCGATGATAATGAATATAACCGCATTGTTGCAATTGACACCCTGAAATCGAAAGCGAATGTGGAGATCACTTCAGCAACAAATGGAAAAGAAGCGCTCGAATTACTTAGACAAAGCAATTTCGATGTAGTGCTCATGGATGTGCAAATGCCCGAGATGGACGGTTATGAAACGACGCAGATGATTCGCAATTCAAATTCAGAAATGAGAAACATTCCAATCGTTGCTCTCACAGCCAGTGTACTTCGTACCGATCTTGACCGCTGCCGCAAAGCAGGAATGAATTCTTATGTGCCGAAACCATTCACAGCCCTGCAATTGATTTCCGGAATAGCTGAAGTTACAAAACGCGCCGGCTCCGTTGACCATTTGAGCTCACGGGAAGTGAACGATGAAAAAAAGAAAAATGAAACTATCGATCACTCGCAAGAGTCAACGTTTAAATTATCAAGGCTGAGCTATCTCCGCAATTTTTGCGAAGGAGATGAAAGCCGGATGAAGAAATACATCGATTTATATCTTGAAGCAATTCCTTCATTCCGGCAAAAGCTTGAACATGCAATTTCCAAAAATGACGCAGCAACTATTGTTCAACAGGTTCACGCGATGAAACCTAAGTTCATCATGATGGGAATGAAAGAAGCGCATGAACTTTCCACATCAATTGAAAAGACTCTTGCTGACGGAGGCCAACAACTCAACGAGCTTGTAAACACAAAACTTAGCCGGCTGCTTGAATTGGTTCTTCATTCAGAAGAAGAATTGAAACGTGCCTCTGACGGATTATTCGAAGGCGAATGAACTGATTTTCGTTCTTACTTTTAGAACTGAAACATGACGTGAGTCATTGTCGAGTTGTGAATCACCCATGATTTTTGCCCGCATGCAGGCTGTTACAAATCCTCCGAAAGTTATCTGCTATCACTGCGGCGATGAATGCCGCGGAGAAATCATCGAATCGGATGGAAAAACTTTTTGCTGCGAGGGCTGCAAGCTCGTGCACGAGTTGCTCGCTGAAAATAATCTCTGCACTTATTATCAGCTTAGTGATCACCCCGGAAACAAGCCTCCGGAAATTCAGAACAACAAACGATTTGCGTGGCTCGATGATGAAGGTGTGATTAAGCAGCTCATCACATTCGCAGAAGGTGATACGGCTGTCGTTTCGTTTTCTATTCCTAAAATTCACTGTGCATCATGCATCTGGCTGCTCGAAAATCTGCATAAGATTGAAAAAGGAATTGTATCGGCCAGAGTGAATTTCCTCGAGAAGCAAGCCACGATCACCTACAACCGGAGAGAAATTTCGCTGCGGCAAATCGTTGAAATACTGAATCGCATCGGTTATGAGCCTGAGCTGCATTTGAATGACCTGAAGAAAAAAGCCGCAAAAAAAATTGACCGCAATCTTATTTTCAAAATAGGCGTTGCGGGTTTTTGTTTTGGAAATATCATGATGCTCACCTTTCCTGAGTATCTCAGCGGTGTGTCGAGAATCGAGCCGGAGCTCAAACAATTTTTCAGTTACCTCGCCTTTCTGCTTGCACTTCCCGTTTTTTTCTTCAGTGCCGGCGATTACTTTGTGAATTCCTGGAAATCGGCGCGCTCCGGCTACTTCAGCATTGACTTGCCGATTGCCCTCGGACTCACAGCCATGCTCATCCGAAGCAGCTATGAAATCTTTTCGGGAACTGGCCCGGGCTATTTCGATTCGATGACGGGGCTCGTGTTTTTTCTTTTGACCGGTAGATTTTTCCAATCACTCACGTACCGCAGCATGTCATTTGAGCGTGACTATAAATCTTATTTTCCGATTGCAGTGGCAGTGAGAAAAAACGGCGAAGAGATTTACACGCCGATTTCAAAACTGCATGAGGGAGAAAAAATTGTGATTCACAGCGAGGAGCTGATTCCTGCTGACGCTATTTTACTGAACGGCACAGCCAACATTGATTACAGTTTTGTCACCGGAGAATCATTGCCGGTTCCGAAAAGAATCGGTGAATTGATTTATGCAGGAGGAAAGCAAAAAGGATCATCAATCGAGTTGCAGGTTCATAAAACGGTTGAGCAGAGTTATCTCACGCAGCTTTGGAATCACGATACATTTCAAAAGAGCGGGCAAAAAAATATTTCGAAGCTCGCTGACGTGATCAGCAAATATTTTACGATCACGATTATTCTTATTGCGGCCGCCACATTTGTTTATTGGATGCAGACTGACATCCATCGCGCGCTTCTCTCATTTACTGCCATTCTCATCATCGCTTGCCCGTGCGCATTAGCGATTACGGTTCCCTTCACATTCGGAAACATCATGCGGTTGCTGGGCAGAAATAATTTCTTCCTTAAAAATTCTTCGGCCATTGAAACGATTGCAAAAGTCGACACCATCATCTTCGATAAAACCGGAACGGTAACGCAACAAAATGTTGATCGTGTGCAATGGGAAGGAACACCGCTTACAAATTATCAGCAACAACTCGTAAGTGCAATCGCATCGCAATCCATTCATCCATTCAGCAAACTCGTGAGTGATTATCTCCCACGTGAACGGCGGCTTTCGATTGCGGATTTCAGAGAGCAAGCAGGTTTGGGTGTGGAAGGAACAATTGATCACATTCATGTGAAACTTGGCTCGAAGGAATTTGTAAAGCATAATCACCAGCCGGTGGCGGCTGATCAGTCACGGGTTTACGTTTCCGTCAATGATCATTTTCTCGGATGGTTTCGAATCAACAACGTGATTCGCGAAGGATTGAAGAATCAGATAGATTCACTGCAGAGTGATTATGATTTGTTTCTTGTTTCCGGCGACAGCAGCAGCGATAAGCTCGCGATGCAATCCGTTTTTCCGAAAAAAGATCAATTACTTTTTTATCAAATGCCCTCACAAAAACTTCAGTTTGTTCAGCAGCTTCAGCAAGCCGGCAAAAAAGTGATGATGATCGGCGACGGACTGAATGATGCAGGTGCTTTGCAGCAGAGTGAAGTGGGAGTTGCGGTTGCAGATGATCTCTATCAATTCTCACCCGCCTGTGATGTGATCATGAAAGGAAGTGAGTTTAACCGCCTTGATAAATTCATTCGTTTTTGCCGCAGCGGAATCAATATTGTGTGGCTCACGTTCTGCATTTCACTGCTCTACAATGTTGTCGGAATTTACTTCGCGGTGCGCGGTGAACTTTCTCCGATGGTAGCAGCCATCCTTATGCCGCTCAGTTCATTCAGTGTGATCCTTATTACCACCCTGGCCACAAGATGGAAGGCCAGGCAACTGAGTTTTTGATGATTCTGCATCGTAGATAAAATCAATCATCGTTGCGGCTGACGCAAGTCATTCAACTCCGTCATCCCGTTCTCTAATATTGTCTGATAAAAAACTATCCCCGTGAAATCCTACGAGAGGCAAACCTTGGCGCAGATTGCAGTAGCCAAACCGGCGGCAGCAGCAGTTTTTGAAAAATATGAATTGGATTACTGCTGCCATGGCATGCAAACAATGCTCGAAGCCTGTGAGCACGACATGAAAAAATATGATGCTCTTATGCATGATCTTGAAGATGCATTACAGCAGAATACCCCTGAAAACCTGAGAGTGAATTTTGAAGCTCTCTCCCCGGAGGAACTCATAGATTATATTGTTTCACATCATCACAGTTTTGTGAAGAAGGCCTTGCCGCATATCCGACTGCACTTGCAAAAAACAGAAAGCAAACACGGACTCAGGCATCCGCTGCTGCGGGAAATCCTCCGGCAGTTTGATCAGCTTTCAATTGAGCTGGAAAATCACATGTTCAAGGAGGAAGAAATTCTTTTCCCTCGCATCCGCAAGATCAATGAGTTTTTTGTGAGCGGAAAAGATTATGATCATCTCTTCAATGTGCGTATGGTCAGCGATCCGATCAGTTTAATGATGAAGGAACATGAGATCGCCGGTTCGCTGATGGCCATCATTCATAAACTTACTGACAATTATCAAGCGCCGAATGATGCGTGCAATACATTTTTTCTCACTTATCATGAGCTCAGAGAATTCGAGGCGGATCTTCATCAGCATATGCACCTCGAGAACAACATTTTATTCCCCAAGGCGAAAGTCATGATTGACAAGATGGTTGCGCAGGCGTAATGAAATTCTGAAAAATCTATGGCGGTCTCTTTTACGTGGAATTCTTGTGCAAATTTTACATGATAAATCTCATGTTTTTTTCTAACCTTCATCACTTGCCTCATTAAGTCATAAAAATATTTTTGGGCCATTCTGTTTTATGACAGCCATCATCGTCCTCATCGTTTGCAGTTTGATTGTCGCTCTTGGTTTTCTGTTTGGATTCATTTGGTCGGTGAAAAGAGGACAATACGATGATACGGTAACACCGTCAATCAGAATACTTTTTGACGATGAGGTGAAAATCAAAGATCCGGATTCGGAAGCCGGCATTTCGAAGAAAAATTCTTCGCAGGAAATGAATGCAACAACTTCAAACTCTAACCCCTAAACTTCAAACTATTTTCCTCTATGGAACTGGAACGCTTTGAATACGACAACAAGATTGTCAGAAAATTTTTGATCGCCACCATAGTGTGGGGCGCTGTGGGCATGCTGGTTGGTTTGCTCATTGCTTTTCAACTTGTGTTTCCGCAATTAAACTTCGGAATTCCCATTCTCACGTACAGTCATCTCCGGGCACTGCATACAAATGCCGTGATTTTCGCTTTTGTGGGAAACGGAATTTTCATGGGGGTATACTACTCGCTGCAGCGATTACTAAAGACAAGAATGTACAGCAATTTCTTAAGCCAGCTTCATTTCTGGGGATGGCAATCGATCATTGTTAGTGCCGTTATCACCATTCCGCTCGGATACATCACGAGTAAAGAATACGCAGAGCTTGAATGGCCGATTGACATTCTCATCGCTGTTGTGTGGGTGATTTTCGGAATAAACATGTTCGGCACCATTGTGAAGAGAAGGGAACGACACATCTATGTGGCAATTTGGTTTTACATCGCTACGGTGATCACCGTCGCAATGCTTCACATTGTGAACTCGCTTGAAGTTCCCGTTTCATTTTTGAAAAGTTATTCCGTTTACGCCGGTGTGCAGGATGCATTAGTGGAATGGTGGTACGGACACAATGCTGTTGCATTCTTCCTCACAACACCCTATCTCGGATTGATGTACTACTACATGCCGAAAGCCGCGAATCGCCCGGTGTATTCGTATCGTCTTTCCATCATTCACTTCTGGTCACTCATCTTTTTATACATCTGGGCAGGTCCGCATCATCTTCTTTACACGGCGCTTCCTGACTGGGCTCAATCACTCGGAACAGTTTTCTCCATTATGCTCATCGCTCCTTCATGGGGAGGAATGGTGAACGGATTGCTCACACTGCGCGGTGCGTGGGACAAAGTACGTGAAGATCCCGTGCTGAAATTTATGGTTGTTGCAGTAACGGCATATGGAATGGCCACTTTCGAAGGCCCGATGCTTTCACTCAAAAGCGTAAATGCAATTTCTCACTATACAAACTGGACCATTGCTCACGTGCACGTCGGCGCTTTGGGATGGAATGGGTTTCTCACGTTCGGAATTCTTTATTGGCTCATTCCGAGATTGTGGAATACGCCGCTCTACTCCAAGAAACTTGCAAATGCTCACTTCTGGATCGGCACGATCGGAATTATTTTCTACGTGATCCCAATGTATTGGGCCGGATGGACGGAAGCTTCCATGGCAAAACAATTCGATGCCGATGGTTACCTGAAATATCAGAACTGGCTGGAAATTGTTACGCAGATCATGCCGATGTATGCGACGCGCGCCATTGGAGGTTCCATTTATTTCGTTGGAGTAATTATTATGATTTACAATTTGTGGAAGACGGCGCACATTGGAAAATTCATTGGTGATGAAGCCGCCGAAGCTGCACCTCTTGCCAAAGATTACGTTCCCTCAACGGGCTCGCACTGGCATCGCGCTCTTGAAAGAAGGCCTTTTCAGTTTGCGCTTGTTGCTTTGATTCTTGTAGCGATTGGTGGAATTGTTGAGCTCATTCCAACCTTCATGATCAAATCAAATATCCCGACCATCTCGAGTGTCAAGCCATATACGCCGCTTGAATTGGAAGGCCGCGACTTGTACATCAGAGAAGGATGCAACACCTGTCACTCGCAGATGATCCGTCCATTCCGCAGTGAAACCGAGCGATACGGAGATTATTCGAAGGCAGGAGAATTTGTTTACGATCATCCATTCCTCTGGGGAAGCAAGCGCACAGGTCCCGATCTCGCGCGGGAAGGAACCGGAAATAAAAATGCCAAGCCCAATGCGTGGCATTACAATCATCTCGTCGATCCGCGCAGCATGTCGCCGGGAAGCATTATGCCAATGTATCCATGGCTTGCCGAAAATGTTCTCGACACAACGTACACACGAAAGAAAATTACCGTGATGCGCGAACTCGGTGTTCCGTATCCGCAGGGTTATGAATCGCAGTGCGTGAATGATTTGAAAAAACAGGAAGCAGGAATTGCAAAAGATTTAAACGATAATGGTGTTCCTGTAAATGGCAATGAAGAAATCATTGCGCTCATCGCTTACCTGCAGCGATTAGGTACCGATATCAATCAACCGCAAACTGCGGAGAGTAAATAGGAAAAGAAAAATCAGAAATCATGTTCGAAAATATTCTTAGCTCGATTGAAGATGTGGGATTGCTTCCCAGCATCACCTTCATTGTGTTCTTCGTTTTCTTCATCGTCATTTCCATTCTTGCCATTCGCATGGATAAGAAATCAGTGAAGAAGATGAGTGAATTGCCGCTCGACGAAAATCAATCCCTGAACCCCTAAAAATTTTTCATTCATCATGAAAAAGAAGTTCATCATTTTTTCTTCTGCGCTCATGCTCACCCATTTGCTTGTGAGTGCGCAGGATCAAAATGCATCAGCCGCTCCGGATACTTCATCGCCCTTCACACTTTTTTACACGATCATAATCCTGATGCTGCTGATTCTGTTTTTTCAGACAGTAATTATCAGAAGACTGATCGGGCTGGTGAGAGAGCAGCAGTACAGGATCAGGCATGGCAGGGAAATGCCGGAAGAAGAAACGAAAGTCACCGCGAAACAGGGCGAAGACTTTTTCTCCCGCGTATTCAAGGCGCTCACCCGATCCAATCCTGCGGGCAAACAAAAAGACGTGATGCTCGATCATGATTACGATGGCATTCACGAGCTCGACAACATCATGCCGCCGTGGCTGCAAATGATTTTGTACGGCAGCATCATTTTCGCCGTTGTGTATCTTCTCGTGTATCACGTGTATGACATCGGCAAACTTCCGCATGAGGAATATGCGGATGAACTCAAGGCCGCGCAGATTCAGAAAGAGGCGCGATTAAAGCTTGTGGGCGCTTCCATTGATGAAAGCAATGTGAAGCAACTGACTGATGTAACGAGTTTATCAGCGGGGAAAACAATTTTTATCGCGCGTTGCTCACCGTGTCATGGACAACAGGCGCAGGGAATTGTCGGACCCAATCTCACCGATGATTACTGGCTGCACGGTGGAAGCGTGAATGACATTTTCAAAACTGTGAAGTACGGTGTGCCGGCGAAAGGAATGGTGCCGTGGCAGGGTGTGCTGAAGCCGGATGAAATGCAGGATGTGGTGAGTTACGTGATGTCACTGCATGGAAGCAATCCGCCGAATCCGAAGGCCCCGCAGGGAGTTTTGTATTCACCGCAAGCAGCTGCAGACAGTACGGCAGCAAAAAAGGATTCAACGAAAATGAAGAGCTGAAGATTGATTTTGAAATAAAGTATGAGATTTGAATGGGAGATTCCTCCTATGGCAACTGTAACCGCATCACATGAAGTCGAAGATTTTCGCGATCATCTCTCCATAGTAGATGAGAAGGGAAAACGGAAATGGGTATATCCTAAATTTCAGCTTGGAAAAATTTTTACGCGAAGAAATGTTGCGGCATACATTCTCCTCGCCATCCTTGTTGCCAATCCGTTTATAAAAATTCACGGTCATCCGATTTTTCTTTTCAACGTAATCGATCGCACGTTCATCGTGTGGGGCATTCCGTTTTTCCCTCAGGATTTTTTCCTCTTTGCGTTCGCCATGATCACCTTCATTGTGTTCGTGATCCTCTTCACTTCCGTTTTTGGAAGATGGTGGTGCGGCTGGGCTTGCCCGCAGACGATCTTCATGGAATTTGTTTTCAGAAGAATTGAGTATTGGATTGAAGGTGATTCACAACAGAGAAGAATTCTCGACAAACAGGATTGGAACTGGGAAAAGATCTGGAAGAAATCGCTGAAGCATGTGATCTTCTTTCTCATCTCATTTTTCATCTCGAATATTTTTCTCGCTTACATCATTGGCGTTGATCAGTTGAAGGCAATCATCACAGAACCGGTCTCTGAACATTTCGTCGGTTTTGTGATCATGATTGCTTTTTCATTTACTTTCTATGGAGTGTTTGCCTGGCTTCGTGAAATGGTTTGCATCGGCGTTTGTCCGTACGGAAGATTGCAGGGCGTGCTGCTTGACAGAGATTCGATGGTGGTGAATTATGATTTTGTGAGAGGAGAACCTCGTGGAAAAGTGGGAACCACAGCAGGAGATTGCGTCGATTGTCATTTGTGTGTTGCCGTTTGCCCCACGGGAATTGACATCAGAAACGGAACGCAGCTCGAATGCATCAACTGCGCAGCATGCATCGATGCCTGCAATTCCATCATGAAAAAAGTGAACCGCCCTGAAGGGTTGATCCGCATTGCATCCACAAACCAGATTGAGAAGAAACAAAAATTCAGAATCAACACGCGCATGATCGCTTATGCGGCGCTGTGGATGGTGCTGATCACGATCTTAAGCATTCTCACTTTTACGAGAAAAGATATTGAAGCTACAATTCTCAGAGCGCCAGGGCAATTATTTCAGAAAAGAGATGATGGCACTGTAACCAATCTTTATACGGTGAATCTTGTGAACAAATCATTCGACGATCACGATGTTGAATTGAAAGTGGTTTCACCGCAGGATGCCTCACTCAGCATCGTCGGAAGTCCATTAAGTGTGAAACAAGCGCAAGTGAGCGATGGCGCATTTTTCATTGCATTGCCAATGAGTGATGTGAAAGCAATGAAAACTCCGGTGAAAATTGATGTGATCGCCAACGGAAAAAAAGTGAATGAAGTGCAGACGACTTTCATCGGTCCGGTTTACAAACACAATGAAGAAGAGCAAAAAGAAAACGAAACACAACATGAATAACAACTCAAAAAGTTTTTCAGTATGAAATTCAATTTCGGCACCGGACTGGTTCTCGTGTTTTCGCTGTGGGCTTGCGGGATTCTGTATCTCGTTTATAAATCATCGCAGCAGAACATCGATCTCGTCGCAACGGATTATTACAATAAGGAAATTGCTTTTCAGTCGCAGATTGACAAGGAGAAAAATGTTACAGAGCTTTCAGCACCCGTGCAAGTGAATTTTGATAACAATGGAAATGCGGTGAGCATTCAGTTTCCGAATGACTTCAGTTCAAAAACTATTTCCGGCAATATTCATTTCTTCCGTCCTGATGATGCTTCGAAAGATTTTGATGTGAAAATTTCAACGGATGCAGCATTGAATCAGAAGATTTCCGCAGCGAAAATGAAGAAAGGTTTATGGCGGGCGCAAATGGATTGGAGCTGCAACGGAAAAAGTTTTTATGAAGAGAAAGATTTTTTAGTCAACTAAAATTATCAGTGTGATCTGGAGTGCATTCATTCTCGGCTTTCTCGGCAGCATGCATTGCGCCGGCATGTGCGGACCGATTGCGCTTGCGCTGAGGAATTACGGCTCACCTTCACCCGCTTCATTTTACCTCAACAAAATCCTTTACAACGCGGGAAGAGTGATCACTTATGCAGTGCTCGGTCTTGTTGCCGGAAGCATCGGCGCCGTGATATCCATTGCAGGATTGCAGCAGGCGCTTTCAATTGTCCTCGGAATACTTTTACTGCTTGCTTCCTTTGCTTTCATTCCGTCACTGAGGAAAATTTCGTCGCGCTGGATGAATCCCGTGAATGAATGGGTGAAGTCAAGGCTTGCATTTTTTCTTCATCAAACAAACAGCACGAGTTTTACCATAGTGGGAATGCTGAACGGATTACTTCCGTGCGGACTTGTTTATACCGCACTGGCAGCAGCGGCCGTCAGCGGCTCATATCTCAGCGGCGCAGCGTTCATGAGTTTGTTTGGACTTGGAACATTTCCGATGATGCTGGCGATTTCTCTCTCTGGAAAGATCGTTCCGGTGACCTGGAGAAGCCGCATCACAAGAATCTATCCTTACCTCACCATGCTCGTAGCGGTGCTTTTGATTTTGCGTGGAATGAATCTGGGCATTCCTTACATCAGCCCTGAACTTTCTTCAGGAAGTTGCGCGATGTGCAATAAGTGAACTATTTGATTGCGCCTTCTTTCCCAACAAATCTTCTCATGATTCCGAGTTGACCAACGTGATATCCTTCATGAAAAGCGAAGAACTCAATCTTCTTCGTGAAATCAAGATCATTGAAATGAAATGAGGAGATCGCAGCTTCAATCACCGGCTGACTCTTGTTCCAGTAAGAAATAATTTCATTGAAGTTCATTGCCGTTTCATGAGTGATCTCTGCTGCGCCGCGTTTGTAGTTTTCGAACATTTCATGAGGACAGACTCTTTCGGCGCCTAGAAGTTCGAGTGCTTTGTCGCGGGTGACCGTGATGTGTCCGAGAACGCGGTTGATGTTCGAGCCGCCTTTCAGCCCGAAGACCATACTCTCTTCATGCGTGATACTGTCGATGTTTTGATGTGCGATGCGGTGATTGATCTGAAAATAATAGAGGAGTAATTCGTTGGTCATGGAATTCAGTTTTTCGAAGATTAAAATAAAAACCTGTCCTCTTCAACCATTGCGCTTTCGACATGGTTCATTTCTTCTTCGGCATTAAGAAAGAAAATTCTTTTTTTCTTTGCCTCACCTTCAATTCAAAAATCAAAATGAAAAAAGCTTTGTTACTGTTGCTGCCGCTCACGTTACTTTCTTTCAAAGGAAAAGAAAAGAGAAATACGATTGACATCACTACGAAATTCGGAACCATGAAGGTGATGTTGTACAATGAAACGCCGCTGCATAGGGATAACATGCTCGCAAAAGTGCGCGCACATTTTTATGACAGTCTGATGTTGCATCGTGTAATCAAAGATTTCATGATCCAGGGCGGCGATCCTGATTCGAAACATGCGAAACCCGGACAGATGCTCGGCGAAGGTGAAGCGCCGGGTGATCGCATTCCCGCCGAATTCAAACCCGATCTCATTCACAAAAAAGGAGTGATTGCCATGGCGCGCGACAATAACCCGCAGAAAGCATCGAGCAACTGTCAATTTTATATTGTGCAGGGAAAAAAATTTACGGATGATCAGTTAAATCAGATCGAACAACAAACCGGAGTGAAATACACCGATGAACAGCGAACGATTTACAAAACCATCGGCGGCACGCCGCATCTCGACCAGAACTACACCGTGTTTGGTGAAGTGTATGAGGGACTGAATGTGCTCGACTCGATCGCTGCTGTGAAAACCGATCACAATGATCGCCCGCTGGAGGATGTGAGAATGACAATTACAGAAGGGAAGAAGATAAAGGTCAAGTGAAGGCGTGAAAAACTAACGCCTTTAATCTGCATCCAAGCATCGAATAACTGATAACTTTCAGCTCCCATGCTGAATTATCTGCTCCGGCGAATTCTTCTTTTCATTCCTACCATCATTATCATTTCGCTGCTCGCATTCATCATCAGTGTGAATGCGCCCGGCGATCCGGTGGCGCGAATGATGGCGACTGCCGAGTCGGGCGAAAATTCCGGAGGTATAAATACTGTGCGTGAGCAGCAGCAGGTTTTCTGGAGGCACCGTCTTGGTCTCGATCTTCCGCTTTTTTATTTCAGCATTACACCATCATCATTTCCTGACACGCTCTACAAAATTTACGATGATGATGAATGTGATGCTGTGAAGTTTTTACTCTATCAATTCGGGAACAAAAACGGAGTCGAAGCATTTCATCAGTCAATGAAGAGTTTCTCGGAAGAAATCGGGCAAGTGAATTTTAAAGAAATTCATGACAGCACGGTTTCTAAAAATGAAATTGTGACGGCCGTCAGCGAAGCGCAATACAACAGTGCACTTCTTCTCAGAGCGAAATCGGTGGATTTTATTCAGAAGAAATTAACTGAAGAAGAATCTTTACTGAAGAAGTTTCTGTTCTTTTCTGAAGAGCAAAAATCATTTCAGGATGTTCAGGAAAAATTCAGCGAACTGCAATCGCATCCGCAGCGATGGAGAAATTTTATTCCTGCGATTCATTTCTATGAATACAATCAGTATCATCGCTGGATTTTCGGCGATGGAAACTGGCTCACAGGAAAAGGCGCCGTTTACACCCGGGGTTTAATTCGCGGCGACTTCGGAATTTCATTTGCCACAGAAATGCCGGTGAGCACGGTGATCTGGCAGCGAATCGGTTGGTCGCTGTTGCTCACATTTATTTCCGTCATTCTCGCGTATCTCATCAGTTTGCCAATCGGGATTCGTGCCGCAGCAAAACACGGTTCAACATTCGACCGAAGTTCGTCAGTAGTTTTATTTCTCCTCCATTCAATGCCTGCTTTCTGGGTTGCAACGTTACTGCTCATCACATTTGCCAATCCCGATGTGTTGCACTGGTTTCCTGCTTCGGGCGTAAAGCCGGTAGCAGGCTATCCTGACGGGGCTTCTTTTTTTGAAAAAGTAAAATTGTCATTGCCATACCTGGTTTTGCCGACGATTGCTTACACATACAGTTCTCTTGCATTTCTCAGTCGGCTCACTCGCACATCGATGCTTGAAGTGCTTCACCAGGATTTCATTAAAACAGCTCGTGCGAAAGGATTGAGTGAGCGGCGTGTGATCTACCATCATGCTTTCAGAAATGCATTGTTGCCGATCATCACCGTTTTTGCGAATCTTTTTCCTGCAGCTATCGGCGGTGCTGTTATTCTCGAGAGCATTTTCACCATTCCCGGCATGGGACTCGAAACTTTTCACGCCATCGAAGCTCAGGATTATCCCATGATCGTCGGCGTATTCACGCTCACGGGCGTGCTCACGATGGTGGGCTATCTTCTCGCCGATGTGTTTTATGCATTCGTTGATCCGAGAATTTCATTTTCAAAAAAATAATGCGATGAAAATGGCGGATCACCATTCATACAGAATGAAAGTGTGGAATGAATTCCGAAAAAATAAGCCTGCGCTGATTTCGTTTTGGATCATCATTGTTCTTGCGGTGATTGCTTTGCTCGCGCCGATTCTGGCCAATGATCGACCGCTCTATGTGAAAATGTACGAGCAAAATTTTTTTCCTGCATTCACGTGGAAAGAAAGTCTGACAATTAATTCGCCGAATGGTCCGCAGCAATTGATGCTGGATGCGATTGACTGGCGGCTCGTTCCGGTACAGAAAATTGTTTGGGCTACCATTCCGTATTCACCCGACAAGAGCGATTATCTCAACGCGGATTTTGCTTCGCCGCTCGGTGATCAAAAATTTATGCAGCAGGGAAAAATTGTGGAGATGCCGCCACGTTTTCGCCACTGGCTCGGCACAGGCAATCGCGGAAATGATGTGCTCTCGGGATTGATTCATGGCGCACGCATTTCCCTTACCATCGGATTTATTTCGATGGGCATTGCGGCGCTCATCGGAATTTTCATCGGATTGCTCTCCGGATTTTTCGGTGATGATAAATTAGCGACGACGCGAGGGAGATTCATCATGACCCTCATCGGAATTTTCTTCGCATGGTTTTATGCATTTCAGTTAAGGAGTGAAGAATTACAGAGCGGATTGCAGAAGAACGGTGGAATCATTCTTCAGCTATTGATCAGTTTGATTATGTTTTCACTCATCATTGCTTTGTTTTCTTTCTTCGGAAAATGGATTGGAAAATTTTCGTGGCTGAAAAAAAAAGTCGTCATTCCTGTTGATACAATTGCATCACGTCTCACGGAAGTTTTCGTTTCGCTTCCGATTCTTCTTCTCATCATCACGATTGCTGCGATTTCAAAACCATCGCTTGTGAATGTGATGATCATCATTGGTCTCACGAACTGGACGGGCATTGCGCGGCTCACCCGCGCAGAGATGCTTCGTGTGCGGCAGCTTGAATACATTCAGTCTGCAAGAGCGCTCGGATTCAGTTCATGGAGAATTATTTTGCGTCATGCATTGCCGAATGCGATTGCGCCTGCACTCATTTCGATTTCCATCGGAGTGGCGAATGCGATTCTGATTGAGTCATCGCTTTCATTCATCGGCGTTGGAGTTCCGAATGATATTGAAACGTGGGGATCGCTCATCAGTTCAGGAAGAGAAAATTTTTCAGCGTGGTGGATGGTAGTGTTTCCGGGAATGTGCATTCTCATCACTGTGCTTGCACTCAATTTGATTGGTGAAGGATTGAGAGATGCACTTGATCCGAAGTTGAGAAAATAATTTTTACGGCACCGGATCATGTCCATGCCCGCCCCACGGATGACAGCGCGAAAATCTTTTCAGTCCGAGCCAGGTTCCTTTCAGCGCACCATATTTTTTGATTGCTTCAATCATGTACTCTGCGCAGGTTGGTGTGTATCGACATGCGGGCATGAGCCAGGGCGAGATTGCGCGCTTGTAAAATGTGACGAGCGCAATGAGGATGGAGCTGAAAACTAAATTCAGAAATTTCAGAGCAGTGAAATTATTTTCTGCAGCGAAGCAACCACTTTTTCTTCGATCAGTGAAAATGATTCAATCTTCTTTGCTGAATAGATGAAAGCCAGAAGCAGCTTCTTTTCCCGTTTATTCAACTCATCATACAGCGCATGTTTGTTCAGGCGATACGCTTCGCGGGTGAGTCGTTTGATTTTATTCCGGTCAACAGCGCGGGGAAAATTTTTTGAAGAAACTGAAATTAGCACTTGTGCGGGAGCAGTCTCCCCCTCGGGGAGATTTAGAGGGGCTATCCAAACTTTGAACGGCGCCAAATAAAAAGACGAACCCTTTTCAAAGAGTTCGTCAATAAGTTTCTTTTTCGAAAGGCGTTCTTCCTTTTTGAAAGTGAACCGCTGAGCTGAAGAAGTTTTCACAGAGTGAAAATAGATTTTCAAAGTTCGCCACTTTGAAAAATCTCCGGTGAGTTACTTCAGTCGGCGTTCATCCGAAACCGTGAGCTTCTTTCTTCCGTGCTTGCGGCGGCGATTCAGAATTTCGCGGCCGTCCTTCGTTTTCATGCGCTCGCGGAAACCGTGTTTGTTTTTGCGCTTCGTTCTTGAAGGTTGATACGTGCGTTTCATATTTCAGTTTGAAGTTTAGAGTTTGAAGTTTGTCGGTGCTTACCCATTCATTGAAACCAAAAATTCTTCGTTCGACTTCGTGCCTTTCATGTTTTCCAGGAGGAATCGCATAGCTTCTTCCGAAGTCATGTCAGCCAGATGGTTTCTCAGGATCCACATCCGTTGCAGCATAGCGGCATCAAGAAGCAGATCGTCGCGGCGCGTGCTCGAAGCGGTAACATCCACAGCAGGGAAAATACGCTTGTTCGAAAGTTTGCGATCAAGTTGCAATTCCATGTTGCCCGTTCCTTTGAATTCCTCAAAGATCACTTCATCCATTTTTGAACCGGTATCAATGAGAGCGGTGGCAAGAATGGTGAGTGAACCGCCATTTTCAATTTTTCTGGCTGCGCCGAAAAATTGTTTCGGCTTGTGAAGAGCGTTGGCTTCCACCCCACCTGACAAAACTTTTCCTGAAGCGGGTTGCACGGTGTTGTGCGCGCGTGCAAGACGTGTGATTGAATCAAGCAGAATGCAAACATCCATTCCGCACTCGACCATTCGTTTTGCTTTCTCAAGAGCGATCGCAGCCACTTTCACGTGCTTGTCAGCGGGTTCATCGAATGTTGATGCAATCACTTCGGCGCGAACGCTTCTGTCCATGTCGGTTACTTCTTCCGGTCTTTCATCAACGAGTAGAACAATCAGGTAAACTTCAGGATGATTTTTCGCAATCGCATTGGCCACTGCTTTCAGCAACATGGTTTTTCCTGTCTTCGGCTGCGCCACAATTAATCCGCGCTGACCTTTTCCGATTGGTGTGAAAAGATCAATGATGCGCGTTGAATAATTATTGTGATCATCAAAAAGATTGAATTTGTCCTGCGGGAAAAGCGGTGTGAGATAATCAAACGGAACGCGGTCGCGGATTTCTTCCGGCTTGCGGCCGTTGATCGATTCCACTTTCAGCAGCGCAAAATATTTTTCGCCTTCTTTAGGCGGACGAACAGCACCCGTCACCGTATCGCCGGTTTTTATTCCGAATAATTTTATTTGCGAAGGAGAAACATAAATGTCATCGGGCGAAGAGAGATAATTGTAATCCGACGAGCGCAAAAATCCATAACCATCAGGCATGATTTCCAAAACGCCTTCGCCATCCACGATGCCGTCGAGATCAACATTGAAGTTGATTTCCTTCCGCTGCGGCAATCGCTGAAACTGTCCGTTCTTTTCATAGTTGACCGGTTCAACCCGTTCTGCCGGAGGCTGCGGCGGCTGCTCTTCCGAAGTGATCGTTATTTCTTCGGCCGGCGGAGCCTCTTTCAGTTCGGGCGTTTCTTCTTCGGCCGGGGCGCTCACGGGAGCATCAGCATGCGCAGGCGACTTTCGGCGGTGACGTTTCGGCCGGCCGTCGTCATTGGTTTCTTTACCCGAAGAAGGATTGGTAGAAAGTTCGGGCGCCACAGCCTGCTTGTCAAGGATTTTGTAAACCAGATCCTGCTTGCTGAGCTTCTGATAGTTTTCGATGTTGAGCTGCTCTGCGATGTCGCGTAACTCGGGAACGAGCATGTCGTTCAGTTGAAGAATGTCAAACATAATTTGATTTGTGAGAGGAAGAATTCAAATGCTAAGGAGCATTAAAGGTGTTAATCAGTAAATTCAATTATCGTTAAAGGAATGCTTGATTTGGAAATTGTGGTTGTACTTCGATAAACCGATCTCCGGATGGAGAATAACGATGAGTACAAGGCAAAGGTAAACAAAGATTCAAGAAATGCAAATTCGGAATTGGTATTTCAGAAAATTTTCAGTGACAAAATTGGGCCTTGCCGTCCAATGATCCGAAATTAACTTTGCCGCCCGTGAAGCCGGCCGGTCAATATCGACACATCTTTTTTGATCTGGATGAAACACTCTGGGATTTCAAGCGCAATTCGCTGGAAACGATTCACGACCTGATCACCACTCATCAGCTTGATCAACTGGGTGTGGAGCGGACTTTCTTCATCCAGCGCTACCATCATCACAATGAATATTTCTGGGATTTGTACAGGAAAGGAAAAATTTCACGGGAAGAATTGCGAACGGTTAGGTGGAAAACCACACTCGGTGAGTTTGACATTCATGATGAAACCTTCGTGAAAAATCTTTCAGAAGAATACCTGCAGATTCTTCCGAGCAAGAAAAATCTTTTTGCCGATGCGAGAGACCTCCTTGATTACCTGAAACCAAAATATTCTCTCCATATAATCACCAACGGATTTGAGGAAGTTCAACTGCAAAAAATTCAGGCCACGGAAATTGCTTCCTATTTCACTCACATCATCACTTCAGAAAGAGCCGGGAGCCAGAAACCGCAGCGTGAAATTTTTCTCTACGCGCTTGATCTCACGGGCGGCTCTGTTCGCGATAGCTTGTTCATCGGGGATTCAATTGAAGCGGACATCGCCGGAGCTAAGTCAGTCGGGATGGATCATGTGCTTTTCAACCCTGAAAAAATTCCTCACAATGAAAATGTGATGCTCGAAATCCGTGAGCTGAGTGAATTGAAAATATTTCTCTAGAGTGAAACGGCTGAGATCACAATCCCAACGATGACTACAAAAGTCAGCACGAGCGAGTAAAGAAAATAGGTGAAGAAGGCCTTGAAGAAACTCGCCACCCAAGATTGTTTGTAAACTTTTTTCAGCGCTACAACAAAATAAATGCTGATGAGAAGAAAAACATATCCGAAACCCAGATAGAATCCTGTGATCAGACTTACGAGCATCACCACCAGCAGCAAGAGGAAAATGAAAGAATGAAAATGCAGAGTGAAGATGGCGTGATCGACGAGATAAATTTTCTCCCTCACGTAAAGCAATTTCAGAATCACCGCAAAAAACGGCAGCAGCAGAAACATCAGCTTCGGAATATTGTGCATGAAATTTTCCTCGAGCGCCTGCATGAGCGAGGCAGAGCCTTCTTCTTTTCGGCGGTTGTTAATATCGATTTCCTTGAGTGTGGCGGCGCGCGTAATCAACCCGGGTCGTTTGTCCGGCGGAAGTTTGGCAATGGAATCTTTGTATGCCTGCGCTGTTACCGGTAAATTTTTGTCTTCTGTAAATCCGAAATGAAACTCATTGTCGCCCGGTTCGCCAACTGAAATTCTTGGTGAGAATTTATCAGTGCTGTCCTTCAGCGTCGCTTTCATTTCATTTTTCACAGCGAGTAGATTCAGCGAGTCCACGATTCGCTCGGCGGCAGCAGGTTTGAGCATTCTTAATTTTTGCACGAGGGTTGAATCTTTTTTCAGCATGGTATCATTGAGTGCAGCTGCCGGATCACTGTTTAAACTTGTTGCTTTCATCAGCTTATCATTGACAAAGCTGAAGTACATAAGAAAGAAAATGACGCTGATGAAAATGTAAAGCTGCACCGGCTTCATGTAATTCATCCGTTTCCCTCTCCAATATTCATTGGTGAGAAATCCCGGTTTGATCAGCAGCGGAATGATCGTTCGGAAAAATTTCGAATCAAAATGAAAAAAATCTCCTGCGAAGTGTCCGATGAGATGCCAGATCGATTCATGAAGTTCCTGATCCTTCTGTCCGCACTGCGAACAATATTTTCCGGTGAGCAAGGCGCCGCAATTCAGGCAGCGCTTTTCTGCCGGCGGTTCTTGCGCCTCTTCATGTGAAGCGTGCGTTTCAGCAGGCAGCTTATTTTCTTTTTTCTTCCGGAAAAATTTTAAAGCCATTTCAGCAGGGGATGCTGATGGAAAAGATAGAAATATTTTATTCTTCGAAAACTTCAATCACTTTCTCCTTCCTCACCAGGTCGCTGAATTTTCCGTCGAAGCGCGTGGCGCGCACGATGTGATTATCGATCCAGTGGTAGTTCCCGCCGCGTGGTTTTCCGAGTAACAAACCGTGATACCTGAAGCCAAATCGCTTCAGCCACGTTTCTGTAATCTCGCGAAGATCTTCTGTTCTCGAAGAGAAAAAATAGATGAAGTGACCTTCATCGTACCACTGATTTATTTTTTGAAGTGCATCAGGATATGGTTGGATGTCTACCATCCGCTCCGGTTCTTCGTTGGGAACATCTTCGGTGATGGTTCCGTCAATATCAATTAGGAAATTTTTTTTGTCCTGCGGCAATTTCGGGCTGATGTGCTTTCCCTGCTCATCAAAAGCTTCCTGCAATATTTTTTCGGGCGTGTTCATCTCAAGTAATTCTGAAACAAAATTAGCGCAAAGCATAATCCGCTTGTGCGAATGGTAACCGTTTATTAACAGGAAAAATTTTGAACAGGGTCACGAGCTGAGTCTTCCGCGTGCTGTGTCGCGATTGCCTGAAACCGGAATCAATTTCGTTGCTTTTCCAAGACCGAACGGATGAAGATTATCATAGATCGTTTCATAGTTCCCGGCTTTCACCAAGTAGGTTTCATGCCAGATCCCCACAGCTCCATTTTCTCTGATGTGCTTGTTGAAGTTCTGCCACGCCGGCAAATGATTCGCATTCGTGTTGCGTGCATAATTTTCAAGATGCCCGAAGGATCGCCAGTATTGCACATTCACATTCGGATTGGAAAATCCGCCGGAGAAACCGCCGAGATATCCAAGCTCTGGATGTTGTTCCAGTTCTTTGATCATTTTTGGAAATGACATTGCCACTTTCCACCACTGCGAAACTTTCCACCAGTTGTTTACGCTCATTCCTATGAGAAACACAACGAAGTCTCCTTCAATTTCGGCGCACATGCGTTGCTTGATGATGGAAGCCATGATTGAAATTTTCAGCAAGATAGAATGGCAACATGAATTGTTATTTTTCCTGAAAGAAAAAATTCAGATGTCAAAATCATATCCGTTCATTCCGTATTACAGGGAAACTTTCGATGCCGATGAGATGCTGCGCCGCAGCAATTCCTTTTATGAATACATGAATCAGCGGAGATCGGTACGTGAGTTTTCTGATCGCAAGGTGCCGTTTGAAGTGGTGAAGAATATCATTATGACAGCGAGCACAGCTCCATCAGGCGCGCACAAGCAACCGTGGACTTTTTGTTTGGTGAGTGATCCGGAAATCAAAAAACAAATCCGGGCAGAAGCAGAGAAAGAAGAATACGAAAGCTATCACGGACGAATGAGCGGAGAATGGCTGGAAGATCTGGCGCCGCTGCAAACCGATTGGCACAAGCCGTTTCTTGAAACCGCACCGTGGCTGATTGTTGTTTTCAAACGCGCTTATGAAATCATCGACGGAAAAACAAGGCAGAATTATTACGTGCAGGAATCGGTGGGCATTGCCTCCGGATTTCTTCTTGCCGCCGTTCATCATGCAGGATTGTGCGCGCTCACACACACGCCAAGCCCGATGAATTTTCTTTCCAAAGTTTTAAATCGCCCGGAAAATGAACGGCCATTTCTTTTGATTCCGGTCGGTTACCCCGCAGAAAATGCCAGGGTGCCTGATCTCATTCGCAAGCCGTTGAATGAGATTTCTGTTTTTTATTAACGGGAGAAAAATCATTTTTCGGGATTCAGAAATGAACTTACTTTTCACCCGAATTTTCATTACATGAGAAAGGTGATCGCAGTTTTTGCAATTATTATTTGCAGTTGCAATCAAAAGCCATCAGGGATTGAAGCATCAGCTGATAATTCTTGGAGGGAAAAATATTTTCCTCTCATTACCGAGATTCATTCTATCGAATGTGAGCATCTCAAAAGAGCCAGTGCCTCTGTTACAGCCACGAATACCTATGATATTCGTGCTGCGGCATTTCAGGAAATCATAAAAGACCCGGATCGTAAAATGCTTGCCCATTATGAATTGATCTGCCAGCAGCTCGCCGATGTTGAACATCAGATGACGGACAACGAGAAACAACAATATCAAAAAACCGTTGACGAAATCTACTCCAAAGGTTGTCCCTGATTTTATGCCGGAGTTTGAAATTATTTTTGCGTTGTGAAAGAATACAGAACACTTCTCTTTTACAAGTACGTGCAAATTGATGGCGCAGAACAATTCGCGGCTGATCATTTGGCATTCTGCAAATCCGTTGGAGTGAAAGGAAGAGTGTTGGTTGCAGACGAAGGAATCAATGGAACGGTTTCAGGAACTGTTGAGCAGACTCAATCTTACATGAATCACCTTCATTCCGATCCGCGATTTGCTGACATGGTTTTCAAGGTTGATGAGGAAGAAAAGAACTCATTCGCAAAAATGCACGTGCGCTATAAGAAAGAAATTGTGCGCTTTGCAGTTGATGATGTGAATGTGTGGAAGCATTCAGGAAAGTATTTGGAGCCAGAAGAATGGTTGAAAGCAAAAGACCATCCCGATGCTGTGGTGGTTGATTTCAGAAATGAAGTGGAATGGGAAGTTGGCAAATTCAAAAATGCGGTGACACTTCCGATCACTCACTTTCGCGAAGTGCCGCAGCATCTTGATGAACTTCAAAAATTCAAAGACAAAAAAATTCTTGCCTACTGCACCGGTGGAATCCGCTGTGAAAAAGCAACAGCATTTCTGATTGAAAACGGATTCAAAGAAGTGTATCACCTGCACGGCGGCATTATCGAGTATGGAAAAAAAGTCGGCGGAAAAGATTTCGAAGGCAAGTGTTATGTGTTTGACAATCGCATCACTGTTGATGTCAACTCTGTAAACCCATCTGTCATTTCATATTGCGAGCATTGCGGAAAACCTTCGTCACGATTCATCAACTGCGCGAATGATGAATGCAACAAGCATTTTATTCTCTGCGAAGAATGCGGTTGGGAAATGGAAGGTTGCTGCAGCTCAACATGCAGACAGCACCCGAATAAGAGGAAATATGACGGAACAGGATTTTATCAGAAACGGGTGAAGGAGAATTCGCTTTCGACTTAATATTCCTCAATCAGCGTTTCCGCAGGAATATTCAATTCCTTGTTAAGCTTACGAATCATATTCAGGCTGAGCTTTCGCTTGCCGTTCAGAATATCATGCTTCCTGCTTCGGTGGCCGAGAATTTTATTGAGATCACTTTCTTTCATCCCCAACTGTTCAAGCCGGAATTTGATCGCCTCGATTGGGTGCGGAGGCGGAATCGGAAAGTGATCTTCTTCATATTTCTCTACAAGTGTAAAGAGGATTTCAAATTCGTCTCCTTCAGAAGTTCCTTCTTTGGTGCCCCAAAGTTTTTCAATTCGTTTGAGGGCGGCTTCATAATCTTTCTTCGTTTTAATTGGCTTAATCTTCATAGCTAGATATTTTTTGCATCAATCTTATCGTATTCTTTGTGGGTTCCGACAAACCGAATAAACATTTTACCACTCCTGAATAAGACCAGAACAACGAGTCGGTATTCATTCCCTTTAATGTTAAACACAACGCGATCATTTCCTGTCACACTTGCTGATTTCAGGTCCCGCTTTATTTCATGAAAATTTTTCCACTGTGCTCTTTTTGTAAATTGAAACCATGCTTTCAACGGTTGTTCAGCGTCACGATGCGTTTCCCAGAATTCACGAAGTTTTTTCCTGGAAATGATTCTCATGCCGGGATCAAATTTACTAAATGTTGCCAAATTGGTTACATCCCGGCTTAGAGAGAATTCGAATAACTTTGCCTCTCAATTTTCAGTGATGGACAACTTTTCATACCTCACCAACGCCGAACCCGATTACATCGAGAATCTCTATCAGCAATTCAAGAAGGATTCTTCTTCGATTGATGCGGAGTGGAAAAAATTTTTCGAGGGATTTGATTTCGCAGTTGCTAATGCAACCGAATTTGAAAAGCTGAACAATGGCGGAGAAACATTTCAGGTCGATCAGGAAAAAGGCAAAGTTGAATTTGGTGATGGCGAAGAAGGCAAACGTCTGCCAACAGGTTCAGAGCCTGATACTGTTCCAAAAGAATTCCAGGTCGCACGACTCATCACAGCCTACAGAAACAAAGCGCACCTCATCAGCAAAACCAATCCGATTCGTCCGAGAAAAGATCGTCACGCCAATCTCGATCTCGATTTTTTCGGATTGAGTGAAGAAGATCTCGACAAGGAATTTTATGCCGGAGAAATTCTTCGGCTCGGTAAAACTTCACTGAGAAAAATTCTCGACCATCTTCAGAAAGTTTATTGCCGCAGCATCGGCGCCGAATACATGTACATCACCGAGCCGGAAGAGTTGAAATGGTTTCAGCGCATCTTCGAGTACGGTTCGTACAGTTTTAAATTTCCCATCGAGAAAAAGAAACGCATTCTTCAAAAGCTGAACGATGCCGTCGTCTTCGAAAAATTTCTCGGCACCAAATACATCGGGCAGAAAAGATTTTCACTCGAAGGCGGAGAGACCACCATTGCGGCTCTCGATGCCATCATCAATCGCGCCGGTGATTTCGGAGTGAATGAAATTGTCTTCGGCATGGCCCATCGCGGACGATTGAATGTGCTGGCGAACATCATGGGAAAAACCTATGAGAACATCTTCAATGAATTCGAAGGAAACGTGAATCCCGATCAAACCATGGGCGACGGTGACGTGAAATACCATCTTGGCTACTCATCGGAAATTGAAACGGCTTCAGGAAAAAAAATCAATCTTAAGCTGGCGCCGAATCCTTCACATCTCGAAGCGGTGAATCCTGTGGTGGCCGGATTCACGCGGGCGAAAGCCGACACACTTTACGGAAGCGAGTACGACAGCATTATTCCGATTCTCATTCACGGCGATGCGGCCGTCGCTGGTCAAGGCGTGGTGTATGAATGTTTGCAGATGAGTTTACTCAATGGCTATTACGTTGGCGGAACCATTCATTTCGTCATCAACAATCAGATTGGTTTCACTACCGATTTTGATGATGCGCGCTCGGCAAATTATTGCACGAGCTATGCCGCCATGGTGCAGGCACCGGTGCTTCATGTGAATGGTGATGATCCGGAAGCGGTGGTGTTTGCTGCAGAGCTTGCCGTTGATTACAGGCAGAAATTCAACAAAGACATTTTTGTGGACATGGTTTGTTACCGCCGCCACGGACACAATGAGGGTGATGATCCGAAGTACACGCAGCCGAAAATGTATGAGATCATTTCGAAGCATCCGAATCCGCGCGAAGTGTATTCGAAAATTCTGATCGATCGCGGCGACATTGAAGCCGAGCTGGCGAAGGAGATGGATAAAAATTTCTGGAAGCAGTTGCAGGACCGTCTCGATCTCGTGAAGCAGCACACGCTTCCGTACACCTATCAGTCACC
>Ga0335085_10001309_pt1 | contig 54605 bp, 47 predicted proteins | sample Lox_Sample_45_FD_206712 | JGI IMG/M metagenome (GOLD analysis project Ga0335085, IMG submission 206712) | Soil microbial communities from Loxahatchee National Wildlife Refuge, Florida, United States - Lox_Sample_4.5 | ecosystem: Environmental > Terrestrial > Soil > Wetlands | place: USA... | reverse complement strand
GGACGGCGCACTGAATTGAAGCATGGGATGAATCGGATGGACCCGCTTGATCGCTGATTATAGCCTTTGGCGCTGGAAGAGGCTGAAAGATTCCGATGAGCGATCAACCTATCAATTTCGAGGCGATTTGGGCCGCTAGCCAGGCTCCCGCGGTGGGGAGGCGCAAGGAAGCGCATCGGCTGGCGACGGCGATGAGAAGAGTTATCGACCGCCTGGTGCAGGTGGCTGCGCCGGAGAACGATCTGGCGGCGGCGGCAGATGCGCTCGAGCGCTATGCGGACAGGCTGGCGACGTATCCGGTGTCGCGTACCTATGAGGGCTTTGCAGAAACCGCGAACGCGGGCGACACGCACGCGTTCTTCGATCATAGCCCGCTGATCGGGATGGCGAATCCGATGGCGCCGCCGATCCGGCTGGCGGTGATTGGTGACCGGGTCGAGGGGCACGTGAGTTTCGGCGTTCCTTACGAAGGACCGCCCGGACATGTGCACGGCGGGTTTCTGGCGGCAGCATTCGATGAAGTGCTCGGGATGGCGCAATCGTTGACGGGAAACCCCGGGATGACGGGGACGCTGACGATTCGGTATCGCAAGCCGACACCGCTGCTGAAGGATCTCGTGTTCGGGGCGCGCGTGGAGCGGGTCGAAGGGCGGAAGATTATCACGCGCGGGACGGTCTCGAGCGACGGCGTGGTGACGGCGGAAGCGGAGGGCATCTTTATCGCGGTGGGACATGAGCGATTCATGAGCATGGCGGCCGCGATCGCGAAGGAGTAGCAGTCCACGGAAACAGAATTCCTGAATCGCGCGCCTGCGGCGCGCTGAGCAATGACCCTCACCTACCGCGCAAAAGATGCGCGGCGTCCGCCCCCTGACAGGGGGCGGGTTTCAAAGGAAAGCACCGTCAGCCCGGGCGGATGAGTCCCGATAAGCCCGCGAAAAGTAGAGGGGTCAGGGTCCAGCCGGCGAGGATGTGGAGCCATAGGTACCAGCGCAGGAGTGATGCGGGGACTGCGGTTGACGCCATATGGCGCGGGTTGGGACGCCAGTATTCGCCCTGGTGCAGCTCGACGACCGGCAGAAAATTTTCCAGCGAATATACGAACGCATTGAAAGGTGGATAGTGCGGGGGCGCATAGCCGGTTTTGCTGAAGCCGTCGTAGGCATCGGCTTCCGTGGGTGTGATGACCTTCATGCGGTAACCGGCGCTGAACAGGAGCGTCCCGAACATCACGAAGCCGAAGATCCACCACAGCGCGCGCAGGGGACGAAAGCCGTAACCGATCGTGACCTGCAGCACCAGGTTCCAGAGGCGCTCGAGGCGGCCGAGATTTCCGGAGAGCCGCTGCGCCTCGCGCTGCGCGATGAGCACGTCGGTTGCGCCGCTGTCGTTCCCATCGGCAGTCAGAACCTTCGCGAGCTGCTCGTAGGGCTGCGGCTTGTAGCCGGAAGGCTGCAGCGCGAGCCATCGAAGGCGCGCGGCGGAATCGGTGGGACCATCGACGATTGACCCGTACACGAAGCCATCGAGGTTGAGATTTCCCGATGCGGGCCAGCTTGCCGTGTCGTCGCCAAGACCCTGCGCACGCGCATTGGCGAGATCGAGGATGGTGTGGGGAGTGTGCGCGATATTCACCCAGTAGATCATTCCATCGATGACGGCGCGCTCCGCGTTCAGGCCGTTGTCGCCGTCGCCCGTAAAGCGGGCGTCGTTGAAGCTCAGCGAATGGCCGACCTTGGTGAAGCGAAAGTCGATGAGACCGTCGGTCGTGAAGCCCTGGTGAAAATCGGCATCGCCGCCGATCGTCGCTTCGGTGGCGACGATCGCATCCGCGCCGGGGTTCGAGACGTGCGCGCCGACAAAATCGAGATTGCCGGTGACGCGAGCGCGAAACAGGCTCACCGAACCATAGCTGCCGAGCAGCATTGAAAGGTCGCCATCTACCGTCGCTGAGTCGCCATCAATCGGTCCGGTGCGGCTGCGGCGCAGGTCGATAGCCTGGGTGCGGGCGTTGGAGAAATCGATACCGTCGGGAACGTAACTGTGCAGGATCGTGATCGGCTTGGGGAGCATCAGGTAGGAAAAATCGATCTGCCCCTTGATCTTTGCGCCGGCGAAGCCCGGGCCGCTGGGATCGACGAAGCGGCCCGCGTCGGAATCGGATGCTATCCAGCGAATCAGGGCGGCGCGGACGGTTCGCTCGGGCCCCCAGGTATCCGCGTGCGCGAGGTCATTGTCGGGACTCGATGGATCGATGCTGGGGCCGAGCCAAACGAGGTTTCGCTGCGCGGCGCCGCGAACCAGCAACAACTCGGCGCGGCTTAGCTGACCGAATTTTCCTTCCGCGAGCTTTTGCAGCGTACCGGCGGGGACGGACTGCGTCTCGGCAGCGCGGCTCAAACCTGCGGGGAAGACCAGGACGCAAAGCGCGAGAAGAAATGCGGGACAACACGACCCCGCAAGCTGGCGAGATGTCCGCAAGGATCGTCCATCTCGAGCGAACGCTGAAGAGATGTACCTCCGGTTGCGTTCGAAGAGGCAGTGGAACGGGATCCCTCGGCTTCGCTCGGGATGACGTATTGAGGGTTTCGGGTTTGTGAAGTTGTCTGTGCTGTACCGCGACCTTTCTGCGATGTGCGGCGACGTGGTCGCGTGGAGTTCGCTCAACGCCCCGGCAAAATTCATCCGCCGATCTCTACGAGCCAGCGCCGATGGAGGGGGGCGTCGCCGCGGCCGGAGAGAAAGCCGCGCAGGGCATTTTGCGCATCGGCCTTGCGTCCGGCGCGGCTGAGGCTCAGGAAATGCGACTGCCAGAAGACTCCGCGCTGCTCGTCACTGCCACCACCGCACGCGATATCGCCGAGGGCCGCATCGAACATCGCGGCAGCGCGATCGTAGTCACGGCGCGCGAAAGCGACCGCGCCACGCGCTTCGTTGATTCCGATTTCATTCCACACGTGGGCCGCGTGCCCGGTCTGGCGATGCGCGTGGTCTTCCATCTCAGCCAGCGCGCGCTCGACTTCCGTGGATTCACCGGCGCGCTCCAGCGCATAGAGGTAGATGGCGTTGAGGAACGGAAAGACCTGTTCATGGACCTTGGCGCGGATATGCGGCGCGAGGTCGCGCCATCGCGAGCCCGCATCGCCGCCCGCGAGCTCGACATACCACAGCAGCAGGATCGCATCGGTATGCTCGACGATCTCGTCGGACTGAAAACCCCAGATATGGGAACGGTACGCATCGAGCGTGCGGCCGAAATCAAGCTGCGCGAGATAGAGGGTGGCGAGATGGAACCAGTTGTGGGCCTGGATGTAGAGGCTGTAGCGCGTCCAGTCCGGCGCATATTTTTCGAGCGCCGCGATTCCTTCCTGCACTCGCATCTGCTCGCCGTACACATGCGCCAGGCAATGCTGCGCCCACATGCACTCGGGATCGTGACGGAGCGCATCGAACGAAACTTTTTCGGCGCGATCGCGATGGCCGTTGAGCTCCAGCGCGAACGCATACATCGCTTGCGCATAGGGTGAGTCAGCATTGGCCGGAGCCATCTGCTCCATGATTTCGAGCTGGCGCGCGGCGTCGCCGGTCTCGAAACAATGAAACTCGGCGAGCTTGGCGGCGAGGATGTCGCGCGGCCAGCGATCGATGATTTTTGCGTAGTGGTCGATCGCGCGATCAAAGTCGCCGTCACATCCCGCCGCGATCGCATCGAGGTAGATACGCTCGCGATCGTTCAGATCGGCGATTCGTTGCCGTGCCAAGTCGAGGTACCGGATGCCGCTGCGGGCCTCGAGGTTCGATTGCGACAGGGCATAGAGGACGCCGGCGCAAAGCTGGAGCATCGCACAATCGGGGTCGCGCCGGGCAGCCACGATGATTTCGGCCATCCCGGGCTGGAGGGCGACGGCGGCGTGGGCAAATTGATTGATAGCAGCGATTGCAGAGTCGGAATCGGTGGTAACGGCGAGTCCGCGACTGTCGTGTCTCATAGAGCGCTACGCAATGATCGAGGCGACGGTGCCACGCGCTTTTGGAGCATGTCAACAGCCGTCGGGAGTATGTACTTCAGGCAAGCGAAACCAGGCGAGATGGACCGGGAGGAAGTGGGACCGCCTCAAAGTGATCTAGTTTGTTTTCGGTCGAAGCTCGACGCCACAGAATACGCAAGCCGGTGATATTGGATTGGTCATACGCCCAAAAAAGAACTTATTCCCGCAACGCGGGCATCGGAAGGAATTCAAGTACAGCCCAACCACAATGATTCCCGTCACCGCGAGCAGCGACAGAGGGCTTTGAGGCCGAACGACAATAAATGCCGTGCAGATCGCTGCAAAAGCCAAGGTGCCATAAAACCATCGGCGAATTTGCGCGAGACGGTCTTGTTGATCTTTCGTCAGGTCGTTCACTTGAGCGAACCTTACGACGGCTTCTTCTCAAACGATTTCTTCACAGGATGCTTCCGGCTGTCCTGAATACTCTGACCCGAAACGCGCCGCGCCCGGGCTTTCTTTGCGGCCCTCGCGGGTAACGACAACACACGTTGAAGAGCGAGGTTGACCAGGCGATCGACGCTCTCCTGTTTTGCGCATCCCTCGGCAGCAACCGCGAACATCCCCGGCATGGGACGCTTCATGAAGTCCCACCTCCGCGCGTGGCGATTGGCCAGGTCTTCGATGCGGGTGGCCGGATCGAGGCGGAGGATGAGATCATCGCGATGAACTCCGCAGCACATGTTCCCGGCGACCATGAAGGTGACGCCCCCGAACATCGGCTTTTCGACGATGGCGGTGCGGCCGGTCAACGTATGGCGCACGCGTTCGGCAATTTGTCGCGAATAAGGCATATCGCCATCGAATGATGAGGCGCGGGCGCGGATAGTTCAATCGGCAAAAAAAGAGCGCCCCGCTTTCGCGAGGCGCTCCGCCTGACGGGAGGGTCAAGCGAGAGGATCAGTTACCAACCGCGGAACAGGTTGCCGAACACCGAGTTCTGTCCGTAGACGCCACCACCGCAGTTCCGCATCTGGCGCGCTACGTCGTTGGCAGCGGCCGGGTGACCGGTGCGCTTGTCGTAGCGATACACGTTCTGCAGGCGGGTCTCGTTACATCCGGCAGCGCCGAACGGGGCTGCGTACCCGGGAGCGGCGTATGCCGGAGCGCCGTAGACCGGGATGGCAGGACGCGGAGCATAGTAGGCCTGCGGGTAGTAGGGACGGGGCGCAGGACGGAAAGCTTCGCGATGGTTCCAGTCCCGATGTACGTCGCGATGCACCCAGGTCGCCGCGGAGCGGGCGTTGTCGTGTCGATCGCGCTCATGGGCGCTCGCGGTCATCGGCATCGCCAGCACCAGCATGGCTACTCCGCCGAGCACCATCGGAACGAGGCGTTTAAAAGTTTTCGATTTCATTTTTGTTTACCTCCGACCTTCCTCTCGATTGGCTAAGGGAGCATAGAGGGTGCCAGCCTTGCTGGTGTGGCAAACGATGCGTAGGCACTAGAGACGGTGCGTAGCCGCGAAAATATCGAGGGGTCTTGCGGGAACGGGCTAACCGGAAAAGCGCAAAAAGCTTTGCAATTTCAGATAGTTAACGGATGTTAAGATTAACGGGCGTTAAGGTTGGACGCCCTCCCCTTCATCATTCTGCGCGAAGTCTTGGAAGCGAAGAATCGCAACGCAGGTAGCGCGTGCCGCGCTTGTGTGGACGACCTGAGGCGTTCGCTCAGATTCTTCGGCGATGGCTCAGAATGACGGAGGGGGACGCATCACTTCGAACAGACGGCTTTGCGGACCGGATGGAGGCCGTTGCCGAAGCTGACGTCGCCTTCATAGGTCACTACGCAGCGGGTCGCGTCGGCGGGGATTTTCTGGGAGAGCTGCGCGGAAGTGTACGAGTAGCCGCAAGTGATCCACGAGCCGTGGCTGTTGCCGGCCAGGTTCCAGGTTTGGATGATCGAGTTACCGACGGTCTTCTGGTCGTCGTAGACGAGCGATGCGCCCTGGTCGGGCGGACCGTCATAGATCGTCACCATCGCCAGTTCGTTCTTGAACCCGTTGTTGCTGGAGGTCCATCCCGCCGGTACATCGGTGGCTTTCTGATCGACCGAGATGGTGGCGGGACACTGCAATTCGCCCGCGATGGCGATGCCGGCCATGCAGATTACGGCGACGAGGGGCGAGAGGACGGGCGGTAACCACGTGTGGGGTCTTTTCATCGGTCCCAGCGTAGCGCAACGGCGCCCAGTGGCACGAGATCGGGGCGAGTGCTATAAGAAAGGCTCTCCGGGAGGCGCACGCGCACTAACAGTATGGCTTCAATCCGCATCAGAACGGCGAAAGCCCGTGCCCGCGCGATGTGCCGACCGCCTGCGCATTAGGTAACAGCAGACATCGGTCATAGAACGGCGACCACGGGTGTTTTCGACGCATCCGGAGGTCGCCGTCTTTGTTTTCGCGCCGCCGAATTGGCGGCGGCGCCCAAGCTGAAAGGAATCTCGCAATGCTGGTCCAGGTAGAAAATCTAACGAAGGTATTCAACGACTTCACCGCGGTGAACGGCGTGTCGTTCGGGATCGAGCGGGGCGAGATTGTCGGCCTGCTTGGGCCCAACGGCGCGGGCAAGACCACGACAATCCAGATGATCCTCGGCCTGATCACGCCGACCGGCGGGAACATCCGGATTTTCGGCGAGTCGATGGCGACGAACCGAGCGGAGATCCTGCAGCGCATGAACTTCACCTCGCCGTACGTATCGTTCCCGTTCCGGATGACGGTGCAGGAGAACCTCAACGTGTTCGCACGCCTGTACGGGATCAGAGATGCGCGGGAACGTATCGCCGCGATGCTGGAGCGGTTCGACGTGGCGCGGTTGCGCGACAAGCCGATCGCGCGGCTCTCATCGGGAGAGAACACGCGGGTGGGGCTGGCGAAGGCGATGCTCAACGAGCCGGAGCTGCTGCTGCTCGATGAACCGACGGCGTACCTAGACCCGGAAATCGCGCACCAGGTGAAGAACCAGTTGCTGGCGGCGAATCGCGAGCGCGGGATGACGATTCTCTACACCTCGCACAACATGGCCGAGGTCGAGCAGTTGTGCAGCCGGATCGTGTTCATGAATCACGGCCGGGTGATCGCGATCGGCAGTCCAATCGAAATAACGCACGCGATCCTGAAGGAGGAGCGTGAGGAGCCCGCGCTGGAGGAAGTCTTCATGCGCGTGGCGCGGGAGGCTCGAGGATGAAAGCCCATCGAATAGTGGCGGTGATGATGCGACACGCGTACGAGGCGCGGCGCAACGTCGATCGCATTACCGACATGCTCTACTGGCCGGTGCTGGATATCGTGATGTGGGGTTTCTTCACCACCTATCTCGGTCACGGGCTCGGGATGCAGCCGGACATCATCAAGTTCGTGCTGGGAGCGACGATCCTGTGGGGCCTGTTCTACTCGTTTCAGCGCGACCTCGCGGTCGGGTTCCTGGACGAGTTGTGGTCGCGCAACCTGATCAACCTGTTCTCCACGCCGCTCACGATCTCGGAGTACATGACCGGGTTGATCTGCGTGAACGTGGTGAAGGTAATGCTGGGGGCCGGGGCGGCATCGGTGCTGGCGCTGGCGGCCTATCACTTCAACATCTTCCCGTGGCTGCCGGCGTTCGTGCCGTACCTGCTCAACCTGATCCTGTTTGCGTTTGCACTGGGAATCCTGATCACGGGGTTGATCTTCCGGTTCACGACCAAGATCCAGGCGTTGGCGTGGAGCTTCGCGGGATTGCTCGCGCCGATCTCGTGCATCTTCTACCCGGTGAAATCGCTGCCCCCGTGGCTGCAGAAGATAGCGTTGACGCTGCCGACGACGCATTCATTCGAAGGGATGCGGCAGATCCTGGCGGGCGGGGGCTTCAACGCATCGCACTTCTGGTGGGGTGTGGTGCTGAACGTGTTCTACTTCGTGTTCGCGATAGTGATCTTCAGGATCGTGTTCGCGGCAGCGCAGAACCGTGGGTTGTTGGTGAAGCTGGAGTAGACACAGAGGGCCGGAGCAGAAATCCCCAGGTTTCGCAGATTTCACGGATTCTGCTCACCGGCCCGGCGTGGCTGCGCCAACGGCGTTGGCGACGGCGGCCGAGGAGGTCAGGACCTGGGCGGTGGCCTGGATCATGGTGAAGCGGGCGTTGGCGAGGTCGCGGTCGGCGGTGAGCAATTCGACGATGGTGCTCAGGCCCTGGCGGTAGGTCTCGATATTGTCGTCGTAGGATTCCTGCGCGGCGGCCAGCAGTGCTTGTGCGAATTCGTAGCGCTTCACGGCAGTCTGGAAGTCATAGTAGGTGCGCCAGACTTCGGCGATGGTTTCCAGTTCGAGCGATCGCACCGATTCGCGCTGGGAGGCGTGCTGCGCTTCGGTGCGGCGATCGTCGTTGAGGCGGCGAAAGCCGGTAAAGAGATCCCATTGCACGCCGAGGAGGGCGGCGTACTGCGGCTGGTTGTTGATGTTTATCGGCGCGCCGTTGAAGTTGTACCACCAGGCGGACTGGGTGTAATTCGCGCCGAGGGTCACGGTCGGAAACCAATCGGCACGTGCGCGCGCCTGCTCGGCTTCGCTCTCGCGCAGGTTTGCGACCTGGGCAGACAGGTCGGGACGCTCGCGGACGGCGGTTGCGATGAGCGCATCGACCTCCTGCCCTAACGTCTTCGGCACGGACTGGTTTTGCAGGCTCTCGACATCGAGCGGCTGATTGGCCGGCACGCCGATCGCTACGGCTAGGGCAGCGCGCGAATCGTTGACCAGCGTTTTGGTATTTTCCAGCTCGAACTCAGATTGCGCCTTGCGTTCTTTCGCGAGCAGGAGCGCGGGCTGCGTGGCGAGGCCGAGGTTCAATCGCTGCTGGACCGCTTCGAGATCGGTCGTTGCAAGCTGGACGTTCTCCTGCGCGGCCTGCACGGCGGCCTCGGCGGCGGCGAGCGCGTAGAAAGAGCGCTGCACGCCGAAGACCACGTTCTGCATCGTGCGATTGAAAACGAAGTTTGATGCGGCCAGGCGCTGGCGCGCGATTTCCGCATCGGAGCTGCGCCGGCCGAAGTCGGCAAGCGTGTAGGTCAGGTTCATCATCGGCTCGACTTGCCATTGCTGGATCGCAGCAGTGCGCGGCCCAGTCTGGAACAGGAGACGCTGATAGCCCGCGTCGGCGCCGACGCTCACGAGCGGGTAGTAGGGCGACCGCGATGCGCCGTAGGCGGCGGCTGCTGCGCGCGCATTCTCCCACGTGCGGCGGGTGTCGGGATTGTTGGTCAGCGAGATATCGATCAGGGTCGGGAGGCTTTGGCGGACCGTGGCCGGCGTGAGAGGGTTCAGCGGCGAAGGCGTGAAGGTCAGGTTCGCGTTCTGATTCTGGATTGCGACCGGGACCGCATATTCCTTGTGCGCAGCGGCAGGGGCTACCCACGAGCGGTCGGATACGTCTGGCGCGTAGCGATCGGGCTGAATCTCGGGCTGTTCGCGGAAATAGTTGAGGTAAGTGCAACCGGCGGACGCTAGCGCGAGTGTGAACGCGAGGGCTGCGCCGACCAGCGGGGGGATATACCCACCCCGCCCGGCTCGCCCGCGCCTCGATCGAGATTTGCCTTGTTTACCGCTAGTTTCCATAAGTGCTCCCGCTGCGTGAACCTGAAGCTGAATTGAAACCGACCTGATGCTTGGGCACAATCGGGGTGCTCCGATGCGCAAATCGCCGATGCTATCGCTTCCGGTCCTGATGCTGCTGTGCGCGTGCGCCGGATGCGACCCGATCATCAATATCGCCGGCGCGAATTTTCCCGCCTGGTTGCTATGCGCAATCGTGGGCGGGCTGGTCGCGGCGGCCGTTCGGCCGACATTCGTCGCTTTGCGGATTGAACCGTACCTGTGGCCGCTGCCGGCCGTCTATATAGCGCTGATGGTGCTGAGCGCCTGTATCGTGTACCTGACGTTTTTTCGAATTTGATGGCATACGGAGATGAGTCCGGTCGATGAAACTGGAACGGGTGTCGATCCGGCGCGGCGCGTCGCCGGCGCAGTCCTGAGTCTCGGCATAATCGCGGCGGCGATAATCGCCGCGGTGTACGTAACGCGCATCTACTATGTCTATCCACGCACCGACGATGCATACGTGCGCGCCAACATGATCGCGGTGGCACCGCACGTCAGCGGTCCGATCGTGCAACTTCCCATCGTCGATAACCAGTACGTGAAGCAGGGGCAGCTCCTGTTCGTGGTCGATCCGCGGCCGTACCAGGCGACGCTCGACAATCTCGTCGCGAAGCTTCAGCTCACCGACCTCGAGATCAAGGCATACACGGATGCGATCAACGCGGCGCAGGCGGAGCAGAAGCGGCGCGAGGCGGACCTCGCATACGACAAGCAGTACCTCGGCCGCATCGAGCCGCTGCTGGCACGCCATTTCGTCACGGCCAACGACGTGTTCGACGCGCGATCGCGGGTGCATGCGGCAGAAGCCGCGGTCGATAACGCGCAATCGGAAGTGCGCAAGGCACAGAACCAGCTCGGCCAGCTCGGCGATATCAATACGCGGCGCAAGGCCGTGGAGGCGGAAGTCGAGGATGCGCGGCTCAACGTCAACTATTGCTACGTGCACGCGCCATTCGACGGGCTGGTGACGAATCTGAATATCTCGGTTGGGCAGTACGCGAACGAAGGCAAGGACGTACTGTCATTGGTCGACGATCGCACCTGGTACGTGATGGCGAATTTTCGTGAGAACTTCCTCGATCACATCCGGACCGGCATGAGCGTCGATGTGTACCTGCTGAGCTACCCCGAGACGCGCTTTCGCGGGCGGGTGCAGGGGGTAGGATGGGCGCTCTACCAGGAGAATGGCGCAACGGTGCAGGGACTGCCGGCGGTGGAACCGACGCTCAACTGGGTACGGTTGTCGCAGCGATTCCCGGTGCGAATCGTACTGGAGAATCGCGATCCGCAGCGGCCATTCCGAACGGGACAGACGGCGGTGGTAACCGTCGAAGGATTCAAGAACCAGGACGGCGAGCCGCAGACGCCGCACCTGGCGCAGCAATAGCCCGCCGTGGTCGGGAAATAACTTGATCGCGAAACATCTCGCGCCGTTGCTTCTTGGCCTGGACCTCGCGGGCACCTTCGTGTTCGGCATCAGCGGCGCGATCGCCGCAATCGAGAAGCGCCTCGATCTGTTCGGCGTGATGGTGCTGGCGTTCGTGACGGCGCTGGCGGGCGGAATGGTTCGCGATGTCCTGATTGGCGCGGTACCGCCGGAGGGGGTCGCTGACTGGCGCTACCCGGCGGTGGCATTCGCGGCAGGTGCGATCGTGTTCGTTGGATATGGCGCGACCAAGCGGCTGGACCGGGCACTACTCATCTTCGACGCCGCGGGTTTGTCGCTGTTCGCGGTCTCGGGAACGCAGAAGGCACTGGCGTATGGACTCAATCCATTCATGGCGGCGCTGCTCGGGGTGGTGACGGCGGTGGGAGGCGGCACCATCCGCGATGTGCTGGTGGCGGAAGTTCCGAAAGTGCTGCGCGTCGAGATCTACGCGGCTGCGGCGTTGGCGGGCGCGGCGATCGTCGCGGTCGGATCCAGGTTGGGTGTCCCGGCCCTGCCCCTTGCGATCGCGGGTGCGGCGGCATGCTTCTCCTTGCGCATCGTAGCCATCTGGCGCCGGTGGTCACTGCCGCAATCGCCGGCGGCGTTTGCGGATTGACATGGCGGGAGCCGTCATCCCTCGACATTCGCCGCTGCGAACGTTAAGGCGGCGCGTCGACTACATCATTGACATCATCCGCGCGGAGCTGACGCCGCATCATCGGCGCATCCGCAACACCATCCGGATGGCGACCATCGGGACGTTCGGCGCGGGCGTGATGGCGGCCTGTCACATCCAGAGCGTTCTCGGCACCTACATCATCTGGACGCTGGTCGGGTCGGCGGGCCCGATGATGGGTTTCAGCGAGGCGTTAGCATTCACGATAGCGGCGGGAATCCTGATGGCGCTGTCGGTGCCGCTGGCGGGAATCCTGGCGGAGACCCCGTGGCTGTTGCTGCCGTTTCTGGGATTGGTCGTGACGATCATGAGCTACACGGTCACCACGCGCCGCTTCGGCAGCCCGGGGCTGGTCCTGAAGGTGGTGGTGATCGACACGTTCTACAACGTCGTCTTTTATCCACACAACTTCGCCGAGATGACCGCATCGACGTTTGGCGGAACGGTGCTGGCGTTCGGAATCCTGGCGCTGTTCGACACCTGGATATGGCCGAATCCCGCGGAGGTGATGCTGCTCGAATCGTTGGCGATAAGCCTGGAGCAGACGCGCGCGCGCCTGGTGTCGGTGGCAGGCGCATATCTCGAGCCTCGCGGAGATCGCCTTCCGCCCCTGGCGGCGCCGCTTTCGGACATGGCCAAGCACCTCGATTTGCTCGAAAGGGTGCGCAAGGAAGGAGCCACGCCTTTTCGGAGTGCGGTGTTGCTGGCGGTGATTTACCGGGCCGAGCGGCTGCACAACGAAGTCGATCGCATGGTGATCATCGTGCGCGAAAGCGTGCCGCGCGAGATCCGCGGGATGATGCGGCGCGAGCTTTCCGATGCGGTCGCTGCAATTGCCGCCGCGATAGACGAACTCGCGCGCGAAATTCCCCGTGAAATTCCGATCGGGCCGGAGTTGCCGCCGTTGCCGGTGAGCGCGCGCGTGAAACCGGCGATGGAGGCACTCGATGCGGCGACGCTGGCGGCGCGGCCAATCTACATCGCGCGTTCTCCCGGCGAAGAAGTGATCAACTACGGCGCCTTCAATGCCAGCCTGATCCGCCTGGCCGACCTGACCGGCCGCCGCCTCGACCGTCCACAGGACAGCGCGGCGGAGATGAAGCCGAAGCCGTGGTACGAATTTGGAACCGTCGACCTCTCGCTACTGCACTACAGCATCAAGGTCGGCCTCGCGATCGTCCTTGGCTATGCGGTGGGCGTGATCTCGCATCACGCGAACCTGAGCGTGATTCTGACCACGGTCATCATCGCGGGGTTGCCTACGTACGGCGCCACGCTGCACAAGATGATCCTGCGGCTGGTCGGCAACACGGTGGGCGGCGGCCTGGCGCTGCTCGCAATCATCATCGTGACCCCAAACTTCGAGACTTTGCCGGTGTACATGCTCACCTTTGCAATAGTGTTCGCGCTTGGCGGGTACGCGGCACTGAGCAGCGGCAACGTCGCGTACGCGGGCAAGCAGATCGCGACGGCATTCACACTAACCTTTGCCGGGCTGACGCCGACCACGGCGATCGAGGAACCGCTGTATCGCATCTGGGGCATCATCCTGGGGGTCGTGGTGGTGGGCTTGGTGTTCTTCACGATTTGGCCGGAGTACGCGAGCGACTCGCTGTTGCCGCGGCTGCGCAAGGCGTTTCGCGACACGCTGGACCTTATTCCGGGCACCCCGGTTTCTTTTTCCCAGGCGAAGCTGGACGCGATCAGCGACGACATCACGCGCACGCTGTACGAGCTGCTGGGCGTGGTGGACGATGCGCGGCTGGAGGGTTCGCGCAGCCGCATCGACCCGGGCGCGGTGGTGGATGCGACCGGCCAACTGCGGCGCATCGCGCATCGCTTCGCGCGTATCGACGCGGAGCGCCTGCTGCACGACATCCCGCCACTCACCCCGGAGAGCGCAGCGCGCCTCGATGAGTTCCTGGCAGCCGTGCACCTTCGCCTGAAGGGGTGGCTCAATTTCTTCACGAGTAAAGATGCGTTGAATCCACGGGCCGCGGCGGCATTCGCGGCGCTGCATCATCCGGAGGATCTCACGCGACCGCTACAGGAACTGAATCGACGGGTTACCGCCAACCAGTTCGCCGAAGTTGCGACGTGGACGCTGGAGCAGCGTCGAGTGCTGACCGCGGAGGTGCAGTCGTACCATCGCGTGACCGAGCTGGCGGCCGAGCTGGACGCTCACCTCGCACTAATCCCCCGAGCCTGATTCGCGGGAATTTGCGAGGGGTCGATTGGTTTGACCTCGTCGGCGGTATCGGCTTTTAATCACGGCATGGCTGGAATTGTTTCTTACGGTTCATACATTCCCTATCGGCGACTCAAGCGGGCCGCTATCGCACAGGTGCTCGGCGTGGCGGCCAGCAAGGGTGAGCGCGCGGTCGCGAGCTTCGATGAAGACAGCACCTCGATGGCGGTGGAGGCGGTGCGCGATGCGCTCAAGGCCGCTCCGGCCGGGACGATCGGCACCCTGCTGTTCGCGACCACAACGCCGCCCTACGGTGAAAAACTGAACGCGGCTGTGGTTGGCGCCGCATCGCGATTGCCCAGCACGATTCGCGCGGTCGATATGACGGGATCGGTTCGCGCGGGGCTGACCTCGCTGCTGCAAGGCGCCGATGTTGCTGCCAGTTCGAAGAATCAGGTCGTGGTCGCGATGGCGGATGCGCGGCTGGGCGCGCCGGAAGGCAAGGCCGAGCAGCAGAACGGCGACGGCGCGGCGGCATTCGTGCTCGGCACCGAGAACGTCATCGCGGAGATCGAAGCGAGCGCATCGCAGACGCGCGAATTCCTCGATTCGTGGCGCGCGCCCGGCGAGCAATTCTCGCATTCGTGGGAAGAGCGCTTCTCGATGACGCAGGCGTATGCGCCGCTGCTGACCAAGACCATCCAGGATGTCCTGACGCGCGCAAAGGTTGCGCCGGGAGATCTCGCTAAGGTCATCATCGATGCGCCCAACCCTCGCGCCGCGGAAGAGATCATGCGCGGGATGAAGGTGGATCCTTCGAAGATTGCCGATTCATTCGCGCTGACGGTGGGGCAGACCGGCGCCGCGCACGTGGGCCTGATGCTGGCGGGCGTGCTGCCGAGCCTGAAACCGGGCGAGCGCGTCCTGGTCGCATCGGTGGCAGACGGCGCGGATGCGATACTGCTGCGGGCGACGCCCGCGGTGGCGAGCTTCAAGCCGCTGCGGTCGGTCGGCAGGATGATCGAGTCCAAAGGCGACGTATCGTACGGGAGCTATCTCAAGTGGCGCGAGATTCTTCCCACCGAACCGCCCCGCCGCCCCGACCCGGACCGGCCCGCAGGACCCCCGATGTTCCGCGCCGGGGAGTGGAAATACGGGTTCGTCGGCAGCAAGTGCACGGCCTGCGGGACGCCTCAACTGCCGCCACAGCGTGTATGCGTGAAGTGCCGGGCGCGTGATAAGATGGAACAGTATCCTTTCGCGGATCGGACGGCCCGGATTGCGACCTACGCGATCGATCGGCTCGCGTATTCGCTGAATCCACCGACTATCAACGTGGTGATGGATTTCGAGGGTGGCGGCCGATTCCTGGGAGAGATGACGGATTGCGAACCGGAGAAGGTGGCGATCGGCGACGAAGTGGAAATGACGTTTCGCCGGCTCTTCACCGCGGACGGAATTCATAACTATTTCTGGAAGGCGAGACCGAAACGATAAGCCAAGCTTCTCTCCCCCGGCGGGGAGAGATAAGAGTGAGGATCGGAGGGAGACCATGGCAAGCAAGGGCATCAAGGATCGCGTTGCAATCATCGGGATGGGATGCACCAAGTTCGGCGAGCATTGGGACAAGGGTGCGGACGATCTTCTCGTCGATGCGGCATACCAGGCGTTTGAATCGGCCGGAATGACGCCCGACGATGTGGACGCATACTGGCTCGGCACGATGGGTTCAGGAATCTCGGGACTGACTCTCTCCGAACCGCTGAAGATTCAATACAAGCCGGTCACGCGCGTGGAGAACATGTGCGCCACCGGATCGGAAGCGCTGCGGCAGGCGGCCTACGCGGTCGCATCGGGCGCGTTCGACGTCGCGATGGCGATCGGCGTGGAGAAGCTGAAGGACTCGGGCTACTCGGGGCTGGTCGGCAATGCACCGCCGAACGACGGCACGGAAGGCAGCATGACCGCACCGGCATCGTTCTCGCTGCTCGCGCCGGCATACTTCAAGAAGTACGGACTCGATCCCGAGAAGGGCAAGGACGTGTTGTCGCGCATTGCGTGGAAGAACCATCGAAACGGCGCGCGCAACCCGAAGGCGCAGTTCCAGAAGGAAGTGCCGATCGAGACAATCAAGAATTCGCCGAAGATCGCGGACCCGCTCGGCATCATGGACTGCTCGGGCGTATCGGACGGATCGGCAGCGGCGATCGTGGTGCGCGCCGAAGACGCGCACAAGTACTGCAAGAACCCGATCTACATCAAGGCGCTGTCGTTCGTGGCGGGACCGGCGGAAGGACCGCTGTCGCCTGACTACGATTTCACGACCTTCAACGAAGTGGTCGCATCGTCGAAGGATGCGTACCGCCAGGCCGGCATCACGAATCCGCGCGAGCAGATCAGCATGGCGGAAGTGCATGACTGCTTCACACCGACCGAGCTGGTGCTGTACGAGGATCTCGGCTTCAGCCCGCGCGGAACGGCGTGGCAGGACGTGATGGATGGATTCTTCGACCTCGAGGGCAAACTGCCGGTAAACCCGGATGGCGGCCTCAAGTCGTTCGGCCATCCGATTGGCGCATCGGGACTGCGCATGATGTACGAGATGTGGCTGCAGTTCCGCGGCGAGGCGGGACCGCGCCAGATCAAGGATCCGAAGATCGGGCTGACCCACAATCTCGGCGGCGCGCCGGGCCGCTGCGTCAGCTTCGTATCAGTAGTCGGCCGCAACGTCGGCTGAGCACGAGCCAGAGACGGTAAGGAAGGGCGCCGAAGGAAACTTCGGCGCCTTTTTTCATGACTGCCGAAGCATCGAGATTGCCGCCAGGTCCGGGCCGGTTAGCGACCTTCAACTTCGTTCGCAATCCATACATCTTCCTGGACGAGTGCGCGCGCAGGTACGGCGATTGGTTCACGCTACGGGTTCCGGGCGTGGCGCCGTTCGTCTTCACCAGCGACCCGACGGCGATCCGCGAAATCTTCCAGGGCGACAGCGCGGTGTTTCATGCGGGCAAAGCGAATCGGCCGCTCGGCGCGTTCATGGGCGAGCGGTCGTTGCTGTTCCTCGATGGCCCGGCGCATCTCCACGATCGGCGGCTGATCCTGCCCGCGTTCCATGGCGAGCGGATGAAGAGCTACGCGGAGACCATGCGCATGGTGGCGGATGCGGAAATCGAGCGGTGGCCGACGGGGACACCGTTCCAGATACATCCGGCGATGCGCGCGATCACTTTCGAGGTGATCATGCGCACCGTGTTCGGTCTGCAGGATGGTCCGGTCGCATCGCGGATTCGCGAGACGGTGACGAAGCTGTTCGCGCTTTATGCGAGCCGGATGGGAACGCTGTTCGCGCTGACGGCGGCGCAAATCGACCTGGGGCCGTGGAGCCCATGGGGGCGCGCGGTGAGGCTGCATCGGGAGTTCTCATCGCAACTGTTCGACGAAATTCGGCGAAGGCGAGAAGCGGAGTCGGAAACGCGTGACGATGTTCTTTGGATGATGATGCAGGCGCGCGATGAGAACGGCGCGCCGCTCGATGACGAAGCGCTGCGCGACGAGATGCTCACGCTGTTGCTGGCGGGACATGAGACTACGGCGGCATCGTTGTCGTGGGCGATCAATCGATTGATCGCGAATCCGGAGGTAGCGTCGCGCGCTGGCGAGGAAGTGCGAGCTACGCTCAACGGGCAACCGCTAGCGGCAGATCACGTGGGCAAGCTGAAGTACGTCGAGGCGATAATCAACGAGACGATGCGGCTGGACCCGGTGATTCCGAATGCGGGGCGCGAGTTGCAAGCGCCGGTGACGATTGCGGGGCGCGCGCTACCGGCGGGAGTGGTGGTGGCACCGTGCATCTACCTGGCGCATCGACGGACCGACCTCTGGCCGGAACCATCGAAGTTCAATCCGGACCGCTTCATGAGCGGGCGAATCGACCCATACGCATTCTTTCCCTTTGGCGGCGGCACGCGCCGATGTATCGGCGCGGCATTCGCGACCTACCAGATGAAAATCGTGCTTGCGGAGATTCTGTCGCGGGTGGAACTGAAACCGGCCCCCGGCTACACGGCGCGCGCCGAGCGCAAGAGCATCGCACTGGCGCCATCGGAGGGGCTGCCGGTGGTGGTGTCGCGCTGCGCGTGAGCAGGCATCTATGCATCAGAAAGATAGCTGACCTCCTCTGTGAGTCAACAGTGGTCCATTTTCGTTGCGCTTCCGGGTTGTCGGGGCCGACATCGTAGCTCTCGCGGCAGGACACAGGCTAAAGCCTGTGCTCCCATGAGCGCCGTGATCGTTTAGAAGAGGTGCGGATTCTAGCGCGCGTCCGGACTTTCGAACATTCCGGTGGTGGTGTCGCGCGCCGATTTGAGGTCGGCGCGCGGCACCATCAGAATCACGGCGTATAGAGCTCGGCGGTAGCGAGTGCATCGCCGTTGGTGTCGTTACCTCCGGCGAGTAGCACCTTGCCGTTCGGCAAGAGAGTTATGGTGTTGAAGTGGCGATCGACGTTCATCGGGACGGTTGAACCCGATGCGGCGAATGTGTTGGTTGCGGGATCGTAGAGCTCGGTGCTGGTCAGCGACGACCCGTTGGCGTCCGTGCCACCCGCGATCAGGACCTTGCCGTTTGGCAACAGCGTCGCGCTTGCGGATCCGCGCCCGACATTCATCGATGGTCCCGCGGTAACCGTGTTGCTCGCCGAATCGTAAAGATCAGTGCTGATTATGCCGTTGTTGCCGCCGGCAATGAGGACCTTCCCGTTCGGAAGCAGGGTTACGGTCGGATTCTGGCGGGACTTGGTCAATGACGCGGTAGCACTGGTGGCCGCAAACGTGTTGGTTGCCGGGTTATAGAGCTCGGTCGTGGTACTATTACCCAGGATCAGCACCTTTCCGTTAGGCAGCACGGTGGCAGCTCCATATCCATAGCCGTGATTCATGGATGCGGTGGATCCCGAAGCTGCGAAAGTATTGCTGGCCGGATCGTACAGCTCGGTGCTGGTGAAAAATCCCACTCCGCTCTGGTAGCCTCCGGCGATCAGCACTTTCCCGTTGGGCAGCAGCGTGGCCATCGCGATTGCCCGCGCGGTGTTCATCGATGCGGTGCCGGCCGCTGCCGCGAAAGTATTGCTGACCGGATCATACAGTTCAGTGCTTGCCAGGTTGTGGCCGTTTTTATCGACCCCTCCGGCGATGAGCACCTTTCCGTTGGGTAGAAGAGTGGTGGTGGAGTAGAGATGCCCCACGTTCATCGAAGGCCCAGGGCTAAAGGTGTTGCTCGCCGGATCGTAAAGTTCGGTGGTGGAACTTTGCGGGGCGCCGCCAGGGAAGCCGCCAGCGATCAGGACCTTGCCATTGGGCAGCAACGTCGCGCTGGGGTAGTCGCGGGTGAAACTCATCGTGGCCGTATTCGCAGACGATGCGAACGTGTTCACCGCGGCTGGCGCTCCTTTCGGGATGGCGGAGTTGATCGTCGCGAGTGGGGCAATCGGGTAAACGTGGCCGCCGTTGTTGGCGATGTCGGCCAAGCCGTTCGTGGTGAGGATGTTCCCGGTGCCACCGAACGCAAACGCCTTCGTCACATCCTGAAAGCCCGCTAGTGCGGATAGCGCATCCTGCAGGCCCACGGTTCCGGCGATCGCGGGCAGGTCGCCGCCGCAATACGAAACAGCTTTGCCATCGCTACCTTTGCCGTCGAAGATTCCATCGGCAAAATCGGAGGCCAGTGCGGTGACCAATCCTCCCGGACTGGCCGGGCACAAGTACTGATCCTCGTTGATGATTGCGCCGAGTACGAGGCCGAGGTTGGCCGCGTCGGTTCCGGTAACGGTGTAGTCAGGCGCGAGTGAATCCGGATTGCTGGACAGACCATACATCGCCTTCACTTCGGACTTGGCGGTACTGAGAGCGGGACTAAACGAGCTTCCACCGCCAAGCAGGCCCACCGTGCGGGAATCAACAAGCGTGGACAATGGATTGACCGAGATGCCGGACACGCTGGAACCGGCGTTCGAGGCGAGCACTGAAACCTCCCCCGGCGAGGCGATGGTCGCGTCATTCATCTCGCTATCGAAGGTGCCGCCCTCCACCGTGATACGCACGGGACCGCTCTGAGGAGCAATCGAAAGACTGAAATGGCCGTTGTTATCGGTGGTGGTGGTATTGAGCGCAGTGAGGTTGGCGCCGGTAGAGGAATTCACCGAGAAGACGGTCACCGTGCTCATCGCCATTGGACCCTGGTAAGCCGCCCCGGACAAAACTGGAGAGGGAGTTGCAGTCGGCGTGGCGGTTGGGGTTTTGGTAGCCGTCGGAGTCGCGGTTTTGGTCGGCTTTGGCGTCTTCGTTGGTTTTGGCGTTTTAGTGGGCTTAGGAGTCTTCGTTGGCTTTGGCGTTTTGGTCGGTTTAGGAGTTTTGGTCGGTTTAGGAGTCTTGGTCGGCTTGGGAGTTTTTGTGGGCTTGGGTGTCTTTGCCGCGGGAAGCCCGGCGGTTTGAGCTTGAGCCAGTTCGATTGCAGGCTCGGCGGAAGCGGCCTCCACGACCGTTGCCGGTATCGTGGTTCGCCCAGTACCGGAGCCGCCGATGGCGGCCCATGCCGCCGGAGCAATCAGGAGTAATGTATTTGCGATAAATGTTGAGAAGAAAAATCGCGCGATCGTCAGTCGAGTTTCAGTCTGCATATCCTGGCGCTTCCAGCGCCCAAACACCCGAATTGTCGCTATTTGGCCGTAACTTCTACTGATACCACCTCAAGGTTGTGGAGCTGTGAATTTGCATTATACCAACTTATTGGAATGTTAAGAGATTCTTCTGTGACAACGCAACCATGGTTTACCCTCCAATCTCTCTTGGGTCTTCTAGAGACTTCTTGGAGAGATACGGACACACCTGGCGGATCGGATTGGATCGTCTCGAAAGGACCGAGCGATTCGGAGAGGGCCTCTATTGACGCGGCGTCGGTAAGGTGCTCACCGCACATCTGCCGATGGCTTCCAGAGAGATCGCGAAGCGTCGGGCGACCGAATGGCCGCCAGTGATCACGCGCCTGCTGCCTCAGGCCTGCTCGCGCTGATCCAGTCCCATTCGGCGGGCGATGATTACCTTCATGATCTCGTTGGTGCCTGCGTAGATGGCTTGGACGGCGGCGTCGGCGTAGTCGGTGGCGACGGGATACTCCATCATGAAGCCGTAGCCGCCGAAGAGTTGCAGGCACTGGCTGCTCACCTTTTTTAGCAGCTCGGTCGTCCACCACTTGGCCATGCTTACTTCGGTGACGAGGTCGTCGTGGCGGACGTGCGCGGCCATCAGGCGATCTACGAAGGCGCGTCCGACTTCGATCTCGGTGGCCATCTCGGCGAGTTTGAATTGCGTGTTCTGGAACGACGAGATCGACTGGCCGAATGCTTTGCGCTGTTTGGTGTATGCGATGGTGTCCTCGAGGCAGCGCTTGGCGCTTTCGATCGCGCCGACGCCGCAGACGAGGCGCTCCTGCTGCAGCTTCTCCATCAGCATCTTGAAGCCCTGCCCTTCCTTGCCGAGCAGGTTGGTGACGGGCACGCGGCAATCCTCGAAGAACAGCTCGCTGGTGTCCTGGCCCTTGAAGCCGAGCTTGTCGAGCTTGCGACCGCGCACGAACCCGGGCGCGTTGCCATCGACGAGGATCAGGCTGATACCGCGATGGGCGGGCTTCGCATTGGGATCGGTCTTGGTAACGACGATCACGCAATCGGCGAGCTGGCCGTTGGAGATGAAAATCTTGGAGCCGTTGATTACGTAGTGATCGCCATCGCGCTTCGCGGTGGTTCGCACCGCGGCGAGGTCGGAGCCGGTGCTCGGCTCGGTCATCGCGATCGCCAGGATCGTCTCGCCGCTGATCGCAGGCGCGAGGTAGCGCTTCTTCTGCTCGTCGGTGCCGAAGGAGGTGAGATAGGGCATGCAGATGTCGGAATGGAGCCCCATCATCAGGCCATGCGCGCGCACGCGCGCGAGTTCTTCCATCACGATCGCATCGTAGAGGAAGTCCACCCCGCCGCCGCCGTATTCTTCGGGGGCATTGGCGCCCAGGAAGCCGGCCGCGCCCATCTTGCGCCAGCTGTCGCGATCGCTGATACCGTTGCGGTTCCACTCCGCGACCTTGGGCTCGATCTCGGTTTCGACGAAGCGGCGCACCTGTTCGCGAAACATGTTGTGTTCTTCGTTAAAGATTTCCCGTCTCATTTCGGCTCCCATTGGCGCGGCAGATGCACGCCGTGTCTATGGATATGAAAAGGGGCGCGTCGGCGCAAACTGCTTCATACTGATGGCGTGGCCAAGAAGGACTTTCCGGCTCCGCCGATTCCGCCGCATCCGACGCTAAAGCTGCTTCACGATGCGGCACAGGGTTGCCGTGCTTGCGATCTCTGGCGCGATGCGACCCAGGCGGTTTTGGGAGAAGGCCGCGCAAAGACAGAGGTCATGCTGGTTGGCGAAGTGCCGGGAGACAAGGAAGACCTTGCGGGCAAGCCGTTCGTGGGGCCGGCCGGCAAGTTGCTCGACACGGCGCTCGTGGAAGCCGGAATCGACCGCAAAGGTGTGTACATCACGAACGCAGTAAAGCACTTCAGATGGGAGCCGCGCGGCAAGATTCGTATTCACAAGAAACCGAGCGCCAGCCAGATTGCCGCGTGCCGTCCGTGGCTGGAGGCCGAAATCCGGCTCATCAATCCGAAGCTAATCGTGCTGATGGGCGCGACTGCGGCGCAGTCATTGCTGGGGGCGAGCTTCCGCGTCACGCAGCATCGCGGGGAACTGGTCGAGAGCCGCTACGCGCCGCTGGTGACTGCAACCGTCCATCCCTCGTCGATTCTGCGGGCGCCTGACGAGGAAACGCGCGGAGAGGAGATGCGACGGTTTATCGAGGACCTCCGACGCGCGGCTGCGCGTCTTCGCAAGTGAGTTCAGGGCGCGGGTGGATCAGGCGTGGGCTGTCCTGTCGGGAGCTGGAGGATGGTGAGGGCCGGTGCAGTCGGAATGGAGGGATGAAGCACGTTGTAAAGCTTCGCCGCCAAATTCGGGATTACGTCGCCAATCGGCACGCTGCCCAGATGATGGTTGGTGAGAATCACGATGCTGGTGCCGTCGTCGAAATTGGCATTCATCGAGGTGAAGCCATTGGTTCCACCGGGATGGAAGAAATAGTTGCCGCCCGGAACCATCCAGCCCATCGCGTACATCGAAGGTGAGCCGTCGTTGAGACGCAAGATCACTTCGCCTCCACCGTCGCCAGGGCCAGTGTAAGTTGGAATTGCGCCGCCGCCGGGCAGAGTCGGAACCGTGAGCATCGTGGTGTAGAGCGGCTCGCGAATGACGCGCCTGGCAGTCAGCGCGGCATCCCAACGCAGCAGGTCGCCGACGGTCGACGTCAGGCCACCTTGCGCATCGATGAATTCCGAAGGCGGATCGGGCGCGGGCGTGAATGGGTCAGGCTGGAAATGGTGCGCGTAGCCGACCGCTTCTGCCGGATTGATGCGCGTACCGTAGAGATAGGTTGAGGTCATTCCGAGGGGCGCGAAAATGTTTTGATCCAGGTAATCGCCGTAGCTCAGGCCGGTAGTGCGCCGAATGATCTCGCCCAGCAGCCACATGCCGTAGTTCGAGTACGCCATCTTGCTGCCCGTCGGAAAATCGAGCGGCAGATTGTTCAGCGCCGCGATCGTTTGCGGAGTCACGGGCAGGTCGGGATTGAGCTGATTGTAGATGTCGGCGTCATGCGATGGCGTTCCGCTGAGCATCGTCAGCAATTCGCCGATGGTCATGTTCGAGGAATAGACGTAGTCGGACACGTACTTCGACACGAGATCGGTGAGCGCAACTGTCCCGTTCTGCACGAGAAGCAGGATTCCCGCGGTAGTGAACTGCTTCGTAACCGAACCGATCTCAAATGGAGTCGCGATCTGCACCGGCTGGTCGGGCGAGAGAGTTCGATTGCCGGCGGCCCTGGTGTAGATGGTCTTGCCGTTGTGAGAGATCCCGACCGCGATTCCGGGGGTAAAGTTGGTGGTGACGAGATCGGTGACTATCGAGTCGAGTTTCCGAATCTGCGCGGGTGTGGGTGTTTCGCTCTGCGACGAGGAACTTCCGCCACCGCAACCGCCAGCAAGGACCAACAGAAAAAACAGGAGAAGGGGTTCAAGCAGCTTTCGATGCATCCGGAATTTACTAGCACCGGCACAAGCGACGAAGGAACGTCAGGGCTCATGCAAACTGAGCTGGAACAGCGCGATGCTGCGATTCTGGATTACCGGCTCGAGCGCGAAGGCCGCGGCGATCTTGTCCATTTCATCGTGCAACAGCGATGCGTAGTCCGGGGTTTGCGGCGCGCCCAGCAACACGAAAACGCCGGCGCTACCGTGCGCATCGTTGGTCAGAGTGGCGGCGACCTTGGGCGCCATCGAATCTTCAGTGAACAGAACCGGAGGAATCGGACCATTCCACCCGAGTCCGCGCTTCGCGAACAACCTGTTCAGATGGTAATCGGTGAAACTTTCGCCGGGATCACGGGAGTTGAGTCCGACGAACTTGCGCGAGTCGCCGGGCAGATAGAGCTGCAGGAACTGCAGGGAGATATTACTTACCACCGTCGCGCCGGGGGGCAGCCTCGCCTCGATTTGCTGGAGCGACTGGACCGTCTCTGATTCGCGGGGCTCGGCCGACAGCCGAATTGAAAGCTCGGTCGCCAGCGCGATGACCAACAGGAGGTCGAGCACGCCGACGCCGACTGCGACAGCCGTCTGCGCGACGCTCCGGCGGGAGGCGCCGAATGTGGAACGCATCCAGCGGTTGGCAACCACCGCGCCGTAACCCGCGGTGATGAACACGATGAACAGTCCCGGCAGCAGGTAAGCTGTTTCGGTGAACAGGTCGAAGATGTAGACAGCAAAGAGAAGACCGAGCAGCGCGAGACCGAAATATACCAGCCGGCGCACGAGTCTATCGTTGGGGTCGTGCACCGCGGCGCCAATTCCCACGATCGCAAAAGCGGCCGCGGCGAATGGGTAGAGGAAGTATCGCGGGTCGCCCTGGTCACCGAGCATCCCATCGAGGCCCAGCAGTGCAGTCACATACACAGGTACATTGCCGTGAGGGTTGCGCGGCATCGTGGGTCCGAACAGGTGCGCGACGCTGAAGGGATAGCCTGACGGTGAATAGATTTCAGGAACCCACCACCCGTAGCCGCTGGCGAGTGCGTCGCCGAGATGCACGGTGTTTGAATGCATCTGGATCATCGGCATGATCGCGAAGGTGACCACGAACAACGCGGCGCCAATCGCGGCCTGGCGAACGCCGAGATCCTTCGGACGCACGGCGATCAGTGCGATGGCGACGGCGCCGGCAATCATCGCGTTGGTGGGACGCATGATCGCGGAGAATCCCGCCAAAGATCCGAACACCGCCCACGCAGCGTAGAACGTGATGATTTTGTCGGAAGGACCTTCGTTTTCGGTGGCTATCGCCAACGCGTATGCGGCAAACAGGGTCGCCGCAAAGGTCGGAACGTCGCTCAGTACGAGAGTCGAGTAGGTGACAAAGACGGGGCAGAGCGCGAGTAGCGCCGCCGCGATGGTCGCGCTCGTCCGGCCGAAGAGCCTGAGCGCGAGCAGATAGATGGCAGCAATTGCGCCGAGTCCGAGAACAATGGTTACGCCGTAGAGTCGCGCGACGTCGTGGCCGAGAATCGGGAGAGCGGCGGCCAGAATGAGTGGATAGCCTTCGGGGTAGCGGGACGGGTAAGAATAACCGCCGAAATGCAGAACTGCTCCATGTCCCGCGTCCAGGTTGACGGCCTGGGCGGCATACTCGAGGCCGTCCGGCCACGGCATCAGCTCGACACCGCGACGCGACCCCGATCGCGACATCATCAGGAGCGCAAGCGCGAGCAGGATAATGAGCGCGAGAGCATCGCGCAGGCCGAATGCGTGTGTCTCGATCACCGTCGCGGGCGGCTGCGAGGTGCGCCTGGATGAGCCGGAGGTCATCGCGTCAGCAAGCTGCGGGAATCGGGGTGGGACTGGCACTCGTGCTGGTGGTTCCGCGGCTGGTGCGGATGTTTTACCCGGAAGTCTGGATCGAGGACGACTTCTACCTGGAGAACGCGTTCCTGGTATCGGTCGGGATGCGTCCCTATGTCGATTTCCTGCACGTGCATTTTCCGGTTCTCGAATGGATCGCGGGCGTCTATATCAAGCTGTTCGGCGCGAGCCTGCTTTCGCTCGAATTCCTGAACGAAGCCGCCATCTACGTAACCAGCCTGCTCGTGTTCGTGCTCGCGCGGCGCGTGGCGAGCAGGCAGGTCGCGATCGCGTCGGCGATTCTATACGGTTTCGCCTCGCTCGTCTTTCGCTACCACGTGTACGAACGGGAGTGCTTTATTGCACCGCTGCTGGTTGGAGCGACGTATTTTGCGACGGAAGAATCGGGTCGCCGGCGCGACGCCGCGATTGCCGCGATGCTGGCGGTGGCTTGCGCGATCAAGTTGACCGCAGTCGTCCCGGTCATCGTGATCGTCGGTTACTTCGCAATCGCGAGGAAGCAGGTCGCCCGCGCGATCGCGATCGGCGCGGGAGTGGCGGGCACAATCGCGGTTCTGACAGCGTTCTGCTACTGGCGCTACGGCCACGAATTCATCTTCCAGACGTTTCTCTTTCATTTCATGAAGGGCCGCGATGCGACCGCCGCGATCGCGCTCTACCCTGCCCTGATCCTGGACATTCTTGCGCCGCTGTTCGTGCTGGGTGCAATTCGACTATTCGCCAGCGTGATGGCAGAAGGCGCGGCAGGACTCGTGCTCATTATGGCAGTGGCCGAGTATCTCTTCTTCGGCTTGCTAAGCCCGACCGCGTGGGGCCACAACTATCTGGAGGCGCTGCCCTTCATTGCGATCGTGGCGGGTGTCGGCGCGATCGCGATGATCTCAGCAGTTCGGCATCTCGTCACGTCCGAGTCCCACGAGCGGCGGAACTGGTATTGGGCCGCGGGCGGCGGAATACTGGTCTTGAGCTGCCTGCTGATTTTCACGCCGCTGGTGAATGAGAACTGGCTGCACGGGGCCGTGTATGGCTTCGGCTTCGTGCCGCGCGACGAGATCTCGCAGATCGCCGCGGCGGTGAATCACGCGACGGCGCCGGATGACAACGTGATCGCGCCGTCGTTCATCTGTTTTGAAGCGAATCGCCCCGAGCTGATTCGGTATCCGGAACTGTACGGCGCGTATCGCGAGGCCCAGGCGATGTACGAAAGAGAAGGTTTCCTCGCGGCGCGCAGGAAGCTGGGCGGCTCGAATTTCTTCACGCTTATCGCGGACACCGCGCACTACTGGACCGACCCGATCAAGGATGCGGTCACGAAGCGCCAGGTGAAAATCGTCATCTCGGACTCGCTCATCCAGCTGCTGCCCCTGGTGCTGGTGCCGCCGCAGCTGCTGGCGGACAACGGCTATCGGCCCATCTTGCGCACGCAGCATTACACGGTCTGGGAGCTGGAAACGCCCGCTTCGAAGTAGCTATCTGGTCGGGACCGCGACGTTTTTGGCACTCCTGTGCTGCAGTTGCGCGTCGTGCATTGCAGCAATCCCTCACCCTTTCCTTGGAAAGGAAAGGGACCGGATTTGAGGCGTGACCGCTCCAGCCGAAAGGCCATCGGCGAGCAACTTGCCCCGCAACGCAAGGGTCTGCTACGGCTCAGATGCTTCCGTGCCTGGAGGAAGGTCTATGGCCGCAGCTCCGAAGCCCAAACCGGTTCACAGCATCCCCGAAGAAGAGCATCCGGCGCTCGATGCGATCCTGGGCGCCAACCCATTCGTGGGAATCGACGCCGCGCAGATCGCGGGAACGCTCGCGCGGGTGGTGGGGCACCTGGCGGCGCATCCGCGCGCGGTCGCATCGCGGCTCGCACAGCTTTCAATGGAATTCGGGCAGATTGCGGCCGGCCTTTCGGACATCGAGCCCGAGGCTTCCGACAAGCGCTTCGATGACGCCGCGTGGAAGGAACATCCGCTTTACCATCGGCTGATGCAGTCCTATCTCGCGTGGCGCACCGCGATGCACGACCTGGTGGGAGACAACGACTTCGGCGACTGGAAGGATGCGGGGCAGGCGCGGTTCGTGATGACGCTGCTGACGGAGGCGCTGGCGCCGACCAACAGGCTGTCGGGCAATCCCGCCGCGCTCAAGCACGTTTTCGATACGGCAGGGATGAGCGTAATCGCAGGATTGCGCAATTTCGTGATCGACCTGTTCACCAACGGCGGGATGCCGCAGCAGGTAGACAAGCGGCCGTTTGAGATCGGCCGCAATATCGGGATCTCGCCGGGCGCGGTGGTGTATCGCAATCCCATCTGCGAGGTGATCCAGTACTCGCCTTCGACCGAGCGCGTGTTCCATCGCCCGCTGGTGATCATCCCGCCGCAGATCAACAAGTTCTACATCATGGATCTCGCGCCCGGCCGCAGCTTTATCGAGTATGCGGTCAAACGCGGCATCCAGGTCTTCACTATCAGCTGGCGCAACCCGACGCCGGCGAACCGCGATTGGGGAATCGACGAGTACGTGACGTCGTGCAAGGAAGCGATCGACGCGGCGTGCACGATTACCGAGAGCCCGGATTGCAACGTGGTGGGAGTGTGCGCCGGTGGGATCACGTCATCGCTGCTGCTGGGCCATCTGACCGCGGCGGGCGAGAATCGCGTCAACGCGATGACGCTGCTCGTGACGATGCTGGATACGCAGGCGCAGTCGGTGGTCGGGATGTTTGCGACCGAGGAAGCGATTCGCGGTGCGATTCGGAAATCCAAGCGCAAAGGGGTGCTCGATGGCTCCGACATGGCGCGCGTATTCGCATGGCTGCGCCCCAACGACCTGGTGTGGAACTATTGGGTCAACAACTACCTGATGGGCAAGCAGCCCGCGCCGTTCGACATCCTGTACTGGAACTCGGACTCGACCTGCCTGCCGGCGAAATTGCATGAAGGGTTCCTCGACCTGTTCCTGAGGAATCCGCTGGTCCATGGCAAGGAAGTCAACGTGCTCGGTACGCCGATCAACCTGCACGACGTGAAGAACGATCTCTACCTGGTGGCAGGGATGACCGATCATATCTGCGCATGGCGCGCATGCTATCGCGCGACGCGGATGTTCGGCGGCAAGGCGGAGTTCGTACTCGGCTCCAGTGGTCACATCCAGAGCCTGGTGAATCCTCCGGGCAACCTCAAATCGCGCTTTTTCGTGAACCAACGCTTGCCGCAGGATCCGGACGCGTGGCTCAAGGGCGCGACCGAGACCAAGGGCTCATGGTGGGATCACTGGCTCAAGTGGTTGAGCGCGCGTTCCGGAGAAGACCGGCCCGCGGCGACATCGCTGGGCGGCAACGGCTACCACGCCAGTGACCCCGCGCCGGGGACTTACGTGCACGAGCGCCACTGAAATCCAGCGCCTCCGCCGCGAAGATCTCTCTGCATCCCGCGCGACTTACGCCCTACCCTGAAAATCGCCGATCGGTTGAACGGCGGACGAAGCGTCTTCGTCTATTTCATAGAGCCCAGGGCATTTTTCGATCAGTCAGCGAAAAGGAAGTTTCGAAATGGATCGAATTGACAAGTTCGACCGCCAGTTCTGGCGGCGTTTGTGGAAGCTAACCAAGCCGTACTGGACATCGGAGCAGAAATGGCGCGCGATCGCGCTGCTGGCCGGGATCATCGCCCTGGGACTGATCTTCATCGGCACTGGAGCGGTCTTCAGCTACGTAAACCGGGACCTGCTCAACGCGCTTCAGAACAAGGATCGCGCGGGGTTCTGGTTACAATTGAAGAAATTCATCGTCGTCTCGCTGGTCTTCATTCCGATCGGTCCCTACTTCTCCTGGATGATCGGACGGCTCACTATTCTGTGGCGCGAGTGGATGACGGGGCGGTTCCTCGACCGTTTTTTCGACGGCCGCGCCTTCTACACGATCAATAGCGCGGGGCGGGTGGACAATCCCGACCAGCGCATCAGCGAGGACATCGGGAATTTCACCAGCGCAACGCTGGGCTTCGTACTCAGTTTTCTCAATTCCCCGATCACCGGCACCACCTATTTCATCATCCTATGGACGATTTCGCCCAAGCTCGCGTTGTTCCTGCTGGGCTATGCAGCCGTTGGCACCTACGCGTCGGTGTTGGTGGGTCGACGACTGATCCCAATCAACTTCGACCAGCAGCGCTACGAGGCCGACTTTCGTTTCGGGCTGGTGCACGTGCGCGACAACGCGGAGCCGATCGCGATGTACGGGGGCGAGGACTATGAGCGCCGACAGCTTCTAGGCCGATTTGCAAAGCTCTTCGACAACTTCAACCTGCTGATCAAATGGCAGCGGCATCTTGGGCTCGTCACTTCCGCCTATAGCGGACCGGTGGACCTGCTGCCGTGGTTCCTGCTTGCGGGCGCATACTTCGCCGGCAAAGTGGAGTTGGGCCAGCTGAGCCAGGCCGCGGTCGCATTCGGCAGTCTCAAGGGCGCGGTCTCGGTGATCGTCGATCAGTTCAGCGGGATCGCCAATTACGCGACCGTCGTAAACCGCCTTGCCGAATACGAGGAACAGTGCGAAGTCGCGGCAGCACAGGTTGGTGACGGAGCTGAAATCGACACCGAATCCGGCGCGGCCCTGGAGCTGGATCGATTGACGCTGGCCACTCCCGAACACGATCGCACGCTGGTCCGCGAGCTCTCGCTGGCAGCATCGGCAAACGATCGCGTGCTGGTGCAGGGCGAGAGCGGAACCGGGAAGACCTCGCTGCTGCGCGCGATCGCCGGATTATGGAAGACGGGCAGTGGAAAGATCGTACGGCCGGGGCTGGAGCAAATGATGTTCCTGCCGCAGCGTCCGTACCTGGTGCTGGGCACGTTACGGGACCAGTTACGCTATCCGCGCGCCATCGCGGCTACCGACGAAGAGATCCTCCAGGCGCTGGAGCAGGCCAATCTCGCCAATTTGCCTACGCGGGCCGGTGGTCTGGATGCGGAGCGGCATTGGGCGGACTTTCTCTCGCCCGGCGAGCAACAGCGGCTGGCATTCGCGCGTTTGCTGCTGCATCGTCCGGCGTTCGCGTTCCTGGATGAAGCGACCAGCGCGCTGGATACGACCAACGAAGAGAAGCTGTATGCGCGGCTGGCGGAGATGGAAATCGTGGCAGTCAGCGTGGGACATCGACCGAGCTTGCGAAAGTATCACGACCGGGTGCTGGAGCTGACGGGAGATTCGAGCTGGCAAATCATAGAGCTCGACAGGGAAGCGCCAGCAGCTGGATGAAAGGAGCAGAACTCCGGAGGTTACCCAGATTCCGCAGATGCACAGGCTGGAAGCCTGTGCCACGTCGGACGCGGCCTTTAGCGGGAGGCCAGGATTTCGGCGAGGTGGTGGACCTCGATTTTTGCACCGGCGCGATGGAGGCCGCCGCCGATCTGCATCAGGCATCCGCAGTCGTTCGACACCACCACTTCGGCGCCGCTTGCGCGGATGGCGGTGAGCTTGTCTTCGAGCATCGCGCCGGAGATATGCGGGAACTTGACCGAGAATAGTCCGCCGAAGCCACAGCACTCCTCGCGCTTCGCCACCTCCATCAGCCTGATTCCATCGACGGCGCTGAGTAACGCCATCGGCTCGTCGCGCACGTGCAGCTCGCGCATCAGATGGCACGACGGATGGTACGCGACGGCGCGTTCGTAGCGCGCACCAACGTGCTTCACCTTCATCACGCCGACCAGGAACTGCGAAAACTCGTACACTCGCGGCCGGATCGCATCGGCCCTGGCTTTCAGCTCGGCGTCGTTGATGAGCAAATCGGAATAGAAGATCTTGATCATGCTCGAGCAGGAGCCGGAGGGCACGATGATTGGCAGCTCCGGCTTGCACGAGTCCAGGAACTTGCGCGCGATCTCGACGGCTTCGTCGCGGAAGCCTTCGTTGAACGCCACCTGGCCGCAGCAGAATGCGGCTCTGAGCGGCCGTACGCGGACCTGGAGCCGTTCGAGCACGGTGGCGGCGGCATCGTAGACCTCGGGGAAAAACTCTTCCGCGAGACAGGTGGAGAAAAGTTGAACTTCAGTCATGGATGCGGCCGCACCACGATCACATCCAACGATTTCGGCCCGTGCACACCCATCACGATGCGCTTTTCGATATCGGCCGTGCGGCTCGGCCCGGTGATGAGCGTCAAGCGATGCCTCTCTACTGCCGCAGAGCCAATTGCGGCGAGCGCCGATGCGAGGTCCGGCTTCATCCGGTCAAGTCGCAGCACCACGATGCTCGCCGCGGGTAACAGTGTTAGCGCCGATGGACGGCTCGCTTCAGAAAGCACCGCGACGGTGCCAGTCGAGGCGATGCCGTAGTCGGCCTCCGCCAGGCCGCCGTCGACTTGCGCGAGCTGATCGCGCAGGGCGGCGCGAGTGGAGGAATCGACTCGTCCAGTGCGAATGACGTTCATACCGGTCGCGCGAAGGGCCTGGGACGTGCCATTGAGGTCGAGGACGACGCCCTCTCCCACTGCAATCGATCTGACGCCGCGTTCACGTGCGACAGCAATCACGCGATCCGCCAGCTCCTCGGGCGCGACGGGACCAATGGTTCGGCCGCTGACTGCTTCGAGCTCTTTCGCGAACTGGTTGACCAGTTCCAACTGGTGGCCGTTTGCCTCCAAGGCGTGCGCCGCGCCGTTCCAGCCCGAATGACCAGGCGACGCGGCGCCCGAGGCCAGTGCGCTTTTCACACGCGCGACGATCGATTGCAGGTCCGCCATCGTCACGCACTCTCGCTGTCAGTCGATTTGCCGCGATGTGGCCGGGGCTGCGGAAAGTCACGGATGCGCGTCCAGTTAGAGAACGGCGGCGGCATCTTGCGAATCCATCCGTCGCGCGCCAGCGGTTTCATCAACACCGCGCCGATTTGTCCCATCATCCGCATCAGCGACGGATGCTTTGCCATCTGCGCGAACTTGCGCGCGCCCGCGCGGGCGCGCGCCGCGGCAGGCGGCCATTGAGGAGGGTCGTTGCTCGACGCTTCTTTCCATCGCAGGTGCAGCAGGATTCTCGGGATATCAATTCGTACCGGACAGATATCCTTACACGCGCCGCACAGTGTCGATGCGAACGGGAGGTGCCCGGCGGCCGAACCGACCAGGTTGGGGCTCACGATCGATCCAATGGGGCCCGGGTACGGAGAGCGATACGCGTGACCCCCGATGTGCCGATAGACCGGGCACACGTTGAGGCACGCGCCGCAGCGGATGCAATACAGCGCCTCGCGCATCACGGGATCAGCCAGCATCGCGGTGCGCCCGTTGTCGAGAATCACGACGTGGACTTCCCGCGGGCCGTCCACTTCGCCCTCGGCGCGCGCGCCGCTGATGAAATTGGTGTAGGTCGTGAGCTTTTGCCCGGTCGCAGTACGAGCGAGCACTTCAAGGAAGTGCGAGACATCGGCCATGCGCGGGATGACCTTTTCGATTCCCATGACGGCGATGAACACTTCCGGCATGGTCGAAGACATGCGCCCGTTGCCTTCGTTCTCGACGACCACGAGCGTCCCGGTCTCGGCAATCGCGAAGTTCACGCCCGTGATGCCGACATCGGCACGCAGAAACCCCTCACGCAGACGCTCGCGCGCCTCGGCAGTCAGGCGTTCGGGCTCGGGCGTGTACGGGATGCCGAACTTCTCGTGGAACAGCTCGCCGATGTCTTCTTTAGAAAGATGAATCGCAGGTGTGATGATGTGCGAGGGCGGCTCATGGCGGAGCTGCACGATGTATTCGCCGAGGTCGGTTTCGAGCACTTCCATGCCAGCCGCTTCGAGCGCGGGGTTGAGCGCAATCTCTTCGGTAGTCATCGATTTGCCCTTGACCACCCGGCGCGCGCCCGCCTTGCGCGAGACGTCCACGATATAGTCGCGCGCTTCGTCGACGGTCGATGCGGCGAAGACGATGCATCCGCGCTCCTTGAGCTTGTCGGTGAGCTGGACGAGCAGTTCATCGAGATGCGCGATCGCATGCTCCTTGATGCGGCGCGACTCGGAGCGCTCGTTCTCGTAAGGAGCAAACTCGGCCCTGGTATGCGCGAAGTGATCGAGGTGGCGCGAGCTGGCATTCTCGAGCTTGCGCTGAAGATCGCGGTCGGCGGCGCCGGCCTCGCTGGATTCGAAGAAGTTGGCAGGTTTCGGCGATGCGGCCATTGGAGATTGGGACGCGCCGGGGCGATCAGTTGATCAACGAAACCTGGCGCACGAGGCGCAACACGGCTTCACGCGCGGCTTCGGCCGCCGGATGCTCAGGCGCGAGGGACAAGAAGCTCTGGAAATCATCGAGGGCGGCCTTGAAGCACTCGAGACGCTCGTAAACCTGGCCGCGCTCGGCGAGGTCTTCAATAGCACGCGGATCGAGCATCAGGATGCGATCGAGCGCGCTGAGGGCGCGCGCCCAATCGGAAGTGCCCGTGTAGATGCCCTTCAGGTTGCGCAGCATCCGCACGAGGATCTGGCGCGCCCCTGCGCTCTTGAGCATCGCGGGATGCACCTCGACGGGCTGGTTGTAGATCTGTGCGAGACGCGCTTTGACGTGCTCGAGACTGAGGATGATTCCTTTCGAAAACGGATCGATGAGCAGTTCGCCGCGCTCATCGACGGCCTTGACGAGGAAGTGAGTCGGGAATGAAACGCCGTACAGGTTGAGGCCGAGACGACGCCCGACTTCGAGGTAGATGACTGAGAGCGTAATCGGGATGCCGAGGCGGCGATCGAGGACCTGGTTGAGGAAGGAATTGCGCGGGTCGCTGTATTCCTCGCCATTGCCCTCAAAGCCTTTCTGCTCGAACAGGAAATGAGAAAGCAGCTGGACCTTCTCGACGGTGTCGTCGCCCGCGGTAACGATCGGCTCCGCTTCGCGCGCGAGTTCCGCGAGGCGGTCAACGTACTTGTCGATGTCGAGATCGGGGTACTCCTCCTTGGCGATGAGGAGGGCGCCACGAGCCAAAGGCACCGGCTCGCGCGAGGCCAGCATCGAGAATTCGCGCCGCACATCGTTCATCGATTCACCGCTTACCGACAGTCTTTACTTGCGCGAGCCGTTTGACAAGCGCTTAGAAAGAGATTCGTTGAAGCGCGGCGGCGGCCTCTTCCACAACTGAACCATCAGAGTCCCGTTTACGAGCGCGATCGAGTGCGCGCTTTGCGGCCAAGCCGCCGAGTTGTCCGAGAGCCCACGCCGCGTGAGAGCGCACGAGCGGCTCAGGTTCGTTCTCTATCGTCCGCGCGAGGATAGGGACCGCGTCGCGATTGCCGGTGTTACCCATCACGATCGCGGCGTTGCGCAGCAGGCCGCGACGCTTGGCGCGCTTGATCGCGCTTTTAGTGAAGCGCCGGCTGAACGCCGCATCGTCGAGCACCATCAGACCCGGCAGGTGCGGCATCAGGTCATCGTCGCCGACATCGGTGTCGTTTTCGTTCCAGGGACAGACCTCCTGGCAGATGTCGCAGCCGAAGAGCCACATTCCGATTTGCGGCCGCAGGTCGCGCGGTATGGCGCCGCGGTTTTCGATCGTGAGGTACGAGATGCATTTGCGCGGCTCCATCAGGTAGCCGTCTTCGAGCGCGTGCGTCGGGCAAAGATCCAGGCACTGGCGGCAAGTGCCGCAGTGTTCGCGATACGGCGTATCGGGTGCGTCGAATTCATGGTCGGTCAGAATTTCCGCAAGAAAGAAATACGAGCCGCGGTCGCGCGTCAGGAGCATCGTGTTTTTTCCGAACCATCCAAGGCGAGCACGCGCCGCCCATTCACGCTCGAAGACCGGGCCAGTGTCGACGTAGGCGCGCGTGACGGTTCCCGCGCGCAAGGCTTCAATGGCGGCGGCGACGATGCGCGCGGCTTTGACGACATAGTCGTGATAGTCGCGGCCCAGCGCGTAGGCGGCGATTCGTCCGCGGAGCTCGGCGCGCCAATCGACGCGCGGCGGAGATGGGGGCGCGTAGGACCATCCGAGGCTGACGACCGAGCGGAAGCGAGCGTCGATCGTGCGCGGATCGAAGCGCCGCGCGGGATCGCGCGCAAGGTAGGTCATCGTGCCGGGGCGGCCTTCGTGGAGCCATCGCGCGTAGAACGCCTCGCGGCTGCGCAGCGGCGCGATACGGCTGAAGCCCGCGAAGGCAAATCCGGCCTGGGCCGCGACCCGGCGGACGATCTGTTCGTCATTTCTCACAGGACATCAAAAACCCTAACATTTTCAGGCACTAATCGCGCCTGGTAATTGTGGACTGATTGACTCCAGATTTGGTAATCATTACCTTCAAATCAGGGAGACACATCAGACGATGTCCGAAGAACTCCATCATCAGGAAGCAACTGAAGCACCGCGCGACAATTCCGCGCTTCCGAACGTAAACCTGACGCCCAAGGCGATCGAGATGGTGCGCAAGATGCACACCAAGGAAGGCTTGGGGCCCGACAAGGGACTGCGTATCGGCGTGGTCGGCGGAGGATGCTCCGGATTCCAGTACCAGCTCAATTTCGACAGCCTGAAAGAGGGAGACCGGGTGGTCGATATCGGGGGCGTGAGTGTGCTCGTGGATGACTTCTCGCTGCCGTACATCGCTGGCACAACTCTCGACTTCGTAGAGGGTCTGCATGGGGCGGGCTTCCGTTTCGACAATCCGCGCGCGCAGCGCACGTGCGGCTGCGGTTCGTCGTTCAGCGCGTAAAGACATTTTCAGAGGATTGATCGAAGGGCTGCACGAAAGTGCGGCCCTTTGTTTTTTGAGATTGCGCGGTTTTATTCTGAAACTGCTTATCGAGTGGGAGCGTGTGCGACGCTCCCCAGAATTCGCTCCCGGCGATCGTTCCCGTACGTCATGCCGAGCGAAGTCGAGGGATGACGTTCGGGGTATTGCCGTCGAAAAAACGGATGCCGCCGTCCGGGCGGCGTCCTCCTGGATGATATATTAGACCGTACCTACGATGCTTTCGGCCATCCTCAACTGGCTCTCCCCTGCCCGGCGGCGTTTCATGCGCGAATGCGGGGGGCCAGCGCGCAAGGAACTACGCGAGCGGCTTGAAACGGCGGGATTGCCCCGGGCGATCGCGTTCTTCTCCGCGCTGCTCGATGCGAACATCGAGTTCCTGGCGTTCGCGCTTTCCCGCCAGGGCCCGCTGGCGGCGTTGGAGTCGCGCGCGAACCGGGAGAACGTCAAAGCGTGCCTCGCAGCGATGCTGGTCTTCTCCGTGAACCTGTTTGCGCGCGATGAGCTTGCGAACAACGAAAGCGAGTTAATTCCGCTGCTCGCGTCGATCGCAGGAATCGCGCCGACGCAGGTGATGCTGCGCAGGGACCAACTGCGCAAGGCGCCGCGCTCGGAGGAGTGGATGCTCTATACGTGGATGGTCGCCGCGCTGGGCGGAGAAAAGCCGGCGTATGACGGCGAACTGGAGCGCCGCTTCGGCTACAATTACCTGGCCTATATCGAACAATACCGCCCGATAGTCGAACGCGCGGCGGCGCAAAGCGAAGAGTGACGGGAGACTTCAGAGCAGTGAAAGACCTCGAAGGAAAAGGAATTATCGTTACAGGCGCGACGCGAGGAATCGGGCGCGCGATCGCGCTTGAATGCGCGCGGCGCGGCGCGAATATCGCATTCAATTTCGTGAAGAGCGAAGCGCAGGCGGAAGAGCTGAAGGCTGAAATCGAAAAGCTGGGGGTGAAGGCGCTGGCCTTCAAGTGCGATGTGGCCGATCTGAAGGCCGTGCGCGAGATGGTCAACGCGGTCAAGAAGGAATTTGGCAATATCGATGGGCTGGTCAACAATGCCGGCCTCACGCGCGACAAGGTCCTCGTGATGATGTCCGAGGAGGATTGGAACCTGGTCATCCGCACCAACCTGACCGGGCCTTTCAACTTCGTGCGGGCAGCGGCATTCATGATGATGAAGGCGAAACGCGGCTCGATCCTCAACATCACCTCGATTAGCGGGCTGATCGGGCTGCCGGGGCAAGCGAACTATTCGGCATCGAAGGCGGGGCTAATCGGGCTAACCAAGTCGCTCGCGAAGGAAGTCGGACGATTGGGCGTACGCGTCAATGCGCTGGCGCTGGGATTCGTGGAAACAGACATGACGGCGGCCTTGCCGGAGCAGAACAAGAAGCAGGCGCTGGAGATGATTCCGCTGGGGCGTTTCGGGAAGGTCGAGGATGTCGCGCCGACCGCGGCGTTCCTGCTTTCAGATGCGGCGAGTTACATCACGGGCGCGGTCATCAACGTGGATGGTGGGTTGGCGATGTAGTGTTTAGCCTCTCCCGCACAGGGATTGCGCCAAAGCTACCGAGAAGACAAAGAGTCTTGAATCGCGCGAGCTTGGCTTTCGCGCTGAACAAGGACCCACTCCTTCCGCGCATCGGAATGCGCGGCATCCTCGCCCTGTCAGGGCGAGGGTTCAGCACTCAAAAGAGATCAGTGGCCGGGGGCGTGGCCCCAGTTGGCGGCGCAGGTGAGGATGTCGATCGATTCGCCGCGTTCGATTGCGCGGTATTTTTCCAGGTAGGCGGCATCGATTTCTTTTGCCGGGGATGACTCGTGCGCGCGACGCCAGCGGTTGTACGCATCGGGACCGCCGTTGTAGGACGCGTAGACCGAGCGGGCGAGCGAGGCTCCGTCGATGCGCGTCGGGTCGATGCGCGGACGCGACAGCACGTGCATTGTCATCTGCATCAGGATTTCGGTTCCCGCGCCCGCGTTGTAGAGCACGTCCCATCGAAGCTTCTCGAGGTCATAGAAACCGCGCCAGACGTGCTTGTTCACCTGCATCAGGCCGATGTCTCCCGTTGAGCTCTCCAGCCAGGTGACCTGGTCGCCGCGCCGGACGAACTGACGCCAGCAGCTTTCCTGCCACGCCGCGCTTTTGACCATCAGCTTGAAAGTCGGGCGCAAGCGACTGTCCAGATCCGATGCCGCGAGCTGGCGCTTCACGCTGAGTTGCAGCAGCCGCTCCATGTCACCGCGATAACCGGTGGCGTTGCCCTGGTCCACAACCAGGCGGCGCAGGCGCGATGCAATCTGGTTCAGCTCGGGAACGATGCCGACCGGCTCGGCTGCGCAGGCCTCGCGCGGCTCGATCATCGACCACGGCAATCGGAGCCAATTGCTGACTTGCGGCGTGGCGGTGGATGACGGTGTCGAGCTCGAGGTCGGGGTCGCGCTGGTGGTCGGCGTCGAGCTCGGCGCAGGGCTCGAAGAAGGCGATGCTGAAAAGCTGGAAGTCGGCGACGGGATGGTTGAAGGAGTCATCGCAGGCGATGCGCTCGTGGCAGGTGTCGGCGATCCGACGGGTGAACTTTCGGGAGTGCTGGTAAGAGGCGGCAGCGTGGGGCCGAGCAGGTTCTTCAGCGCAGGGTCTTCCGCATAGCTGAACTGCAGCGGGTCGCCGGTGGCGTTGGGCGCCATGATGTGCGCGAGCCGCCGAAGATCGTCGGCCGAAATACGCATCCCGAGAGCAGGCGCGGCCTGGTCCAACGCGAACAGCGCATCGCCGGCGGAAATGAAGGAGAGGAATTCGAGCCCACGCGAACCGAATTGACCGCGTTTCGCCGCCGCGCGAACCGCCGCGCCCAGCTTCTGCCAAGTGTCGAGAAACAGCGCGCGCACCGGGTCAGGGCCCGAGGCTGAGGGAGGATTGGCGAGCGCTTGTGCGAGGCGATAGCGGCTGGTCAGGAGGATATCGAGCAGATCGCCGCGAAACTGCTTGTCGCCACCCGCGAAGCCGAGCTGCTTGATCGCGAAGACCAGGAACGCGTCCCAATCATCGAGCTGCTTCTCGAAAGCCTCGATTTCCTGCGGCGTGGGCTGGGCGGGCGTCGCACTGGCCACGGGCGCAGCCGTGTCGGGAACGGTGACTATGAGCGTGATCTTGACGCCATCGTCGGTGGCGAGGACGGCGGAGTCGGCGTGCACCGTCGCGATCGCCGTGCGAATTCGTTCGGCGACGTCCGCGGTCGAAGCCGCTTCGGCAAGGGCGCCGAGCTGCTGGATGGCGGGACTCAGATCGTAGGCGAAAGTCTCGATGCTCGGGATGAGGTACTTCTTGATGAGGTCAAAGCCTTTCCCCGCGATCAGAGTCTTCTGATGATGGGCATCGAACAGGTTCATGTCCTGGATGTGCAGCATCATCCGGGTGCCGCCGGTGACGTAGGGTTCCGATTCGGCTTCGACGATGCCGTTCCAGTTGAGTGGACTCACGCACTTGCCCCCGATTCGAACCCCGAGGCCCAGGGTAGTGGCGGTTTCGAGCTTCACACGCGCGTCGGCGCGAGCGAACGAGGGATTTTCGGCGGACAGGAACTCGCAATCGTTGCTGCCACTCCAGAGAGGCAGCTTGCCTCCGGGAGCGGTATAGAGCTGATGGCGAATGGCTTCGCTGAGCGTCAGGTAGTCGATCGTAATGGGGACGCGGACTTCGGAGGCGATCGCGCGGGTTGAAAGCGCCGCCAGCAGGAGCGCGATCGCGCCCAGAATGGACGCTGCTTTGCGCGAGAACCAGACGGCGTACGTTCTCATGCTTCGAGGGCCGGGGAATTTCACTCAGGTTTCCACCCTAGTTGCTCGCGATAAGTCAACCATTATGCCATCAGCATTCCGCCTTGAAAGGATTTTTTCAGCTTATGATAATTGCGGTAGATCGATGACGACTGACGATCGACAGAACGATTTTTACGAGGCCGAGCAGCCGCAGGCCTCGCGCGAGTTGGCCGAACTCCGCAGCGGGCGCGATTACGTCGCACCGTTTTACGTGGTGCGACGACGAGTGATCGACGACCTGTTCGAAGGCAAGGCAACCATCGACGCGACCCTGGTCATTCGCATCGCCGATGTCGAAGAGACCGAAGCCGCATCGGGTGTCGGTGTGGTGCACGCGCTCGACATGGCCCTGCGCAAGGCGTTGCTCAAGTACTTCCCGTTTCTCGAATCGGTCACGGTCACCGAGACTTACACGCACGCGACCGGAGAATCGACCGAAGCCGAAGTGGTGTCGGTCAAGAAATTCTCGGATGGCCGTCTGTCGTGGACCACGCTGGCCAAATCGGCGAACACGGTGGAAGCGGGATGGAAGTCGCTGATCGACGGTTACGAGTGGCGAATCTACGTGGAAGGCCTGAAACTCCGCCGGCTGACCGCAAATCCGCGTTTCTCAGCCCGGTGAGCAGGTGAGCATCGAAAGCACTGTCGGGAAAGCATCTCCCGGCAAGCTCGCGTTGTTGTACGACGGCTCGTGCGAGATGTGCACCGCGGGCGTGAACAAGGCGTGCCGCTTCGACAACAGCGGCAGGCTGGAACCAATCGATCTTTTTGATCCGGCGGCGCATGCGCGGTTCCCGGATCTCAAGCTGGAAAACCTGGTCGAGGAGCTGCATGCGGTCGATGACACAGGCCGGGTTTATCGGGGGGCTCGGGCGATCAATGAAATTTTGCGGCGACAGAATGGTTTGAGATCGCTGCTCTCCTACCTCTGGTACATACCGGGCTATGCCTGGTTGGCGGACCGCCAGTACAAGCGCATTGCCGCATCGCGATATCAGCGCGACGCTTCCGGGCGGCTGACAACTCAGGGGCGTTAAGGGATCAGATCCCTCAGTCGCAGCAGCGCTTGCGCTGAAAAAGTCCCGGACTTTTCAATCCTCCGCCGACTCCGGTTCGCTCCGCCTCGGGAACGTTGACGCGCTGGGCGAGGACGCGCCCCTTCGGGCTCCGTTTCCAATGGCAGGTCGGTTGTTTCGTCGGGAAGCGGCGCGGTAAGTTACATTTTCTGCTGCCGTGAAGCCGTTCTCTATCTATAACACGCTTTCGCACAGCGTTGAGGAAGTGAAGCCACAGAACCCTCCCGCGGTGACGATGTATTCCTGCGGGCCGACGGTGTACCTGCCGCAGCATCTCGGGAATTTGCGCACTTACCTGTCATGGGACTTCCTGCGGCGAGCGATGGAGCTCAACGGCTTCCAGGTGCGGCACGTGATCAACGTGACCGACGTGGGACACATGACCTCGGACGAGGACGAGGGCGAAGATAAAATCGAAAAGACGGCGCGGGCCGAGGGCAAATCCCCGTTGGAGGTCGCGACCTTTTATCTTTCGATGTTTCAGCGCGACCTTGCGATGCTGAATGCCGAGGCGCCGATGATCTGGTGCCGCGCAACCGATCATATCGGCGACATGCTGGCGCTAATCGAGCGCATCCTCGCCGCGGGCATGGCCTACGTCGCGAAGTCGGGGGTGTATTTCGACGTCGAGAAATATCGCGGTCCCAGCAAGCGCGGAAAGCTCTCGCGGCAAAGCCTGGATGAACAGCACGCGGGCCAGCGCCTGGAGCATTCTCCCGACAAGAAGAGCCCGCACGATTTCGCGCTGTGGGTGCTGAACCAGCCGCATCACCTGATGCAATGGGACAGCCCGTGGGGGCGAGGCTACCCGGGCTGGCACATCGAGTGCTCCGCGATGTCGATGAAATACCTGGGCGAGACGCTGGATATTCACACGGGCGGGATGGATCACATCCCGATTCATCATGAGAACGAGATCGCGCAGTCCGAGAGCGCGACGGGCCATCGCTTCGCCGACTACTTCGTTCACTCGGCGTTCCTGGTAGGAAAGGGCGGCGGGAAGATCAGCAAGAGCTCGGGAAAGTTTCCGCTGCTTTCCGAAGTGACCGCGAAGGGTATGGATGCGCTTGCGTTTCGCGTTTTCTGTTTCGGCGCAAAGTATCGATCAGAGCTGGTCCTGTCCGACGAGGCATTGCACGCCGCGCAATCGAACCTGGAGTACCTGCGCGAATTTGCGCGCAACCGGGATGCCGCGGAAACCGACAGCGATTTCGCCGGGGAATATCGCGAGCGATTTCTCGAAGCGCTCAACGACGATCTGAACACTCCGCGCGCGCTGGCGGTGGTGCTGGAGTTGGTGGCGGAAGCGTATCGCCGCAAGGACCTGAAGGTGTCGAAGACGCTGGCGTTTTTCGACCGGGTGCTCGGGCTTGATTTGGAGAAGGTACGCAGCGCGGCGGAGACCGCAGAGTTTCCCGCGGAAATCCGGAAGTTAATCGACGAACGCGCCGCGGCGCGGCAGGCAAAGAACTTCAAGCGCGCCGATGAGCTGAGGGTGGAGTTGGAAACTCGCGGCTACGAGGTCAAGGACGGGAGGGGTGGCGCGGCGACGTACCGGCAGCGCGACGCGTAAATGCGCGAAATATCATCGTTTCGCGCTCCTTGAACGGTGGCATCATGCTCTCTTAGAATCGCGCCTTGGCCCCATGGCCATCGCGCCCGACAGGTGATTGATGGGAATTGAGCTAAAAAAGTACGACACCCGAATCCAGGGGGAAGGACCCGAGGTTCGGCACCTCGACCCGCATAACGCGCCCTACTACCTGCCTATCTCCGACGAAGTGGAAATCTTCAGCGCGGCCTACAAGGCCCGGCTGCCGGTTCTGCTCAAAGGACCGACCGGATGCGGCAAGACGCGCTTCGTCGAGCACATGGCGCATCAGCTGTCGGCGCTCGCGAACGGGCCCAACGAGCTGATTACGGTGGCTTGCCACGAGGACCTTACGGGCAGCGACCTGGTGGGACGGTTCCTAATCCAGGCTGACGAGACGGTATGGGTGGACGGGCCGCTCACGCAGGCGGTGCGGCGCGGCGCGATTTGTTATCTCGACGAAATCGTCGAGGCGCGCAAGGACACGACCGTGTTGATCCACCCGCTGTCGGACCATCGGCGCATCCTGCCGATCGAGAAGCGCGGCGAGACCATCGAAGCCCACGAGGGTTTCCTGCTCTGCATCTCCTACAATCCCGGCTACCAGAGCATCCAGAAGAACCTGAAGCACTCGACGCGCCAGCGCTTCGTGACAATCGAGTTCACCTATCCGCCGGCGGAAAAGGAATACGAGATCATCGCGCACGAGTCGGGAGTGGACAAGGACATGGCGATGCAGCTCGCGGTGCTGGGCGAGAAGGTGCGCAACCTGAAGGCATCGGGACTGGAAGAAGGCGTTTCGACCCGCCTGCTGATATACGCCGGCGAGCTGATTGGGCAGGGAATCACGCCGAAGCGCGCAGCGACGGTGGCGGTTACGTGGTCACTGACCGACGAGAGCGACAGCAAACGAGCGATCGATGAAGTAGTGAAGGCGATATTTCCATAGTTCTTCGCTCTAACCCGCGCGCCGAGCGCGGCTTCGCAGCAAGTAAGGAAAGCGGTCCCATGACAATTCTCTCCCGATGCATCAAGCCCCTTCTGCTTGCGGGTTTCGCCGCAGTCATAGCCGTGGGCATCTCCCATCGCGCACTGGCGCAGGAGACCAACGTCCCGGCCGCCCAGGAGGCTCCACAGTCCGGGCCGCGCATCGATTTCCCGGCCGGTCTCGTCACCGACAGCCGCACGGTGTGGGTAGCGAACTCGCGCAACAACACGATCGTCGCGATCGACATCGCAAGCCGCACCGCGCAGGTCGTGGCGGGCGAAACTTTCAAGGAAGGCAACAACGACGGCATCGGCGGGACGGCGCGCTTCAATAGCCCCGACGGCGAGACGTTAGTTGGGCGCAACATCTATGTCGCGGACACCAACAATTCCGACATCCGGAAGCTCAATCTCGACACCAAGGCAGTGACGACGGCAGCCGGGATCGCGAATATCTCGGGAACCGACGATGGGCCCGCGGGACAGGCTCACTTCAACCTGCCGACGCAGCTCGCCAACGACGGCAACAACGTCTACATCACGGACAGCGGCAACAGCACCATTCGTCGGCTGAGCCTGTCGGATAACATCGTCAAGACGATCGGGGGGCAGGCGCAGCAGACCGGCAAGGACGACGGGCCCGCGACCAAGTCGACGTTCAACGGTCCGCGCGGCATCGCCACCGACGGCAAGTACCTCTACATCTCGGACACCGGCAACGACATCATCCGCAAGATCGATTTGTCGACGATGGAGACCAAGACCATCGCGGGCACCGGCGAGGAGGGCGTGAACAACGGCCCGGGCAACAAGGCGACGTTTTCGAACCCGGGCGCGATGTGCATCAACGGCAGCTCGCTTTACGTGCTCGATGCCGACAATCACGCGATTCGGAAGATCGACACCAACAGCAACGAGGTTTCAACCCTGACGCTGGTGAACGGCCATATCGGGTCGGGATGCGTGGTGACGGCGGACGGACACACCCTGTACTACTCGGATACGACGGAGAATTCGGTGCAGTCCACCGACACTTCGAACGGAAACTTCGTACCGCTGTTTCCGCAGCAATAGCCGGAGCCGGATCGGATTGATCGCTTGATCGATCTGCGCAGCGACACAGTCAGCCTGCCGACGCCGGAAATGCGCGAGGCGATCGCGCGTGCCGAGCTGGGCGACGACGTTTACGGCGAAGATCCGACCGTGAACCGTCTGCAGGCGATGGCGGCCTCGATGATGGGCAAGGAGGCGGCGCTGCTGGTTCCGAGCGGAACGATGGGCAACCTGGCCGCGATGCTGACGCACTGCGCGCGCGGCACCAAGGCGATCGTCGGAAGCGAATCGCATACGCAGGTGTACGAGGCCGGGGGCGCATCGGCGCTGGGCGGTGTCGTGCTGTCGCCGGTTCGCAACACGGAAGACGGCGAACTGGACATCGAAGAGCTGCGGCACGAGCTGGAAACGCCCGACGATGCGCACTACGCGCAGCCGGCGCTGGTGGTGATCGAGAACACGCACAATAGATGCGGCGGCGCACCGGTGGCGGTTTCGCACATGGCCGAGGTCGCGGAGCTGACACACGCACGCGGGCTGCAGGTGCATCTGGACGGGGCGCGGATCTTCAACGCCGCGCTGGCGTTGGAAACCAAAGCCGGGACAATCGCATCGCATGCGGACACGGTTTCATTCTGCCTCTCGAAGGGACTTGCGTGTCCGATCGGATCGCTGCTGTGCGGGAGTCGCGAATTCGTGGCGCACGCCCATCGGGCGCGCAAGATGCTGGGAGGGGGCATGCGCCAGGCCGGAGTTATCGCGGCAGCGGGAATAGTCGCGCTCACCTCGATGGTCGATCGGCTGGCAGAAGATCATTCCAATGCGCGCGCGCTCGCCGAGGGACTTGGATTGGTCGCCGGGCTCAGCGTCCGGCACGTGAAGCGGCGCACCAATATGGTAGTGTTCGATGTCGACGATGCCGCGAGCGCGCGCAAGTTCAGGACCGCGATGAAAGATCGCGGAGTGATGCTGTCGACGCGCGATGCGACTTCGTTTCGCGCGGTGACCCACTACGGGGTGGCGCGGCGCGACATCGATCGTACGGTGGCCATCGCGGCGGAGGCGGCGGCCGAGGCATTCGGGGACTGATTCCGGTCGGACGTTCAGGCTATGGATTCGCTTGAGGCATTGTTCTCGCTGCGCGGGCATCGCGCCCTCGTAACCGGGGCATCGTCCGGGCTGGGGGTCGATTGCGCGCACGCGCTGGCGCTGGCGGGAGCGGAGGTGGCGGTAGTGGCACGCCGCGAAGATCGGGTCAAAGCGCTGGCAGAGGACCTCGCGCGCAAGTATCGCGTGAAGGCTTTCGGCGTCGGCGCCGACGTCAGCCGGGCCGAAGATATCGAGCGCGCGTTCGGCGAATGTTCGCGCGCGTTGGGCGGCGAAATCGACATCCTGGTAAACAACGCCGGCGTCTCTCCGACCGGGCGCGCGGAGAACTTCAAGCGCGAGCAGTGGGACAACGCGATCGCAGTCAACCTGACCGCGCCGATGCTGCTGTCGCAGCATCTTGCGCGAGCGCTGATCGCGGCAAAGAAGCCCGGCAGAATCATCAACATGTCTTCGATTTACGGGACAGTCGCGAGCTCGGTGTACCGGCTATCCGCATACGCGGCTTCCAAGGCCGGACTGGCGAACCTGACCCGTCAACTAGCGGTCGAATGGGCGCCATACGGAATCCTGGTCAATGCGATCGCGCCCGGATGGATTCCCACCGAGGCGACCGAAGGCGGTATCGCGAAGGCGGGCAACAAGGAGCGGATGGAGCAATTCACGCCGCTTGGACGCCTGGGAACTCCTGACGAAATTCGCGGCGCGGTGGTGTTCCTGGCCAGCGCCGCATCGAGCTACATCACGGGCACGATTCTCGCCGTCGATGGCGGATACACCGCGTGGTAAATTCGCCCTTCAGCTGCACGGAATGAAGCGCTCGGAGAGCCTCGCCACCCAGATGTTCCGCCGCAAGCCGGCGGCAGTACTGCTGGACGAAGCCGAAACCGGATCGGGACTCAAGCGAGCGCTGGGCGCGCTGGATCTTACGGCCCTCGGCATCGGGGCCATCGTCGGCGCGGGAATATTCGTTCTGACAGGAGTAGCCGCGGCAAAGTATGCCGGTCCGGCGGTCGTGCTGTCATTCGTGGTTTCGGGTTTTGCGTGCGCGATGGCGGCGCTGTGCTACGCCGAGTTCGCCGCGATGATTCCGGTGGCGGGCAGCGCCTACTCCTATTCGTACGCGACGATGGGCGAGCTGGTCGGATGGATCATCGGTTGGGACCTGGTGCTCGAATACGCGGTGGGCGCAGCTGCCGTGGCGGTAGGATGGTCCGGTTACCTGCGGGTGATTCTCGAGGGCCTGGGGATTCATCTACCGGTCGCGCTCACGCACGCACCGGGATCCGCGCCGGGCGCGATCATCGATCTGCCGGCGTTGCTGATAGTGCTGGCGGTCTCGGCGATCCTGTACGTGGGGATTTCCGAGAGCGCGCGCTTCAATTCGATCATCGTGGGCATCAAGCTGTTCGTGATCGGCGTGGTGATCGTAGTCGGCGCATTCTATGTAAAGCCCGCCAACTGGAGTCCGTTCGCGCCGATGGGCTGGGGCGGGGTGATGCGCGGCGCGGCGGTAATCTTCTTTGCGTATATCGGCTTCGATGCGGTCTCGACGGCCGCGGAAGAAGTAGTGAATCCGAATCGCGACCTGCCACGGGGGATCCTGGGATCGCTGTTCGTATGCACCGCGCTCTACATCATCGTAGCCGCTGTACTGACGGGGATGGTCCCGGCGAGGGAGATCGATCTCAATGCGCCGCTCGCATCCGCCTTCGTGATTCGCGGCTTGAACGCGGTGTCCGGAATCATCTCGCTGGGCGCGGTCGCGGGTCTGACGTCGGTGTTGCTGGTGCTGCTGCTGGGGCAGTCGCGAATATTTTTCGCGGTCTCGCGCGACGGGCTGTTGCCGGCGACCTTCAGCAAGGTGCATCCGCGCTACCGAACGCCATACATCCCGACGACCATCACCGCAATCGCGGTGGGAATAACCGCGGCGCTGCTGCCGATCCAGGAAATCGCGGAGCTGACGAATATCGGGACACTGTTCGCATTCACGCTGGTGTGCGCCGGAGTGTGGATCCTCCGGCACATCGAGCCAAACCTGAGGCGCCCGTTCCGTACCCCGCTGGTGCCGATCGTCCCGATCCTGGGGATATTCTTCTGTACCTACCTGATGTCGAGCTTGCCGGAGGTGACCTGGATCAGGTTTTTCGTCTGGATGGCGTTGGGATTCGTTATCTACTTCAGCTATGGGCGCTTCCATAGCCGGCTGCGACAGGACGATGCTCCGGACTCAGCAGCCACCGCGGACTGACGCGAAGGCACATCTGGCCAAAAAAGCGGCGACCACGGTGTGTCGTCCGCAGCCGCCGCGAAGTAAGCCCGGGATTGTGCTCGTTCGTAGTTTTACGAGGGCTCCGGGCCGTCTCCGGAGGTTTCCGCGAGCGTACGGAACGGGAGTAGGTACGCCGGGGACCGCCATTTCTATAGACGGTCCCGGACCCGGAATATTCGGCCGGCAAACCCTCGCTATTGGCTGCCTACCCGCGACAGCGCATCGGGAGTGAAGAACGCGTTGTCGACAACGCCCATATCGATGTACCAGCATTCGTGGTCCTGCGACTCGGGCCCGGGCATATATACGACCGATGTCCCACCGGTGGTCAGATCTTCATCCACCAACCCCACCTGGAACATCCGTTTGTATGGATAGATCGCGACCTTGGCATCGGGCACCGGGCGATCGCGGTACGCATTGAAGGTGGCCAGGCTCTTCCACAGTTTGCCTTCGCGATCGTATTGGTCAGAGGCCGTGATGAACCATCCCTCGGAATCGAAATACATCACGCGTTTCGGGATGACTGAGTCGTTGCCGGGCTTGGCGACGGCCTCGACCGCATAGACGTGCCGCATCTCCCAATTCTCGGGGCAGATCGACCTGCCTCCATCGTAGGGGCATGCGACGGCGGGCGAATTCTTCGCGTGCGCGCACGCGAGCATCTCCTTCTCGCCGATGTACTTGTAGTTGTATTGCTCGATCTTCGCGGAAAACCCGAAGTAGGAATCCGGATCGATCACCGAGGCGTAGGCGGTTCCACCGGAAGGACCGTAGCCTCCTCCGGCCGCGCCGTGCGAACCAAACCCGGCCAGCATTCCGATCGCATCGGAGAGAATCGCGGGCGACTCGCGGCGGACGCGGCGGCTGCCGGGCATAAAGATCCAGGTGTTGTCATCGACCTTGGGATCGCTATGGCGGAAGCGAATCATGCCCCACCCACGCAGTGACGATGGCTCCAGGAGCGGATAGAAACCGAAGCGGTAGCGGATACCGCTCGCGGCAGCATCGGGGTCAGTAGGAACCGGGGGCACCTCGATGCGCCCGATGTTGTTGTAGAAGGCGAAATGGCCGACGGTGAAAAAATCTACCGGCTTGCCGGTCGCGTTTGCCGTGTAGCTCGCGACTTCCGCATCGCGCAGGTCGGCATCGTCGCTGTAAAGCGGGCGGAAGCTGAAGTTCCACATGATCTTGGAGGCGATCTGCGGATCGTTCGGATCGAGTAGCGGAAACGGCTGGCCTGCCACATAGTTCTGCAGCGTGCCGTCCGGCAGCAGATGGACCTGCGAGGAGTATTTTTCGGTGGCGCTCTTGTAAGGTGGCGGCCAATCCAGCTTGTCAGTGGCCACGATGTTGAGCTGCATCCCCTGCTGCACCATCACGAGGTTTCCCGGCGTGAGCAGGCCCTGCACTTTGGCGGCGTTGTCCTTGCTGATGACGTCGCCGGGTTTCACCTGGGCGTGGAGGTTCGGGGTGACGAATATCGTAGTTAAAAGCGCCAGGGCGGCGCACCGGCCGATTGTCCGCATCAGGTATCTCCTTTCCGAGCCAGCAAGCGGAGCTAATCGATGTGCTTCGCCGGGGGGAGCACGCGCTTCGAGTCGGGGGACATTGGAGGCCGCGTATCATCCCCCCGGCGGGATGCCCGGAACTTGTCTACTCTGACTATACATCTTTCAAGCGCTTTGTCCAATCCCCGACGCGCGGCATTCCGGGCGGACATCGGGACTGTCGCTTCAGTGTCCGAGGCGGACGATGTTGCTGGGCTCGAGCAGAAACGGAGTAATGACACCCTGGTTGATGAACCAGGTATCGTTGAAATCCGTGTCGCGGCTGGGGGTGTAGAGGACGGTGGAAAAACCGCTGCGAATGTCTTCGTCCACGAGCGCGGTCTGGAACAGGCGCTTGAACGGCCAAATCGATGCCTGTGCATCGGGGGTCGGGCGGTCGCGGTAGGCATTGAAGGTCGCGACCGTCTTCCAGAGCTGCCCTTCGCGGTCGTAGAGGTCGGACGCGGTGACGAACCATCCTTCCGAGTCGATGTAGAGAATTCGCTTGGGGATGCTGGTGGCGCTTCCGAGCAACGCGCCGGGCTTGGCGGTAGCCTCGATTACATAGAGGTAGCGCATCTCCCAATTTTCGGGACACACGGTGCGACCGCCATCGGTCGGGCAAGCCTTCTCGGGCGAGTTCGCGGCCTCGACGCACGCGAGCATCTGTTTCACGCCGAGTAACTTGTAGTCAAAGTCCTCGATCTTGGCTGCGAACCCGAAATAAGTGTCGGGATCCAGCGTGTTCGCATAACTGACCGACGGGCCACCCGAGGAGTCCGCCCCGCCGTTTTCGATAGTATCGGCGAGGGTGTTGGCCGCGACCCGGCGCACCTTGCGTGAAAAGGAGCTGTAGACCCACGCGTTGTCTTCCTCGTGCGGGTCGGCATGGCGATAGCGCAGGAACCCCGCGCCGCGCATTTCGGAAGGTTCGAGCAACGGAAAGATCGCAAAGCGATAACGGATCCCGCCCTGGACGTAGTCGGGATCGATGGGCTTGGGAGGCTGCTCGGTGCGATCGATATTGTTGTAAAGGGCGACGTGGCCGGCGGTGAAGCGCTCGATAGAGTCCGAAACCGTCGGATCCGCGGTACGGCTTTCGACCTCGGCCTCGCGGATATCGATATCGTCCGTGTAGAGCGGGCGATAGCTGAAGTTCCACATTATCTTGAGGCCAATCTGCGGGTCGTTCGCATCGAGTAGCGGGAACGGAAGCCCGGCCACGTAGTTGCCGAGCTCACCGCCGGACGAGAGCCGCACCTGCTGGGAATACTTCTCGGTTGCGGCCTTATAGGGATTGGGCCAGTCGAGTTGCCCGGTCGGAATGATGTTCATCGTCATGCCCTGGCGAACCAGGAATCCGTTGCCCGGGCTCATCAGGTTCGCGACCTTGGAGGCATTCTGGGGCGTGATGATATCGCCCGGCTTGACCTCGGCGCCGGCGGATCTTCCGGCGAGCAGGGCAAGCGCAACAAGCGCGGCGGCGGCAAAATGAGCTGCGTAGCGCGGCCGGGAGGCCTCCGCTCTGCCTATGACTGTCCTGCTAGCCACGATGGTGCGGGGTGTCCCTGTTACCGAATGGAGTACTCGGACACCCTCCATTTGCCGTCCACGTCCATCATCGGCACCACGATCTCCACGGCGGACTTCTTGTGCGTGAAGCTGGTGTCGAACTGGATCATGACGTAATCACCGTCCGGCGCCCCGGGCATGGTCGTGAGGTACTGCACGGTGCGGAGTTTGCGGCTCACGACCGAGCCAAGCGCCGAACGCCAAAGCGAGACCTGCTGCTTCCACTGCTGCTTGGTGGTCGAGTTGCGAAAATAGGTCGATGCCTCGAGCCAGCTGCCGTTGAATTTTCCGTCGTCCACCAGGGCGAGCCACTGCTCGGCGGCCACGGTGGCCTGCTTGGCCGCTTCCGCGCGATCGGTTGCCCAGCCTGGAGAGGCAGCGCCGATGGTGAGCAGGCAGCACAACCCTGCCGCGAGAGCCGCTTTCATCGCGATCCCACATCCTTGCCGCTTCCCGGACCTCACGAAGCGATAGACATCACGAATGCAAACCCGAAACCGAGCGGAGCAAGCGCGAGTGCGATCAGGACCCACGCGCGAGCCTGGCCGAAATTGATGGTCCATCCGAGCCCGAAGCGCTTTTCCACGAACAGCGCCGCATCGCCCGGATTGAAGTAGAACATTCCAAATTTCCAGGCTTCGTCGGGAGTCTGATTGTCGGGCCGTCGCGAGGCCGCGCCGGCAGGACCAATCACAATCAGGTAGAGGGAGCTGGCGGTAAGAAGCGCCAGGATTATGAGTTCCGCCGGCCGGACGTCAAACCCCATCGGCAGCGTCGCGCATGCGGCGACGAAGTATTCGGCGCCCAGGAACAGCGCAATCCAGACCGCGGGAAAGCTGTAGCGGGCGTGCTCCGCTTCCGTGTTACGCCGCGCCCAGAACAAAAAGCCGTAGCCAAAAAATGCCAGCAGCGCGGCAACTCCGCCGAGCAACCCCAGCACGCCGAAGACGTGCATGGGAGTACGCTCGATCCACATATCCGGCTGCCCATCGAGGCCCCAATGGATCGGATACGGATCCGGCAACTGCTGCCAGTTCGCGTAGGTCCAGAACAGGACCGCCGCCATCGTGACCAGGGGCGCCACCACGAGAAGGGCAAGCACCGCCGGCGGATCGCGACGGGACAGGTCAGCCTCGCGGAGATCGCTGGCGGCAACCCGGCTGGGCATGGTAGCGGCGCGCGCCAGCAGAAAAGCGAGCAGAAAGACCGTGTACTGCACGCAGAACGACGCCGGCCCACTCCATCGCTCGATTTGCGGAAAAGCGCCGAAAGCCACTATCAGACCGGCAAGAGCCGAAAGAAGGACCCCGCGCCGGTACCATCGGACAATGCGGGCGTGACGAGATGATTCGCGAAATTCGGGCGCGACGGTGACCGAGAATGCAACCCCGGGCCGACTGAGCTCGGGCATCAGGTACTCAAGTGATGCGGCGGCCAGTACAACGAGACTCCATACGGGGTTCATATGGAGGACGTTGAGCCAGATCATCTTCCGCTGCCTTTACCCTCACGTCCCAGCAATGCGGTTGCGGCTTCCTCGAACTCGGAGCGAATAACCTGCGGCGGCACGCCCGCGGCGCGCACCTGCGCGATCAGGTTGCGCAGGCGCTGCGCGAAAGCGTTACGGACTTTCGGATTGGCGACGGGGGTGCTGCGCGAAACAACCAGGGCGCCCCTGCCCCGCTCAAGGCTGAGCCAGCCTTCTTCGGCGAGGTTGCGATAGGCCTCCGCGACGGTGTTGTGATTCACGCCCAGATCGACGGCGACCTGGCGCACGGTCGGGAGCCGCTCGCCCGGGTTGAAATCGCGCGCGACCAGCATCGCGCGGATTTGGTCGGCGATCTGGCGGTAGACGGGAATCGCGGAGCTGAGGTCGATACGAATTGCTTTCCTGGAGGTACTCATGGGTTTGTCTAGTCAGAGTAGACAGCTAGCCTCGCTTTTGCAACCTGAATTTGCAGCATACTCCGATTCTCACTGACCGGAAGGGTCAGCGCGACGGATCGAGGCTAGTGGTTCGCCGCTTTTTGCGCGGCGGCCGCCGCAGCTGCTGCCGCGGCGTGGGCCTGCTGGGCCTTCTCGATGGCGGCCTTGCGCTGGTCGCCGCGGGCCTGGTTCCTAGTCATCTGCTCGGCAGCCTTGGCGCCAAGAGCCTGCTGCTCCCACTTGGGCTTGTTCATCTCCACCCATTTGCCGCCCTCGAGTGCGTAGGTGAACACGAGGTACTTGAGGGTGCCGGTGGAAGCGCCCTTCGAGCTGCCCGGTTTGCCGGGATCGTACTCGACGCCACCCAGCTTGACGCTGACGACGAGCTGGTTGCGCGGTCCGTAATTGGGCAGGTATTCGAACTTCTGTTGAAGATCGACGTAGGTTTTCTTTGCAGCTCGCCTTTGGTCCTGCTCGTCGAAATAAGGGCCGGCCTCGTCGGACACCTTGTCGGTGAGCGACTTTTGCAGGGCCGGTGTCAGGTCCCGCTGCGCGCGAGGGTTGTGAAAATCCACGGCGGCGGCGTTACGAGCCGGGGCGAGGGTAAAAAGCGCGGCCGCCAAGATGGCGGCCGCGCTGAGTGTGAGCTTTCTCATCTTCATAACCGTCTAAGGATTAGACGGCACAAAGGGTCAAACCCTTCGCCAAGCCAGTTGCTACTTCTCGAGGCCTCTGCCGAAAGCAGCGACTGCGTTCTGCCACTGTTCGCCGAAGGCCAGGATCAGCACCTGCTGGTTGATGTGGGTGTCCTTGGTCAGCGACTTCATCGAACCGCCGCCCGCATTCGCGAGGACCTTATAGGCAGCTCGCGTCTGCTGGTAGAACTCCG
>Ga0335085_10001308_pt1 | contig 54605 bp, 42 predicted proteins | sample Lox_Sample_45_FD_206712 | JGI IMG/M metagenome (GOLD analysis project Ga0335085, IMG submission 206712) | Soil microbial communities from Loxahatchee National Wildlife Refuge, Florida, United States - Lox_Sample_4.5 | ecosystem: Environmental > Terrestrial > Soil > Wetlands | place: USA... | reverse complement strand
TCGTGCAGAAGGAACGGTCAAACGCCAACTGATTGTCCTGATAGCTGACGAATCCGTGCCAGTTATGCCCAAAGTGACGATGCAGCGCGGCGCCGAAGAAACCGGAGTTGTAAGTCCTCGCATCGTTGGCAGGACAGGCATTTTCTGAACTCTGCGCAGCTCCCAGACAGGCATCGATCTGTTGCTGTGTCAGAGGTTGAATGCGGTCGTTATGAGCATATCCAATATCAAATGAGAGACTCCACACCCGTGAGAGCGGCCGGTCCACACTAAGGCGGACTATGTCGCTTTGGGCCCCCGCAAATAATCCACCGCCACTGGTCAGGAATCGCTCATATCGCAGGTCCATGGTGCTCTTGGTGAATCTGTAGCGTAACCGCGCCTGGGCAGCCACATTGAACCTGTCGGCAGGAATCGTGCCGATTGCGTTCCCATCCGGGTCGAGGCTGCAGTGCGGATCGCCATTGAGGACATCCAAAACGTTGCAAGCGATTCCGATGCGGGTAAACTGTGGTCCCGCTCCGAGCAGCAAATCCATCCGCCCAGTGATGCGGTGGCCGTACATTCCCTGAATGATGTGAGAATGAAACGCCGTTCCTGCCACTGTAAAATCGAATCCCTGATAACCGTAGACGAGTGCGATTTGCGTATGCGAAGTCAACAACCGGTTGTAGCCGGCCTGCGCCGAGACTTGAGAACTTCCGATGAAAGCAGTTCCATTGAAATCTTCGCCATAGAAGTGCGTGAAGGCGTATCCCCCAGCCGCTGTAATCGACGACCTGGGAGTGAGATTCTCGGTAACGTCTGCGATCGCCACGTTTACGATCCGGGGAGTTATACCGAACGCCCCGAACGCGTTCCCACCCCAAAAGGCACCAAAAGCGCTATGGCCCAAGGTCGTCAGATTCGCGGATCCCAGAGAGCCATAAGCTCCGCCGAAATTTCCTTCCGGCAGGTAACTGAAGCTGTCCCGTAGCGAGAGTTGGCCACGCTTCCACAAGACTTTCTGGTTCACGCCAAGAGCCTCCAGTTGTTTCAAGCCGGGTCCACGCGTGTAGTAAGCGATACCTCCCAGATAATTCAGACCGAGGTCGTAGCGGCTCCACAAGCGCTTCAACTCCAGATTGCCCAATCCGCGAGTAATCGACCCAGTCGAAGATCCTCCGACAGAGTTCTCAACATTGGTGCTTACCGACTCGCTGAACGACGCTCCTGGCTGAAGATAACTAAGCGGTGCGGCGTGGGGTTCCAGAGAAGGCAAATCCAGCCCCGAAAGTGGAGGATTCTCCCCGCTCGCTGGCGGAGTCGTGCCCTGCCCGTAGGCAGGAACAGGCTGCTGTGCCGATTGCGCCTCGCCGGACGATTGGGCACCCGTATTGTCCTGCGCCGCCATTACTCCAAGCGCAAAAACCAGCATGGACATCGTCAACACACCTTTGCGTCTCTTCATTCGCAGCGCCTTACGGAACCACAATCGTGTCACCCGGCTTCAGTTCGATGTTCTGCTCCGGATGATTTCCTTTCACCACTTCTTTGTAATTGAAGGGTATCTTCTGCTGCTTTCCATTCTCGGTGCGCAGCAAGTAAATCGCCTTGGGATTGGCGAATTGCGTGAAACCAGCTTGCGCCAACGCCTGCAACATCGTCATGTGCGGCAGCAGATTCATGGGTCCCGTATGGTTCACTTCGCCGGTGACAAAGACGCGACGGCTGTTCATTCCCGTCACGACTACCGTCACGCGGGGATCTGCGACGTACTTCTTCAACTTCTCCGTGATCGAATCTTTCAACTGCAGAGGAGTCAATCCCGCTGCAGTCACGTCATTCAGCAGCGGCATGGAAATCTTGCCGTCCGGACGAACCGGCAGCGTCTCTGACAATTCGGGTTCCTTCCAGACCGAGATGTGCAACGTATCGTCGGCTCCGATGACATAGTCGGAAGAATCGGTCTGATTCGCATCCCGCATTTCGTCCGCCTTAGCAGCGGGGGGCTCCGCATTTGCCTTTGGGTCCGCGGTTTGCGCCAACGCTGCAACCGCTGCCAGGCTGATACCGAGCAGGACTGCGATACCGATCACTTTCTTCATAGCTTCTCCACGGAGCTATGTCGCTCCATATTCCTCACATCCGATTTGTTTGAGCTTGTAGAGCAGAGCTTTGTAGCTGATCTGCAGCTCCGCCGCCGCGCGCCGCCGATTCCATCGGGTGCGGGTCAAAACCTTGAGGATCAGTGCCTTCTCCGCTTCCTGCGAAGCAGCCTTCGATGCCGCTTTCAGGGAGGTGGTTCGCCCGTTGCCCGGGGGCGCCTTCTGCAGAAACAACGCCCGCAGGCCACCCATCGCGAGGTGTTCATCTCCAAGGGCAACCAACACGCGCACTGCAGCTTCCAACTCGCGCACATTTCCGGGCCAGGTGTAGTCGTGGAACAAGCGCTGCGTCTCCAGTCCCAGTGTAGGGACAGAACGCCGGAACTCCCGCGCGTACTTCTCCAGAAAATGTTCGATCAATACCGGAATGTCCTCTTTCCGCTGCCGCAATGGGGGCAGGCGCAGACAAACACCACTGATCCGGTAATACAGGTCCTCGCGCAGGCGTTGCGCGCTTACCTCGACTTCCAGGTCGCAAGCACTTCCGAAAATGAATCTCGGTATCTGCCGATTTGAGTCAGAGCCTGATGTCCGCGAAAGGATTCGCCCTAAAAATGCCTGACATTCCGCGCTCAAGTCGGCGAGTTCTTTCAGGAATATCGTCCCCACTTCACCGCGGGATTCCTCGATGGAAACCTGCAGTTCGCGCGGCTTCAGAGTGGAACACTGGAATACGCGGAAAGGTTCGCCGCTGCGGCGTGACAAGTCGTGGATTCGTCGGGCCGTAGTGTGTTTGCCCGAGCCGCGCTCTGCGAGCAACAGGACGGGTACATCACTCTGCGCCAGTTCGCGAATCACTGCTTCGACTGGTTGCATGATCGGACTGCGACCTTCCACAAAGGCCGCACTGACGCTTTCGGCGATTCGATCCACGTTCAGGTTCTTCTGCGTGAGGCTACCGTCCTCGGACGATTCGTGCTCCATTCTTACCCTTGTTTCGGTGCGGAAGATTGTCCAACAATTCCGGTGTAGCTTTCTCCAAGCACGAAGGGGGCCGAAGTCCGACTGGTTCCGGCCGACTGCCAGAACCGCATAAAATCTTTATGTTTCAGTAACTTACATTTTAATTGCGATACTGTGCACGTCCATAAGCGAGACTTGCGGCATGCCAGACCCTATACCTATGCCGCAATGGTGGGAAAAACTTTTCTCATTATTCCCCATCCTGCCTTGAGGGCAAATTTCACATCGGACAGCCTCTACAGGGATAGCAGTATCTCACTCCAGACGCGGGAAGCTACGGTGGAGGCGATATTTTCGCCAGAAATTAACAAAGCCTCCGCTTTGGTTCCATGTCCTGATTTCCACAATCAGCCCCCTGAAGCGCCGAACAGAACAGTCGAAATTCACACACTGTTCATACTCGTGTGACGGACGTGTAACAGGACGCGGCTGATACTGCTTACGGTTTTGTGCAAGCGTGTTGGGCGCGATCTTTTGCCCATGCCACGGGAGATTCTTATGAGTCGCTTGTTCGTGTCCACATTCGTCGTCATTGTCCTGCTGCTGTCATCATCCGCCGCTTATGCCCACTCGGGAGAGTTGCTCAACTTTCAGGGGCTTGGGGACCTGCAGGCAGTTGGCGATTTCTACAACGGTGGCGGAATTTCTGGCACTCCTAACTACGGCATCACGTTCTCATCGAACTTTCTCGGATTGCGCTCAGTCTATAACGGCGGCAGCGGTGCTTTTTCACCGAATCCGACGGGTACCCCCGCGATTTTCATTAACGGCGCAACCGGCACCAACGTCATCGGATATATGAACGTCAACAACGGATTCTCTGGCGGCATTCAGTTCTTCTATACCGCTGCCTTCAGCGAGACCGTGACGATCTGGAGCGGAGCAAATGGGACGGGGACTGTTCTTGCGACCATCTCACTCTCACCCAACAACGGAAGTTGCACCGGCTTTCCGACATACTGCAACTGGACATCGATTGGATTAACTTTCGCCGGTACAGCCAAATCGGTGAGCTTCAGCGGCGCTGCGAATGGAATCGGAATCGCTGACATCACAGTCGGTGCGGATACAACCGCGGTTCCCGAACCTACGACACTCGCTTTGCTGGGAACCGGTCTTTTGGGAATCTCTTCGCGACGTATTCGAAATTTCTTCAAACGGTAGGCGATCTGTCCGTCACGCGGAACCTGAAGTTTTTTCATGAGCGATTCCGTAAGCACTGCCCGCGGGCAAGTTGGCCAAGAGGTTACGTGTCGAAACAAATCAGAAACTTCTCTTTCGTAGTAGGGATCTTCCTTTGTCTCACGGCCCTCAGTTGTAGCAATGGAACGAAACCGCCAGCCCAGTCGGGCATTCAATTCGTGACTCCATCCAGCAGTCCCCGCTTAGACCAGGGTCAGTCCGTATCCGTCACGATCTCCTCGCCCAGCACCGTGGATGTTACCTGGAGTCTGCAGACCGCGTTCGGAAAGCCGGTTGGAACTCTCTCCAACGAAACCTCCACGAGCGCAACGTACACGGCTCCTGACACTGTTGACAAAGAAACTCAGGTCACAATCGTAGCCACGGCAGGAACCGACGTTGCATCGCTAGGCGTGTTCATCGAACCGGCACCCACCGTTCTTGGAACCTCCGCCTCAACGGCTCCATCCTGTCCCGCTCCCGGTTCCATCGTGCTGGCTTCCTCAGCCGGCACAAAAGTGCTCGGGCAGGCGACTGCTCCTGGCGACTTGCAGTTGATTGAAAGCGGAGGCGTACCGCCCTACACGTGGAGTATCGCTTCCGGATCGCTCCCCGCAGGATTCAGTCTGGAGATCGATACGGACACATCCAGGCCGTCCATCATGGGTACACCGATTACTCCCGGATGTTCGAGCTTCACGGTCCAGGTCACCGATTCGGTTGGTGTCACCGGTGGGTCTCAGACGATCAACCTTGTGGTCATTCCGCCCGCACTGAAACCGAATACTCCCAACCTCCACTTCGCGTTTATCGATGCTTCCAATAACGGGGTGCCTTATACCCCGGCGCAGCTGTTGGCTAGCAGCGGCACACCTCCCTATGCCTGGTCGTTGGTGCCCGGCAGCGCCGGACAATCAAATTTTCCGCCGGGCTTGTCCATGAGCAGTACTGGCGTTATCTCAGGCGTACCGAGCGCTGCAGGTTTACCCGAAAACGGCGGGTTTGGAACCTTCTTTCCCAATCTGCTGGTAGCGGACTCTCAGTATCCCTATCCGGCGACAGCGCTCCCCACGCCCAGTATTCCGGTATTTGCCGTGACCTACCCATGCGACACAGGACAAGAGAGCAATCTGAAGCCGCAGAGTTCGTATGCCTTCCAGTTGCGGGGATTCGACGCAAGCGGACCAGTCACGATTTCCGGCAACTTCACAGTAGACGGCGCTGGGGCGATCACGGGTGGACATGAAGACATCAATCGCATCACTGGTTCGCAAATGAACCTGACCATCATGCCGGGGAGCACCTATTCGCTCGGCAGTAGCAAGCGCGGCTGCGTCTCATTGACCAACTCGACGGGAACCACGACACTCTTCCGCATTGCGATGGGCGGCTGTTCGACAGGTCGAGATCCCAGCGGGAATGGCTGCCAACCGGCAGAAAGCGGAGCTTCGTTCTATTTCACGAGCGGTCGCATGATTGAGTTTGACGATAGCACCGGGGCCGGCACACGCGCTGTGGGGATCGTGCGCATGCAGGATCTGGGAACGTTCGAGGATTCCAGTATCAGCGGAATGTACGCATTTGGTCTGAGCGGTTGGGATGCAAACCAACGGAGATTTGCGATTGCGGGCTCTGCCACTGCCAGTTCAGGCTCATGGAGTGCGGTTGCTGCCGATACCAACGATGCTGGCACCGTGGATTCATCGCTTTCCGGAGGCTCCGGGACGTTCACTGTTACCGCCGATGGCCGCGGTACCGGAAGCATCTCGGTGGGAAGCCTGTCTCTGAATGTGGCGTTATACCCCGTCAGCAGCCACGAAGTGATGATCGCAACACTAGGCCCACCGAGCGCGAGCAATCCACTTCTCAGCGGAGAGGCGATCTCTACGAGTGGGCCTTTCAACTTCCAGTCGTTGCAGAATTCGCATATCTTTCACATTGCTGGGATATCGTCACTTGGCCCAGATCCGAGTGTCGGCACTCTCTCATTTGATGGAATGGGAGGCATGACCGGAGTGGAGTATGAGAACCAGGCAGGGACACTCAGTTCCATCGGCATTTCCGGTGCGTACTCCATGGACTCAGATTCAGGGCGCTTCGCGTTCTTCGCCTCCGGGACTCAGAACATTGGAATTCATCCTCTGGTGGGATACGTGATTCCCGTCGCATCTGACTCGAACTCAGCGGCTTGCATCATGCAATCTGCCTGCATCACCGGCTTCCTCCTCAGTACTGATTCGACTGCGCAAGCCGGCGTGCTCGAGTTTCAGACGCCGACGATTGCCCCGCCACCGCCATTTCTAATCACATCGCTTCAAGGTGACTTCACGTATGGTACCGACGAACCCCTGGACGCGGAGTCCGCGAGCTTCAGCGGTCACGCGTCGGCCAATCCCAACCAGGCGGTCGTGAATATTAGTCAGGACGCGAGCTTCGGCGACAAGAATTACTGTGCCGAATCGAACTGCGCAATGCTGATTCCTGGCGACCAGGCGATCGGTGGATACGCAATCAACTCCGATGGCTCGGGCAAGTTCGGTGGCCAAACCGCCTCAGTGACCAACGGTTCCACCACCTTCTACATCGATGAATCGCCGCTGAACTCGCATCCCACGGTCGTGATTGTAGAGGAATAGAGGGAACTCCGCAGGATTCAGTAAAGGTATTCGCGCCACCTGAGCTTTTTGCCGCTCCAAGTCCCTCCAGAGTGATCAGTTGCGGACAGTGCCGGTTTCCCCAACCTTGTCGGCGATCGCGTTCTTGATGCCACTGTCAGCCGGTTTAAGCTTCGTCAATTCGCCTCTCATCCAGTCGAAGATCCTTCCACCGCCTTCCACCGTGGCCAACTGTACAGAGCTTTCAAACTCCTCGACCGTTGCACGCTTCGGCGCGGCATCCTTGATCCGCTTCTGACACTCCGGCGGTACCGAGTCGTCGTACTCCGCGATTTGCTGAATACGAATTGCGATTGATTTCAGCTTCGGAAGCCACTTGACTGGATCTAGCGGTTCCACCTTCTTCAGGAATTCCTTCTTCGTGTAGAGACCTTTGTCGGGATCATCTTCCTTAATTACCGATGACTTCGACAACCAGGTCGGCCAGTCTCCCCATGGCTCGAGAACGTCGATTGCCTTAATGCGAGGATCTGCAGCCGCAGCCAATATCGCGATCGTGCCGCCGGATCCCTGGCCGAACATTCCGATTCGATTCATGTCAATGTCACCGCGTGTCGCGAGATAATCCAGAATGAACTTCACATCGTGAACTGTGCTCCCCAGCGACTCCTGCAACTCGCTGACGAACCATTGCTTCATCGGGCGATCGTGGAACCGATGGCCACTCAGAGCTGACACAAAGCCGACTGCCGCAACTCCGCCCGCGGTCACACTCGCACACCAGCGGTCGCTCTTGAACCGATCCGTGTCTTCCATGTAGTCGTACAGATAAAGGACTGCTGCAGGTTTGGTGACGCCCTTGGGCATTACGACATAAACGTCGATTGAATCCCCTGGCCGCCACTTCAGAGCGACTAATGTTCGAGTGAAGGTCGCTTCCTCCGTGACCTCGCCAACCAGCGGAGGCTCCGGTGTCAACTCGCTGCCTTTGACCGACAGCGATGCCCAGTCTTCCTTGATCGAGTGATACAGCGGCTTTCCCGTCTTCGGATCCATGCCCGGGATGACCGCCTGAGATGCAGATGATGCCTCATCATGTGAGTTCGAGACGTCCCCTGGCTGTGAGGACGATGATGTCTCCTTCGCCTGCGACGCTGCTGGAGCGTCCTGGGCTCGCGCAAAACCACAACATAGAATGAATGTAAAAGAGAGGAAGACCGACCAGTTCCCAGATTTCACCGGCAAACTCCTTATTCGTGTGAAGACGCGACTCTGATGTGTTTTCAACCAAAATAACTGGAAGCGGGAGAGCTTACGCTCCACCCGCCTCCGGCTGATGATTCTGTTTCGGTTTTATTGGCTGACCCCGACGAGTTGTAAGCCTGTGTTGAGGAAGAAGTCAATGTCCGCCTGGACAGTGAACACGGACCCGCCTGCATCACCGCCTGCATCGGCTAGACAAGTGGACGGCGTCGGGGGCGAGAAGCTAGTGCAGGTGCTGTGCCCGTTGTTGGGGTTATTCGTATTCTTGAAGTGCGAGCGGAACACGAACAACTGGAGGTTGCCGCTGGCGTCGAGCAGCGGTTGGTACTCATCCAACTGATCGGTGTTGGACTGAGAGATCTGCGTGTTGACGAAAGTCGAAACCGCGGCCGGCACGTTTTTGAAGGTGACCAGGCGCAGCACAGACCACAACGGATAGGTTCCATCGTTGACGTGAGTAAACGGAATTACCTGGGAGCACGGTGCGGCCAAACATACCGGCATGTTGTAGGCACCCTGATCATTCGTCCCATCGTCGGGCCGGTCGAACAGCGGGTCGACGCCGTCCACCGTCAGGTAATGTCCGAGATAGCCCACTACGTTGTTGGCGGAATCGAACGAGACGGCCGGCTTCATGTTGCCGAAACTCCAGAATGAGTAGCCAATCCCATTCGGAGCGGCCGACATGTGGGTCGACTGACCACTTATCTGGTTCACGACGGCAGGGACCTCTTCGCCCGTTCCGATAGCCCGGATCCGCAGAGCGCCTGAATCAGCGGGGTTGCTCAACCACACCGGATCAACGCACTGCTTCGCGCCTGTGGGGAAAGACCCGCTGGCGCTCGGGCAAGCGCTAGCATCACCGTGCGTGCAACTGCCGCTCGTGCAGTAGTTGAAGAACGTCGAGCCATCACCTGCTGGGTTTATGCCGATCTCCTGGCCGCTCCATGCGTTGCTTTGAACGTTGCCCGCCACTCCAGTCTTGAAAGCAGCGATCGTCCTGCCGCTTCCGCCCAGAGTGCGCACGGCAGTGAATTCAAACGCGTTGTAGGTTCCGGAGAGCGGCTCGCGGAGAATCACCTGGATCGGCTTCCCAGAACGAGCGCCAGCGGTTGCTCCCGTTGTCAGCAGGTCGTCCGTACGAGTCAGGTTGCCCTGGAATACCTCGGACAGTACTTCCTTGTTGATGTTCTTAAAAACGTAGTTGCCGCCGCTCTTCTTGCCAAATCCGGCAGCGTCCTGATTGTTGACGAACACGACGAGTGGAGAAGCACCGATCGACAATGTCACCGATTGCGGCACAATACCCAGAGCGATCGGGTCCGCACCAGTCAGCTTGAACTTGGAAACGTAGAACTTTGCTCCAGTTCCCATCGCGGAATAGATCGGGCAACCCACCAGGCTCGTGGCCAAACCGTCACCACCGCACTGGGCGGAGTTGTAGCCCATGCCTTTGAGAGACTTCGAATCATAGTTGCTCAGTGCACGGGTAGTGGCGTATAGCGCGTCTTCTGGACGTATGTCGGTTGCTCCCGCACTGAAGTAACAGTAAACCCCGCTCGCGCACTGCGGAGGAACGCTGGTGCCATCGGGGTGTGAATTGAGAGCCGCAAGGATCGAGGTTGGAAGATCATCGTGACCTGACTTCCAAAGATTCGTGTCGCTGATACCAAACACTTTGTTCTGCGAGCAGGACGCTGTTCCGGTGCACCAAGTTTCAGTGGAGACGCCGTCTTCCAGTCCGGACAGAGAGCCATAGGCAAAAGCAACATTCTTGGTGCCACTCTTTCCGTATGCGTAGAAGTCCTTTACGCCCACGGTCGAATCGGTGGAGTAGTACGCCCAGAACTTGCACGGCGAACCACCGTCCCACGCCACCCAGAGGGTTGCGCTGTCGGCAGGATCACCCGCGATTCGATGATCGACAATGTTGGCTGCTCCGGTGCCCGCGTTGTCCTTGCCCTTCACGGAGAAGAGATTGAACGTACCACCTGCATCTGTGATGATCTTTCTCACCGCGTAAGCGCCGGCATTGAACTGAGCTGAAGAGCCGACGATGATCGCCTGTGCAGTGGCGCCGCCAGTACAACCGTTATCAGCCAAGGCCATCGGCGCCGCCACAAATAGGGCCAGCGCCACCACTAGAAGCTTTTTCATCATTTCCATGTCTCCTTTAACTCGACAAGGTTGGTCTTGCACCTTGGGAAAACGTCCCCGGTTCCGGCAGGATTCGACCTCTTGAACCAGCCGGGCTTGCATTGCGATAGACGGAGAAAAATTGGGGAGAACCGCACACCCATACGAATCCGTGCGGAAGAACTATCGGCGAAGCCTGTTACACACGCATGACGGAAAAATTAAACGAAAGTGAATTTCTGACAACTACATGCCGCACATCTGTTGAAAAGACGGTGCGAATTTGACGTCACGGAAAATGCGGCGATGTGACTTCGTCTGCCGCGTTCTCACCGGAAATTAATCTCGCCTTCATCTGGCTGTAACACTCCGAAAGTAGCTTTGGTGGTCACCACGCGCGCCATCGGCTTTCCCGGCTGGCCTTTCATTCGCAAGTCGTGATGGTTTTTGCCATCGCAAGGGGGCGTCTCCACGTGAGATTGAAGCATTGGTTGTTGGGTTTGGCCTTTTTTCCGGCAATCGCCATCTCGGCTCATGCGCAACGAGGAAGTCTGCACGGAACAGTGATCGTTCCGTCGGGCGCTCCCATTCCGGGGGCTTCCGTCACCATCACGGGTGTAGGCGAACCGAAGACGGCTACGACAAACCAGGCTGGCCAGTACGTTGTCGAGGACCTTCCGCCGGGGCGTTATTCAGTAAAGGTGAAGGCACCGGGATTCGACGTGTTTGACATTTCTGTAGCGGTCGCATCGAGTGACAATCGTGAAGTCGATGCCGTTTTGACTTTGTCGCCTCCGCCCATTCAAACGCCCTCCAACCCAGCGGAACCCGTGGTCGTCGAGGCAGCGGCACCTTCGATGCAGGCTGCACCGCCAAATGCCGTTCCAGTGGCGGCCCAGGCCGCGACCCCAGCGGCACAGGCGATTCCCGCGTCCCCTCACAATGGAAAATCCGCTATCTATGGTTTGGCCACAGACCCAACCGGAGCAGTAATCCCAGGGGCTTCCGCCACCATTACCGGTCTTGGTGGCACGCTAAATGCTTCGGCTGATTCTCGCGGGCAGTACTCGCTGAACGATCTCCCGCCTGGTCAATACAAGCTTCAGGTGAGCGCTCCGGGATTCGCGAACTTCCAGACTGACATCACCCTGACCGCGAATCAATCTCTGGAAATTGATGCTGCGCTTCAGCCCCCGAGCGTTTCTGAAACCACGAACGTGGTGAGCCAACAGGTCGCCATTCCGACAACCGATACCAGCCACATCGAAGGCACCATCACAAACAAGGAAATCGTCAGCACAGGGCTGAACGGAAGGAACTTCACTCAGTTAATCGCCCTGGCGCCCGGCGTGAGCAACCAGACCGGACAAGATGAGGCTCGCGTGGGCTTGGCGGGCAGCGTGAAGTACAGCGTGAACGGCGGCCGGGTCGAATACAACAACTTCGACGTCGATGGCAGCGACGTGTTGAACGCCGGACTCAATGGCGCAGAAAGCACGCTGATGGTGTACCCGAGTCTGGATGCGATTCAGGACGTGAAGGTCCTCACATCGAACTATGGGGCGATGTATGGGCGAAGCGCTTCCGGCACGGTGCTGGTCACGACGAAGTCCGGCACGCAACAGTTTCACGGCGGCGCTTACGACTTTGTCCGAAATGAAGCCTTCAATGCAAGGAACTATTTTGATCTCACGGCAAAGGCGCCCCTGTACCGCCGCCAGGACTTTGGATTCAACTTTGGCGGCCCGCTCTTCATACCCAACGTCTTCAACACGAAGAAAGACAAAACATTCTTTTTCTTTTCAGAAGAGTTTCGGCTGGAGAAATCCCCGCTTGGACCCGGTGGATCTTCCAACTTTAACCAGGCTGTACCAACCGTGGCCGAGCGTGGCGGCGACTTCAGTGACGTGTGTCCTTTTGCGCCTGGAGATGCAACCGTCGATTTCCAACGCGCGGCATTTCCTGACTGCCCGGCAGGCGGCGTTGCCCAAACTGGTTCAGGATTTCGTACGTTCGCGGGAAACAAGGTGCCGATCGATTCGAGGAGTCTCGCGCTCCTCAACACAGGCTTGATCCCAGCCCCGAACCAAAGCATCGGCTGTAACTCGAGCCTTGCCGGCAGGCCCGATCCCAATACCGGTGTCCCGCTCGTTCCCTGCTATGACGTGGTCATTTCCCCTGACACCTATTGGCGCGAGGAATTGTTCCGCATCGATCACAACATCACCCAAAGTCTGCGCGCGTCATTCCGCTACATTCACGATTCCTGGGACACCACCGTCGTCACACCGCAATGGGGATACATCCTGAACAATAGTTTCCCAACCGTGCAGAACCGTCTGAACGGGCCGGGAATCAGCATGGTTGCGCGTTTGACGGATACGGTCACGCCGTCGTTACTGAATGATTTTGTTTTCAGTTATGTCAACGCGGACATCACGTTGAAAAATGTCGCGGGGCCAGGAGCGAATCTGGATCCTAGCGTGATTACCCGCGGACACAACTTTCCTTGCCCCGGCTGCGATCCGGCAGTTGGTGGTGATGTGGGGTTTATCTTCGGTAACGGTTTCGGAGACAAGTTGCCGGGACTCATCATCGCCGGGACAAATGCCGAATACGGTGGCAACGGCTTTGCGGTGGACACTTCCTACATGCCTTGGCACCACACGAATCCCACTTACAGCCTTGCTGACAATGTGAGCAAGGTGTGGGGAAAGCACACCGTGCAATTTGGTTTGCAGGTTGTGGACTCGCAAAGAAATGAAACCAATGCTGCTGTAGGGGCCGCCACCGGCGATAAGCAGGGATTGTTTACATTCAGCAATCAGAATAGTGCGCGAACGTCGGGAAATGCCTTTGCGGATTTTCTCTTTTCCGATCCCCTCGGCGGCCGTATGGCAGTCAAGAGCTTCCAGCAGGACAGCAATCAGCATACATACTACAACGAGTACTGGGTCATCGAGCCCTATGTTCAGGACGACTGGCGTGTGAATCGCCATCTGACCCTCAACCTGGGAGTACGTTTCAGCCTTTTTGGCAATTACCACGAGAGAAATCAGAACGCTTTCAACTGGGTTGAAGGCACCTTTGACCGGAATCTGGCAGGCACCGTACAAATCGCGCCCGGAGACGCGTTCGGTCAGGACGGTGGATATCTCCAGGATCTCTCTGGCAATCCGCTTCTGCTTAACTCCAGCGATCCTCTCAGTGGGCTGAACCCGGTCTTAACAAATGGCCTGGTGCAATGCGGGAAGAACGGCGTACCCGACAGTTGCATGAGCAGTCACACCTTTAATCCAGCGCCGCGCATAGGGTTTGCTTGGGATCCGAAAGGCGACGGAAAAACTTCGATCCGCGCCGGATACGGAATCTTCTTTGAGCATGGAACAGGTCAGGAATCCAACACCGGTTCATTGCAGGCCAGCGCGCCGTTGGTCATGACCATGACAGCTCCATTCCCGCGCTCCTGGGACGCTGTCGGAATCGGGCCCCAAAGCATCACTATTCCTGAATCAACGACCTTGGCCTATCCGCTTGACGTTACATCCATTCCCACCAAAACGGTTTGGCCTTATGTGCAGCAATGGAGTTTGAGCGTTCAACGGCAGTTATCCAAAGACACTCTGGCAACGGTCGCGTACGTCGGGAGCAAAGGCACGCATCTGACGGCGGAACTCCAACTCAACCAACTGACTCCAGCATCGCCTGAACTCGACACTGGCATCTTCCCGACCGGAAATCCCTTTCCAATGGGTGCACCATTGACGATTGGAACATGCGGAACCTACGGAAGCGGCATTCCGAATTCTTTTACGGTTGCACAAAATGGTTTCATCGTCACTCCGAAGCAACCGGCCTGGACGAATCTGGTGGCAGCCTGCTTCGGGAATGGCGCGCCCCAAAGCATCCCCAATCCCAACAGCCTGCGAACCTACGCTCCCAGCTTTGCCCGGGTGCTCTCGCTACAGAACGTCGCCGACTCTCAATATCACGCCTTGCAGGTGACGATGCGGCGAATTAATGGTCCTTTCACGCTCGGACTTTCCTACACCTACAGCCACAATCTCGACAATTCTTCGGACCGAAGTGATTCCTCATTCGTAGATTCCCACAACATCCATTCCAGTTGGGCGAGCTCAAATTATGACCAGCGCCACCTGTTGAGTGTGAACTACATCTATTCCATTCCAAAGGTCAGCGGCGCATTCGAGCGCCGGATGTTCGACCCATCCGATTCACCTGAAGGCGAAACGGCGACTGCTCCCTCCGCGCAAAGCAATTCCCGCTTTCTTCACCTGCTGCTGGATGGATGGCAGTTCTCAGGCATCACCGCATTTCAATCCGGAACTCCGTTCAGCGTTATCAACGGAGGCAGCGCGAACGGAATCTCGGTCCTCGACAATGCGGGCGTGGCCAATGGCTCAGGCGCGGGATCGTTTCCCGACGTGATTGGCGATCCCTCCTCTGCATTCCCAGCCGGCGTGCGCAAATTCAATGCGGGCAGTATCGGACCGCTCCTCTTCAATCCTGCAGCATTTGCGGCTCCACGCGGCCTGACCTTTGGGAATGCCGGGCGGAACTATCTGAATAATCCCAGCCGTCTCAACTTCGACATGACCTTGCTCAAGAACTTCAAGGTCACCGAGGGTAGCAATCTCGAGTTTCGAGCCGAAGCCTTCAACATCTTCAACCACACCCAATTCCGAATCTACAATCCCAACCTTGGCAATTCGGCAACCAACACCATCAATTGTTATGGCGGACCCGACTTCTCCGCCGCCGGAGGCCTCACAACCGTTCCCGGGACGTCTGGGGCGCCTACCCAAGTCGACTGCACGACCGGCAGTTCGTTCTTGCACCCCGTCGATGCACATCGTCCGCGTACGCTGCAATTGGGCCTGAAATACATCTTCTAACTCCCAGGAATTTTGAGGCTCATGACCGCTACTGTTCATACCGCAGGCCGGCGCAAAGAAGTTGGATACGTTCTGCTGACTTTGCTCCTGGCAATGGCAGTGCTGATCATCGCTGCTGGAGTTGCCGCTTCGAGCATTGCCTTCACCATTCGACGTGATCGCGAGGAAGAACTGATTCACCGCGGCGTCCAGTACAAACGCGCAATCCGGGAGTTCGCGAAAAAGACCGGACGCTTCCCTCTGCGGATGGAGGAACTGGACAACACCAACGGCATGCGTTATTTGCGGAAGCACTACAAGGATCCGATCACGGGCGGAGATTTCAAACTGGTATACATGGCCGAGATTCAGTTCACATCCAACAGTCCACTTTCCACGCCTGCCGGCTCAAACGGTTCTTCTGGGGCAGATACGAAGACAAACCCCGCCGCCGACGCGAGCCGTCCCTTGTCGCAGGCAGACTCGAACGGCGATCCGCCAACAGATGCGGCCCAAAACTTAACTGGGCAGATGAATCAGCAAGGTGGTGGCACTATCGCTCCGTCCAATTCGGGGCAGCAACTGTCGCGCGGCCTGATCGTTGGCGTCGCCAGCACAAGCAAGGACCAGACCATCCGGCAATTCAATGGAAAGAACCACTACAACCAGTGGCGTTTCTACTATGACCCTTCTTTCGACCAGTATTTCCTCATGAATGCTCCCACGGAACGGCCCATTTTCCAGCCTCCCCCAAAACTGGACGACGGACAACCTCCGTACAGGTTTCCGTCGCCACCGTCTCAAAAGCCCCAACCCCAACAGCAACCCGAAAACCAGTAGTCCGCGGTGTCACATCAAGGCTGTGGCACGCCCTCGCTTTGTCCCATACCAACAAGTCCACTGAACTGGTAAAGGTCGTATTGATCATCGGGGACTCGTGTAAAAACATAGGGCATCGGCCCCCACACCGAACTGTAGAAACCGGCTGCGACGTCAGGTTGCATAGTCGTCGCATAGGTCCTGATCGGCTTTGACACTGTCCCAATCGGTTCACCCGACTTCAGATGAACTGGATTGCTGTTGTTGCGAGGAACCACCACCAGATCGAGCACGGTTGGCACAGTTTGTGAGGCATCGATCGCCTCCCCTCCGAGCAAGTCCATGTAGTACTGGAATCCCCAATGACCTGAAAATAAAATCCTCTTCATACCGTGCGCCCCACGGGTACGGACGTCGGCCGCTGCTCTACGCGCGGAATTGGCCAGCGCGGCATCACCTGCCGTTACCCACAAGGAGATGATGAGGCAGGCCGCAAGCGGAACTATCGCGGCGTAGGCTTCTCGCGGCTTTTTCAGATAATCAAAGCGACGCGCAATCAGCAGAGCCACCGCTGGGATCATTGGCAGGATCGAGCGCCCGTTAACCGTCCAATTCAGGAATGCCGCAAAAACATAGGTGCCCAGCACCCATGCCAGCAGCAACATGGAATCCGCATCTCGTTTTCTCCAGAAATCGGAAAAAGCCAGCCAGATGACGGATAAGCCACCCAAAATAAACAATCCCAACTGAGCGGCAAGTAGGACCCGGTGTTCGTCTGGGAACGCATTCTCTACCGGAACCCATCCCAGCACGATCGCGGTGGTCGCCAGCACGGCAAAGGCAGTTGCGGCAACGATCCATTTGCGCGACCACAGCCACGGAATCAAGAACAATGCGGAGAGGACACATCCACCCGCAAAGCTAAGAGCAACCAGCACACTCCCCATGGTCGACGATGAATTATCGTTCCGCGCGTAGCTGACATAGCTGGCCACGCTCGAAAGTGAACCTTCCCCATATAAAGATCTCGTCCACCATTGGTAGGCCCCAAGCATCAAGATCGGAATTAGAAAGTAAAGAGCCCAAGTCCGGACACGTCGGTCGCGCCACACCGAATAGAGAAACAACAACGGGATCAGGCTCACTCCGAAGTATTTCGTCAGAGAACATACACCGATCAACACAGCACTACTCACCAGCAGCAGCACCCTGGTTTGTTCAATTCCGTTTTTCCAGAAAATGATCGCCAAGAGCCAAAGAGCCAACATCGGCACGTCGCTCATGACGCTCGTCGCTGAAAGCAGGAACCCAGGAGAAACGAGCGTGATGATAGCCGCAAGAAGGGGAGACCGCGTCATTTCCTTCGCCATCTGATGAACCGATAGCATCACGGCGAGCAAAGGAAGCAGAAAAGCGAGGTGCAGTACACGCTCCGACCATCCAGCCCATGAACCGATCGCTGCCAGAAAGTATGACGCCAACGGAGGATTCTTGGTCACTTGCGCCATCCCCATTGCAGTGCTGTACCAGACCACTGAAAATCCATAAGGATTTATGGGATGTTTCACGATTTGTTTGGCCGTCCAAAGGAATAGTGGGTCGTCAACGTGAAATGCTTCGTTGAGAAACGGCGCTAAGCAACCGCACGTCAGAACGACAAGAATCCACCGTTGAACCGAAGCTGAGTGCAAACGGCCGGCCTTCAGAGCCGTAAACGATGATGATTCGTCGATGAGTCGAGTTCTCCGGACATCAGTATCTCTCAGGGGGGTACTGGTGGTTAGGCGCGGTCTCCGTTTTGCGGACGATTTTGTCATGCGATTTCGGAGGAAAACGGCATGGGCCTGGTCGATCGCTCCTCTAGTGGACGATGGCTGCGAGACCGCTGCGCGCATCCCCTGACTTGGGGTCCAGCTTCAGCGCTTGTTCAAACGCTCTCTGCGCCTCGTCGACGTGTCCCATCGACTGTTGAAGTTGTCCTAGCGCGACATAGGTTGGGGCAGCAGGATGGGAGAATACTTCCTCAGTCAGTTTGGCGATCCTTTCTTCCATCCCCAGTTGCCCGATCCGGAGGAACAATCCCTGATTGCCGGGCTCTAGCTGCATTGCTAAGCGATAGGACTGCTCAGCCTCATCGAATCTGCGCAGCTGTCCATAAGCAGATCCCAATGCGATGTATGCCTTTGCCCTGAGGTGTTCGTCGCTCGTCGCCTGCAGCACTTCCGAGTACTCATCGATTGCCTCGGTCAGTTTTCCATGCTCATGAAAATCGGCGCCCAGGTTCAGGTGACCGATAGCATCGTGGGGATTGATCCGCACCGCATTGCGGAAGTGAACGGTGGCCTCGTCAGAATATCTCTGGCCTGTGGTCGCATAGGCTTGTACCAGCAATGCGCTGCCCATGTAGTCTTCGGCCAGGTAGTTGTTCGTGGTCACTTTCAATGCATGCAACCACAGGTCGTTGCTGCTGCGCCACGTGGCAAGTTGGCGCAGCGTTAGGACCGACAGCACCGTGAGAGCAAGTCCCATGCTGACTGCCGCGAGCAGCGAAACCCTCTGGCCTTGAAGATGGATTCCCACGAGATCTGCAATTCCCCAAACAATCATTACAACAATCCCAGTCAGCGGAAGGTACATGTACCGGTCAGCCATTCCCTGATCACCAACCTGCACAATCCCGATCACAGGAACGAGATTTCCCAGAAACCAGAGCCAGCCCATAAGCAGATAGGAGCGTGACCGTCGTTGCGTCCAAACCCAAGCGGTTACGCCTGCTAGAAGAACGACGCTCAGACCCACTCGCCAAACAGCGAGATTCGCTCCTTCATGCGGATAAAAAACCGCGAGTCGCGATGGCCAGAGTGTCTTCCACATATACATCGCGTAGGAACAAACCGCATTCCCCAATCGTTGGGACAACGGGAGGGCCTGGGTCGTCGGCATCGACAAACGCTGTGCGTAGATCGTGATCACGCTGCTCACCGCTGATAGTACGAGGAGAGGCACTTTCTCGAGCACCAGCCATTTCCATGACCTCTGCGGCATCCGCCGTTGTTCTGAACCATTCGAGAATGGCAAGCGTCGCAGCGGCCAGTAGTCCAGCAGCAGCAGCGCACAGGGGAGCGTCACAATCATCGGCTTGGATGCGAGCCCCAGGGCAAATGACAAGACGACCGCCAGATATCGTGCGATGCCCGGTTTTCGGACGTACCGTCCGTATGCCGCAAGAGTCAGAAGCAGGAAGAACATACTGAGAACGTTCTTTCGCTCGGCTGCCCATGCCACGCTCTCGACGTTCAGGGGATGCACAGCAAACAGCGCTGCGACCGCGAAGCTCCGCCAACGCAGTCCCGTCGAGACAAACAACAAGAGGAAGAGCAATGTGCCATTGGCGGCGTGCAGAATTGCATTGACCGCATGGTGCCCGCCAGCATTCAATCCGAACAGTTGGCAATCGAGCGCATGCGAAATCCACGTAAGCGGATGCCAGTTCGCTTCCTCGGTGGAAGTCAGCGCCCAACGGAGTGTTGACCAGGTAAGTCCACTGCTGATGTAGCTGTTTTCCACGATGTACGACTGATCATCAAAATTGACAAAGGGATGCTGCAATATCGGCGCATAAACGCCGAACGCGACGGTTGCGAGCACAAGCGCGAGAACCCATGGTCGCTGAAGGATCGGAACGGCGGCTGGTGCCACATTCCTGCGCCTTGAAGGATCTCTTGTGATCGGCATGCTGTTCGTGAAGCGGTGTCGGTGCCATAGGGCGTTACCGCCTCGCCCGCGATCTGCCCGGATTCCGGGCAAGCTCCTGCGGCTGTGGTGACGGGCGATCCAGATTTCGGCATCCGCGACAAAGACAATGAAAGTTGGGTTCTGCGGTACGGACCAAATGACGGCAGGCAGAACAATAGAAGGCCTCCCCACTCCCACCGGTCAGGTCGACCATCACTCTGAATTCATTTCCCTGGACACAATACGGACACCTCACAGGTTCCATTGGCCAGTCCTTCCCCGCCATTCAGAGGTCTTGAATCCGTCGCTGAATCCCCCAGCCTTGAAGAAAGATACGTGACAATTGTTAAGGGCAGATGAAAAGTGAGAATGCGTCGGGACGCCCTGAAATACCGGTGGTCTCATTGCCTTACAGTCTCATCTCGCTTATGCTGGCAACAGGCCCTCAACGCTGCAGTTCACCTGGATCGTGAGTCCCCTTCTGCAATCCGAGGCTTCAACTGTCCGTCGGGGGGTTGTCACACCACCAATGATGCGACGCTGGCAACTAGGAATACTCTCCGCAATCATTTTGTGGGTTTATTGGCCTACCATTTCTCATCTGGTCGGCCAGTGGTGGAACGACCCTAACTTCTCGCACGGATTCTTCGTGCCCCTGTTCTCAGCCTATGTCCTTTGGAAGGACCGCGATCGATTGGCGAGAATTCATTTGCAGCCGTCATGGTCCGGCTTCGTTATGGTGGCTGTCGGCATGTGCATTCTGTTTGTCGGACAGATGGGAGCTGAGCTTTTTCTGGCTCGCTTCTCGCTGGTGATCACCTTGGCTGGAATCGTCGTTCTGTTCTGCGGATGGAATTTCTTCCGCTCCATTCTGTTTCCCTGGATGTTTCTATTGTTGATGATTCCCATCCCCACGATCCTCTTCAATCAGATTACTTTCCCTTTGCAGCTATTGGCGTCGCACATATCGGCTGCAGTGCTGCCGGTATTCGGCGTTCCCATCCTCAGAGAGGGAAACGTCATTCACCTTCCCGCAATGTCTCTTGAGGTTGCCGAGGCTTGCAGTGGCATTCGCTCCTTGATGTCGCTGGTTACGCTCGCCATCATCTACGGCTATCTGATGGAGAAGCGGCTGTGGGTCCGCTGGGTGTTGGCAATTGCTTCGGTTCCGATTGCAGTCGCGGCCAACAGTATCCGCATCATCGGCACAGGACTTCTTGTCCAGTATTGGGATGCCGATAAGGCCGAAGGTTACTTCCATGCATCATGGGGATGGATCATCTTCGTTGTGTCCCTCTTGATGCTTTATGGGTTACATCAAATCATCGGTTTGATCTGGAAAGAGAAAGGTGGAGACGTCGAAAGGCAACTGACAACGGCAACGCAGCCACCAAAACAGAATCACACTCCAGCCCGCATGACCCAATTTGTAGCGGTTACCCTTCTGCTGGTTTCGGCCGCCGTTCTTCTGCAAATACGAAGGGCCCACGAGGTCTTTCCTCCCAGACTAGCCCTGCAGTCTTTCCCACAACACGTTGACGGATGGAACAGCGTTGACGTGCCAATCGATGAGGAAACCTTGAAGGTCTTGGGACCGGGCGATTTTCTTATGCGTAACTACGTCCACCCAGCGAAGGATCGCCCCGCCATCAACCTGTTCATCGCCTATTTCCCGAGCCAGCGGAGCGGAGACACGATCCACTCACCAAAAAACTGTTTGCCCGGGGCGGGCTGGTCCGCCGTGGACTCCAAGCAGATTCTGTTTTCGACACCCGGGCACGATGCATTTCCCGTGAATGTTTATGTGGTCGCCAAGGGACAGGATCGGCAGTTGGTTCTCTACTTCTATTGGGCGCATGGTCGCGGCGTCGCAAGTGAGTATGTGGCGAAGTATCACTTGGTCGTGGATGCCATCAAGATGAACCGCAGTGATGGATCGCTGATACGCTTCATTACTCCCATGTCACCCGGAGAATCTGTAGAAGCCGCCACTCAACGCGTGCTTCCCTTCGTTATCGAAACCGTATCGCAGTTGCAGGCATACATCCCGCAATAGCCGTCGCGCGTACGCGCGTATGCGTCTTTGCTGAAGTATCATGATCTATAAAGATGACACGCTGCATCAGCCTTTCGTTGCCTTCGTTGGAGATTCGAACATGAGTTGCCGCCTTCCGATACGACCCCTCGCCTGTTGCTTGCTTCTTACTGCTCTTTTCACCGGCTGTTCGCGCGATCCCAATGTTCGCAAGCAGAAGTACTTCGACAGCGGCGAAAAATATTTCGCCGAAGGCAAGTATCGTGAAGCAGCCATCCAGTATTCCAACGCGATCCAGATCGACCCCCGCTTCGCACAGGCACACTATGAAATGTCGCAAGTCTATCTCAGGCTGGGCGATAAACAGCGTGCGTTCCCAGAATTACAGCGCGCCGTCGAACTCTCTCCCAACAACTATCCCGCCATCACGGATATGGCGAACATCCTTGTATCCGCCCGGAACCCTGATGGCACAGCCCCGCCGGAGTACCTGAAACAAGCCGAGCCGTACCTGAAGCAACTTCGCGATGCACAACCGAACAAGCCTGAAACGCACGAGGCTTGGGCGAACTATTATTCGGCCCAAAAAGACGTCTATGGCGCAATCAATGAGATGGAGCAGGCAATCCGCCTCGATCCTTCCCGTTCCGAATCCTACATAGCACTCGCGGTCTTCCAACTCAGCACCAATCAACTCGACAAGGCAGAAGCCAACTTCCAGCAGGCGGTCAAAGTCGATCCCAAGTCGATGAACGCCCAAGTCGCCCTCGCCGGCTTTTATCTATCTCGAAACCGCCTTCCCGAGGCGGAAGAGCAATTCAAACGCGCAATCGTGATTGCCCCAAAGGATCCAACTCCTCGCGTGGGCATGGTTCGCCTCTTGATGCAGCAAGGCAAAAAAGACGACGCCATTTCCCTCCTGCGACAGACCAAGGCTGACATCCCCGATGATCCGCAAGCCTATCGCATGCTGGGCGACTTTTACGTCTCCATCAACGACCTGGACAATGCGGTAACTGAATACGAAGCTGTACACAAGGACCATCCCCGCGACATACAGGCCAAGAAGAACTACATTCAGCTTCTGATTTTGAAAAATCGTCTCGATGAAGCGACCAAACTTAACAACGAGATTCTCAAAGCCAATCCGCGTGATGTGGAGTCTCTCGTGTTCAAGGGGGAGGTTCTGTTACGCCAGAACGACACGTCTGGGGCCATACTGTCTCTGCAACAGGCACTCCGCAACGATCCAGACAGCGCCGTCGCTCACCATCAACTCGGCCTTGCCTATGCGCAGCAGCGCGATTACAGCCATGCGGAGTCGGAATGGCGCGCAGCAGTTCGGCTCCGCCCAGACTTGAGCGACGCCCAACGCGCACTCTTTACCATAGAAATGAGTCGCGGCGACTTCGATGCGGCGGTGCAGACAGCTGAACAGATCATCAAAGCTCAGCCATATTCGCCCGACGGATTTCTCCTCAAGAGCTTGGCGGAACTGGCTGGGCAGAAATACGTCGATGCGCAAAATGCTGCCCAGGAGGCACTTAAATTCGCGCCCCAGAGTCCGGCTCCGCGGAATCAGATGGGAACAATTCAGCTCGCACAAAAGCACTATGCAGAGGCCGAGAAACTTTTCCGACAGGCTCTCGATAAAGACCCAGCTTCGTCCGAGGGCCTCGCCGGACTGATGAATACCTACATCGCCCAAAAACAGTACGACAAAGCCATTTCCGCAGCGAATGCCCAGATTGCGAAATCCCCGAACGTCAGCAACTTTTACGATCTTCTTGGAACCGCCCTTTTTGACGGCAAGGACGACTCCGCGGGTGCCGAAGCTGCCCTTCGCAAGTCCATCGATCTGGACAAGAACAATATGGACGCGCTCCAGAAACTCGGAAAGGTACAGATCCGTGGGGGAGCAACTGACAAGGCGCTTGATCTTTACGTGCAGGCGATCAAGAACAATCCCCGCGAAACTTCTCTCTACCTTCTTGCCGGGCAGTTGTATGAAGCCAAGAACGATCTGGATCAGGCAAAGGCCATGTATCAGCAGGCGCTCAGCATCTCGCCCGACAATCCTCTAGCCTCCAACAATCTCGCCTACGTACTTCTCCAACAGGGCGGCAACACCGATGTGGCATTGAGCATGGCGCAAACCGCCCGGCGTGGCATGCCGAATTCAGGCAATGCCGCCGACACACTGGGATGGGCCTACTATCAGAAAGGCATCTACCAGTCTGCGATTACCCAATTTCTGGAAGCCTTGCGTTTGAATGAGAAGGACCACGCCCCCGATGATGCCATCGTTCATCTTCACCTGGGCCTCGCATATCAGAAAATGAATCAGATTCCGGAAGCTCGCAAACATCTGGAAAAAGCGGTCAAGCTAAGTCCAAACAATGCCGATGCTCGCAAAGCTCTGTCAGAGCTCCAGAGCTAAGGCGCAGGCAATGGCATCCCTGGATCAAGCCGCCGCGCAGTCTGATATGCCTGTTGGGCCGCAAGCTCATCTCCCGTGTTCTGCAATAGCATCCCCAGTCGCGCGTAACCAGCAGCCGACGGTTGCGTTGCCAAAGCATTGCGCAGATCTTGCAGGATTTGAGCAACAGCTCTTCGATTGACTGCGACCGCCGTTCTCGTATTCTCGACCGCGCGCTCCATTGATCCCATCTGCCGATAAGTCAACCCAAGGTTGATGTAGGTCACCGCCAGCGTAGCCGAATCCAATCCTGGAATCCCATTCTTCTCTAACTGGGAAGAGGCTCTCACCGCCGCCTCGTACTCTCTGGCTGCTACTGCAAACCGCGCATGGTCCTGATAATCCGCTGCAACTCTGGCATGGGCCTCCGGATCAAGTGGCTCCAAGTTGGCATAGACCCTTAAGTGCGTGATGCCCTCTTCATATCGCCCTTCACGGAACAGCGTATTGGCCAGATAGTTCTCCGCGATGGAGTTGTCGCTTGTCACTTCCACTGCGTGGCTCCAAAGCGTGACACTGTCGCGCCAGTATCCCAACTGCCGCCAGGTCAGGATCCCCAGCACAAAAAGCACCACTGCTGCCGCAACCGCTGGCGTCCTCCAGTTCGTGAATTTCTCGAACAGAGAAGAAGCGCCCCAAACAATCGCGACGAATATCCCCATCAGCGGAACATACGCGTAACGGTCTGCGACAATCTGCAAACCCACCTGGATCACACCAATGATCGGCACAGCCGTTCCCAAATACCACAGCCATCCGACAATCAAGTAAGGACGTCTCGTACGTTGCACCCACACCAGGAGGCTAATACCTGACACGACCAACAATCCCAGTGCCGGTTTCAAGATTCCAAGATTACGTCCCGGATGTGGATACATGATCGCGAGGTGTAGCGGCCAAATCATTTTCCATAAATACAAAATGTAGGCAGAGAACGCCGTCTCCAGCCGAACATCGAAAGGGAGAGCATGAGTCGGAATGACGCTTGTTCCCTGTGCCGCGACGGTGACCAATGCGCTTGCTGCAGCGAGCGATAGCAGCGGCATCTTCTCAAGAATCAGCCGCAACGGATACTCTTGCTTCACAGGAAACGACGCACGCACTTCGGTCCAGCCGAGTACGCGTCCCAGCGGCCAATAATCCAGGAGCAGCAGGACAAAGGGCAACGTAATCACCATTGGTTTGGAGGCGAGCCCCAAGGCAAATAGAAGCGTGACTGCGAGATAACGCCGCACACCAGGCTTTTGCGCGTACCATCCATACGCACCCAGCGCTAGCAAAAAAAAGAACGTGCTCAGGACATTCTTCCGCTCCGCGATCCACGCCACCGACTCCACGTTCAGCGGATGCAAAGCAAATAACGCTGCGACCAAGCAGCTCTTCCACCATGCGCCCGTGACTCTCTCAAGAAGAAGAAATACGAGTACCACGTTCAGAACATGGATTAGCAGGCTCGTGATGTGGTGCCCTGAGGCATTCAATCCGTAGAGCTCGCAGTCCAGCGCGTGTGAGATCCATGTCACAGGATGCCAGTTTCCCGCCTCGTAGGCTCCGAATGCCCAAGTGAATGTGTCCCAGGTGAGCCCGGCTTTCACATGCGGATTCCCAGTTACATAGGGCTCGTCATCGTAATTGACGAAAGGATGCCGGCCGACCTGCCAGTAAACACTCGAGGTCAGCAGCGCCAACACAACGGTAATGCCAGCAAGCTGCGCTCGTAAGCGGCGCGAAGCCTTCTCGGAGGGGACGTGCTTTGATTTGTTGAGCCGCGTCTTCTGCTGTGTCTTCAACGCAGCCTGCTCCATGGTTTTGGAATGACCAGGCATATCCAGAAGAATGACAAGCAGACAAGACTAGCGAAGAAAGATCGTGAACAGCGATCTGAGTGTGATTTTTAACCGAAAATTAACGCGGCCCCACCGGGCGGGTTCCGGGAAGAAGTTTTCTCAGTCTGCTGCAATTTCGCTCTTCGCTCCATCATGACCGTTCGGCTTCGGAGTGCGGCTTGAAGGTAGACCGGCATCACGGATCTTGTAGAGCAGGGCGCGATAACTGATGCTGAGAGCACGGGCGGCCTGCTTGCGATTCCAATGATGATTCTGCAGGACTTTCAGAATCACTTTTCGTTCCAACTCACGTACAGCCTGGCGCGTAAGCGTTTTCAGAGAAATCTGCCCATCGACCGGAATGTCGGTATTGAAGAAATCGGTACTCCGCGGCGCCAGATCGCCAGTGATCACTTCCTCGTTCCCGAGGATCACATAGCGCTTGATCAGGTTCTCGAGTTCGCGGATGTTGCCCGGCCAGTGATACTTGCGCAGCGTCGCCATCATCTCGTTCGAAAGAGGCTTTGCACGGCAGTTGTACTTCCGGTTGTTGTACTCAAGGAAATAATCCACCAACTGCGGAATATCGACGGCACGTTCGCGCAACGGAGGCAAATGCAGATTCACCACGTTGATTCGATAGAACAAGTCCGACCGGAAGGTACCGTTTTCGATTTCCTGTTCCAGTTTCCGGTTGGTTGCACACACCACGCGCACTTCCACTTTCTTGTCTTCCTGCGCTCCGATGCGGCAAAACTGTCCGTCTTGCAGCAGCTGAAGCAGCTTCGACTGCAGCGGCATGTCCAATTCCGATATCTCGTCGAGAAAGAGCGTGCCGCGATGCGCCAACTCCACGCGGCCGGGCTTCACGCCATAGGCTCCGGTAAAGGCGCCCTTTTCGTATCCGAATAGCTCGCTTTCGAGCAGCGTCCCGGGTATTGCCGGACAATTCACCTTTACCCAAGGACCCGTTCTCCACGGGGAAGCAGCGTGAATCATCCGGGCGATAATGTCTTTTCCCGTTCCGCTTTCCCCCTGAATCAGCACAGGAACGTTGGCCCCCGCCAACTTCGTCAGGCGGTCGCGTACCGAATTCATGCCTTCCGTCCGTCCGAAAAGAATGGCGTCCGGAGGTATCTCCCCTAAGGGCTGGACGAGCGTGTTCACACCGCTGCTAGTCATGGCTCTATATGCCTACCAAGTTGGGGGGAGAAACTTCACCGTTGCACCCGGAGAACCAAAGCCTTGTCGGCTTCGTGGGGATACATCAAATCTAGACTATCTGGTTGAAGATGACCAACTTACCAAAGAGCCGCGTTCTGGCACCCTGGTAACTCGGCGCAGGTGGCCAGAGTAACATCTTTGAGAGACCCGTGCGCAAACTTTTTCACACGGCTGGAATGGATTTCCTTCGGATCCCGGGTTTCTCGGCAAGTGCCAAGGGACGGGAAAACTTTAATCCAAGCAGATAATAGCCCTGTGCGGGAGTGGTACGAAGAGTCCTGGCACTCAATGACCTCGCGGCTCGGGGAAGCAAAGCCATGGTTGCCACCGGCGCGCTGGGGATTTCGAGCCGAATCTGAGCAATGGCGGGCAGAACTCGCCGAATCGCCACCAGCATCCCGCCGGCGCTGACATTCAGAGCAGTCGCAAATTCCAGGAACTCGTTGCCATGAGTGTCCCGGCTGCGGACGAATACGGGGATCGCCAGCGGGAGCCGGGCCCACTTGCGCCGCTCGCTTGCAGACCTCCCCCCGTTCATGGCAGAACGATCCATTGACGCCCCTCGCCACAGCCCAAACTGCACCTGAGTGGCCAAATCCTCGGCGATTTCCGGGCAAAACCCGCAACAAAAGCCGACAAGAACCCGAGGAGGACCGTCAAATACGTAACAGACACGCACTTTCTCCGATGTTTGTTCGCTTTTTATTCACTATGCAAAGATCGTGGTTTCAAAACCTAAAGGGGCCAGAAGTGCAAGCTTTTGCTACACTTGGGTAATTCCGTTGCATTTTTCGTTGACAACGGATTCTTGCCTGCCTTACGCTTCCCTTACCGGCACTCCGTGTTGACAAGTTGAGTGCGGCTTTTCCTCTCCCCGGGTCAACCTGTGGTACCTCTTTCATGGCTACTGCTCACAAGAATACGTGTGCTCCCGAAGCGGCCATCGCTCCCGATGCGGCCTCGGCTGTCCTTCCGGGCGACGCAGATGTTCCCAATCCTGAGAATCTTCTCCAGGAATACAAGGAACTCCGGGAACGTTATCAGCGCACGACGAATGCACTAGCATCCGCCGCTCACGATCTCAAAACTCCGCTCTCTATCTTGAACGGCTACGTTGAGCTTCTGCACAGCGAGAAGTTAGGGCCGCTCAGCGAGCGCCAGCGTGAAGTCCTCCTGGACATGCGGGATAACGGCAAGCGTCTGCAGCAGTTCATCCAGGACTTCCTGACGTACAGCGCACTCGAAACCGGCGGTCTGCGCATGAAGTTCGAGACCGGAAACATCAACGACTGCCTCTCCGGCGTCTGCCGCCTATGGTCGAACCGCTTTCAGCAGAAAGGGATTGCCCTTTACTTTCTGGCCAACGATAAGCTTCCGATTTTTCCCTTTGACGCTCCCAAGGTTGAGCGCATCATCTCGAACTTGCTCGAAAATTCGTTCAAGTTCACGCCACAGGCCGGAACCGTTTGGCTTCACGCTGAGCCATACATGTGGGAACGTCGTGCCGCGACGCAACCGTCCGCGTCCGAGCGGCGCCGTCAGAGCGTTACACACCCGAACTCGGTGAAAGTAAGCGTCTCCGATACCGGCCCTGGCATCCCCGCAGAATTTCATCTTGAAGTTTTCGACGACTTTTTCCGTCTTCCCGGCAACGAACAGCAAGATGGCATGGGCTTGGGCCTCGCCATTGCACGCCGCCTCGTGCAGGGTATGGGCGGTAAAATATGGGTCGAGAGCGATCCGGGTTCGGGCTGCAAATTCTCGTTCCTGATTCCCTTTAAGCCGGCCGTTGCCGTCAATAGCAAAGGAAAACATCGATGAAACAGACCGCCAGGATCCTGCTGGTAGACGACGAACCCGGCATGCTGCGCTACATCAAAACGCTGCTGGAGGTCGACGACTACAAGGTCGAGACGGCAACCACCGGTGAAGAGGCGCTGCAGAAAATCGAAAAGGGGCTCGAGCCCGACCTCGTTTTGCTCGATGTCCTGATGCCTGGCATCGATGGTCTCCAGACCCTCGAACAGATTCGCCAGAAGCAGCCTGCTGCCAAGGTTGTGATGCTCTCCTGCGTAAGTGACACGCGCAAGGTTGTTCAGGCGATGAAGCTCGGCGCGCAGGACTATCTCACCAAACCCTTTCAAAAAGCAGAACTGGATGCCGTTCTTGACCTCAGCCTGGGCCAGGGCAAGCAGACGTTCGGGGGCGAAGTAGAAGAACTTGCCGATGATGTTTTCTTCATCGCCGCCAGTCCCGCCATGCGCAAGATTCGCTCGCAGGCCGCTCTTGTGGCGAACGTCGACATTCCCGTGTTGCTTCTTGGCGAGAGCGGAACCGGCAAAGAAGTCCTGGCGCGCCTGATACACAAGCTCTCTCCGCGTGCTCATCGCACATTCCTGAAGGTGAACTGCGCGGCCGTTCCCGCTGATCTGCTCGAGAGCGAACTATTCGGATACGAGCCCGGCGCCTTCACTGGTGCGACGCACGCCAAACCCGGAAAATTCGAACTTTGCAACAAGGGCACAATCCTGCTCGATGAAATCGGCGAGATGCCACCCCTCTTACAGGCAAAACTTCTCCATGTGTTGCAGGACCAGCAGTTTTCGCGCCTTGGCAGCCGTTCGGTGATCAAGGTCGACGTCCGCATCCTGGCCGCCACCAACATCAACATTCCCGAAGCGCTCGCCACCAAGCGCCTGCGCGAAGATCTTTACTACCGGCTCAACGCTTTCACGTTAAGCCTGCCGCCACTTCGCGAACGCCGAGAAGAGATTCCCGTCCTGCTCAAGCATGCTATGACCCGAATGGCCGAGCGTTATGCGCGTTCGCCTTTGCCACTGTCACCGACATTGCTCGAAGCCTGCCACAATCATTCCTGGCCTGGCAATCTCCGCGAGCTGAACAATTTCCTGAAGCGCTATCTGATTCTTGGTGACGAGAGTCTCGCGGTTTCGGAACTTTTGCCACGCAACGACGGCACCGGAGGCGTTCCTGGCGACTCCTCAAAAGCGCATGATCCGGGAGGCTTGAAGTCGCTGGCTCGCTCCGCCAAGGATGAGGCCGAGGCACTGGCCATCACTCGGGCTCTGGAGCAGACCAATTGGAACCGCAAGCAGGCTGCAGCCATCCTGCAGATCAGCTACAAGGCTCTGCTTTACAAAATTCGTCAGTACGGGATCGCCGAATCCCGGGGCCACCATAAGCTCTCGGCCGGCGCGTAGTTTTTCCGCTGTTCCCAAGAAGAAAGCCCACGGCTATAAACCGTGGGCTTCTTTACTGGTTCGGCTCACTCGGTTACGGAACGCTCAGCCCGATGGTCTGGCTCTTCGAATCACTTCCTGAAGCCGCTGTGACCGTGATCGTGTAATTCCCCGGTGGAGTTCCACTGACCGGAGCCTGCGTCTGGCTGCTGCTGCTGCACGCCGGCACAAGCAGCAGAAGCGAGATCAAGAAAAACAGCGAGATCCCCACAACTCGCCGCCGGCGTCGATCCCCGCCGACACCTAACAACGCCAGTCCCGGAACCAACAACCACATCGCGTAGAACTGCCGAGGGAAGATCGCTGTCGTTGTGACTGGCCGGGCGGTGGTGACGATATTGAGCGTGGATGATGCTCCACTTGTGCTCGACAAAGTTACCGGAGTCGTGGTGAAAGCGCAGGTCGCCGCACTGGGCAATCCAGAACATGAAAGAGTAATGCTCGAAGCGTAAAGCGGGTGCGGGGTTAACTGCACCTGATACGTTGCCGTAGCCCCCGCAACCGTCACCGCTTGGTTGCTCGGGCTCACCGACATGCTGAAATCCGACATTTCCGCCGGTACCGATGTCTGGGCCAGCACGATGTTCCCCGGTCCGATTGCCTGAACCGTCCCTCCATTGAAGAACACCGGCGAACTTCCACTGCTGTTCGCTGTAGGAGTAGCTGTGATGGTCACAGTTGCAGTCGATCCGGACTGCAATGAGATCGGTCCGCAGCTTATGCTCGTGTTAGACGATCCGCCATTGCCACAGGTGCCGGAACTGATGCTGGCGGAAATATTGGTGAGCGGGACGCCGGTCACAGCCGTGCTCATGTTCGCGGTGATCACGATGTTGCTCGCCAGGTCCGGACCGTTGTTGGTAACCGTATAGGTAAAGGTTGCCGGATTACCCGCGCTGATGAACGCCTGGTTCGTACCGAGGCTCAGCACGCCTTGAATCGACAGACTCACTGCCGTACCCATTTGGGCAACAAATGCATCGTAGCCGCCGGCATTATTTGTCTGTAATGCCTTGGCGACCTGCAGGTCTCCGGAGTTGGTCTCGCCAGCAAGGTACGTATTCTGATTCACATCCAGCGCGATTCCAGTCCCGGACTCAACGCCCGTTCCGCCAAAATAGTTGGCCCATGAGGCAATCGTCGTCTGTCCAACAACGGCGGCCGTGTTGAGCCGCGCCAGAAACGCGTCTTGCGTACCATTCAGGGTGCTCTGGATCGGATTCGACGTCGGGAAAACAGGAAAGTCAGCAGACTGTGTCCATCCCGTCATCATCGCGCCGCTGTTTGAGTCCACCGTAATCGCCAGGCCAGCGTCGTCGAGGGTCCCGCCGAGATATGAGAAATAATTCAGCGTGATAGTTGTGGAAGTCGGGTTCGTCAGCCGTGCCACGAATGCATCCGTGGGAGCCGGAGATGCTGGCGCAGTGCACTCCGTTCCGGATGGCGGATTCACCGGCGTATCCAGACACCGCTGATAGGCCGCCGATGTATTCAGCGTATTCACGCTGGTCGCAATATCGCTGGAATCGGTGGTTCCTATCATGTAGACGTTCGTCGCTCCTGAATCGAGCGCGACCCCGGCGCTCGAATCAGTTCCAGTCCCTCCGACGTACGTCGACCAGAGTAGCTGCTGCCCTTGCGCAGCACTCGGATTCAACTTCGCCACAAAGGCATCCGACGCGGTTACATCCGTTGTGTTTGAACACGACGCCGGATTCACGATCGTCGCTGGTGGTGCCGTATCAAGACAGGGTTGATAGGCATTGAGAATGGGGAAGTCCGTAGCGCTGCAGCCCGTGCATCCCGAGTAGATGAAATTCGTTGTGCCCGTGAAATAGATGTTCAGGTTTGTGTCGACCGCAATGCCGCCGCCCACGGCAATCGGTTCGGCTGTGTCGAAGGTGCCTCCGCCGAAATATGTGGAGTACGCGATGCTGGCATTCTTGGGCGCGGTGGTGTTCACCTTCGTCACGAAAAACTGCGCCAGTCCCGGTGCCCGGGAAAGTACCTGGAATGGCAGCGCCTGTGGCAGGTTCGTCGCCGGGAATTGATCCGTCGTCGATGCCTCCACCGAAGTCGTAGTCCCTGTCACGTACAAGTCGCCGGCCGCGTCGATCGTCATGCCGCTCGCAATGTCGGTTCCATTACCCGAAAGATAAGACGAGTACACGAGTTGACTGAAGTCGAATTTCAACTTCGTGACGAAGACGTGTGTGCCTGCGCTCTTCGGCGTTGTCTGGTAAGCATTGGTCGGCGTGGTCGGGAAATCCCCCGAGGTCGTCGTACCCGCAACGAACGGATTCCCCTCACCGTCCACCTTGATCCCCACGGGAGTATCTGTGCCACCTCCTCCGAGATAGGTCAGGTCCTCGAGCACAGCGACCAGCGATCCCAGCGGCGGCTGAATCTTTGCAATGTAGACGTTCTGCGCCCCGTTGAGAGTTCCCTGGAACGAGCCGACAGCAGCCGGCAAGTCGGCGGACGTGGTCGAGCCCGCCAGATAGATGTTGAAGCTTCCGTCGACGGCAACGGAGGTTGAGTGTTCGTCTCCGCTCCCTCCAAAATATGTCGAAAAATCAAGGATCGGATCGATGATCAGTTCGCGGGACCGGTCATAAGATCCGACGGTAAAGCCAGCGCGGTTGGGACCACGCAGTACAAAGGCACCTTGCACCGGCTGCCGTTGGCCCCCCACCTCCTGATAAATGCTCGGGGCGTCCAACCGGATAGAGTCATCCCCGCTCCGCAAGATCAGAGCTCCATCAACTACCTGAACACGGTCGACACCATCGAATTGCAGTTCGGCCTGGGCGGGATCCGCTCCGGGCGCCACTTGAAAGTCGTATTCCAACCGGCCTTGATTCCCGTAAAAGACCAAGTCCACTCCCGGGTACACGTTGCCGTAACGCACGCGAGCAAACTGCGGAATGCCTCGCCGCCATTTGCTGGGATCACTTCCAATGAAATAATTGCTCTTGCCCGGCAGGACCTCAGTTCCACCCACGGTCGCATCGGGATTCGCTCCGGCCAACTTCATCAGGAGAGAGTGAACCCTGATCGGATCTGCACCACGCTTTGAATGGCTCCCTGAAACCAGGCGCAGAATTGCGCCATCCGATCCCAGAAACAAGCTGTACCCTGACCCGCGGGAGATAAACCGTGCGCGAGCATCCGAAGGATCCAGACCGCCTTGTCCCTGATTCGGTTCGAAGATCAGAGGCAGCCCGGCGAAGATCGATCGCGCCTCCTCGCCCACACCCTGGCTGGTTTCGCTCGCAACGCCAGTTACCGAAAACGGCGTGGAAACCCTGCCAAACTCGCCATTCCTGCCCAATGACGCAGTCGTGCCTTCAACCCGGTGGAGTCGGGAACCCAAACCGAGCACCACGCACCCTGCCACCAGCAACAGCAGCCCGGCGGCCAGAATGCGAACTCGTATCATGGATGTCCTCCACCAACGGCGATCTACGTTCACGCGTTCCTCCGATACACTCAGATCAATTCCTGCGCGCAGGTTATTTTCGCCCAGATCGTTTGACGACCAGTGGTGAGATGAGGGACGCACGAGTGTTGCAGGCTCGCGCCGTCGCATGTCTCGGGCGAGCTTCGCCCGCAGCTTGCTGGTCACTGGAACTGGCGGAAAAAATTAAGTAACTACTTAAACATCTTGCGGATAGGCAAGTCAAGCCGACCCTGCCCATCGGCCCATTCTCTGCCGGCCCGCACCCGGCTCGATCGCCTCTTGTCACTCTGACACTGACCGATTTCCGACACACTTCGACACTAAGATCCGCCCACTCCAAGTTTCCTCAGATGCGTCTGGGGCTTCAGAAAGATGCCGGACAGCGGTGCAAAATGCACTCTCCTGCCCAGGACTCATCATCCCGCGGCAGGTTGATGATTTGTGCGCAGGCCCTTGCAACCATCTCCCAGCCGCGGATCGCGTGTGCTGCCGCAAAACCCTCATTTGAATCAATCAACCGGCAAAAACATCTCGCCGGTTGGCAGTGGGATTGCTCTCTCTCCTGCGAGCTCGGCATACAGTCGTTCCCTCCCTCAGATTCGGCCAATCTTGTTTCAAAATCCGGACAGATTTACCGAATCAGTTCCATTTGCCACTTTGCTGTTGAAAATACTGGCAATTGAATGCGTCGAGGCTGTATCGTTGCTGTCGCATTCTTAAAGATGTGCGGTCGGTTATGGGCTTAACTGTAGACCAGTCGCGGTTCGCAGCACATGCAAGCGAATTCACAGGAACGGCGAATGATGCGGCGCTTCGACATGCGCCTGCCCGCGATCGTGCGGTTTGATGGGGCCAGCGACTTCCACACCGAAACCCAGAATGTAAGCGCTCGCGGCGTCTTTTTCTACCTGGACCGTCCCGTTTCTACGGGAACAAAGTTCGAGGTCACATTAACCTTTCCTCCGCACGTGACCCTTACCGATTCTGTGCGGGTCCGCTTCTCGGCTCGGGTGATCCGGGTCGAGAGTCCCTTGCCTTCCGCGCGGATCGGCGTGGCGGCCATGATTGAGAATTACGAATTCCTGCGATCGAACGGCAGCCCGGATTTTCTCTCCGCCCTACAGAATGAATGGAAGAACACCCACTGACGTGTTCTCTCAGCGCCAAGCGACATAAGACTTCGGCCATCCCAACACACGTTCCGTACGGATTTTGCAACCTGGGAATAACTCCTGCAGTTCCCTCTTGTTCAGCAATCGAATCGCCTCACGCTTGCGAATTTCTTGCGACTCTGCGCGGCTCGGACGCCCCGCCCATCCCTGCAGCGTGAAGTAGCGATGCAACACGTGTCCAAACCAGCGCGGGGGCAGCCAATGCACAAACAGCGCGAGATAGTGCGTTTCAACTGGGAACCAGCGGTTTGGAGTCTGGCAGTAGATCCTGCAGCCCAATCGCATCATCTCGTTGGCGAACTGCTGCTGCCGCTCACGCGTGCCCACATGTTCGATCGCCGAGTTTGAAAATGCCAGATCGAATCTCCCCTCCAGAGGCACACTGCACCCGTCGGCCCGAACGTAATAGAAATTCGGTGGAAGGGGCCGAGTGCGCGGAATCACGTTGACGATCGTTGTGCTGCGGAATGCGCCGCTGCCCCAACTCTCGACCGTACCGCCGAGATCTACGACGGTTTGAGAATCGTGGAACTCCGCAAAAAGAAAGCGCTTTCTGCGTCGGCGGAAGAATCCGCCTACACGAGCGTACAAATTGGAAAAGCTCACATCACCTTCCTGAAGATATCGAGCTCGCGCTAAGGGCGCGACCGAGAGCTTCACCTTTCCCTCTTACCCAATTCCTTCAACTGTTGCCGCAAACGGCTGAAGCGCCGTACCAGGCTGCCAATGTAAAGCGCATGTATCACCCACGTCGCGATATAGGCAGCGAATAGGTATTTTACGGCGTTCATCGGGCACTCCGCGAAAGGGGAAGACTGGTGTTCGACGCATCAGCACCGACTAAAGATTCCATCGCGTGCGCTTGCTCCACTTCCCGTTTCAAAAGCTCCAGCCGGAACCGCGACCAGCACACCAGAAAGCCAAACAACAGGAAAGCCATCCAGCTGAACAGAAGTACCTGCAGCATCCGCGGATCCATTGATCCGCCACCGCCGATCACGGGTTGCGGATGCTGGGTCCGGAAGAACCAGATCGAAAGATACACCAGCGGCACATCCAGCGCCCCAAATACGGCTAACGCTGCCGCGAGCATCTGCGTTTGCGCGCTGTTCGAGAAACGGCGCAGCACCAGATAGCTCACGTAAATCAGCCACAGGACAAGCGTGGAAGTCAGGCGAATGTCTCCGGGCGCCCACCAGATGCCCCACACAGGCCTCGCCCAGAGCGGTCCCGTAACCAGCACGATCGTGCAGAAAACCACTCCCACTTCCGCGCTCGTCACTGCCAGCACATCCAGTTTGTCCCCCGGGAAAAACTTCCCGACGAGAAAATAAAGCACTGGGATCAACACGATTGTGGTGGAAACGGCACTCGGCTGCATCCCGGCCGGAATCAGCTTACGGATGAGTGGAAGAAATGGCGCGATGAAACCCACAACGCCAATTCCAATTGCAACCCACTTCGCCGCCTTCTCTGCGGACGCATTCGATCGCACCAGGTACCGCACCGACGCCACGAAGTTGATGAAAAACAACAGGAACGCTGTCCACGCCGACGGCACGTGGTAATAGATGATTCGGTAGACGTCCCCCTGCAGCGCGTCGGTGGGCGCAACGACCAGCGCCAGATACAGAGCATAGGCCAGCTCGGCAACAGCAATGATCGACAGGATTGGGAACAGTCTCTTCATTCCGCGTGCAGGATCGTCCCGAACAACGCCAGACTAGCCGTAGTAAACACCACATCGTAGGTCAGAAGCAACACGATATAGAAGTGTGCAGAATTTTCTCCGGTCAGAACCGCCGTGGTCCCCGCAACCATGCCCAACACCGCGGGAATCGAAATCGGAAACAGCAACAAGGGCAGCATAATCTCCCGGTTCCGCGTGCGTAACGACATGGCGGCGAAGAACGTTCCATTTACCACCAACGCCCACGTTCCTAGCACTGCAATCGGCAGCAATTGCCATGCCGGACCCAGAACGCGAAGGTTGTAAAACACCACGAACAGCGGCGCCATCAGCGCTTCCAGCACGCTGACGAAAAGAAAATTCCCGATCGATTTCGCCAGAAAGAGCGCATTCGCCGGGGCCGGAGAAACCCGGTACGCATCCAGCACCTGATTCCGCAATTCGCGCGCCCACGTCTGGTTCAGAGCCACAACCGCGGCGAACAAAAAAGCCACCCACACCAATCCACCGACGATATGCCGCGACTCCTCCGCCAGCGGATCAAACGAAAACACAAAAATCACAACCACCAGCAGCGAAAAGAAGAGCATAGAGTTCAGCGCGTCTTTCGAACGCCATTCCAGGCGGATGTCTTTCACCAATGTCGCCGAAAGCACTTCCCAGAATGATGTCATTGCACGCTCTCTCGATGCCCAGAGGCATGGCCGGCGCTGGCCGTCCGATCAACGATCTGGCCCGCCTGCATCCATACGAACTCGTTCGCTACCCCCTCGAGTAGCAACGCCTGGTGGGTCACCACGAAGATCGTCTTGCCCGCGTCGCGCATGCTACGCAACAGTCCGACCATGGCACGCGCAGATTGAACGTCGACGTTGGAGAACGGTTCGTCCAGCAGGAGAACCTTCGGATCATGCAAAATCGCCCGCGCCAGCGACATCCTCTGCCGCATTCCCTGCGAGTACTGACCGACCGCGCGCGTCAGCCCCGGATCAAGCCCCACGGCACGAATCGCTTGCTCACAGCGCGCATCTTCGGTGAACCCATACAACCCTGAGAAGTAGCGCAGATTTTCCATCCCGCTCATCTCGTCGTAGAGCAGCGATGGATGCGCCATATACCCAATATCGCGGCAAGCTTCGCGTGGACTCTTCCCGAAGATGAAAATCGATCCCTGCGTCGGATTCGCCAGACCGGCCAGAGCTCGTAACAGCGTAGTCTTCCCCGCCCCGTTGTCCCCCAGAATGGCGTGAAAGCCCCCGGCATCGAATTCCGCCGAGACACCACGCAGTGCGGCAAATCGTCCGAACTGCTTGATGACATTCCTGAAAGTGATCGTCGAAACCACACCAACTGAGGAAGGACTCACAGCAAGAATCTATGGATTTCACAGATTTTTTGCAAAGGAGAGAACCGCCAGAGACAACGGGCGGTTCCAGAGAAAATCCGAGCAGATTCCCCATCTACTCGGTGTCTTTGTGTCTCTATTGTGACAATTACGGAGGGTCAGTCTGCTCGGGTCGTCGGTGCGGTCTGCACCTGGGTCATGCTTTTGGCTGGTGTCGATGTTGGAGTCACTCCCGGCTGCTGCTGCGGCGCATACTTCGATGCGCACTTCGCCTGCAGTTGCTTCGCATGAAATACGCCGTCGCGCCCAAAGCTGCCGTCGGCCAGCGCCTGCGAATCATCCTTGAACGTATCCGGAGGAGCTTCCGTCCCCGTATAGTCCACCGCCAGATTCTGATCTTCTTCCACCAGCACGAACTGCACGTGGGTTCCCGTGCGCTTGATCGATCCCGGCTGGACATTCCCCGCTACCCGCAGGCGCTTCGAGTACGCCCCGTCCCCCATCTTGTGTAGCTCTTTAATGGTGACGTAATAACTCTTGCTGTCCTGCACGCCGGTATAGGCGAGATACGCGAGCAACAACAGAATGAAGACAGTCGCTCCGCCGAATTTTAGATAAGTCTTAAATTGAGTGGACATAGCCGGCCCCAGACGAACAATCTACTCCTAAACTCTACCTTCCCCAGCTTCCCAGATCAAGATTCGGAAGGTCGTTGTAAACACTGACCTTTTGCCGTCAAAGGTTTACACTCGTTTCGCCCGAAAACATCCAGTTCCACCCGTGCTTTCGGAAGAATTGATTGGCTCCCCGAGGAGAAAGAATCCATGTCTGATTGGAAGCGCCGCTTTTCGCTCACCTCATCTTTGATCGCCTTTCTGCTCTTATTTCTGTTTTCCAACCCAAGCCTCCTCGCGCAAACCCATCCCAACGCGAAAGCTCTGCTGAAGCAGATGACTCTCGAAGAGAAGATCGCCCAACTCTCTCAACTCCCTGGCTTCCCGATTCCCGAGTTCGTGCAGCAAGTGGGAAACCCGGAAACTGTGATTCGCAACTATGGCGCAGGCTCGGTTCTCTGGGTCTCTGACCCCAAGCAGATCAACCGCATGCAGCACATCGCCGTCGATGAATCCCGCCTCCATATCCCGATCCTCTTCGGCCTCGACGTCATCCACGGCTATCACACGATCTTTCCAGCCCCGATCGCAATGGCCTCCTCCTGGGATCCCAAGCTCGTTGAATCCGCGCAAGCCGTAGCCGCTCGCGAAGCCCGCGCTGCCGGCATCGCTTGGACCTTCGCTCCAATGCTCGACATCGCCCGCGACGCTCGCTGGGGACGCATGGTCGAAGGTGCTGGCGAAGATCCCTACCTCGGCGCAGCCATCGCCCGCGCGCAAGTCCTCGGCTTCCAGGGAACACAACCCGGCGCGCAAGACCGCGTCCTCGCCTGCGCCAAGCATTTCGCCGGATACGGTGCCGCCGACGGCGGCCGCGACTACGATTCGGTCTACATCCCTGAAGAGCAAATGTGGAACACCTACCTCGTTCCCTTCAAAGCCGCAGCCGATGCCGGGGTCGGCAGCTTCATGAGCGCCTACATGGACCTCAACGATGTCCCCGCAACCGGCAACCGTTGGCTGATGCACGACGTTCTCCGCGACACCTGGAAGTACAACGGATTCGTTGTGAGCGACGCCAACGCTGTCCACAGCCTGATCACCCACGGTTATGCCCGTGACGGTGCCGACGCCGCCCTCAAGGCCTTCTCCGCAGGCGTCAACATGGACATGGCCAGCGGCACTTATATGAAGCATCTCCTCGCCGAAGCCAAGGCAGGCCACGTTCCCATGCAGCAAATCGACGACATGGTCCTCCCCATCCTCGAAGCCAAAATCAAACTGGGCCTCTTCGAGCATCCCTACGTCGACGAGGCACGCATCCCCGAGGTGATGAACAATCCACAGAGCGCTGAACTGGCACGCACTGCCGTCCAGCGTTCCGTCGTGTTGTTGCGCAATGAGCAGAACGCACTGCCTTTGAACAAATCGCAACTCAAATCGATCGCAGTGATTGGGCCTCTAGCTGATGCCGAAGCCGACGTCCTCGACATGTGGGGCGCTATGGTAAAACCGGGCCAGACCGTCAGCATCCTGCAAGGCATCAAGAACAAGGCCGGCGATTCCGTACGAGTCGAATTCGGTCACGGCCCCAACATCCGCCGCGACATTCCCTCATTCTTCGAGAACATCCCCTTCCTCGCGGTCAAAGAGCAGCCCAAGCAGACGCCCGAAGAGGCAAAGAAAGCCATGGATGACGCTGTCGACCTCGCGAAGCGCAGTGACGTCGCCATCGTCGTGCTCGGCGAAATCGCGCTCATGAGCGGCGAGGCAGCCTCGCGATCGTCCCTCAAACTATCCGGCGGCCAAGAGGAATTGCTCGAAGCCGTCGCCGCCACTGGCAAACCGGTCGTCCTCGTCCTCGTGAACGGACGCCCCCTCGACATCTCCTGGGCCGCCGAGCACGTGCCCGCGATTCTCGAAACCTGGTACGCAGGAAACCAGGCCGGCAACGGAATCGCCGACATCCTCTTCGGTGACGCCAACCCTGCCGGACATCTTCCCGTCAGTTGGCCCCACAATTCCGGAGGACTTCCGCTTTACTACAACCACACCCTGACGCAGGCGCCGGAAGAGGCGCCCGGCTTCACCTCGCGCTACTGGGACGCGCTGAGCACACCGCTTTATCCCTTTGGATACGGTCTCAGCTACACCATGTTCTCTTACGACAACCTGAAGCTCAGCCAATCGGAAGCCAAAGTCGGAGCCACCCTCGACGTCTCGGTCGACGTCTCGAACACCGGCAAACGCGCGGGAGATGCCGTGGTTCAGCTCTACATCCATCAACGAGCCGGAAGCGCCTCGCGCCCCGTCAGGCAACTCAAAGGTTTCCAGCGGGTCACTCTTGAACCCGGAGCAAAACAAACCTTGCACTTCAAGCTCGGTCCGGATGAACTTCAATTCTGGAGTCCAGCTCTAAAGAAGTGGGTCGTCGAGCCGGAGCAATTCGATGTGTGGGCAGGTGACAACTCGCAGGCCAAGCTCCACGCGGAGTTCCGCCTGGCACAATAATGATGGGAGAGAAGATGCGGGACGCACCGGGCCACGGGCGCGTCCCTAATCGATATAGTAAAGGCCTACACCGCCAGCTGCTTTAGAATTTCTTTCCCCAGCTTCTGAGCCTCGCCGAAAAATCTCTGATATTCCACAAACTTCCGGTTCAACTCCAAAGCCTGATCAGTCGACGGATGCTTGCGCAGAATCATATCCCGCACATGCACAGGATTCGGCAAGGTAGCTTCCTCAGTCAGCTCTTCCAGCGCAGTATTCGGATCGTAGTGATACATAAGAACCCCATTCGTAGTCCGTACAATTTACATCAACTCGGTCGTCCACAAGTCATGCAGATGCACAATTCCTTCCAGCTTCCCCGCCTCATCCGCGACCATCAGACACGTAATCTTCTTTTCTTCCATCAGCGCCAATGCGGTTGCTGCAAACTCGTGACCCCCGATCGTCTTCGGTTGCCGCGTCATCGCCGCCCCAGCCGTCAGATCCATCACATCCTTCCCGCGTTTCTCCAGCAGACGCCGCAAATCCCCATCACTGATAATCCCCACCAACCGCTCTCCCTCGACGACGGCCGTCACCCCCAACTTCTTTCGTGACATTTCATAAATCACATCGGGCATTCTCGTCGAAGGTGAAACACAAGGCAGCGCATCTCCGGTATGCATCAGAGACTCGACCCGCGCCAGCTTTTTCCCCAGCTTGCCTCCCGGATGCAAATTCGCAAAATCCTCCTCTTTGAATCCGCGCCGCTCACTCAACGTGACTGCCAGCGCATCTCCCAGGGCCAGCATGGTGGTCGTTGAAGCAGTCGGTGCCAAACCCAAAGAACATGCTTCCTGCGCGACAGAACAATCCAAAGCCACATCTGCCGCCGATGCCAACGTTGAAATTTCGGATGTCGCACTCGATGTGGGTGCCCTGCTCTTCGCGATTTTCGAAAGCCGGGAATCCCGACTCCCGCGATCTGAACAGATTTCATCCCCCGTCATCGAAACCAACGGCACCTGCAATCTCTTGATCGTAGCCAGCAGCGCCAGGATCTCCTCCGTCTCCCCGCTCGCCGAGAGCGCCAGTACCACATCGCCGCGCACCACCATCCCCAGATCTCCGTGCAGCGCCTCCACCGGATGCAGATACAGTGACGGGGTCCCGGTTGAACTCAGCGTCGCCGCAATCTTGCGTGCAATCAGACCGCTCTTCCCCATCCCGGTAACCACGACGCGGCCCGTACAGCAGAACATCAGATCGACGGCTTTCTGGAACACCGCCGCCATCGGCCCGGCAATCCGGTCCGCCAGCGCGCTCAAAGCCGCCGCCTCAATCCGCACCACGTTCTCGCCCGTATTCTTCAAGATTTTTCTCTGTGTCCCTCTGTCTCCCCTGTGGTGAAGACTGTTTTCGGAGACGCCTCAGAAGAAAGGGAATGGTAACAAACCGCCCAGATGGAATGCACTCGGCCCACTCTCAAGCTCAAAAATGATCCACATCCACGCTAGTCGACCGCACCGGCCGGCTCTTCTGCCCCAACACGGCCAGCCCCCTCGCCTGGATCAGTCGATCCCATGGCCCGGCCTGCCAGTTATCCCGCATTTTTTCCGGATGCGTCCACAACGGAGGCGTCAGCATCAAGTTGCGGCCAGTCGCGTGCACATAGGGCTCATACATCGCCCTCAACCTCGTCAGCTTTTCCCGGCCGTAGCTATCGCTTCGCAACCGCAAACCGGCCGCCTGCAGTGCTGTACGCAAGGCTTCGTACTCTCCTTCCGGCAAACGGTCTGGAGCAGCGGTATCGTACCTCGCGCTCACCACCTGTGCCAGGTCCACCGCCGCATGCCGAGCTATGGCGAACGTCAGTTTCGCCTGTCCCGGATGTACACCCTCAATCCCTGTCATCACCAGCGACGTCACATCGAGCATCGTCGTCAATGCCGCCAGCCACGATTGATTGCTGTGCTGCGACCGGAAAAACGTCAGCACGGGATATGAAATCTGAGCCTCCAGCAGTTCCGCCGCCCACCGCTCCCAGGCGCGCAGCACCTCGTCCAGCATGCTCTGATCCATTCCCGGATCTTCCGTCCTCCCCGCCAGCCTCACCAGCAATTCCGCGGCTGACGGGGGTGATCCCGCCCTCGCATCCAGCATTGAGATCTGAATCTCCCGCCTCGAAAATGCTGAATACACAACCGGAATATATCCAATCACTACGCCCAGAAATGCAAACCCCATCCCCGCTTCAATCACCGACAAGGCCCGGGCCGCGCCCGAAGTCGGCACAATGTCGCCATAGCCGAGTGTGAAAAACGTCTCGCCGCTGTGATACAGAATCTTGCCGAACGTCAGCCTTTCTCCGCTGAGCTGTTCGTGGCCGCCTATCCCGAACTGGATGAGCGCGAACCCAAAGATCAATCCGGCGGCCCACACTCCTAGCAGCAGAATCAAAGACAGCGGCCCGAAATATCCCAAAAAGTTCTGCTGCCGTGTCGCCGTCTTGATGTGGCTAGCAATTCTTCGCCACGGAATCCACGTCCGCCGGTAGAAGTACGCCGTCAGCTTGAAATTCCGCAGAACGCGCCGCGGCAACACTACTGTTTCAAACGCATCCAGCAGCACCGCCCAGAGGATGGCGGTTCCCACCAGGATCGCGCCAATGTGAATGTGTGAACCCATGCAGAAGCGGACCTCAGACGTCGGCCCTCATACTTCAGGCGACCATAAGGTGCGATGTAGATGCGTTGGGAAGGTTATCAGATTCGGCCTGTTCTTATGTTCAGTTAAGCTTCGTGGACAGACTCCAACCCGGCGAGGGCGCCGGATCCGTCTTCTCGTCCGATTCGATGATTGCCGATGACCAGTGTTCGCTCACGTCCGTCACCACCGCATCGAGATAGGCCCGTGACGGATGCTTCACGAATAGCTCCATCCCTTTTTTCAGTCCATCCGCGCTCCAACGTTCAAAGTGACGCGAGTGACCCGGCGCTCGTTCTCCATCCTTGTCTCCGTAATCGACGAGACTTGCGCCGTAACGGGTTCTTGCAAAATGTATTTTAGATATTCGCTCGGAATATCCGGCAGTCCCTCCGCCTTCTTCTGCTCGTCTCCTCGTCGCAACAGAAGTCTCCACGATCTTCCTCCCAGCGCCCCAGGCTGCATCCCTGAATTGATCGCATTCGTAAACTGGATCATCCCATCGGCCGGAATCAGATAGTGCCGCTGCCCCCAATGCACGGGCACGAATTCCGGAGCGATGCCTTGGAATCCTTTTTCGCGGTCGTTCGGGTACTTGAAAAGCAATTTCACCGTGCCCTGCGTAAACGCGACATCCCCGTAATTCAGATCGTATAAGCCCAAACAACCATGCCAGGTGAAGACGAAACCGCCTTGCGGAGCCAGCGTCAGCTCCACATTCACACCCAGCCCATCTCCGTAGTAATACTGTCCGGCCCACTCGTGATTGCCCAGATTGTGAATCTCCCGCAGAATCTTCCTGGTTTGCGCCTCCGAAGAGGCCACCGATGAATTCGAGAGCTTCCCCTCTGAGTTGCGCTCTTGAGAATCCAGGAACAGGAAAGGCAGGCACAAGAAAAGGGGAACGGCACCGAGACTCAGTCGGCTCATACCAGAAACTCCTTTCGCTTGGAGATCCCAGCTCTACGTAGATACCGTGCCCCATTTACGGAAGGGCCATATTTAGAACGAAAAGCACGGGCTTTCTTGCAAGGATGAGGGAATAGTCGATGGGACTCAGGAGTTAGGGGCCAGCGGTCAGGAGTCTTAGGTCTGCCACCCAACGCCACCCGCCTGCGGCCCGAGGTTACTGCGGCGGCGGATTCTGTGCCTGCCCAGCCGCCGGCTTCGCCGTCGAAGGTGTCGTTGTGCTCGCAGGCTTCGCCGCCGACTTCTTCTTCGGAGTCGGCTTCTTCGGAGGCTCCGTGTCGTCGACTACAATCTTCTTCGGAGGCGTAGCTTCCACTTGTGCCTGCAGCGTCTTCAACTGCGTCCGCAGCCGCTCCAACTCCGCTTCCTTCGAGGACGAAAGATTCTCAATCCGCTCCGCCAGCTGTTTTCGCGATGCCTCAAACGCGCTCAGGTCATTCGAGAGTGCTTGCAAATCGTCCTTCGATCCAAACGCCCCCGCTCCCTCGGCTACACTCCCCAGCACGTCGTACAAGGCATCGAGGTTACGGTAGAGCTTGAACGACGCCGGCAGATCCTCAGGCGCATTCCGCAGCTGAGAAATGATCTCCGGCAGGGCCCCCTGCAAGTTTCGTTCGATCGAATCCACATTCCCCAATGCCTGTTTCTTGTACGACCCGTCCGCCTTCCACTTCTCGATCCGCAGCTTCCCCAGATCGGCTTGCGTGTTCTTCGAGATGGTCTCCAGTTGGCCCAGCAGTCCATTGAGCTGAGTAACCGACGCATAGGAAACCGGCTGCCCTTGACCTACGTTGGCCGCCACGGCAATTGGCGCTGGGCCTGATTGCCCGGCTGCGCTACCGGGAATCAATGTGAGAGATATCCCAATCGAGAAGAGAAGATTGCGTTTCATCGTTGTGGGAACGTTCGCGTTCGCCGCATCAGAATACTACAAGCGCCGGCCCCGGTGGATCAGGTGAACCCCTCAGCATCAGTCTGATTGTGCATCTAACTGTGTGGATTCGACTCATCGGAATCAACAGGGGATAATGAGACGAATGCGCCAACTATTCCCGATGCGCCTCCTCGCCGGCGTTCTCGCGTTATTCATCGCCTTGCCCTCGTTCTCCCAGGAAACCTCCAAACGTCTCATCCTGAAAGACGGCTCGTATCAGCTCGTCACCAAATATGAAGTTAAAGGAGACCGGGTTCGCTACTACAGCTCCGAGCGCCAGGATTGGGAAGAACTGCCCAACTCTCTCGTTGACTGGCCAGCCACCGAGAAATACGAAAAAGACCGCCAGGCCGCCGCATCCTCTCCCGAGGCCGTCCAACTGGACAAGGAGCTCGAGCGCGAGGAGGCTCAGCTCCCCGAAGTCGCCGCCGGCCTCCGTCTCCCCATGGATTCCGGTGTCTTCCTCCTCGATACGTACCAGGGTGAGCCACAACTCCTCGAAATCAGCCAGAGCGCCGGAGACGTCAACCGCAACACCAAAGCCAATATCCTTCGCGGCGCCATCAATCCCGTCGCCAGCGCCAAGCAGACCATCGAACTCGAGGGCTCCCACGCCGCCGTCCAAGCCCACGTCGAGGTTCCCTCTCTGTACATCAACATCGACCAGGATGCTACCCAGTCGACCACTCCACCGGATACACATGCCGCGCCCCAGCCGCAACAACCCCAGCAGCCAGAGAAAGCCATCGTTCCCTTCAACCGTTTCCGCATTCTCCGGATGGAACCCAAAGGCAACAAGCGCATCGTGGGAGACGTCAAGCGCCAGGTCACTGGAAAGGTTACCCACGAACAACATGAGGTAAAAGCGACGATCACCGACATCCGTGGAGGATGGCTCAAACTCACGCCTTCCGAGAATTTGCAACCCGGCGAATACGCGTTAGTGGAAATGACCGAGAACGAAGGAATGAACCTTTACGTCTGGGATTTCGGCGTCAACCCCAAAGCCCCCGCCAACCCTAATCCATGGACGCCCGACGTGAAGAACTCGGCAGCCCCAAAGCTGACGACTCCCAAATAAACGCAGCGACTCTTTTTTTCTCTAATGGGGGTGTAATACAGGAATGATTCAGATCTTCACTGACTTCGCCAGTATGAAATCAAAAATCAGAAATCCTTTAGTCCTTCAACATCCCGCGCTGCGCAATCCCGATATTATCCCGCGTCGAATTCTTCACCATGTACATCATGCCGTCAGCCTGGCGGATGACGTCATGCGCGGACCGCGCATCGTGAGGATACGTCGCCACTCCAATCGACGCCCGCACATTCAAATTCAATCCCTCTTCCCGGCAGAACTCGCTGGCCCGCAGCGCGTCGCGCAAACGTTTCGCGACGACCAGCGCCTGGTCCTTCCCTGTCTGCGGCAGCAGCACCACGAACTCATCGCCTCCGTAACGGAATGCGAAATCGATCAACCGCAGCTGCGCCTTCACCAGATATCCGATTTCTGCCAGGAGCTTGCTCCCGATCAAATGCCCGTGCGTGTCATTCACCGACTTGAAATGATCTAGATCAATAAACAGGATGCTGAACTCGTATCCAAACCGCGACGACCGGTACACCTCAGTTTCCAGCGTTTTATAAAGATGCCGCGCGTTATACAACCCGGTACAGTCGTCGGTGATGGTCAGTTCCTGAATCTTCTCGACCCACCTCGCATTCTCGATCGCAATCGCAGCATAGTCGCAAAGTGCCTGCAGGAAGAACAGTTCCGGCTCCTTGAACCGCTCCATGTCGACGTTCACCAACTGGATCACGCCCAGCACCCGCAGCTTCGACCGCAGTGGCACGCAGATCACCGACTTCGTCTGCCACTTCGTCGCATCGTCGACCCGGCTGGCAAAGTACGGATCGTTGTGTACATCCGGCACAATCCGCGCTTCCCCGTGCTTGGCCACCCACCCGGCGATCCCTTCGCCCACTTTCAGCCGCACATTCTTCAGCGCTTCGGCTTTGTCTCCAACGGCGATTGCAAAATACAGCTCGTCATGCCCCTCATCCACCATCAGCAGCGACCAGGTATCCGGACGGAAATATTCCGCCATTTTTTCCATAATCGTCTGCAGAATGGAGTCAAGGTCCAGCGACGACGTGAGCGCCTTCGCTACGTCGTGAAAAATCGTCATCTCCTGGCTCTGGCGAGTCAATTGAGTGCCGGCCTCAGGCATGGAAATCCCGTCAGTCCTCACTGGTAGGTGGCGTTGAAAAATTATAAGGGTCACTTTCGTGCCCGGGCAATGAACGTTAGTAACACGAACCCGTAACGCCAACCACATCAACAGCCTATGTAGGCTCGCCACCCCGCCTCGGGTAGAGACAACCGCCTCGGCTGTCCTGCGAGCGAAGTGAGCCGACCCAAACTCATCCCTGTGAACCTCGGTGTCCCCAGTGGTGAACGAAGTTCTATAATCACGCAAGATGAAGACAATAGTCCTGACACTACTGCTAATCCTTCCTGCCCTGGCTCAAGCTCCCGATCCTCACTCGGTTCCCGCGGTCGATGCCGCGATCGGCCCCTGCTCCGCCGATTTCACAGTCACCGACACAGACAACAAGCCTCTCTACGCCGCTAAAGTCAAAGTCCGTATCGCCTACGGCTTCATGAGCGTCCGCAAGCTCGATCTCGAAGTCGGCACCAACGTGGACGGCAAGGCCCGCTTCACAGGCCTCCCCGATCGCCTCAAGCACGGACTATATTTCGAAGCCTCTGAGGGAGACCGTACCGCCAACGCTTTCGACGACCCGGCCAAAACCTGCCAGGCCCAATTCACCTTAACGCTACGCAAGCCCCCATCCGCCCAACAGAACTAGGGCAGCGGAGCCAAGAAGAAATCCGAACTCCGGACCGCTTCCGCCCGCAGTTACCTACCCACTGTACGTTTGCACCATGGCGCGCTCCCGGTTCTTGCCCTATCATGTTCGCGATCTCCCATGGGCCAATTCGGGGACAAATTCCGCAAAGCGCGCGAGAAAAAAGAACTCTCGCTCGAGGACGTTTCCAACGTCACGAAGATCAGCACCCGGATGCTGCAGGCCATTGAGGAAGAACATTTCGATCAGCTCCCCGGCGGCGTCTTCAACCGCGGGTTTATCCGTGCCTACGCCAAGCACCTCGGCCTCAACTCCGAGGACGCGGTTACTGACTATCTTGCCTGCCTGCGTCAAGCACAAGTGGATTCCCACGATGGTTGGGACTCTTCTCCTCGCAACGCCGCTCCAACTGGGGTGCAACAGAAGGGTGCGCCCGCCGTGCCTGTCACGAAACCACCGGCGGACGTGCAGGCCGAAGAGCTCCCCGACCTTCAATTGCCACGCGCCCAGGACATTCGTCCCGGCCGCAAGGAGTATCTCGGCCCACCGTCCGCTGCGATTCCATGGAAATCGATCGTGGTCGCTGCTTGCGTCCTGATCTCCGGGTTCTTCGTGTGGACACACCACTCGCGCAGCACGCCCACCCCTGCGCCATCGAACGTTTCTGCCGCTGTGGCGCCATCGACTACAGTCGCGGCCGCGCCAGCCACAAAAGAGAAGGTGGCGGCTTCCTCGCCAGGGCAAACCATACCCGCTTCAGCGCCACGCTCTTCCAATGCGGCGTCGACATCACCGCAGGACGCAAATCGCGCCGCGACTCCGGCGGTCGTGGCAGACACCAGCGCTGATCCGAACCAGGTGAAAGTAGTGAAGCGCGGAGACGTCACCATCCGCTCGTTCGGCGCTCCAACGTCCAAGCCCGCAGAAAATGCCACTGCAACGTTATCTCTGACTATCCGGGCGGCGGAAAACTCCTGGATCTCCGTCACCTCCGACGGCCAGCTCGTGACTCAGGAAACCCTGATCGCACCGGCGCAGACAACGATTCACGCGACCAACGAAATCATTGCCAAGATTGGCAATGCCGCGGGTGTCACCTTCGTTTGGAACGGCCAGGAAATCCCCGCTCAAGGCGGCGAAGGCGAGGTCCGAACTCTCGTCTTTGATGCGCAAGGCATGCGCATGGGCAATGAGCGGTGAGGGTCAGCGCTGCTTCGAGCGGCGCGAAAATGAGCGTTATTTTGGGAACCGGGTGACTCTCCGGGGTATGCCCCTCCCCTCCCTGCTTTTGCGAACTTGGGCGCAGTGGCGTTGCTCACATTTGCCTGCGATTCTGCTTGGGAATTGGTTGTCGTCCTTCATCATCTCTGTTCCTGCATTACATCACGGCGGCGAACTCACAAAGCGTATATCCTGTAGGGCCTGATTTCCCGGAGGTGCCTCTTGTTGGCTTCGCGTATCTCTCGTCTCATTCTGTCCTTCTCATTCTTATTGTTGTTTCCTTCTGTAATCTCACAAGCACAGAGCACGCCCACTTCTTCCGTCCCGGATTCACGGCTGGCACACCTGCGGCATGGAGTGAATCTGAGTGCCTGGTTCGCACAGGTCTACGATCCGAAGGGATATACCAAAGAACATTTTCAAAGCTGGACTACGGCGGCCGACATTGCGTTGATCAAATCGGCAGGTTTCGATCATGTACGACTCAGCGTAAATCCACAGCCTTTCATGGACGCGATGCACCGGCCCGATGGCGAACAGTACTTCGGCTATCTCGATGCGGCGATGAAGATGATTCTGGATGCCGGGCTGGCTGTGGAGTTGGATATGCACCCGGATTCGGATTTCAAGGCGCGTTTGAAAGAGGGCGACTTTGTGGAGTACTTCGCAGATTTCTGGCGCACCGTGGCCAAGCGATATTCGTCCTACGATACCGAGCGGGTGTTCTTCGAAATCCTGAATGAACCCGAGATGAATGATCCATACCGCTGGTACGGGGTGGAGACGAAGTTGGCCGCAGCGATCCGGCAGGTGGCTCCCGCGAATACGATTCTGGCGCCGGGCGCAAGTTGGGACGACGATGATGACATGCTGTTCCTGGAACCGCTGCGGGACACCAACGTCGTTTATGTTTTTCACTTCTACGAGCCACACATCTTCACGCATCAGGGGGCGACGTGGGGTGCGTTCTACTGGCATTGGTTGAAGGATCTGCACTATCCGTCGTCGCCAGAGAATGCGGCGCAAGTGGCCACACTGGTGCCGGATGCCGTACACCGGCTGTCGGTAATCCGGTATGGACAAGATCACTGGGATGCGTCGCGGATCGAGGCGGAGATCAGGCAGGCGGCGGATTGGGCGAAACGAAACGGCGTGCCCGTGGTGTGCAACGAGTTTGGAGTGTTTCGTGAGGCGCAGCCACAGGATCGAAATGGATGGATTCGGGACACGCGGACAGCGCTGGAACATCACAACATTGGCTGGACGATGTGGGATTACTCAGACAACTTCGGAGTTGCGATCAAAAAGAACGGAAAGGCCATGCTGGATGAGGAGACTGTGAAAGCGCTGGGAATGAAGATGCCGTAGTCTGCGGAATGCAGATCAGCGGGTGGGATGCTCTCTCATGTCGTCGGCGAAGTTTTGAAATGCGTCGAGGTCTTCCTTTGGGCCTGAGCCCCTTCCCTTTTTTTGATCGAGCGCATCCTGTGCCGCGCTCTCCGGGCTCCAGCTCTTAAGGAAAACTCCCTCACGAATGTAGCGAATCTCCTGCAGCGTCGAATCCGAGGCACCAGCGTATCGGTCGATCTGTTCGAGGAAGTATTCGAACAATGGCTCGGGCAGTTGGAAAGTGTCAGCTGCGTCACGCCGCGTGTAGTCGAAAATCTTCTTCTGCTTCCACGGATCGAATTTCCTGGTAGCGAACGAGTCATTCACCGACAGGAAGACTTGCGAGGTGGGAACGACAACGCGGATCTCGCCTCCCGTTGAAGGATGAACAACCCACACCGCAACCGTGTGATTCGAATAAGGCCAAAACAGGCCGACCGTTCGCACTCCGGCACGCTCCACGAGGAACGAATAAAGCGCTGAGAGTTCGTCGCATTCGGCAGAAGCCGTCGGCGTGAGCGGCGAAACGCGCTGTACCTGCTTCCACTGTCGCCAAACCTGATCGGAGTTTGGCGGCGTCCAGTGCATATTCCAGAAGCCCGCGTCGCGAGTAGCTTCATACAGAAGTCGGACGATCACAAAATCGGAATAGCTGATGCTGTCGGGCTTAATCTTGTAGGCCGCGGTAAAAGACTCAAAGCTCGACCGCATGCCTGAACTGTTTTCGAGAACCTTCGCACGTTGGCGGACCTCGCTGATCAGGTGCGCCACGCTACTGTCCAGTGCAGGAGTGTGTGCTTTAGGATCAACCGCCTCTGAGGTCGCAGTCCATATCAGACACAGGCCAACACCGAGCAGCGCGCGTTGCAGATTCACACACGAATCATATCGAGAGAAATTTAGAAAGGAAGGCCCCGTGCAAGAAATATACTGGGAACTAAGAGTACCCCGACGGTGTCTGACAATTCGGGTTCTTTCCGCTGTTTGCTCTCCGTATTCGTCTGTCTGAACTTTGCTTTCGAGGGTTGGTCCATGCTCGAAGCCGTGCAACTTGCCAAGAAATATTCAGGATTAGCCGCAGTACAGGACTTGTCATTTCAACTGAAACCGGGGCAGGTTCTGGGCTGCCTTGGGCCAAACGGGTCGGGCAAGAGCACGACGGTGAAGATGCTCACCGGTTTGTTGGAACCGACGCGCGGTTTGGTCCGGTTCGACGGACACAACATCCAGCAAGATCTTGCCGGGTACCGGAAGCAGCTCGGGTATGTGCCCGAGGACGCGCACCTCTATCCGTACCTTACAGGGTGGGAATACCTGGAGATGATCGGAACGCTGCGCGGGATGGATGCCTCGGACTTGCTGGTGAAGATTGACTCACTGCTGCAGTTGTTCTCGCTGCATCCGGCAAGGCACGCGAGCATCGGAACGTATTCGAAGGGGATGCGGCAGCGCATTCTGCTGATTGCGGCGATCATGCACGATCCGCAGATTTTCATTTTCGACGAACCTCTTTCGGGCCTGGATGTAACTTCCGCATTGATCTTCAAGAATCTGGTACAGGCGCTGGGGCACGCGGGAAGAATGGTCTTCTACTGTTCGCATGTCCTCGAAGTAGTGGAAAAAGTGTGCTCGGATGTGTTGATCCTGCGCAAGGGAACGGTGATCGCACAGGATTCTGTGTCGAACATTCGCGAGATTCTCGGGCAGTCGCTGGAGAACACCTTCCTGCACCTCGTGGAGGATGTTGACACCGTGAGCGTGGCGCGGGACATCGTCGATGTCATGAAGGCGGCCTGATATGTTGCGCGACTTGGTGCGACGGGAGTGGGAGTATCAGCGAGAGCGTCCCTTTGGACGTCTGGTGCGGCTCTTTGTCGAGCGCATCTTTCGCGGCGGTGGAGACACGGATGCGGAAGGGGTCGACCTGGGCGTGGGACTGCTGCTGACGCTGCTTGCGATCCCGGGGGGATTCGTATCGCTTCTGCTGTTCGACAAGTACGGATCGCTCCTGCAATGGCTGCGGGGGATCAAGAACGTCGACGTGCTCCAGATTGCGTTTCCCGACGAATATTTTTTCATTGTGCTTTCGATGGCAGTAACCGGGATAGTCGCCATGTGGAGGTGGGATGCGATCTTCCCCGACCGCCGCGATTACACAAACCTGGTTCACCTGCCAATTTCCACGCGCACGATTCTTTTGGCGAATCTGGTGGCGGTGGTGTTTCTCGTGGGATTGCTGGCTATCGACGTGAATGCGGCTTCGTGCGTGCTGTTTCCGATGGTGGTGACCGCAGCTCAGACACAGTTCTTGTTTTTTGTGAAATTCGCGCTGGTGCACGCGTTGGGAGTCATCGGCGCGAGCGTGTTCACCTTTTTCGCGGTGTTTGCCCTGCTGGGATTTTTGATGGCGGTGCTTCCCCCGCGACCCCTGAAGCGCGTGTCTGCTTGTGCGCGGGCAACGGTTGCCGTTTATTTGGTGGCGCTGCTGTGCACGAGCTTTGCGGTTCCGAATTCTCTGCGGCAGCTGAAAGGAGCAGCTCCTGGGTGGACCTTCCTCATGCCCTCTTGCTGGTTTGTAAGCTTGTGCCAGTGGATGCGGGGGCGGGCCAATCCGGCGATGCTGGAGTTGGCAACGTTAAGCCTGCCGGCAATCGTTGTGGTGGGCGGGATCGCGCTGTGTGCCTATGCCATTGGGTATCGGCGCCACTTTGTGCGGATTGCGGAAATCGCGGAAACGGCAGTGATCTCACATCGTCCGTTGGCATGGCGACGCCCATGGGAACGCTTGCTGTTACGGACGCCATTTCAGAAGGGCTGCTTCCGATTTGTGGTCAAGACCTTGCTGCGAAGCGAAGCTCACCGCCTGGTGCTGACCGGCGTTGCCGGACTGGGCCTGGTGCTGGCGTCACAGGCGTTGATGGCTGCGTTTGAGGAAGGCAAGTCCGCGCGGGAAGCGGCGCTCACAGCGGATGCGCTCTCGATACCCTTCATTCTCGCGTTTCTGATGATCCTCGGTCTGCGCGTGGTGTTTGAGATGCCGGCGGAGTTGCGCGCGAACTGGATCTTTCAACTCATGCTCGATGCGGAACGTCAGGAATGCGAACCACTTGCGCGAAAGGTAATGCTTGCTGCGGTGCTGCCATGGGCTCTGGGAATCGT
>Ga0335085_10001307_pt1 | contig 54627 bp, 44 predicted proteins | sample Lox_Sample_45_FD_206712 | JGI IMG/M metagenome (GOLD analysis project Ga0335085, IMG submission 206712) | Soil microbial communities from Loxahatchee National Wildlife Refuge, Florida, United States - Lox_Sample_4.5 | ecosystem: Environmental > Terrestrial > Soil > Wetlands | place: USA... | reverse complement strand
ACCCAGGGCACGGCGCCGGCCAGGCGGCCGAGCGTGCGGTCGAAAAGGCAGAGGTGGGCGCGAAAGTCGGCGGGTTTGCGCCCGGCGGCCGCCAGGCAGCGCTCCAGGTCGGGAACAGTGGTGCCGTGGATGAGGTTGGGGGCGTAGTAGGCGGAGCAGTCGGCCTTGCGGGCGGCCACGGCCCGCAGCAGGTTGCGATGCAGGACCGCCCAGACAGCCTGGCGGTCGGGCCGGCCAGGAGTATCGGGTTGGGCGTTCGCGGCCATGAGGCAGGCAATGGGCAATAGGCAATAGGCAAGAGGCAATGGCAATAGGCAATGGGCAAGAGGCAATGGGCAGCGGGCAACAGGCAACGGGCAATGGGCAATGTGCAGCGGCAGCCACGTCTGCCGTCTATGACCTACCGTCGACCGATCGGCGGTAGCCACGGAGAACGCCCTTCTCGCCGTGGGCCTTTTGCTCGTCGTGAAAAAAACCCACGACGAGACAAAGCGCTCGTCGTGGCTACCACCCCTCATTCTGGCGGGCTGAAATGGGACGGTGGGCACCAGCGCGACGGCGGCGGAGGATTATTTTGCGAGCTTTGTTTGGCGCTGGTTAGAGGCGAGGCAGAAGGGAAGGGAGCGGGGCCGACCGTGCAGTTTCGACACACCCGTCGGGTAGCGGCGGGTTTATCCCGCCACACGGTGTAAGAATGGCGGCCTGAAGCCGCCTCTACGTCGGATAGGCCCCGGAATTGTCAATGCCGGCGGGAAGGGAGTAAACTGACAGAAGTCGAAGGGAGTCGGTTTATGCGAAAGGCCATCTTGGCGTTGGGGTGCGCGATCGTATCTCTGGGTGTGGCGGTTTCGGCGGCGCGCGCCGTCTCCCAGACCGCCAAGGTGCAGATCGACGTGCCCGCCGACGTCCCCCTGCGCATCGTCAACTTCGCCTTCGACTCCTCGCCGGCCGGCATGATCGCTTTTCACTACGACGTCCGGAACGTCTCGGGGCAGGGACTGGTGGCGGTGGAGGCTCGCTGGCACGCCGGCGCCTCGTTTTCCAATCGCGACGACCGCTGGCTGACGGGCCAGCTCGCCTCCGGCGAAGCCGAGCACTTTCAGGTGACGAACGTCCCCGTGGCCGCCTCGTCCTCGCCCGCGCTTCTGACGATGACCGTCAGCTACGCCGAGCTTGAGGACGGCACTCGTCTGGGCGCCGACGCCGCCCAGGTGGGCAAGGAGATCGACGCGGCCCGGCGCGCCGAGGTGGCCGCTTACGCCAGGCTGCTCGAAACCTTCAACGCCGGCGGCAGCGAAGCCCTGACGGCCGCTTTGAAAACGGCCACGACTCCCCTCGCCTCCGCGCGGGCCGCCGCTCTCGACCCGGCCGTCCAGGCGGCCACGGCGCGCCTTAGCGGCATCCTCAACGATCAGGGCGTGGACGCGGTAGTGCTGGAGTTGCAGCGCGTCGCCGCCTTGAACCTGCCGGAACCTCGCGCGTAACCGTGCCGAATGGATTCCCGCTTGTGCGGGAATGACCGCTCGCTTTCAACCCCGCTTGCTGAGGGGACGACTCTGCGGACGCACCCCGCGCCCGTGTCCCGGCCATAAATTCCGTGCTACGCTTGAAGCATGCCGCGCCACGGTCAAGCGCAGATTTCCTTCGGGCCGCCCCTCACCGGCGTCGTCAAGTCGCTGGTGATCGTCACCTCGGCGGTGTTTCTGCTCACCTATGTGCCGGCCCAATTCGTGGAGTGGCGGCTGCCCTTTTTGCTGTTCGGCCTCACGCCCTACGCGGTCACGCACCACCTCTGGCTCTGGCAGCTCGGCACCTACCTTTTCCTGCACGGCGGCTGGTTTCACATCATCTTCAACCTCTTCGCGCTCTGGATGTTCGGCTATGACCTGGAGCGCGCCTGGGGTCCGCAGCGCTTCCTCATCTATTTCTTCCTGACGGGCATCGGGGCGGGGTTGTTCAGCGTCCTGCTGCAGCCCTCGAGTTTCGTGATGACCATCGGAAACTCGGGCGCGGTCTACGGGATTCTGCTGGCTTACGGGATGCTCTTTCCCGAGCGGCCGATCTTCCTCTGGTTTGTGATCCCGATCAAGGCCAAGTGGTTTGTACTGATCATGGGCCTGATCGAGTTCTGGGCCTCGCTCACCCAGCCCGGGTCCGGGGTCAGCCACGTGGCACACCTGGGCGGGATGCTGTTCGGCTACCTCTATCTGCGCAGCCTGCGGGTGGGGGGCGGTCGCCGAGGCTTCGACCCGCGCGAGACCTACGAGGAGTGGCGCCGGGCGCGGCTGCGCCGCAAGTTCGAAGACTACATGCAGAAGCACGAGCGCAAGGATCCGAACCGGTGGGTGAATTAGGATCCGGCCGTGGATTTCCGCTTGCGCTGATTCCCGCTTGCGCGGGAATGACAATTCCGCTCCGGAGCCACCACAAAGTGGATTCCCGCTTTGGCGGGAATGATCCAGTAAAGGTCGCCAAAAAGTAGATTCCCGTTTTGACGGGAATGGCAACCCCCCTACAGTGACAACCCCGCCATAAAGTCGCCCGCGTGGATACTGTCACCCCCGCGCAGGGCCTGCCCTGAGCCTGTCGAAGGGCGGGGGGTCCATGTCCGCGGTCCGATTTCAGGACCTCAGGAGACGCGACATGGCCCTGATGCGCGCTTGACATCGCATGCGGTCCGGCGCTAAGGTTGCCAAGTCAGTTTTGTTCTTTGATCGTCGGTGTTCCGTGGGTGCTCCCGAGGCTCAGCTTCGGGAGAAAAGGAAAGGCCGTGCAAATCGGCCGCGGTCCCGCCACTGTGATCGGCGAGCCCGATTCCTCCCAGGGCGCGAGCGAAATGCTGGCGCCGGCCACTGTGCCCTTGGTTTCGATGACGGGCATGGGAAGGCGAGGAATCCGGGTGACGACCCGAGAGCCAGGAAGCCTGCCCTGGAACGCGCTTTGAACCTCACTCTTCGACGGAAAGAGTCCGGGTGATCAGGGCCTCGGCATTCCGGCTGCGAATCGCGAGGCTTTTCAAGTAGCCTAGCGGCCGCGACTCTCTCCGTTGATAGCAACGCCCCGCCGCGTGAGCGGGGAGAGGGAGCCGCCATGCCGCCCGTCGTTTTCCCGACCTGCCTTCTCAAACCTTTACCCTCGACCCCTCGATCGCGTTCCGCTTGGCGCCCCCTGGCGGCCGGGCTGACGCTGGTGCTGCTGGCCGCCGCCACCGCCCGCGCCGCCTCCATCCGGGGCGCGGTGCTGGACCCGCAAGGGCGTCCGGTGGCGGGAGCGCGCGTCAGCCTGCTTTCGCCGCTGAACGCCGTCGAACAGCGCTCGACCGATGGCGCCGGACGCTACGCCTTCGCAGGTCTGGAGCGCGGCACTTACCAGCTGGTAGCCGAGGCCCCGGGGCTCAGCGCCCACGCCGGCGAGGTCAAGCTCGAGGCTGAACAGAGCCGCGATCTCGATCTGCATCTGAAGCTGAGCGTGGTGGCGCAGCACGTGGTGGTCTCGGCGGCCCTGGGCGGAGCTCTGACCCCGCAGATCGGGTCCTCGGTGAGTGTGCTGACGGCGGCCGGCATGCAGGACCGGGGAAACCAGACGATCGGCGATGCGCTGCGCGCGGTCCCGGGCGTCACCGTGAACCAGAGCGGGCGATGGGGCGGGGTGACCAGCGTCTTCGTGCGCGGCGGAGAGTCCGACTACAACCTGGTGATGGTGGACGGGATCGCCCTGAACGAGTTCGGCGGGGCCTTCGACTTCGCTCCGCTCACCACCGACGGGGTGGAGCGGGTGGAGATGACGCGCAGTCCGGAGAGCGCTCTTTACGGCAACGACGCGGTGTCGAGCGTGGTTAACATCGTGACCCGCCAGGGCGACGGGCCGCCACACTTCTCCCTGCTGGAAGAGGCCGGCAGCTTCTACACCTGGCGGATCGGGGTGGGGGCGAGCGGGCTGACCCATGGTCTGGGCTGGGCCCTGGACGCCAGCCGGCTGGAGTCGAGCGGCGTGGTGCCGAACGATCGCTATATGGACCAGAGCGCGATGGTCAGCCTCAACTATCCCAGCGGCGGCCGGCGCCAGTTCAACTTCCGCTTCTTCGGCAACGCCAACAACGCCGGCGATCCGGGTCCCTACGGGTCCGACCCCGATCATCTGTTTCCTGGCCTCGATTCCTACTCCCGCGACAAGCAGAACCTCTTCGGGTACGCCCTGGGCTATTCGGAGCAGTTCTCGCCGCGTTTCCGCCAGGTGACGACGGCCACGCTGTCGACCAACGACTACTATTTCCAGTCGACGTTCGGCGACGAGTTCTCACACAATCTACGGGCCGCCTTCAACACCCGCAGCGAGATCCTGGTCTCGAATCAAGACTTCCTGGTGGGCGGATTCGAATACAACCGGGAGCAGATCAAGGACACGTACATTGCCAACGCGGAGAGCAATCCCTTCCTGCTGCCCCGCACCACGCTGGCCTACTTTGCCGAGAACCGCTGGGTTCCGCAGAACCGCTGGACGGTGATCGCCGGGGTGCGGGCCGACGACATCCGGACCGCGGCCCTGCCTCCCGACGCCTTCGGATCGCGCCCGGCCATCCCGGCGAGCGCCATCCTGCAGTTCGACCCCCACGCCTCGGTGGCCTGGCTGGCCCGGCCGGCGTCCGGCGGGTCGAAGCTGGGCGCCACCCGGCTGCACGCGAGCTTCGGCACCGGCATCCGGGCTCCGAACGGCTTCGAGCTCGCCTTCACCAACAATCCGCAACTCAAGCCGGAGCGCAGTCTCAGCTTCGACGCCGGGGTCGAACAGCGCCTGCTGAGCGATCGCGCCGCCCTGCAGCTCACCTATTTTTACAATCGATTCAAAGACCAGATCGAAGTGCTGGGCGGATCGCTGACCAATCTCAGCACCTTCACCTCGGCCAACCTCGGCAACGCGCGGGCGCAGGGGTTGGAAGCCTCATTCCGCATCCAGCCGGTGTCCGCCTTTCGCTTCGAGGCCGGTTACACGTTTCTGCCGACCTCCATCCTGGCGCTGGACGGGACCAGCGACGCCCTGGCGCCGTTCCGGGTCGGCCAGCCGCTGCTGCGGCGTCCACGCAACTCGGGATTCTACACCGCTGCCTGGAGCCATCGGCGGCTGACTCTGGAGTCGAACGGCTACTTCCGGGGAAAGGCCCTCGACCTGGAGCCGAACCTGGGCACTTACGCCTGCGAGCCGCCTCCGCTGGGGCCTGGACTGCCGTGTCTGTTTGAGAATTCGGGGTACGCGCGCCTGGACGGGGGGTTCTCCTATCGCGCCTACCGGGGGGTGGAGATTTACGGCTACCTCTACAATCTCCGGGACCAGCACTATGAGGAGGTGCTCGGCTATCCGGCGCTGCCCTTGAATTTCGTTGCCGGGATACGGGTCAATCTGCCGAAGGAGTAAGGCTGGATCAGAGAAGCCGGGCGAGACTACAAGGTCATCAGATATTCGGAGGCGGTGAGGTGACCGAACTGAACGCGCTTGATCCGCTCGCCCAGCACGTTGGCGAAGTACTCAAGCACCGAGGTCATTTTGAGAAGGATCGGCCGCTCGCCGAATTGCATCCTGTGCAGACTGGCCAATGTCGCTGAGAGCGCCCGGAAGTAAATGGCCAGCAGCCGCTCATGCCGGCAGAGGCGGCCCCGCTCGTTGGCGGCGTTCTTGAGCAGGTAGATCAGAGCCAGGTAATCGCACTTCAACTGCATCGAAAAGCGCGCGTAATCCACGGGGGCGTCAAACTCCTCCAGGGCCTTGCGGACGAATGGAAACTCCAGGCGGTTCGCCTCGACGATGGGGCCGGTCAAAGGGTCTTCAAAGTGGCGCCGCAAGATCTTTTCGCAGGCCGCCTGAATGTAGAACAGAAAGAGCGCTGCTGAAGCCACCAGGATCAACGTCGCGGAAATCATTCTCACCTCTCGAACCAGAAGCGGCGCGCTTAAGCGGCCACCCGCAATTGCGGCGGGGGGCCCGGCATCCGGCGACTCGCGGCGCCCCGCTCGCGGGACAAAGCATAGAACCAGATTGCGAGCATCGCCAGCGAGCACAAGGGCGAAAGATAGTGAAAAAATGAGGTCGCCCCGTACTTGCGTGTCAGATGAACCAGCGCCGCGCTGGCCGCAAGCCCGCCGAGCTGAATGCCCAGGCCACAGACCAGCAGATGCAAACGGTCATCCTCGTTCCCGAGCCACTGCAACATCAGGTACAGCACGGTGTTCAGCACCAGACAGGCAAAATAGAGGTTTTGCGTAAACTCCCAAAAGCCCGTCCAGGAGAACAGTTGCTCATAGTTGCGGCCTACCGTGATGGCCGAAACGGCGGCTACCAGAAGCAAAACGAATCCCAGGGTCGGCCGCAGGAAATGCCACATTTCCCTTCGCTCGCGACACGCCTGCCGGAAGAAGGCGCAAATCAGGAGGAACACCGCCAGCACGAGCATCAATTCGGTCAGCCAGTAGACGTTATAATAACTTCGTCGGCTGAGCACGAGGCGCGCCCACGGCCGCGCCAGGGCATCCACCCCGAAGAGGGTGCTCACAAAGACAAAGAGGGCCACCTGCCGCTGGATCTTATTGCGAACCAGCAGCACCAGAAGGCCGAACTCAAGGCTGTAACCCGCGTATTGCAGCCCGTTCGAGATCAGTCCATCAGGCATGCGCTATTAAGATACACGACACCTCCCGCGATTGCAAGTCAATTATTTGGCCCGCCGGCCGCGGCTTAAGCTGGGGTCTCCTCGACCGGCACATCCCGCAAGAAGGCGAGCAGACCCGGGGGTGGCACGGGCGGCGGTGTAGTCCCAATGCGCAGACCTGGAGGCGGTACGGGAGGTGGTGTGGTCCCGATGGCGAGCAGACCCGGGGGTGGCACGGGCGGCGGCGTAGTCCCAATGCGCAGACCTGGAGGCGGTACGGGCGGTGGTGTGGTCCCGATGGCGAGCAGACCCGGGGGTGGCACGGGCGGCGGGGTAGTCCCAATGCGCAGACCCGGGGGTGGCACGGGCGGCGGTGTGGTGCCGATGGCCAATGGGCCGTGGAGAGATGCTGGGGCCGCCTCGGTCAGGCCCTGATTCGGGGTTGGGTCCTGCGGTTGTGGTACGGCCGCAAATCCGATGGAAACAGGGTTCGCAATTCCTTCGACTGAAGGGCTTGGCCCTTCAAACAGGCGACGTAACGAAATTCCTAACAGTACAACCAGGACAGCTAGCAAGACTTGCAGAACATGTCTTCGCATTTAGACTCCCTCCTCAAGATTCTTATCTCGGTTGAACTTCCTGAGGCGGAGCCTAACCGACTTTTATTTGAGATGCAATACCTCTAAGCTTATATAACTTTAATGATAACTTGAGGTACCATCCCATTTTGTCAGGGAAGTTATGAGTAACACACCCCTCCCCTGAGCAAGGCCTGCCCCACAGGCCTAACGAGCCTCCCCGAGCTGCAAGCCCCGGTCTTCGGTTGTCTGAGGGTTGGCGCTTAGCGGTTGCCCCGCCCTTCTCAACGGCCAAGAACGGCGACGGCCCCCTTGGCTCCGCCTACAAAGACGATTATACGTTATCAGCGCAATGTCTCCGTCGTACACTGTGTGGTCAACGTACCACGCTTCGGCTATGTTGGGGGCGAAGTTTTGCCGGTTGACCCTCCAGGCTGTCCCGTCATCTAATATTGAAGCTTGAGGTGTGAGGGAGATCGTCCGATGAAATCGCCAGATATGCGCGCTGCCCTGTGGCTGCTCTTGAGCGTCGCCGCCTTATTACTCTTTGCGCCCTTTGAGGGGCGAAAGGGGCTGAGCGCGACCTGGCAGGAGCAAGGCGCGACGCAGGACCAGCAGGCGCCGCCATCGCAGAGCGCGCCTTCCGAAGGTGGTCCGGCCGTACAGCCCGGCGAGACCGTCCTGGTCCCGAAGAAGGCACAGCCAGCACCCGCCACACCCGCGCCGGAGCCCAAACAGCCCGAAAAGCCCGAAAAGATTGATCCCAAGAAGATTTACACTCTCTCGACCACCACCAACCTGGTAAACGTTGATGTGCTGGTGACCGACAAGGATGGTAACCCGATCCCTTCGCTGACGAAGACCAACTTCCGCGTTTATGACGACGGCGTCGAGCAGAGCCTCAGCAACTTCGGGACGGCTGAAGCGCCTCTCACCGTCTGCCTGCTGATTGAGTTCTCAAGCCGGTCGTGGGCGCACCTATATCTCTCCCTCGAGTACGCCTACCAGTTCCTCGGTGCGATGCGGCCCCAGGACTGGGTCGCCGTCGTCGAATACGACATGAAGCCGAACATCCTCACCGACTTCACACAGGATCGCGGCACCGTTCGCGCGGCCCTCGATACCCTTCGCATTCCCGGGTTTGCCGAGGCCAACTTCTTCGACGCGTTGGCGTACACCATCGACCGCATGAAGGATATTCAGGGTCGCAAGGCAATCATCTCTATCGTCGGAGGCTCCGGCAACCCGCAATTAGGGCTCACGGGCATCGACACCTTCAGCAAGCTGACCTACAGCGAGATGCTGAAGATCGCCAAGGCCTCCGAGACCCCGGTGTATCCCATCAGCACACTCGAATTCATGGCCGTCCGCGGCTACGCCGGCGACTTTGCCAACGAGCAGGCCAGGAACGAACTCAGCTATATTGCCCAGTACTCCGGTGGCCAAGCCTACTTCCCTCGCTTCGAGGCAGAGCTTCCGTCCGACTACCAACAGATCGCCGGCCAACTCCGCACCCAATACAGTCTGGGATTCATCCCCACGAATCCTGCCCGGGATGGCAGGTACCACAAGCTGAAGGTGGAACTGGTGGATGGGGATGGTTCCGCTCTCAAGATCGTCAACGAAAAAGGCAAGCCCGTCAAGTACCATATCCTGGCCCGCGACGGCTATTATGCTCCCAAATCGTGAGCCTGGCCGACGGTGGGACGCCGGGCTCGTGCCACCGGGGCCCGATGAACTTCGACCTCAAGACGGTTGTCTTCACAGCCGCCGGCCTGATTCTCATGGGCGTGGCGGCAGGGGAACTGGGAGGTACCGTGGAGCGGTCGATTGTGGAGCGCGACGGGTTCCTGGTCATCGGGATCGAAGCCCGCACCAGCAACGCCAAGGAGACGACCCCCGAGGCCGTGATCCCGCGGCACTGGGACCGTCTGTTTAAGGAGGGCGTGCTGGGCGGTATTCCCGACAAAGCTGACTCAGACATTGTTGCCGTGTACACGGACTACGCCAGCGACAAGGGCGGCGAGTACACTTACCTGCTGGGCGCGAAGGTCGCCGACGCCTCCGTGGTGCCCAAAGGGATGGTGGTAAAAAAGATACCGAGGTCCCGCTACGCCGTATTTACGACGGATAAGGGGCCGGTGGCGAAGGTCGTTAGCGCAGCCTGGCGCGAGATCTGGGAGCTGGAGGATCACGCCGGGCTGGGAGGCCAGCGCACCTACCAGGCGGACTTCGAGGTCTACGATCAGCGCAGCCGCGACCCCCAGAATTCGCAGGCCGACATCTACGTAGGCCTCCGGTAGGAGCGCTGCCGGTTGACGATCCACGGGCGGCTCGCTATTGGACGGCGGAATCCGCCGGGGCTGCAAGCAGAACGGAGGAGGCATCGCTGCCAGCCGGAGTGACTCCTGCCTCTGTGGGATAGCCGAGGCTCCGCCAGGCGTCCAGACCGCCTTCCAAAGGTCGGACGCGCGCGATGCCATGCCGTCTTAATTGGAGCGCCACCCGGGCGCTCGTAGCCTCGTTGGGTCAGGTGCAGTAGAGCACCACGTCGCGGTCCCGCGGGATCTCCTGATGGCGCGCTTCGATCTCTTCCGGGAGCATGCGGATCGCCCGCAGCACCCGCTCCGGCTCGGCCGCAAAGGCTACCGAACCCCGCAGGTCCACCACAAAGACGCTCTCGCCGGCCTGCATCTTCTCATACAGATCTTCCGGGCTAATGCGCGCGATCCGAAGGCCCTTGAGGAAGCGGCGCCGCTGGCGATATTTCCAGCCGAGATACGACGAAAGCCCGGCCACCAGCAGGATCACCAAGCCGGCGCCCAGGCGGGCCGCGTAGGCGCCCACACGGTCGAGCTGGGGGCTGAAGAGGTATCCTGCCAGGGTGTAGCTGCCGACCCAGAGCAGGGAGCCGAGGACGTCCCAGGCAAGAAAGCGGGACAGACGCAGGCGGAGGAGTCCGGCGAGCGGCGCGGCAGCCGTGCCCAGACCCGGAATGAACTTGGCGACCACGATCGCGCTCTCGCCTCGCCGGGCAAAGCGATCCTGAGTGCGGCGGACGCAGGAGTCAGGTTCGAGCGAGATCCGGCAGAGCAACTTGAGAATCGAATAGCCCCGCCGCTGACCGAGCCGGTACCAGGTCGAGTCGGCGATCAGGCAGGCCAGGACCGCTGCGCCCACGAACACTGGCGCCGACAGCCGCTTCAATCCCATCAGCGCTCCCCCTGCCAGCAAGAGAGGAACGGAAGAAATGGGAGCGCCCATGAATTCCAACAGAACGCTGGCAAAGATCACGACGTAGCCGTGATGGAGCAGAAAGGGAATGATTCGGCTCATGGATTCCCGCAGCCGGCGGGCGGTCCGCGAAGGGTGTCGCCACCCCCTAGAAAGCCGAATTCGGCGCCGGCTTTCTCTTAGATGCCTCTCTATTCACAACGTTGCGGCGGCCAGTCCTGCCGGCCGGGCGCGCGGTGCCGGAGCTACAGCATGCTATGATATTCGTGAATATGAAGGATTCGCGCGAGGTGTTCATGCACGGCGGTCCAGACCATCACGACGCCGAACTGATGCTCCGGCTTTATGATCTGCGGCGCGAGGAGAAGCTCCGGCGGGCGCGCGACTGGTTCCTGCGGGAATTCAACGCCACCAGCCTCGCCGAGATGGAACGTCTTTGTCCCCCAGGTTCCGAACAGGATGCTTACGCCCGGATGACCGTCACCTACTGGGAGATGGCCGCCTCGATCGTCAATCACGGTTTGATCCACGAGAAGTTCTTTTTCGAAAACAACGGCGAGCTCTGGTCGGTGTGGGAAAAGGCGCGGCCGGTCGTTCCTACCCTCCGCGAATTGCTCAAGAATCCCCACCTCTACGAGAACCTTGAGATCCTGGCGGGAAAGTACGAGAAATGGATGGCGGAGCGGGCTCCGGACCATCTGGGCGTGCGCCGCCAGCGGCTGGCCTCCCGGGCCGCCCCGCCTTCCGGCCGCGCGTCCTGACGGTTTGCAACTCATGGGCGGCTTCCTAACGAATGCCCCAAAACCAATACCCCGGCCCTACCCGCATGTTGTGGATCAGCCCGGCTGGTGTCAGGGCCGCCACCAGAAAGCCTCCGGCGGTCTGGGCTAGGGCAAGAGGCCAGATGTTGCGGCGCCGGGCGAACACCTCGGAGAAGACGAATCCGCCCAGGGTTGTGACCGCCGTCAGCACGGGGTTGGGAAGGTGAGCCCCGCCAAACATGACGGCCACCAGCAGGGAGCTGAGGTGCCGGCTGCGAACCACGCTCATCAGCCGGTGATGAAAATACGATTGAGCCAGATACTGCTGGCCCACGCACCACGAGCCGTAGCCGCCCAAGTAAGCGAGGGCCGCCAGGCCAGGGATCATGAAACGGATTCGGCCCGTGAGAAAGCCGGCTAGCACCACCGGAAGGTAAACCGCCAGCGCCAGGGGCAGGATCACCTCCGCGCTGGCGCGCAGGTGAAAGCGCGTCAACCCGAGATCCCGCAGGCGGTCGCGGTGTACAACGTGGGTTGCAAGGACGATGGCCAGGAGTAATACCCAAACCCGGGGATGGCTGTATTGCCAACGCCAGATGTACAGCAGCACGCAGGCGTACATCGCCGTGACTTCGACTCCTGTCAGTGCCCGCCTGAGTTCGGACGGCAGGGCCAACAGGCGCATCTCTCGGGCTGCGACGAGAATTCCCATCCCAGTGCTATGACCCTTTCACGACGCGGCCGACGGCCGACAGACTCAGAAGGGCCGTCCGCCCCCCAGGGTTCGATTTTGACCCGCAAGCGCGTCCTGGGTCTCGCATCTCTAATTTGCGTTCTGGCCGTCCTGGGGCTGCTGATCGCCAGCGAGCTGCCGCCACGCGCCCCTGGGCGCCACGTGCTGGTGATCTCGGTGGACGGCATGGGCTCGAGCTACTACATGCAACCGCCCGCCGGGCTCCGGATTCCCAACATCCGCCGCCTGCTGGCCGAAGGCAGCTTCGCGGAGGCGGTGGAGGGCGTCTATCCGACACTCACTTACCCGTCCCACACCACCTTGGTGACCGGCCGACTCCCTTCTGAGCATGGCATCTATACAAATCTCTCCTCACGCGTGCCCGGCAAGAACCCCAACGACTGGTTCTGGTTCGCAAAGGCGATCCAAGTGCCCACACTTTGGAACGAGGCGCGCGCTCATCATCTCACCACGGCGTCCGTTGCCTGGCCGGTCAGCGCTGGCGCAGCCATCGACTGGGATGTGCCCGAGATCTGGAACCCCGCCGAGGGACAGCAACCCGACCCGCGTTACCTGGCGCATTTTGTGAGCCCGATCACCTTGCTCGAGCTGGGCGTGGCTCTGGGGCTTCCCCGTCACGGCAGCGAGGACGACGGCAACCGTACGCGCGCGGCTTCCTATTTCCTGCGCCGCCACCAACCCAGCCTGACGCTTCTGCACCTTGAAGCTCTGGACGCAGCCGAGCACGATGCCGGACCCCGGAGCCCCCAGGCGAACGTCGCTCTGGAGCGCGTTGACACTCACATCGGCGAGCTGCTGGAGGTCATCCGGCAGGCAGGCCTCGAGAAGTCCACCGACGTCTTCGTGGTCTCCGATCACGGCTTCCTGCCTATAGAACGCGACATCCGGCCCAACACCCTGCTGGTCAAGGCCGGGCTGCTGAGTGCCAACTCTCAGGGTGAACTGACCGGCGGCCAGATCACCACCGTGGTGAACGATGGGTCCTTCTTTATCTATTGGCCCAAAGACACGGACCTCCGCGCCCGGGTCGACGCTGCCCTCAAGCCGCTTCTGGACCAGGGGTTGGTGTGGGCGGTGCTGGATCAACAGGCCCTGGGTGATCTGGGAGCGGACCCCGAAGCGCGGCTGGCGCTCGAGGCTCCGGCCGGAGCCGAGTTCGAAGCGGATGCCTCCGGACCGCTCGTCAGCCCGCTGAGTCCCCCAGGAGGCACGCACGGTTACCTCCCGTACCGCGCCGGCCTCGAGTCCTCCTTCATCGCCTGGGGTCCCGACATCAAATCCGGCGTCGACCTCCACCGTATCCGGCTTACCGAAATTGCGCCCACCATCCTCGAGGCCCTGGGAATTCATGATCCCAAATTTGGCGACCGGCCGCCGCTCGACGCTATTTTCAAAACCCCGTGACAACACCCCAACGCTTCACGCGTCATCGAATCGCGCTGAGCTGAGCGATCAAACGTTCCACTTCAAGACGGGATAGCGGTGGAGCATTGAACAGCGCCACAAAATCAAAGTCTGGAAACCCTCGCCGTGTAAGCCGCGCGGGAAGCTGCTCGCGGCAGGTCTCTGATCTGGTGGCCGGAAGGCTCATCAGAATCTCAAAGACGATTTGATGGGCCGGCTCGCACCACCTATGGCTGGCCAGCAGTTGTCGCGCCTTTTCCGAAATCGGGCGGCCGCCGGTCCCCTGGCACAGGGTGGCCAGAACCCGGCGCTCGATGTCGACGAGTTCAAGCCGGCTGATAGCCTCCCTGCCTGCGGCTGGTTTGATCGCGGCGCCGCGCTCCGGAAATTTCGCTTCCCTTCCCATGTCAACGGTCGGACGGGGCAGAAACATCAGGGGTTTGGGCTGCGGCATCCCTTGGACCTCGCGGCCACAGGTACTGAAGTGCCACCCAGAGACCCGCCAGAATCGCAAGGCCGACCATCTCCAGGACGGCCGCTCGCAGAACTCTGCTCTCAGGCAGTCCCAACCGCCGGCGCACGCCCAGCCACAAGCAGTTCTCGAAGCTACCAGGGCCGGTCGGGCAGTCGCGCACGGCCCAGCTGGCGCCCTCCAGCAGGAGCGCTGCCAGCACCAGCGCCGCGATGATTCTGACCCACCTTATCGCCACATCCGTAGAACCAGAGCGCCTCGAAGGGCGCGGGTTGAACTCCCTACCTCAATCCTGCGTGGTCAGTGCTTGCCAGGCGCTCCTGAAACGCCTGCAGCAAGCCAAAGTAAGCCGGCTTCTTCTGGTACTGCTCGTCGAAGAGTAGCGGCTTGGCGTCGGGGTGCGGATTCATGACCTTGGCTTGCAGCCAGGAGCGAATGTCGGATACCCCCCAGACGGTGAGTCCCTTGCAATTGGAGTCGGCAAGGCAGGCGGCCAGCACGTCGTGATAGATCCCCCTCTGGTGCGTCATGGGATCCGGGAAGGCGCCTGGCGGTCCCTGGTAGACGTCCATCTCCGTGATATACACCTGCACACGTGCGGCGCGGGCGCGTTCCAGAAAGTGACGCAGCTCGTCGAGGTAGTTTGGACGCAGTTGCTGAGCCTCCAGATGCATCTCGGTGCCTACGACATCGATGGGCACGCCGCGCGATTTCAGGCGTTCCACCAGGTCAAGGAAGGCGTCGGCCTTGCTCCGGTCGATGCCACCCTGCCCAAAGGTTTCGTTCAGCTCCAAGGCCACGTTGGGGTTCGCCTCGCGGGCGTAGCGGAAGGCCCGGGCGATATACTCATCGCGCCCGAAGACCCCCTCCCACGGCTGGTTGGGGTTGGAGAGAGGTTCATTCACGACCTCCCAGCAATAGTAGGCGTCACCGCCATGCCGCACCACGGTCTGGATCCACTCCTTCAGGATGCTGTCGTACTCCTGCTTCGGCCGGCCCCAGTCGCCGCCCCGGCGCGGCACCAGCCAGGCGGGCGCTACGGCTCCGGCGCGATAAATGAGGCTGGCGCCAAAGAGCTTCATCTGATGCTGGCGGGCGAATTCGATGTCACGGTCCATTCCCATGAAGTTAAACCGGCCGGGAGCGGGTTCGACCCCGCGCTGGAAGACAAATGAAACGAAGACGTTGAATTCACGGCCGAGCACGGTGCGATAGGCCTGATCATCAAAGAGCTTCATTTGCATGATGCTTCCGATGTGGAACCCCAAGCGGTCTGCGTATTCGCGAAGAGTGGAGGTCGCACCCGCTGACGCCTGCGATGCCTGCCAAGGCAGGCCTGCACGAAGCCCACGAGCGGCGGAAAGCCGGACTTGCCCCGCCGTGGAGTAACTCCCCGAACCGATCAGAACAGAGGCTGCGAGCAGGAGGGCCACCCGAGTGCTCTGCCTTCTCGCCTGCGACTGCATAGACCTCCTCGATCACCAGAGAGGAACAGCCGAAACAGGGTCGCTGCCTCTACGGCTTCGCACTCATGGGCTTCCCTGGCCACGGCCGACGCCAGGGTCTGTCTGGCCGGCCCACTACCTCTTGAGGAATCATAGTAGCGCACCGGGGTCGCTTGCGGTTCGCACTGCACTTCCCGTAAGCTCAGAAGCCAGGAGCTCCCACTCCCTTGCCCGCCGCCGCTCGCCGCCGCCCCAAACTTGGCCAGCATTTCCTGACCAGCGAGGCCTACCGCCGCCGCATCGCCGAAGCGCTGCCTATCGGCAGCCAGGACCTGGCGATCGAGATCGGGCCCGGGCGCGGCGCCATGACCACCTTGGTGGCCCGGCGGGCGCGTTGCCTGGTGGCGGTAGAACTCGACCGGCGGCTCGCCGAGCAGCTCCGCCAGGACCTGGCGGCCAACGCCGGGGTGGAGATCGTGGAAGGCGATATTCTGAAGATGGACTTGGCCGAGATCTGCCGCGTCCACGGCGCGACGCGCGCTTTTGTGTTCGGCAACTTGCCTTACTACATCACGTCGCCGATTCTGCACCACTTGCTTGGTGCGTCCGCGCACCTGCAAGGCCTGGCTGTGGTGGTGCAACGCGAAGTGGCGGATCGGATTGCGGCCCGCCCCGGTTCCCGTGATTACGGCTACCTGAGCGTCGCGGTCCAGTTTCACAGTCGCCCCCGGATGGTTTTTAGCATTCCGCCCGGAGCCTTCTCGCCGCCGCCAGCCGTGCGTTCGGCGCTCGTGAGCTTCGAGATCGCTCCGGCACGGCCCGGGTGGGACGACAAATCGCGGCAGGAGTTTCTCGATTTCGTCAAACTGGCGTTTAGCCAGAAGCGGAAGAAGCTCGCCAACAACCTCGGTGTAACCTACCCGCTAGCCCAGGTCCAGGACACCCTGTCCCGTTTCAGCGTTGGCGAGAACGCGAGGGCCGAGGAACTCGAAGTGTGTGACCTCGCCCGCTTGTTCGAAGCCTTACGGCCCCTTCGCCAGCCTGTTCGACGTTCGTGACCGCCCAGGACGATAACATCTAAGTATATTATTATCAATAATATATTGGGATAGTCAGGATAAGTCTCTTGCTGTCAACGACATCGTGGGATCTACCTGCATCCTCCAATATGGGCGTCCTGACCTGCCCTCGGCCCTGTTTCTTCTTCGCCCTCGGCTGAAAGCGGTCAACTATCTTTCTTATCAAAAAGATGACGGGATAATAACCGTAACGCTTGTGTTTTGAATCACTTGACGGGATCGGCCCGATTCCAAAAATGGAAGCGATTTATTTTCAGTAAGATGACGGGTTCGTTCGTAAGAATTGGGACTCTTCCGACACGACCTCCGGCACCACTTGGCCTCACTGCCGGCAGCAAGCCCCGAGCCTCAAACATCGGGCCCTTCCTGTTAGAACGCCGGCGGCTCGACCCGAAAGAAACAAGACCCGAGTGAACGATTCCAGCCGACAACGGTGCCATGGATGACATCTACCACACAGTACAGGAGGACGTCAAGATCTACTGTTCTATGATTCAGTGCTTCGGTGCTTCTTCTTGTCCGCCCAACGCGTCCCAATGGGTACAAAGACCACGAGATAGGACACCGGTCCTCCCAGTTCAAAGGCGCCTTCCGGGCGCGCCCAAATGAGCTATCTTAGCTTACGGAGACTCAGGTGTTCTGAGTTCTGGGGGGTTCCGGTTATGAGGTCTAAGCTGAGACTCGTATTTTCTGCGGCCCTGATGATCCAACTGGGAGCGCTGGTGGCGGTGGCACAGGGTGGACAGGCAAACCCGGCCGCGACCGAAGCCGGTGCCGTCCCGATTCCTCCCGAAGAGGAGATCCCCGCGGTACCGGTGGTGATCGATGGGCGCACGATTCTCTATATCTACGCGGCGGTTGGCGGATACAGCGCGGCCGAGCGGGCTGAAGCTGTCCGGGAACGCATTGTGCGCCTCGCCGCCACGCGCGGCATACCCGTCGAATCGCTTCACATCGAGGAGCGCGAGCCGTGGAGTGAAATCCGGGACGCGAACGGCACCATCATGGCCGTCACCGATCAGGACGCACAGATAGCGGGAAGGACGCGGCAACATCTGGCGGCGGAGGATCTGGAACTTATCCGGCAGGAGGTGCATCGGTACCGGGAAGACCACCGGTGGAAGAAGCTGCTCTTGGGAGTCCTTTACGCCATTCTGGCCACCCTCGCTCTGGTGGCCGTTCTCCGCGGGTTGTGGAAAGTTCGAGGCGTGGTCCGGGGAGGATTCGAGCGATGGATCAAAGCGTTTCAACAACGTCCTGTCGCCTCGCAGTGGCGGTTTACCCTCACTTCTTACTTTTGGAGGCCGCTGCTACTCCTGGGGCAGGGCTTTTTCTGGTTGATCGTCCTCGCCGTCGTGCAAGGTTACGTTACGGCAGTGCTGCGGTTCTTCCCTCAAACCTACCAGGCTTCACTCAAGACCACTTCCTGGCTGTCCTCGCAGCTATCGGGCCTGGGCAATGCCGTGGTGAGCTACCTGCCGAACCTGCTGACGGTCGCGATCATCAGCGCGGTAACCTATGCCCTGCTCAGCTTCAAGAGCCGGCTCTTTCGGGACATCGAGCTCGGCAGGATCAGGATCGCCGGCTTCTATCCCGACTGGGCGCGGCCTACCGCCAATCTGGTGAGGATCCTGGTCCTGGCGCTGGCTGCGGTGGTGATGTTCCCCTACCTGCCGGGTTCCAAGAGTCCCGCGTTCCAGGGGATCACGATCTTCCTGGGCGTTCTGGTCTCACTCGGCTCGTCGTCGGCCGTGGCCAATGCCGTCGCCGGGACCATTCTGAATTATATGCGCGCCTTCCAGGTGGGTGACATGGTGAGGATCGGCGACGTCTTCGGCGAGGTAATGGAAAAGAAGCTGTTCGTGACCCGGGTACGCAGCACGCCGAAAACGGAGATCATTACCATCCCCAACGGCCTGGTGATGAATTCCGCGGTGAAGAACTACAGTGCCGCTGCTGGCACGGCCGGGGTCACGTTGTACACCTCGGTGACCATCGGCTACGATGCTCCCTGGCGCCGGGTACACGAGCTGCTGATCAGTGCGGCCCTGGCCACATCGCATATTCTCAAAGAGCCGGCGCCCTTCGTGCTGCAGACGGCTCTCAACGATTTTTACGTCTCCTACGAATTGAACGCCTATACCGACACGCCGGCCCGGATGGCGGCGATCTACTCGGAGTTGCATCAGAACATCCAGGATAAGTTCAACGAGGGTGGAGTGGAGATCAATTCGCCCCACTATGCGGCGGTGCGCGACGGCAATGCGGTCACGATCCCGGAGGGTTACCGGCCGTCCTCTTATCAGCCTCCGGCGTTTCGAGTACGCACCAGCTCCGTGGGGCGCGAAGAGAAGTAGTTCGCGAGTGGCAGGTCCGAAGAACCCGATTGTGAATTACTGCGGATCGCTATAGACGAAGACGCCCCCCATGCGGACGCGAACGGCGACGTCCTGCTTGCCGTGCTCGTTCCAGAAAGAAACCTGCTGGCTGAAGCCAGCGCCATCCTGGGTCGTGCCGTGTAAGTCGCTCTGGACGTATCCCAGGAAGGTGTGGGCGTAAAGAGAGCGCAGCCCCCAGAGAGAAGGCACGTCAATCTCGACGTCGCCGTAATTCACGCGCAGTTTCTCGTGCCCGGTCACGCCCGCCACGCGCACGTCGCCGTCGACACACCGCAGCAGCAGGTTGGCGTCGTACGGCATCTTGATTTCAAAGTTTACTGAGAGCTTGGACTCTCCGCGAAACGGCCGCCACAGCCGGCGGGGAGGGTAATCGGTGTGCAGACGCACTTCCTTGTCCTGGCCCTCCAGCACGACCCGAATGCGGTCGAACATCGGATTGGCCGCCGCCTGACTGCCTGCCCGTACCACCTTCTCGGCGTCAATCTGGACGTGGGGGTCGTCCAAGCCGGTGACGTGAATGTCGCCCATTCGGCTGTCGATAATCAGAGTTCCACCGGAAAAGAGCCGTGCGGAATAATGCGAAGTCTGGCTGAACTCGTCGGCGCGCAGCGCGCCGGCGAAGGGATGAAGGACAAAGAGAAGGAGGAGAAGGCCGGGAATCGACCCGCGACGGCGTCGTCGTCGAGCCGCCTGCGCATGCCTTCGGCTGCCCCGGGTGAAAGTCTGCCCTTGGGAAGAGCTTGGGGTTTCGAACCGAGCCATCTTGCCTGCCCGCCCCGGATCGATTGCAGGCTGGGGTCTCCTCAGGGGACATTTCCTGCATCCGGCTGACCTCATCCTACTCCGCCGGCCGGCCGGAGGCAACCGGGCAGGCCCGCCCGGCGATCTGGTCCGAGGCGACTAGCTCGCGGCTCGCCGCGTCTTCAGCTCCAAGAGCAGCTTCTCAATCTGGTCCTCGCGATCGAGCTGACGCAGGCGGTCTTCGAGGTTGTCGGAGGCCATCTCAACCGCGGCCTCGCTCGCCGCCTGGCCTTGCATCACCTTGTGCTTCAGCCGGTCGAAGGCCGCAAGCTTCGATTGATCGCCCATCGTCATCTGCGCCTGGCTGGCCTTCAGCGACGCGCGCGAGCGGCGGTGCTGCGCGATCAATAGATCGCTCTTGGCCCGGGCCTCAGCGAGCTTCTGTTCCAGCTTGCCGAGGGCGGATTTCAGGTTCTCCACCTGCACCTTCTGGTCCGCAACCTGTTCCTTGAAGTTTTCCGCGATCCGGGTATAGGCCTGATGGCGCTCCAGCGCGGCCCGCGCCAGATCGTCCTGACCCTTGTCCACGGCTAGTTCCGCCTTGCGCATCCACTCCGCCGTCTTCTCTTCGTTTTCCTGCTGCCGCTTCTCCAGCATGTGCTGGTCAGCGATGGACACCGCCACCTGGGTCTTCACCTGGATGAGCTGGTTTTCCATGTCGAGGATCAACTGCTTCATCATCTTTTCCGGATCCTCGGCCTTGTCAATCAAGTCGTTAAGATTGGCCCGGATCAGCGTCCGGACCCGTTCCATGAGTGCCATGGGATTTCTCCTTTCCTCAACTCCGCGAATCAAAGTCGAGTTCCCGCTGCTCGACGCCTCAGCTCTGCTTCTCTTCCGGCCCGCCCGCCTTGTCGCCGATGCGGCGCACCTTGGATAGCAGGTCGGATAGATTCATGCCCGAGAGAGCTTCGAAGAGCGCCGGCACCTGCGCTGCCATCTTGGTCATATCGCCGGTGATCTTGTTCATGCCCGAAGCATCTCCATTCCCGGTCGACACGATGGTGATCTTGTCGACGCTCGCCAGCGGCGCCGCCATCGCCTTGACCACTTCCGGCAGGCTCGAAATGAGCTTGTCGACCACCGCGGCCTGATTGTATTCCTGGTAGGCCTCGGCCTTGACGTTCATGGCCCGGGCTTCGGCGTCGCCCTTCTTAAAGATGATCTCGGCCTCGGCCTCGCCCTGGGCGCGAATGGCCGACGCGTGACCTTCGGCTTCCACCGTCAGCCGGCTCTTTTCGGCACTCGCCAGAGTCTCGATGCGCTGCCGCTCGACCTCGGCCTGCTTCAGTACGGTGGCGATCAGCTCCTTTTCGCGGCGCAGGATTTCCGCTTCCTGCACCTTGATCTGCGCCTCCTTTTCGGCCTGTTGCACCCGGACGGCTTCGGCCACGACCTGCTGCTGCATGATGTTGGTTTCGATCTCGTAAGCCTTGTCCGCCACAGCCTGCTGCTTTTTGGTGGTTTCGAGGTACTGCGCCTTCTTGACGTCAAGGTCGCGCTGCGCCTCAGACTGTTTCGCCAGCGAGAGGGTCTCAGCCAAAACGCGCTCCTGATCTGCCAGCGCCTTGGCGGTGGCGGCATCACGCTGGGCTTGGGCGCGCCTGATGAGCGTGTCGCGGTCGGCTTCCGCGGCGGCCACGTCGGCATCGCGCTTGATGCGGGCTACATCCGGCTTGCCCATGTTGGCGATGTATTCGTTCTTGTCTCGCACTTCCTTGATGGTGAACGAAATCACCTCGAGACCCATCTTGTTCATGTCATCAGCGCAGGTGGAGCGCATGCGGTCGGAGACCATCTCCGGCTGCTTTACGATCTCCTCCACCGTGAGCTGGCCGATGATGCCGCGCAGGTGGCCTTCCATCACCAGGCGGATCAGTCCTTCCCGCTCTCCCGGAGTTTTGGTCAGAAACTGTTCCGCGGCCGTCTGGATCGACTCCGGATCGGACTTCACCTTGATCTGCGCCACGGCCTCCACGGTGACCGCCACGCCCTGCCTCGTGTACAAATCCTGTTGCGGCGCCACGTCAAAGGACATCAACTCCAACGAGAGCTCGCGGCAGTTCTGCACCATGGGAAAAATAAACGCTCCCCCGCCCTTGACAATCCTGGTTCCGCCGAACCCATAGACCACCAGGGCCTGGTGCGGCCCTACCTTGCGATAGAGGCTGGCAAGGTACATCATCAGGATGATCACTCCTAGGACCCCGAGTCCGATCACAACCCACAGCGCCTGGGTGTTCATAACCGCCCCTCCTCATCGCGCGTTAACGGCCCTCCTTCATCCCAAAGCCGCGCGGAGGCACAGATCCCCGGCCACCAGGATCAACACCGCCACCGCGATCATCACCAGTCCCGCCCAGAACCAGAAGTCCCGCAGCATAAGTTTCCTCGCGCTCCTCGTGTTACTTCGTCAGATCGTCCCAACGACGAACGTAGGCGATACCACGCTCGTAGCGCGTGATCACCACCTCGGTGTCACGCGCCATGGCAGTGCCATCCTCGCTGCGCGCCCCCGACACCTTGCGCGTGCCCGCCTGCGAGAAAATGACTTCCCCGGTGCCCCCCTGGCGAATGGGACTACTGACCCGGCCCAGCGTTCCCACCAGATCGAAGTCCGCAGGATCAAGATAGGTCTCGTGCGCCAGCAACACCTTGGCGAGAAACCAGAAGATGATGGCAGCCCCCACCAGCCCGCTGGCGGTGGCGACCAGCAGGGCGAGCAGAAACCAGACGCTCGAATACTGAGCCAGCAGGTAGCCCGTTCCCCCGAACCAAGTGAGGAAGGCCATCAGAGAGAAGAAGTTAAAGAACGGGATCTGAGCGCCGACCACGCCGGCGTGAGGAACAGCACCGTGCCCTGAGTGCGGCCAGTGCAGATGCAGGTGGAGGTGTCCATGCCAGCCGCCGTGACCTCCCAGGCGGCCGGCGCCCCCAAGCAGCGAGAGCACGATAAAGGCGAAGCCGACGACGAAACAGATGAGGTAAAAGGTGGCCCAAGTCACGGACGTGCCCTCCTCAAGCGATTCTCAGGCCGGATGGCTCATAGGGCGGGTTCTCCCGGCCGCCTTGCGGGGGTGGGCGGGCTGGCGGTCGGGCGCCAGCACTTCGAGCAGCCGATCCACCAGCCCCGGTGCGTCCAGAATGGAGCTCATCAACACCAGACAGCGCCGCGTATCGTCACGCCGGGCCAGCGTCAGCAGCGCCTGGCTCACGTCGTGATCGCGGCTGAAGCGCTCGGCGCCGTCGATCAGCCAGAGGTCCAACCGGTCCTCGCTGGCGGGCAGGTGCGAAGTGAGCTCGTTGTGATAACCCTCCGGATCGTCCACCAGGTATCCGGGGTGCACTTTGAAAAAACGAGCCAGCAGCATGCGGGTGGAATTGGTCAGGTGAGGCCGCACTCCGTTTTCGATCTGCGACAGATAAGACTGGCTGATGGCTTTGCCGCGCTCCTGGCGTAGCGCTCGCACCACTTCGAGCTGCGTCATTTCGCGGCCTAGCCCCCTCACCGTGCCTTCCACCGACCGCAAATACCGGATTTTTTCGCCCAGCTTCATGGCTGAATCACAAATCGCAATCTATATATAGCAATTTGCGATGGACCTGTCAAGCCGAATATTGGGCGTGTTTTGTGTGGCTTAGAAGGCAGGTTGGGGATCTGGGAAGCGAAAGATCCCCGGTTTGGCGCTCAGATCAACTTTAGCTCCCGCGCCACTCCACCCATGATGTCGAGCGCCTTAGTGAGTTCGGCCTCGGTGTGGGTGGCGGTGACGATGGTCCGGATGCGGGCTTTGTCTTTGGCCACGGTGGGGTACCCGATGCCTTGGGCAAAGACGCCGTTCTGGAAGAGCCGCTTCGAAAACTCGTGGGCCAGCGCCGCCTCGCCTACGATCACCGGAGTGATGGGCGTTTCGCTCTGGCCGGTGTTGAATTCCAGTCTCTGCAGGCCGGCCTTGAAGAAGCGGGTGTTGGCCCAGAGCTGATCGACGAGCTGCGGCTCTTCTTCCAGAACCTCGAAGGCCGCGATGCAGGTGGCGGCGACGGAGGGGGGGTGCGAGGTGGAGAAGAGGAAGGGCCGGGCGCGATGATAGAGGAAGTCGATGGTGTCGCGGGTGGTGCAGACGTAGCCGCCCAGCGAGCCGATCGCCTTCGACAAGGTGCCGACCTGAATGTCGACGCGGCCGTGCAGGTTGAAGTGGTCGACGGTGCCGCGGCCGTTGCGTCCCAGCACACCGGAGGCGTGGGCGTCGTCGATCATCATGATGCAGCCGTACTTTTCGGCCAGCTCGACGAGCTGCGGCAGCGGCGCGATATCGCCGTCCATGGAGAAGACGCCGTCGGTGATCAGAAGCTTGCGGCCCTTGTGTCCCTCGAGATCTTTGAGAACCGCTTCGCAAGCCTCGACGTCCTTGTGGGGAAAAACCCGGATCTCGGCGCGCGACAGCCGGCAACCGTCGATAATCGAGGCGTGATTGAGCGCGTCGGAGATGATCACGTCTTCCTTGCCCAGAATGGCGGAGACCGTGCCGGCGTTGGCAGTGAAGCCGGACTGAAAGACCACCGAAGCCTCGACGTGTTTGAACTTCGCGATCTTCTCTTCGAGCTCGAGGTGGAGGCTCATGGTGCCGGCGATGGTCCGCACGGCGCCGGAGCCGACCCCATACCTCTCGGTCGCCTCGATCGCCCGCCTCTTCAGCTTGGGATGGGTGGTGAGGCCGAGATAATTGTTGGAGGAGAGGTTGATCACCTCGCGGCCGTCAAAGCGGCTCACCGGTAACTGCTCGGTTTCGAGGACACGCAGCTTCTGATAAAGCTTCTGCTCGCGAAGCCGATCAAGCTCGTCGGTCAGATACTGCAGTTGGGCTCTGGGCATGGAGGTCACCAGGACAGCGGCTTTGGGAATGTTGTGTCGTCGGACACGGACATTGCCCCCCTGACGCCCTTCGCGTCTGGGGGTTCACCTTAAGGGACGCAAGCGCTCAAACGGAAGCAGAGAGTTGGGGAGCCGGTCTGAATCGGGGCCGATCATTGCACCCTTCGTCGTACTTTTTCAAGACCTTCACGGGCGAGGGCGTAATCCGGGCTCAGCTTCAGGGCCTGGTCAAAGTGGTGGCGCGCCTTGACGTACATCTCTTTGGCCATGTAGACCCGGCCCAGATTGTAGTGCGGATAATGGTAAGACTCGTAGCGGCGCGACTGCAGAGCGCGTTCCAGCCAGGGCAGCGCCGCGTCGAACTCTCCCTGCTCCAGCAGATACGCCCCGATATCGTTGTAAGGATTGCCAAATTCCGGGTCCACCTGGATCGCCTTCTTGCACTCGGCGATGGCTTCGTCGACCTTGCCCTGAAAATGGTAAGTCCAGCCAAGGAAGGTGTAGGCCTCGGCGGTGGGATGAAGGTCCAGCGAACGGCGGTAGAGCTCGACCGCCATGTCGAAGTCGCCGCCCATCTGGTATTGATAAGCTTCTTTCAGCAGATCCCAGGCTGCCTGGACGCTCTCGCCCATCGTGACTCTCCCTGGATTTTCAAACCCGGCTTTACATTCTCACGAGCATCGTTGGGTTGTCAATCTACCAAGTTGCGTATAACCCAAACCTATAACAAAACTGGCTTAAGCGACCCGTGCCAGCTCAGTTTCCGCCACCACCGGCGGCCAAACCCCGGCCTTGGCGAGCACCCAGTAGACTACCAGTCCGACCACGAAGGAGACCAGGGGAGCCGGACGATCGGCCTGGACCCAGGCGGCCGGCACCCCTGGAATCTGAGGCAGCACACCCGCCAGGAAGCCGAGCGCCCAGGCGATATATCCCGCCCAGTTGATCCCTTGGCGCGGGCCCGACCACTTGCCTCCAGCCAGCAGATAGTCCGCCGCCATGGCGCCGCAGATCGGCCCAAACGATGCTCCGACGATCGTGAAGAAGCCGATCAGATTCTGGGCCACGCCGGTCACGGCCAGCAGCATTCCCACCGTGACGGCGCCCACGGTCGATAGGCTGCGCGGAATTTTCGGCAGCATGGTGGCGAAACTGTTGGAGGCGATGAAGGTGCAGAAACACGTCGGAGCCACGGAAGCGGCGGCAAATAGAAAGAAGACGGCAGAGGCCAGCGGGCCCACTTGCGAGACGGCCGCCGAGAAGTCAAGGCTGTCAGCCGTCAGGGGCGCCGAGGTCAGACCTATATGTCCGGCCACGGAGAGCAGCGGCAGTCCCCCGGCCACCACGACCGCCAGCGCAATGCCGACCAGGCCGCCCAGGGCCACGTCGCGGCGGTCGCGGTTGTTCAGCCCGAAATCCGCCCCCGCCGCCCCCGCGGTGGCGAAAAACCCGATCACCAGGGCGAGCATGACCAGAAAGCCTCCGGCCGGGTCGCTGGCCGGCGCGTGATAGTTGTGAAGACCGCCGACATTGTCCGCGAAAACAATCCCTAGCATGGCCAGCGGAACCCAGTTGAGCACCTCCGCCACGCGGGCCACATAAGCGATGCCTTTGATGGCGATCCACGCCAACAGGTATGCCCAGATCACCACGATCACGATGAACAGCACCCTCGATTGCGAATGCAGTCCCTTCAGGATGTAATCCGTCGCGAAATAGGTGGCCACCGCGAACCAACCGATCTGCAGCACGCCCATCAACAGGCCGGGCATCAGGTAGCCGCCGGTGGTCCCGAAGGTCGACGTGCCCACAATGTAGAGCGTCCGGCCGGTCTGCATTCCCAGCATGGCGGGCGCGTAGTAATACAATCCGAAGCAGATGAGGCCTGCTGCCACCAACCCCAGCAGACAGGTCCCGAGCGAGGCCTTGATGAGCGTCTGCTGGGCCAGCGTCAGATAGAAAGGGAACCAGAGGAAGATTCCGAAATAGGACGGGGCGGTGTTCAGGTACCAGGGAGCGCGCGCGTTCGCCGGATTCGGAACCGAAGCCTTCAGATAGCCCGGAAGAGCCATTCAAGTCCCCTCTCAGAGTGCGTCACTTTGTCGATGCGCAGTCACGAGCAGGAGCAGAGAGTTCCTCATGCAGGCCTCCCACCTGCCCGGCGCGGAAAGCATATCTCAAAACCAGTGGGGGAGTGAAGAGCGATGCGGAACGAATTTGGGCGGTGGGGAACGGACCTGGAAATCGATCGGACTCGAGAGAGGCCACTCGCGACCTCGCCATACTCTGGGAGCGTGTCGCTTGGCGTCTCCAAACAGCGAGGGAGGAGCAGCGCTCCTCCCTCCGGTGCCCACTGGCGCAGGCCAAGAGCGAATCCTTGGACTAGCCTGCTAGCCCTCTTCCCGCCGGATTGAGGTGATGGCGTTCAAGCCGACGGGCTCCTCGATCTCATAGGGCGCAGGCGGCGGCCCGGCGAGCGGCCCGTACTCGGGGATGGCCGAAGGTGATGCCGCCCCGACCTCGCCCGACATCTCGGCTCGCAGTCTGGCCTCGAATTCCTTGAGCTTGGCCTCGATTCCGCGCTCTTTCTCCTTGCGGGCCAGCATGTCTTCGCGGTAGCGCTTGAGGAAGTAGCCGATGGTCTCCACCCGAATCTTGATGGAGCCGGTCGGCTTGTTCTCGTCGATGTCTTTAAAGGAGAAATAGGGTGTGCCGCTCTTGGTCACGGTTTCTTCCACCACCGTGTAGATGGGGGCGTCGTGTCCGCACTTGAAACTGGAAAGCTCCAGCGCCACCAGATTGGGATGGCGCGCCGTGAACTTCGCCGCCCACACCTTCTGGGAGGTGTTCTCACTGTAACTGTTCTTCCAGACGTCCGAGATATCCATAGGACCCTGGATCCGCCCCGCCTCGATGTCCTCGGCAAACAGCGGCCCCACGATCTCGGGGTCGATGGGCAGCGACTGCAGGGTGAGCACCGGGTAGCCGATCTTCTGGAACTCCTCCAGAATCTCGTGGTTTACGCCCGGGTCGTTGTGGTAGGGCCGGCCCAGCACCACAATGCCGATGCGGTCTTCGGCCTCCAGCCTCCTCAGCACCTCGCGCCCCTGGGCCCGCTGGATGGCATTCATGAACTTCTCCTGTGCCTTGAGCCCTTCTTCTACCGCCCGCAGGTTCTCTTCAAAAGAGAGGCCCAGCACGTCTTTGAACTGGTCAAACAACTGGCGCGCCAGCAGCGCCTTGTTGCCCGTGTTCACGAAGGTGTCGCAGAAGAGGATGTTGTTCTCCTTGAAGAGATCGCCTTCCTTGGTGAAAGCCGCCTTCACCGCCTCCGGCGTCGTGGCCACGGTGGGACAGGAGCGATGATCCTGCACGTGCGTCAGGTCGCTGGGCAGGTCGTCAATCATGGGGAAAAAGATGATGTCGAGAGGCTTCTTCTTGTGGTGCACGTACACCAGATTGTGCACGTGCGGAATCCCGATCTTGGAGGGGAAGCAGGGGTCGATGGCGCCCCGCTTGGCGCCCTCTTTGTAAAGCTGCTCGTTGGTGTAGTCGGAATAGACGATGTTCTCCGCCGGAATCCCCAGCGCCTCGAAGTAAGTGCTGAAGATCGGCATCACCGAATAAGCGTTGAGCACGCGCGGCACCCCGATGCGCAGCTCCTTGCGTTTCTTCATCAGCTCGACGCGCTTCTTCTGGGCGGCGGTGAAAGCGCGCTTAGGCAGCGGATCGGCCACCAGCGGCGGGGCGTAACTCTTGAAGGTTGCCTTGGCGCCCACCTCCGCCAGATTGGGATTGTCGCGCTTGGCCGCGTCCAGTCCCTTCTTGATCTCGCGCATGTCGTTCACATCTTCAACCAGACCCTTTTCGCAGCTGTTGCCCACGATCAGCCGCTTCACGCCCGGCAGGATGGGGATTTTCGACTTCTTCCAGGACTCGTCGGCGTCCGCGATCTTGACGTCAATGAAGGTGCGCATGCACTTGTTCTTGCAGAAGTAACACCGCGTGTCTTCATTGCGATGGGTCACGTAACTGATGTTGGCCACGGCCTCGAAACCGATAAACGAGGTGCGATGCCCGCGCTGATAGAGCCGCCGCGCCTCGATGGCCGCCCCGATAGCTCCTGACTCGCCGCAGTGCTCGTGGACGATCACGTTTGGCTTGGAGCCCTTGTCCTTGAAGCGCGATTCAATGAAATCCACCTGCGCCTTGACCGCGGCCAGGTTGTGCTGGGTGCCGCCTTGCAGGATGAAGGTCTTGCCCAGCGAGGCCAGGTTCGGAATCTGCGATACGTACAGCCAGATGTTTTTGGGCAGCACGTTGGCCAGTCCGGCCATAATCTCTTCCGGCTTCCACCCCTGCCGCTGAAAGTCCACGATGTCCGATTGCATAAACACCGCGCAGCCGTAACCGAACATCGGCATCGCCTTGGCCCCGAAGGCTAGGTCGGCGTACTCCTCCACCTTGTGGCCGAATCCCACGCAGGTGGACTGCAGAAAGTAGCCGTTGCCCGCCGAGCACTGGGTGTTGAGCTTGAAGTCTTTGACGCGGCCGTCCTGCAGGATGATCAGCTTGATGTCCTGGCCGCCCACGTCGCAGATCACGTCGGCGTTGGGGTAGAAGTGCAGCGCAGCCTCCGTGTGCGCGACCGTCTCCACCAGGGCGACGTCCGCCCGCAGAGTCTCCTTGAGAATGTCCTTGGCGTACCCCGTGGAGCCGACGCCCAGCAGTTCGACCGTGGCGCCCTGGTCCTCCACCTGTTTACGCAGGTTGGCGAACATCTCCATGGTGTCTTCCAGGGGATTGCCCTTGGAGAGCTGATAACACTTCACCATCACTTCGCCATCCTGGCTCAGCAGCACCGCTTTCGTGGAGGTTGATCCGCCGTCGATCCCCATGAAGGCCTGCACGTGCTCCCCGGGCTGGAAGCGGCGCGGCACGAAGCGATGGGCCTTGTAGCGCTCTCTGAACCCCGCCAGCTCGTCTTCTGTCTTGTACAGCCCCGACCCGCCCTTCTTCTGTTTCTCCTCCAGACGCCCGACCTTGATGTACCAGTCGAGCTTCTCGTAGCCGGCATAGATCCCGACGTTCGCATCCTCGTCGAGCCCGAAGCGCACGCACCCCAGCGCCGCGAAGTACTGGGCGTTGTCAGGCACGCGGATCAGGCTCTGCGGGTCGACGCCTTCGGGCAGGGGATAGTTGCGCTCCTCCCACACCTTCGGAATGTTGTGCTTCCAACAGTCCTGCATCCCCTTGATATAGGTGTTCGGACCGCCCAGCAACAGCACCACCGGCCGCAGCGTGTTGCCCCGAGTCAGGACCGCGAGATTCTGCTGGATGATGGCTTCGAACAGCGACGCCATCAACTCGCTCGGTGGCACGCCGGACTTCTGCAGGCCGTTGATGTCGGTTTCCGCAAAGACTCCGCACTTGCCCGCCACCGGATGCAACTTCAAGCCCAGGAAGCCCATCTGGCAGAGCTGATCGGCTGGAATGCGCAGCTTGGCGTTGATCTTGTCGATCACGGCACCCGTCCCGCCCGCGCACTTGTCGTTCATGGACGGTATCTTCTTCTTGCGGCCGGTCTCCGGGTCCTCTTTGAAGATGATGATCTTGGCGTCCTGGCCCCCCAACTCGACGACCGATCCGCACTCCGGATAGAGGTGCTCGACCGCCAGCGAAACCGCGTTCACTTCCTGTACGAACTTGGCCCCGATCATGCCCGCGACGCCCCCGCCACCCGAGCCGGTCAGGAACACGCGCGTCTCGCCCGCCCGAATGCCCGCTTCCGCCTCCATGCGCTGCAGAAACTCCAGGCACTTCTCAGGCTGCTTCGTGTCGTGGCGCTGGTAATCGCTCCAGACAATCTGGTCGGTGGTGGTGTCTACCACTACCGATTTCACCGTCGTGGAACCGACGTCGAGTCCGACGATCAGATCCTTGGCGTTTGGCATCGCTTAACCTCGATTCGAGTTAACGGCCCCGTCCCTGCTGGACGGCCAAGTCGAGATAACTTTGTCCATCAACAATATCGTGGCTTCGTTCGTTACTTCCAGGGCCGACGTCGCCCGTACCCTACAACTCCGGCCACGGGAACCTTCGCTCTGGCGATCCTGACAACGTTCCCTCAGAGTTTGAGCGGCATGACTTTACATACATTTTACAAGTCCTTGTACATCAGCCACATCGTGGCTTTGTTGGTAGGGGCGCTGGGCTAGCTCTGCCCTGCCTTCTTGGCCATCTGGGCAAAGGCTTCGGTGGCCCGCCGCGCCATCTCCTCGGGCGCCACGTCCTCGACGTGCTGGCCCAGGGCCCAGACATGTCCAAAGGGGTCTTTCAACTGGCCATAACGGTCGCCCCAGAACTGGTTGGCCAGTGGCATGGTTACCGTGGCACCGGCTGCGACGGCCTGGTTGAAAATCTTGTCGATATTCTCCATGTAAAGGTTGAGTACGACCGGGCTCCCGCCGAGCGCCTGCGGTCCCTTGGCGCCCATGCCCGGGAACTCATCAGCCAGCATGAGGGTCGAATCGCCGATCTTGAGCTCGGCGTGCATTACTTTGCCGTCGGGTGTGTGATGCGACGGCGCGGTTTCCGTCGCCCCGAAGGCCTTCTTGTAGAATTCGATCGCCTTGTCTGCACCATTGACGATCAGGTGCGCGGTTATCGTGTGCTGTCCTTCACGAAGTGCCTTTACATTCCCTGCCATTTCTTTCCTCTCCTTTTCTTCCTCCGGCCCCGCTGTCCCTAATTCACCGCTACGAGCTCTCGCCTCTCGGCCTTCAAGCGCTCCGCCGCGTGCAACACAAAGTTGGCCGCCGTGCCGATCACCCCCTTGGTGTGCCCGTACTTGTACATGGGCTGCTGCATCTCCGGATGCTCTGCCACGAACGCCTGCACCTCTTCGAGCGTCACCCCGGTCTGATCCAGCACTGCCTTCATCTCGTTCTTGGCCCGCACCTTGGCCTCTCCCAGCGCCATCTGCACGCGGCTGTGGGCGTTCACATCGCCTTCGCCCGACGTCTCCACAGGCAGGAAGATCATGTCCTTGTACTGCGACACCACTGCCGACTGGGCGCCGTCGGATTGCGTGCTCGGCATGCAACCGAAGGGCTTCAGGCTGAGCACCATGTGGCAGAGGTCCTTGTTGGAGTAGTAGATGTTCTTGGCTACTTCCAGGTGCCCCTCGCCGCCCCCAGCCCGCGAGTTGTAGAACGGATGTCCGATGCGCTGCAGTTCGTACTGATCCGTCAGGTGATGCGCCACCCCGCCCAGCGTCTCCACCAGCTTGTGATATTCGCGCTTGAAAACGCGCTCAGCAAAGCTCAGCTTGGCCAGTTTTTGCCGAGTGTCGAAGTGGCTGCCGAAGACGCGGCTCAGGTTCCAGCGCGAGACGTTCTCGGCCACCAGGTCCAGGCCCCGCTCGTCTTTGATCTGCTGCTTGGCCTGATGGATCATGTACATGATCCAGGTTCCGATCGGCTCCACCAGCGCTTGCGCGCCTTCCTTCTCCAGGAACTTGAACATATTGAAGTTGCCGTCGCCCTCGGTGGTCTGCGCCCAGAACTCGCCGGTGATCTTCACAATGGGCTTGACCCGGGTGCGGTCGATCGGGATGGCGTTGAAGCGGGCCCGGACTTCACGCAGGGCCGCCGTATAGTCCTCACCATAGAGCTGATCCATGAACTTGCCGATCAGGGTGGCGGTCCCGGCCAAAGAAGTCTTGTTGAGCCACTCCCCGAAGCGACCCTCCAGCGTATAAGGCTGCTTCCGCTTCATGGTGGCGTGCAGGAGATCCATGCACTCCTCGAGCACCCGATCCGTCTCGCCGGGATTCACCTCAAAGGGCCGGATCTGATAGGCGACGTCATTCACCACGTCCCCGATGTTGAGGGCGTTCAGGATCCCCAGGAAAAAGTCGAGATTCATCTCCAGCCCGGCTTCAGCCTCCGCTTGATTCAACCCGCCCGATTGCTGGAACAGTAGGACCCGGAAGCCGTCGAAGCCGGAGTTGCGCAGCGCCAGCCGGTATTCCGCCTCGTACATCCCGAAACGGCAAGGTCCGCAGGCGCCGGCCGTAAAGAAGACGTGACGGTCGATGATCTCCTGCTTGCTGAGGCCGGCCTCTTCCAGCCCCTGCAGGTACTGCACGAGGTTGCCGACGGTGAAGTAGGTGGGATTGCACTGGCCGTTGTTGCCGTACTCCTTACCGAGCTGGAAAGCCCGCTTGTTGGGGGTTGGAACCGCCTGGCACCTGTAGCCCAGGCTTTCGAGCGCTCCGTGTACCAGCTTCTCGTGCTTCCAGGTCAGGCCGCCGAACAGAATCGTCACCTGGTCGCGCTCCGCCTTGGTGAAGGGCCGCTCCACCGGGCGGTGAAAATGCTGCAGCGATCGCCGCTCCAAACCTGCTTCTTGCTCCAGGCGGCGCCGCTCCTCCGCCAGCCGCTGGCGCAGCAGCTTTTCCTTGGGATCCTCAAGGTTGATCTGAACCAAACCGGTCGGAGGCGCGGGCGGGTGCTGTCCGGGCAAGCCGTTAAAGGGCGTAGTGCTCATGTTCACCTCTCCTTGTGGGGCCGGCGTCTCAGGTCCGGCGGTTAGATTGCCGCGGCCTGGTGGGTCCGCGGCCGTCAGTGAAGCCAAGTTCTGCGTCGCTGCCGCCCGGGCCACATCCGCCGGTCAGCCGCCACCGTATGGCGCCGGGCGCGCGACATTCAAGCGACAAAGCCGGACATTGCCCGATGTCGCGCCCTGCAGGGATGCGAAACGCGGGTACCAGCACTTCTAGCGATTACGCCTGCTGGCCATCTACGGGTGCCAATGCACCCACGGTTCGCAGGCCGGAGGCCGATAACTAGGTCACCTGGAAATTATCACTATGGGTTTCTGGCGGGCAAATACCATTACAGCGAACGGTGAATTTCTCAAGTCCAATTGGCCGGAATGGCAGCGATTGGTAAGAGGCTGGAAATTCAATTTCTTACGCGGAAAAATGGGCATTCCCCGGAGTCTCGGCCTCAGAACGAAGCCGACCTGGCTCCGATCCAACGGTCTGCCCGCGAGGTCTTACTCCACGACGAAGGTCGCGAGCTTCCGCAGGCGCTCGTGCCTCCGACGCAGAAGCTCCTCGGCTGATAGCGCCGTCAGCTCGCGCAAGGAGGCGGCCAGCACTGCCCCCAGACGGGCTGCGGCGCCGGGGGGCTCGGTGTGTGCCCCGCCGGGCGGCTCCGGCACGATCTCGTCCACGATGCCGAAGCCGCGGAGGTCGTGGGCCGTGAGCTTCAACGATCGGGCCGCCTGCCGCTTGTGATCCCAGTCGCGCCACAGGATAGAAGAACAGCTCTCCGGAGCGATCACCGAGTAGATGGCGTTCTCCAGCATGAGCACGCGATCGCCCACCGCGATGGCGAGCGCGCCGCCGCTGCCGCCCTCGCCGTGGACCACCACCACGATGGGCACCCGCAGCTTCGGAATCTCCTTGAGGTTATGGGCGATGGCCTCCGCCTGCCCGCGCTCCTCGGCGCCCTTGCCGGGATAGGCGCCGGGCGTGTCCACGAAGGTGACGATCGGCAGGTGGAACTTCTCGGCCAGCCGCATCAGACGCAGCGCCTTGCGGTAGCCTTCGGGATTGGGCATGCCGAAGTTCCGCCTCACCCGCTGTTCGGTGTCGCGGCCCTTTTGCTGACCGACTACCAGCACCGGACGGCCCTCGAAACGCGCCAGCCCTCCCACGATGGCGGCGTCGTCGCCGAAACGGCGGTCGCCCTGCAATTCGGTGAAATCGCTGAAGAGCGCTTGAATGTAATCGAGAGTGTACGGCCGGTTCGGATGGCGCGCAATCAGCACTTGGTCCCAGGCGTCGCCAGGCCGGGCTTCGCCGGGCGCGCGGCGCAGGATCTCCAACTGCCCGCGCAGGCGCTCGATCTCTTCGCGGCTGGTATCCGAGGGCGGGCCCTTTTCGAGCTCGGCGATCTGCTTCTCGATGTCGCGGGCGGCGTCGGGTTGCGGGGCGGCGGTAGCCATAGCGAGCGGGCGGAGGGGCTTAGGAACGCTTCTCCATCGAGACGGAACTTTCGCCGCAGAGGGCGCGCAGGTCGGCCAGCAAGGCTTCGTCGATCTTCACCCCGACCGGTTTTCGCGGCCGGAGGACCGCGCGGAAATCCCCTCGTCGCACCAGATCAAACGTGACCGCATCCGTACCCGGATGACCCACCAGAAGCGTCTGGATGTTGGCGAGCGTCGCATCCGAAGTGCGGTCGAGGTCAAGACGGATGAGAACGGAGGCTCGACCGTTGGCCTGGACCTTCTCGAGGGGCTGCACCTCGTTGACGATCACCTTGGGTTTGGAGTTTTCTTCCCGCCGCACGCGGCCCTTCACCAGCAGGGCGGCATCCACCTTCAGGAGCGGCTGGATCTGCTGCAGCGTCTGCGGGAAGACGATGAGCTCCGAGGTGCCGCGCAAATCCTCGAGGGCGACGGCGGCCCAGAGGTCGCCTTTCTTGCTGGGCTTCACGCGCAGACTGCTGACGATGCCAGCCAGCGAAACCGGGGTGTCATTGGCAAGGTCTTCAAGCGCCGCGCTGTCATGTCTGGCGGCGGCCATTATCTGAGCCCGGTACTTTTCGAGCGGGTGCCCGGTCACGTAAAACCCCAACACTTCCTTTTCGCCCGCCAGACGTTCCGCCTCGGACCACGGCGGCACGTCCAGAAGCTCCACGGCCCGCAGCGGTTCGGGTTCCGCTGCTCCCCCGAACAGGCCCACCTGGCCGCCGGCGCTGGATCGCTGCCGCGCCTGGCCCAGCTCGATGGCACGATCGAGCCCGGCCAGCATTCGCGCCCGGTGCGCGCCCAGCGAGTCCAAAGCGCCAGCCTTGATCAAGCTCTCGATCACGCGCTTGTTCATCAGGCGCAGATCGACATTCTCGCAGAACTGGAAGAGATTGTCGAAACGCCCCAACTGCTTTCGCGCCTCCATCACCGACTCGATGGCGGCCTCGCCCACGTTCTTGATAGCCGTCAGGCCGAACCGGATGCCGAGGCCCGAGTCGGTATGCGAGGGGGTAAAGGTGCGATCGCTCGAATTGACGTCGGGCGGCAGGATCTCGATGCCCATGTCGCGGCATTCGCCGAGGTAAAAGGTGAGCTTGTCGGGATTGCCGATTTCAGCCGTCAGCATGGCGGCCATGAATTCCACCGGGTAGTGTGTCTTCAGATAGGCAGTGCGGTAGGCCACCAGGGCATAAGCGGCCGAGTGCGATTTGTTGAAGCCATAACCGGCAAACTGCTCGATCTGCTCGTAGAGCTTCTTCGCCTTGGCGTCCGGCACGCTATGGCGGCGCGCCCCCGCCAGGAACTTCTCGCGCATGGCCACCATTTCTTCGTGCTTCTTCTTGCCCATGGCGCGCCGCAGCACATCGGCTTCGCCCAGCGAGAAGCCGGCCACCGAGGCTGCGATCTGCATGACCTGCTCCTGGTAGACCATGATCCCGTAAGTTTCCTCCAGGATCTCCTTCAGCTCTGGCAAGTCATAGGCCACACGCTTCTTGCCCGCCTTGCGGGCCACGAAGTCATCAATCATCTGCATGGGCCCGGGCCGGTAAAGCGCGTTCAGAGCCGTGAGATCTGCAAGGCGGTTGGGCTTGGCGCGGCGCAGAATATCGGTCATGCCGCGGCTTTCAAACTGGAAGATGCCGGCCGTCAGGCCCTTGCCAAGCAGTTCGTAGGTGGCCGCGTCGTCGAGTGGCAGCGCGTCCAGGTCGAGCCTCTGGCCGCGGGTCAATTCGACCATGCGGACGCAGTCGTCGAGCACCGTCAGCGTGGTCAGGCCGAGAAAATCCATCTTCAGCAGGCCGATCTTTTCCAGATCGTCCATGGCGTACTGGGTGGTGATTTCGTCTTTGTTGCTCTTGTACAGCGGGACGATTTCCTGCAGCGGCTGGGGTGAGATCACCACCCCGGCGGCGTGGGTGGACGCGTGGCGCGCCAGGCCTTCCAGACTGGCGGCCACCCGCAGCAGATCGGCCACCTTCGGGTCGCGGTCGCGCACCTGGCGAAGCTCAGGGTTCTGGGCGAGAGCGTCTTCCAAGCTGATGTTGAGGACGTTGGGAATCAGCTTGGCGATGCGGTCGGCGTCGGCGAAAGGCATATCGAGAGCGCGGGCCGCGTCACGCACAACCGCCTTGGCGCCCATGGTGCCGAAGGTGATGATCTGGCTTACGTTCTCACGCCCATATTTGCCGGTGACGTAGTCGATCACTTCGCCGCGCCGCCGCATGCAGAAGTCGATGTCAATGTCGGGAAAGGTGATGCGCTCCGGGTTCAGGAAGCGCTCGAAGAGCAGGTCGTACTGCAGCGGGTCGACGTCCGTGATGTGAAGCGCGTAGGACACCAGGCTTCCGGCGGCCGAACCGCGTCCCGGGCCCACCGGGATGCAGCGTTCGCGCGCAAAGCGGATGAAGTCCCAGACGATCAGAAAGTATCCGGCGAACTTCATCTGCTTGATGAGCTCGATCTCGCGCTCCAGCCGCTCCTCGTAGGCCTGGAGCGGATACCGCAGCCGGCTCTCCGCCTGCAAGTGCTCGAGCGCCCGACGGCGTTCGGCGAAGCCCTCGCGGGTGACGCGCTCGAAGAAGCTATCGAGCGTTTCACCGGCCGGGACCTCGAAGTGGGGAAAGACGTGCTTGTTCTTCTCCAGGTGGAGGTTGCAGCGTTCGGCGATTTCCAGGGTGTGGGCGAGGGCCTCAGGAATCTCGGCGAACAGAGCCGCCATCTCTTCCGGCGACTTGAAGTAGAACTGGTCGGTGTCGAACCTCATGCGCTCGCTGTCGCTGATGGTCTTCCCGGTCTGGATGCACATCAGCACTTCCTGGGCGCGCGCGTCGCCGTGGGTCAGGTAGTGGCAGTCGTTGGTAGCAACCAGTGGAATCCCCGTTTCGCGCGACAGGCGCACCAGTTGGGGATTCACGCGCTTCTCCGGCTCCAGACCCTGATCCTGAATCTCGATGTAGAAATTGCCCTTGCCGAAAATGTCGCGCAGGTCGTAGGCGGACTGCCGCGCTTGCTCGTACTTGCCCTCGGCCAGCGCCGCCGTCACCTCCCCCTGCAGGCAGGCCGAGAGGGCGATCAGGCCCTCGGCGTGATGCGAGAGCAGGTCCTTATCGATGCGCGGCCTGTAGTAGTAGCCTTCCAGATAGGCCGAAGAGGCGAGCTTGACCAGGTTGCGATAACCCAGCTCATTCTGGGCCAGCAACACCAAGTGGTTCGGCTTACCGGCCTCGCCGGTGCGATCAAAGCGATTGGTGGCGGCCACGTATGTCTCGCAGCCGATAATAGGCTTAATACCCCGCTTGGTCGCGGCCTCGTGGAACTTGACCGCGCCGAAGAGATTGCCGTGATCGGTGATGGCCACCGCCGGCATCTTCAAGGCGGCGGCCCGATCCATCAGCTTGGGGATGTCACAGGCACCGTCGAGCAGGCTGTAGTCGGTATGAAGATGAAGATGAACAAAGTTTGGGGAAGCCATCGAGAGTCATTTTAGCAGAAGGGCGCCTACTCTTGGCAGTATGCCGGAGATAGCTTTTGGCCAAGGGCGCACCGCACCGCTGGTCGAGGATGGCAGCTTCACTCAACCTTACACTCGGTGATCAGCTTTTCATACACCTCGCGGGCGTGGTCGTAAGCCTCGCGAGCCTCATCCAGTTCGGCGGCGGAGATCTTGGGAGCTTTCTGCGTCCAGCATTGATTCACGCTGGCGAGACACCACTGGGCGCTGCGCCGTGAGGCGCGCACAGGCTGGCCACCCACCAGAACGAAAATCGGGTTGGTGTGCGACGAGGGCAGGATGCGGGCGGCGACCCAACTGCTCTGTTCGATCGGGACGTCGAACTCGACGTTCCGGATCGTGCCGTCCGCCACGAGCTCCTTCCGCGCTACCGCGCTGCCGTTCACGACGATCTCCACCGGCACCTGGCGCGTCCCGGTGATCCGGGCACGCTCGAGGCTCCAGTAGGGCTTCTCGTCAGAACTAGGGAGCTTCACAGCCGGCTGGGGGTCAAGGTAGGCGGCGGCGCGTAATTTGAGATGGACCTTGCCAGGGGCGGCCAGTTGCACCTCGCTTCCGTGCTCGCCCAGGGCGGCGCCGTCGATCGTGAAGTCCATCAGGTGGCTGCGGCCGTCGGAAACGTAAGTGGCCCCGGCGCGGATGGCTACGTTCCAGTTGGCGTAGGTCAGCGGCGGATCAATGCGGGCGTAAGTTCGGCCTTCTCCCACGCGGCTGTCGTAGATGCAAGGGAAATCGGTCTCACCGGAAATGCGCGTGCGAAAGCCGACGTTGAGGGTCTGATACCAGATGTTCAGCTCCCACGGATAGGGGGTGTCGCCCGCCGAGATGAAGTCGACGGTATTGGGATAGGTGACGTCCACAATATACTCGTTGGCTCCGATGCCGTCGAAGCCGGGAATGTCGTAGTTCGGCAGCGCGTCGCTCTGAAGCTCAAGCCCCCAGCCCGAGTGGGCAAATCCCACGGTCGCGTCCTGCGCCTTGCCCCAGCGCAGAATTGGCAGGTCCCAGGTAGGCCAGTCTTCGATGCGCTTGGTCCCGGGATAATCCTGGTCCTTGAGGTTGAGCAGCACGAGGTGGCCGGCATGACTGGAGGGAAAGCCTGAGACTTCCAGATCGTAGTGCAGCAGCTGGTTTCGCCTGGAGGCCGGATCGTCCCGCCGGCCGCGGAAGAACTGCTTCTGGTAGTAGTAGCAAGGGCCCCAGGTGAGCACGCAACCCACGTTGAGGTGCTCGCCGCGCACTTGGCGGTCCATATCCTGTGGGGTGACGCCTTCGCTCGGGTTCTCGTAATGGGAACAGCCAGCGGCGTGGATGTGGTGGTCGCCTGAATACCATCCGTACTTGCTGGGGTCGATCCAGCGCCGCAGTTGAAAGGAGAGTTCCTTGGGCCCGGCGGGCCCGGCTTGAAAGCGGCGCGTCTCAGCCAGGTACTCAGGGCCGCCCGTCACCGTTACGGTGTACGAACCCTCGGGCAGCGAGATCGATTCGCCGTCAGCGCGGTAGATCTGCGGCTGGAAGAAGAAGTCGGGAGCCAGACGCTTGGCGGGGTTTGGATAGATGCGGTCGTGGGCATCGCGAAAGACGAAGGATGCCATGGTCGGCCGTCCGTCCTCGTCCAGCACGTGCAGGGTGATCGGCCGCGCCCCAGCGATATGGAACAGAATGCTGATCTCGTTCAGAAAGCCGACGTCCTGGGTGCCTTGCCCGACGTTGAAGCTGAGCTTGGCCGACCGCTCGCCGGCGTCGCGGCTGAAGAAGGTGAGTAGGCGGTACTCGACCGGAAGGCCGGAGAGGCGCTCTTCGAGCGGCGGCTTGTTGTACAGCTCGATCTCTGCCCAGCGCTCAGCGACGTCGGCCGGGGTCAGTTTCTGAGGAGGCTCGGGGCTATTGCTCGACGGGATGTAGACGTCTCCGCTGTTCGGGCTCTGGACCGCGAGAGGTGCGGTCACGCCCGCCTGGTTGATGACCTTGACCAGGAAGATGCGTGTGCCGTCCTGGATGAGATCAGCCGACGCCCCACCGCGCTTCACGCTGACCCGGCTCTCGGCGTTGATGGTGACGTCCACGAGCACGTACCTATCCAGCACCGCCCCGGCAGTGGAGACCGCCTTTTCCGGGTCGGGATTTGAGAAGGCTGTGTTGATGGCCTCCTGGTCGCCCGGGCTCAACGGCTGGCCGAGAAAGCTGAGCGCAGACTCCAGTTGGCGGACTTGATCGGCGAAAGGCTGTAACGGAACGGGGGTCTGCGAGGCGCCGGGGGTCCGCGCTGGAACCACCGCGCTGGTCGCCAGCAAGAGCACTGAGGCAGCCAGGATTTTGGGATGGAGACTCGCAATGGAAGGCATGGTTAACCCCCGGGGCGTCTTTTGAACCGCCAGGATACCATGCAGAAGGCGCCCGTCAACCGACCGATCCATCCCGGCAAATCCAGGTCTGGGACCGCGGGTTGCGCTATGCTAACCGGGACACTCTGGCGTAACGGCGGGCGCAACGCTTTCAGCGACTCTGTGCTCCGCCCGCGCATTCGGATGCGAGACCGCGAGGTATTAGAATGGCTGATGCCGACCCCACGCTCGAACGCCTCGAAGACCAGATCGGCTGGTACAATCGCAAAAGCAGCTTTAACCACAGCGCCTTCACGTGGATCAAGGTCATTGAAATCGGCGCGGCGGCGCTCGTGCCCCTCTTTTCAGGGTTCAAAGTGCTCTGGGTGACCGGGGGGTTGGGCGCGCTCATCGCCGTTCTGGAAGGCCTCCAGCACCTCAATCAATACCAGTCCAACTGGATCACCTACCGCTCCACCTGCGAGGCCTTGAAGCACGAAAAGTATCTCTACCTGGCAACGGCCGGACCCTACGCTGCCGCTCAGGATCCTCACCGGTTGCTCGCCGAGAGGATTGAGTCCCTGGTATCCCAGGAGCATGCCAAGTGGGCAGCGGGGCAGGAGCAGGCCCCGAAAGCCAAAGGCTGAATCCGCGTGATATCCCCGCCACACAGGTGGCGCACCTCGTCACCTTCGTGTGATTCCCAGAAACGTCACCAGCTGTGTCTGAGCCAAGGCCGGGCTCACCATGCAAGTCGCGTCATTCCGGAGGCAATTGAGCACGGTCAGCCAGCGGCAACCACAGGTGCATCGCGTGCCCGACAGGATCTGCGCGAAGGCTTGCTTCTCCGCCATGGTCAGGCGGGAAGTATCCACCCGGGGAGGATCGTAGGTCAGACCCGAGAGACCCCCTTCGCGGGTGGAGGCCACGGTCCAGGTCATCTGAGCGGCGTCGAGGCAGGGTCCCGCGAAGCCTAAGGGGCTTTCGCCCGTCTGCTTGAACTTGCACGCGAACTTGATCCCGTTCGTCAGAAAATTCACGGCGGAGACGTCGATAATGCCCTGCGACGCATCGTACCGCCAGGTGCCAACGCCGGCCACCGAGTTGTTCAAGGTGGCGCTGAAACTCAAGTCGGGGTAGAGTTGCACGCCCTCCAGAAGCTGCTGACCCTCACTCGTGACTACGGCGCGCCAGCTTCCGGCCAGTTCGGAAGAACTCAGAGTTGCATGCTCCGGCGGGGCCACCTGCGCCGCTTGCACGGAAGGAAGCTCGGTCGCCGGACCCTGCTCTTGGTCCGAGGCGGGGCGCGCCTCGTGAGGCGGCGCCGTGGACGTGGCGGCGCTCGGCCGCCCGGATTGACGCTGACCACCCTGATCAGGAGGGTTGTCAGCGACTGGAGTTGGAGCAGGATCCTCGCGGATGACGGTGACGGGCGGCTTTCGGGTGGCGTTGTACACCACGATTCCCACCACGAGAATCGCTGTCAGAGCCGCTGCGCCGATCAGCGCGGGCTTGGCGCTACGAGCCGGCTTGGGCTTAGCGGGCGGAAGGCCTAGGATGCGGTCAAGAACCTCCGCCAGCTTCTCAAAGCCCTCGTCCCAATCCTGCTCGGTGATCTCGAGGGCGTTGCGGCGAACCAGAGGCTGCAGATCAGGGGGCAGATCCTGCTCGTCCGGTATCTGGGCGCCTCCGACCAGGACGGGGAAGACCCGCATTCCCCGCTGGAGGGCGGTCACGATCTCCTGACGCACCGTGTCCTGCGGATCGTCCAGGCGCCGCGAGCCGCTCGCTCCCTTAACGTTGAGCCAATTCTTGCCAATCACGACGACGCAGGCGTCGCTCGAACTCAGCACGCGGGTGATCGCCTCGTGCCAGTCGATCCCCGGCTCAAGCGACCCGACGTCGCGAAAGACTCGATTGGGATAGCGGACGTTGAGGCGGTCGTAGAGGCGCCCGGAGTCGGCGCGGCTGTCGTCGCGGCGATAATTAATGAATATCTTTCCGCCCGCCATGGCTACTTACCCTCCCTCCAATAGACCCTACCCGTCCAGGGTTTTCGCGGAATGCTTAAGTCTGACTCCGTTAAATGGGGATAGTGTATAGAACCAACTAGCCCGTTTCAAGTCGCGTGATGATGGGGAGCTGGCAAGCGCGGCAGCCGCCAACGGGCGCTCAGCTTCGCGCCGCCACGCCGATGGGCGCGGTGGCGACTCCGCCCGAGGCTCCGACTCCGTGGAGCACGGCCGCCAGCTCATCGGGGGTACGGGCGGGCGGCTGGCAGGATGTTCCGGAGCAGACCAGAGCCAGGGGCCGTCCGTCCAGCGGCAAACTGGGAAGGGTGGCGGCCAGGCCAGCCGGCAGATTGCCCTGGGCGACTGTCTCGGGCACGAGGGCGAGCACGTGCTTGCCGGCGGAACGGGCTCCATAGGCGGCGCGCAGCAGCGCCTGCCGATCGGGATCCCCTACGGGGCCGATCACCACAATCTCGAGCGCCGCGCGCAGGTGTTGGGCCAGCGCCAGGGCATAACTGCCGGCGTAGAGACCGTATTCGCCCACCTTCCCCGCGAACAGATCGAGTGTCTGTTGCGCCCTCTGGCGGAAGTCCGGGCGGTCGGCCAGGAACGCCAGGCGATCGAGCATCGCCACCGCCACCGCATTGCCCGCGGGCGTGGGCGAGTCCTGCAGAGCCTTGCGCGGGATGGTGAGCGGGCCTCGGCGGTCTGCGGCATCCAAGGCCGTGTCCAGAAACCCGCCATCGGCGGGGTCCCAGAAGCGGTGCAGGACCAGTTCTGACAGTTCCAGGGCGCGGTCGAAGTAACGGCGCTCGCCCGTGACTTCGAACGCGTCCAGCAGCGCCTCCGCCATCAGCACCTGATCGTCGAGCAGATCGAAATTGCTGGCCGCGAGCTCCGCCGGGTCGCGGTGCCCGGCTGCATCGGCCCTCTGCAGATCGGCCAGCACGTGCGCCACGCCCCGCGAGGGATCCCATCCCCGCTCCAGAAAGAGGTCGAGCGCCATCAACGCGCGGTCCCGGGCTCCCTCGAGCTCGAGTGTCTTATAGGTTTCGAGCAGGGCCGAAGCCATCATGGCGTTCCAACCGGCGTACAGCGTAGGATCCACGAAGGGCGTGGACCTCCGGTTTCGGGCGGTCAGCATCTTCGCTTTGCCGCGTTCCAGGATACTCTCCACCTCGGTGGTCCCGAGCCCCAGGCGCGCCGCGATCGCCTCCACGGGCTGGTCGATAAAGAGGACGTTCTTGGCCGGGTTGTGGTGCATCTCGCCCGCCGGCCCGACTTCGTACCGCAGCGCCGCCGCGCGGGCCTCCGGCTCATCGAGCGCGGCCTTCAGTTCATCGACGGTCCAGGTGAAGTAGTCGCCGTCGTCTTCCAGGCTGACGTCGGCATCCTGACTGGCATAAAATCCGCCGCCGGGTCGCGAGAGGACGCTTTCCACAAAGGACAGAATCCCGCCCGAAATCTCGCGGAAGAACTCATGACCCGTGAGCTGGTAGGCGTGGAGATAGCTGACCAGCAGGCCGGCGTTGTCGTAGGACATTTTCTCGAAGTGCGGTACCCGCCAGTGCTCGTCCACCGAATAGCGGTGGAATCCTCCGCCGATCTGATCGTAGATGCCGCCGCGGCCCATGGCCTCGAGGACCGAAACCGCGATGTCGAGGTAACGCCGTTCGCCGCGCTCGAGATATTGGTCCAGCAGCAATTCCAGCGCTGTGGGATGCGGGAACTTGGGCGCGCGCCCAAAGCCGCCGTTCTCCGCGTCGTAGAGCCCCACGATGTTCTGCAGAATATCTCCCACTACGGTGGCGGCGCCGCCCTGGGCGCCCGGCGCAGACTGGAATCTCTCCGCGCGCCCGAGGGCCTCGGCGATCTGCTCCGCGCTGGTGTGGATCTGCGTTCGGTTGGAGCGGTAGCTCTGGGCGATGGTCTCGAGGATCCGTTTCATGCCGGGACGGCCGTAACGGTCGTCGGGGGGAAAGTAGGTGCCGCCGTAAAAAGGTTTGCCGTCGGGCGTGAGGAAGGCGGTCAGCGGCCAGCCGCCCTGGCCGCTGAGGGCGCTGACGGCGGTCTGGTAACGCGAGTCGATGTCCGGACGCTCATCGCGATCCACCTTGACGGCCACGTAATGCTGGTTGATCAACCGGGCGATCTCCTCGTTTTCGTAGCTCTCCCGGTCGATTACGTGACACCAGTGGCACCAGACCGCGCCGATATCGAGCAGGATGGGCTTGTCCTCCCGCTCCGCGCGCTCAAAGGCGGCGCTGCCCCATTCCAGCCACTGCACGGGCTGGTGCGCGGCGCCGCGCAGATAGGGGCTCGACGCCTGCGCCAGGGCGTTCAGCTTCGGAGCTGGCGGCATGGCGGATGGGTGATCGGGTGGTGGATTCATCGCTGTCCTTGGAGGCGGTTACTGCAGCCGGCCCGGACTGGAGCGCGGATCGTCATCGGGCTCCGCCTCGTTCTCTTCCAGGGGCTTCCGTCCGGCAAATCCCTCGTCCAGCCCATGCCAGTAGCCAATGCGCTCTTCGCCCAGCTTCCAGCAGAGGTAGACCTCACGGCCGTCGCGCAGGGCGGGGAAATCCACCAGGCCTTCGTCCAGATCCTTCACCACGCAGCCAATCTCGTGGATCTGCTTGATAGCCTCGGTGATCTTCTCTTTGGCCAGCTCGCGCCGGGCGCGTTTCTCTGCCAGCTCGCGATGCGGAGGAATCCATCCTCCAAGAACCATGATCTTGGCCGCCGCCTGCGCGAGCTCCTGGTCGAGCGAGTCCAGACTCTGCTTCTGCTCGCGCGCTTCCCCGAGGACGTTGGCGATCACGGGCAGCAGTTCCTCCGCTTCGTCGCGGTCAAAGTATCGGTCGGCCATAGGGTCCTATCTTTCAACGCCTAAGCCCGTCGGGGGCGTCGGCCGGGGATCGAAACTCGATCTGCAGGCGGCTGATACTTCCACCGGTTCATCGGTGACACCTAGCCGCCTCGCGTGTGCATCTCCAGGTGCGGGTCCTGGCGGAGGGCTTCGGCTGGAAACAGCGGGCCGCGGGCTCGCAGCGCTTTCCGTTCCTCGGCTCCCCGATCGCGACGTCCCCGCCAGGCGTCGATAATCTTGGCCCTGACCTCCTCGGCGCCAGCGCCTTGCCGCAATGGGGACTTCAGGTCGACACCCTGCCGCGCGTAGAGGCAGAGTAAAAAGAGGCCGTCCGGCGTAAGCCGGGCCCGGTCGCAGTGCGCGCAGAAGGGCGCGGTGGTCGAGGAAATGATTCCGAAGGTTGTACCATCGCCAAGGCGGAAGCGGTCTGCCGGCGCCGCAGGCTGCCCATTACCTGCGCTTCGTAACCCCAGGGTCTCAATTGGGCCAAAGCGCTCGGTGAGCTGTTGCAGCATTTCCCGCCGCGAGACCACCTGGCCCATCGACCAGCGGGTGGCGCCGCCTACGTCCATATACTCGATAAAGCGGATTTCAGCCCTGACCTCGCGGCCGAAATCGACTAATTGCGCCAGTTCATCCTCATTGAAGCCCCGGATGATCACCGCATTTACTTTGATGCTGGGGAACCCTGCCTCTCGCGCAGCACTAATGCCATCGAGCACCTGGGCGACCGATCCTCTTTGCGCCAGTTGGCGGAAGCGGTCCGGGCGGAGCGTGTCCAGGCTGACGGTGACACGGTCAAGACCCGCATCCCGTAGGGAGCGGGCCTGGGCACCAAGGAGCAGGCCGTTGGTGGTCAAGGCCAGATCGCGCAGCCGAGGCGTAGCCGCCGCTCCATTGCCGTGTCGGTCCTCGCCCCCTCCGCGTCCTGTTTCGGCCAGCATTCGCACCAAACGCGGCAGGTCGCGGCGCAGCAGCGGCTCGCCGCCCGTCAGGCGCAGCCGGTCGACGCCCAGGTCCATGAAGATCCCGGCCAGACGGGTGATCTCTTCAAAGCTCAGGATCTCCTGGCGTTCGAGCCACACGTATTCGTCTTCCGGCATGCAATACCGGCAGCGAAGGTTGCAGCGGTCGGTGACCGAGAGGCGTAAGCTTCGCAGAGGACGCCCGAAAGCGTCGAACGCGGGCGCACCAATGTTGGCCGCAACGCTCATAAGACTTCGCCGGAGTCCTGCCCAACCCTCAGCGGTATGATAGGCTACGGAGCGTTAGCATGCAAAAGAAAGTCTTCTGGCTCAGTTTCGGCGCGCTGGGCCTAGTGGCGGATTTCACCCTGCCCTTCAAGTGGGCTCTGCTGGCGACGGTCCCCGTCTTGGCGGTGAGTTGGTGGATTGCCTACCGGAGCGGCTGGTTCTAAGGGCGCGGCGACCTAGCCTTGCTGGCCCGGCCGGCTGCTATAATACCTGCTCCGAAGGCCGACGAAGGCCCGACAGAATAAGGAAGGTACTCTACGTGCGCACCTGGCTCAAGATTGGGTTGGCGATCGTCGTCCTATACGGAGTCCTGTGTGGCGCTGCCCTGCTCGTGATGTATCAAACGCCCGAGCGTTTCAGCCGCGTGATGATGGACGTGCCCGACGCCGCTTTTGTTGTTCTGCCTTTCAAGCCTCTTTGGTATACGGCTCGCGCCGGGCGCCTTCACCCCGGCGATCCGGCGCCCGGCTTCAGCTTGCCCACCCAGGATCAGAAGGCGACCGTGCGGCTGGCGTCGTATCGAGGCTCGGAACCGGTCGTGCTTGTGTTCGGCAGTTACACCTGACCGCCTTTTCGCCGGGAGGTTCCCGAGCTCAACAAGATCTATGAACAATACCGAGACCGCGCGGCCTTCTACGTGGTGTACATCGAGGAAGCACACCCCATCGACGCCTGGCAGGACGATGACAACGTCAAAGCCAAGATCTTTCTCCACAGCACCCGCACGCTCAGCGAGCGCTGCGCGGTGGCGGGCACCTGCCTGACCAAGCTCGGGATCGAGTTTCCGGCGGTGGTCGACGATCTGGCCAACAGCGCCGAGCGCGCTTACACCGCCTGGCCGGACCGGCTCTACGTGATCGACCGCGATGGCCGCGTGGCCTACAAATCGAAGCCTGGACCTTTCGGGTTCAAGCCTGACGAGGTCAAGAGCGCGCTCGAGAAGCTGTTGCCCACTTCGCAGGCTGCCGCCATGTCCCCATCTCAGCAGGCTCGAATTGACCCGTAGTTCTTCGTCCTTGCGCCTGGTGTCCAGCTGCTTGCCCTGAGTCAAGCGGTCATTTCCGACAGCGATTTGTCCATCCGCTCGACGGCGTCGTCCACCTGAGCTTCGCCGATATTCATGGGCGGCGAGAGCCGGATGACGTTGTTCCAAAGCCCGCCCTTGCCGATCAACAAGCCGTTGGCGCGGCAACGGTCCATGAACTGGTTGGTCTCCAGGGGCGCGGGCTCTTTGGTTTTGGGATCCTTCACCAGCTCCAGGCCCTGCATCAGACCCAGGCCGCGGACGTCCCCGATCAGCGGATACTTGGCCTGCAGCGCCTCCAGTTTCTGCCGGAAGTAACGGCCCACCCGCTCGACGTTATCCAGCAGTTTCTCTTCTTCGATCACTTCAATGGTGGCGCGGGCCGCCACCGCCGTGACCGGATTGCCGCCGAACGTGGAGATGGTGAGGCCTTTGTAACTATCCGCCACCTCCGGGGTGGCGAGTGTGGCGCCCACCGGCGACCCGTTAGCCATCGCCTTGGCGCAGGTAATGATGTCGGGCTCCACTTCCCAGTGCTCGATGCCGAACCACTTCTTGCCGGTGCGCGCGAAGCCAGTCTGGACCTCATCGGAGATAAAGAGTCCGCCGTACTTCTTGATGATGGTGAAGACCAGCTTGAAGTACTCCTTGGGCGGAGTGATGAATCCGCCCGCGCCCTGAATGGGTTCGGCGATAAAGGCGGCGATGGCGCCTGAGGTCGTGGTTTGGATGGCGCTTTCGACGTCCTCGGCGCAGGCCACGCCACAGCCCGGGTACGTCAGCTTCAAGGGGCAGCGGTAGCAGTAAGGATTCAGGGCGTGCGAAATGCCCACGCTGATCACGCCGGCCTTCCGCCAGCTCGACATGGCGGTCACCGATTTGGCGAGCTGCGAGTGGCCGCTGTAGGCGTGGCGCAACGCCATCACGTCGTAATGGCCTGTGGCCATGCGCGCCACTAAGATCGCCTTCTCATTGGCTTCCGTGCCGCTGTTGGTGAAGAAGCTCTTCTGGATCCGCCCAGGCGTGATCTCCGCGAGCTTCTCGGCCAGAGCCACCATGGCCTCGGTGGGGTAAACCGTGGAGGAATGCTGCAGCCGTTCCACCTGCGCCTTGATCCGGGACGTCACCTTGGGGTGGCAGTGGCCGACGCCGACCGTCAGGATTCCCCCGAAGAAGTCGAGGTACCGGCGGCCCTCAATGTCCCACAAGTGGTGACCCTGGGCGCGATCCGCCACCAGGGGCTCAGTGTAGAAATGGATGACACATGGAAAAATGAAGTCGGTTCGCTTCTTGAGGATCTCTTCCCGAGTCATGCCAATCGGCTCCTAATTGGCCAGCAGACCATCATACCGGAGAAGGGCGCGGACGAGGCCAACGCGATGGTAGAATAGTGGGCTTGGGATCCAAAGCGACTGCTCCTATCTTGCTGGCACTCTTGATCGGCGGCTGTCCTAAACGGCAGACGACTCCCCGGGTGGTGTATGTGCAGGAGCCCCCACAGGGTCCTGCCGCGAGAAGGACGACGGCCAACGCCGCTTCCACCGAAACGTTGACCATTGAGGAACCGCCTCCGCTGCCCCCGCCCATGGAACCCGCCGCGCCCGCGCCCGCGATCGTACCTCCGCCGGTCTCGGAGGCGCCCCGCCGGACGCGTCCCCGGACCGATTCCCATGAGGTCGAGGGCAATCCGGCGCCGGCCGAGCCTGCTCAAGCTCCCGAATCGCCCCAGCTCGAGCCGCAGTCGGATCGCTCCCCCGAACGCGAAGCGCGTGAACTCCAGGCGCAGCAGGAAAGGTTGACGGCGCGAATCAACGAGCTCCAGAACAAGCCAGGCCTTAGCGAATCCGATCGCCGGACCTTGCGGGACGCGGCCGCTTTCGTCTTGCAGTCGCAAGAGGCCTTGAACGATCACAACCTCCTGAGGGGAACCGAGCTCGCGAACAAGGCTTCGCAGCTGCTGTCGGCCGTCACGTCAGGCCGATAGCCTGGTCGGCGGCCTCCAAGATGGCCTGATCGCCGAAACCACTTGCTATCTCACTGAGGAGCGGAACGATGCCGCTTTATTTTTCTTCCCATGTGACCGCCTGCCTCACCAAGCAGGCCCTGCGCGAACTCATGCGCCAGGCCTTCGAGGCCAAAGACGTCAAGGTGTATCGCGCGGTCGCGAGCCAGCACGGTGGCAGGATGCTGCTGGAAATCGAAGCCGCCGATCAACCCACCGTCGAGCGATGGAGCCAGGCAAACCGGCTTAACGCCGAGTGGGTGATGCGCATTGACCTGGATGGCCGCCCCGCGAGCATACAGGAGTTCTGACTCGTCACCGTCTCGGAACCCGCGGTTCAGCCCCGTCGCGATCACAACCAGTGCTCCTTACCGGCGTAAAAGGTGGCCGGCCGGTCGGGATACTTCTCCCGAAAAGCCCGGAATTGCCGCAGGACGGCCTCGTGGCGGCGGTCCGAAGTCCTGAGCGCCCGGTGTGGCAGCCGGATCAAAGCCCGTTCCACGGCCCAGACGTTTTTCTCGGAGAGCCGCCAGTCGCAGCGCACCAGGGTTCGCAAATCGGCAACTTCGTAGCCGGTGACGCGGGCCGAGCCGTCCACGTATGGGTCGGCGTAGCTCATGGCAAGGTCGCGCACGGTGCGGAAGACCGCTCTGCGCCCATGGAGCCCGGCGTCGCGCGACCGGGCCACGGTGCCCCACCGTCCGCCTCGCCGGTAAAGAAAAAGAACGTGGTCGAGCTTGTCCAGCGACTCGAGATCGAGCAGCAGCGGCTCGTGCCCGTGCTGTTCAAGGATGGTGGCGGCTGAAAGTGCGGCCTCCAGGCAGTGGGCTTGGCCGTGCTTCACCACGCCGCGAAAAGTGCGCAGCGTTTCCCCACGCCGCTCCCAGTTGTAAGGCAGCGCGCGCAGATAATCCTGCACCTGGCGCGGTGTCTGGCAGCGCTCGATGATCGCCCATTCCTTGGGTCTGAAAGCCTCCCGGGGAGGCGGCAACGAATTCCGCACTTCTACTCTCCGATCCTCATGTCATCCAGCGCTCGTGCCACAACTCGAAACAGAGGAGCGTCCAGAGCAGCTTGCGATGGTCGCTGCGGCCGCTCCAGTGCTCCTCCAGAATCTGCCGGACGTACTCTGGGCGGAACCAACCCTGACGTTCCAGTTCTTCCGGACTGAAGATTTCCTCGAGCAGCGGGCGCAGCTCGCGCCGCATCCAGCCGGCGATGGGCACGGAGAAGCCGCGTTTCTGCCGATGCACGATCTCGCCTGGCAGCCAGGGTTCCACCGCTTTCTTTAGGATGTCCTTGAGCCGGAAATGGCGCAACTTGAGAGAAGCGGGAAGGCTGGCGGCGAACTCCACCAGGCGCTGATCCAGAAAGGGCGTGCGCAGTTCCAGCGAGCAAGCCATGGCGGCGCGATCCACCTTCACCAGCAGGTTGTCCTCCAGGTAGGTCCGGAAATCGAGATAGAGCATCTCGGCTAGCGCGCTCTCGAAACGCGCGCCGTCGAGCACCCGGCCAAGCAAGGCGGACATCGCCTGCCCGGGCGGACCCCCGGGCCAGCCCGGCGCGAGCAGGCGATCAAGTTCCTCCGGCGCGAACATGCCGAACCAGGCCAGGTGACGCTCGGCCGCGGGCTTTTCGGCCTGCGTCAGGAAGCGGCGGACGAACAACCCTAGCGGGACCGCGCCTGCCGACACCGGCAGATGCCGCCCGAGCGGTTCGAGAAGGCGATGACGCAAGCCGCGCGGAAGCCGCAGGTAGTGTTCCGCCAGCAGGGCGCCGGCGTAAGTCGGATAGCCGCCGAACAGCTCATCGCTGCCTTCGCCGCTCAGCGCCACCGTGATCTCCGAGCGGGCGAAGCGCGAGATCAGGAAAGTCGGCAGGACGGCCGGATCCGCGAGCGGCTCATCCAGATACTCCACCATGACATCGAGCGCTTGGCGCAGACTGGCGGCGTCGGCCGGCACCACGTGATGGCGGGTGCGAAAGTGGCGCGCGACCCGCTCCGCATAAGGTTGCTCGTTGAAGCTGCTCTCCGGGAACGACACGGAGAAGCTGTTCACCTGCGCCGGCGCCAGTTCGCTCATCAGGGCCACCAGGGTTGACGAATCGACGCCTCCGCTCAGGAATACCCCCAGCGGCACGTCGCTGACCAACCTTGAGACCGCTGCCTGCCGCAGGCGCTCCCGCAGTTCCTCGATCAGCGCCTTCTCCTGGCGGCGGCTCACCGGGACCGGCGGCGGGGGGCGGAGATGATCCGCCAGGTGCCAATAGGGCTCGATCGTGATCCGGCCCTCCTGCACCACCAGGCGATGGGCGGCGGGAAGCTTGCGGATTTCACGAAAGGCGCTGCGCGGAGCCGGAATGTAGCCGTGCAGGAGGTATTGGGTCCAGGCCTCGAAGTCGGGCTGACGCGGCACCTCGGGATACTCGAGCAGCGACTTGATCTCTGAGGCAAAGACCAAATGGTCCGCGCCCGCCCAGTAATAGAGAGGCTTCTCGCCAGCCCGGTCGCGCGCCAGCAGCAGCCGCCGTCGCCGGTCATCCCAGAGCGCGATGGCAAACATGCCGTTCAGGGCGCGCAGGCATTCCGGACCCCGATCTTCATAGAGGTGCGCGATCACCTCGCCGTCGGAATAGGTGCGGAAGGAGTGGCCGCGTTCGAGTAGGTCCTGGCGCAGCTCGCGGTAGTTATAGATCTCCCCGTTAAAGACCAGCGATACGTCGCCGGCCTCGTTATAGAGCGGCTGATCGCCGGTCTCGAGGTCGATGATCTTCAGCCGGCGGATGCCGAGCGCCAGATAGGGGCGCTCCAGCCGGCCCTCGCTGTCGGGGCCGCGATGGATCAGCCGCTCCGTCATGGGGCCGATGCGCTCCGGGCAAGCGAGGGGCGCAAGCTTCAGGTTGAAGATGCCGCAGATGCCGCACATGATCCGGGGAGGGTGAAAGCAGCGCCCTCTTCACTTGTAATGGGCGAGCCCAACGCCGTCAATGACCCCTTCAATGATCGTGGGGACCTCGCCTTGGTCGGGGAGGGCCGAACCCCGGTTTGAAATCCGCCACACCGAATATTCCCACGCCTGCCAGAGCGGCTCCAGGAAGCTTTCCAGCTTGGTGATATCCCCCACTTCGTTGTTGCGCACCAGAACCAGGAAGGACGTCGAGGGCGAGCGGCCCAGGGCGGTGAACTCGCTGCCCGTCATGAAGAGCGGGCCGCCCGTGGCGGAGCCTCCGGCGGCGCGGCTCTCGATCGACGGCCAGCGGGCGGCGAGGTAATTGCTCGTCAGCTCTTCGCCCCCGGTCGTGACCAGGCCCACCGGCCGTCCGAGATAGAAGGGCAGGCTGGTGCGGAAGTAGAAGTAGCCGTATACCGGCCGATCGCGATCCGGCCCGCGCTGGAGGGCCCGCGCCAGGCGCTGGGAGCTGGCCGTGGCGGCCCAGACGCGAAGGACCGGCCAGCAGCGCAGCCCCAGCAGCGGTACGGCCAGCGCCAGGACGGCTAGACATCTGGCCGCGTAAGCACGCGCGGTGGTGCGGGCCGCCAGGTTCCGTCCCAGGACCCCGAGCGCCGCCAGGATCAGGCCGCTGTAAAAGATCGAGGAGGGCAGGCTTTGAAGCACGGCGGGGTGAATCTTCTGGCTGGCCAGCTTCTCCAGCGACGAGAGCTTCAACCACGCCGGGGTGGCGGCCAGGAGCAGACCGAGGGCGATCAGCGCGGCGAAGCCCGCTGTCAGCCAGTCGGGGCGCGGCCGGGCGGGATCGCGCCCTACGTCGTCGCTCCAGATCCGGCCCATCAACACGGCCAGGGGAGGCAGGGCAGGCAGGAAATAGGCAGGCAGTTTGGAATGCGAAATCGAAAAGAAGACGAAGACGGTCGCGGCCCAGGAGAGCAGAAAAGCCTCGGCCGCCCGGCTTTCATCACGGAGGCGCCGCCAGGCCTTCAGGCGGTTCACTGCGGCGAAGAGCAGGGTGAAACTCCAGGGCAGAAAGCCGAGCAGGAAGACCGGAATGTAGTAGAAGACGCTGCCGCCGCGGTGCATCCCGTGGCCGGTGGAGAAGCGCAGCAGCGTCTCATCCCAGAACGCGTAGCGGGGGAAATCCGGGTTGCGCCGCGAGACCAGAAGGAACCACGGCAGGCTCACGGCCAGGAAGACCGCCAGCCCGGGTGCCCAGGCCAGTCTCTTCAGCGCGCCAAGGTTCCTCTGCACGGCGGCGTAAACCCCGATCGCCAGCAGCGGCAGCACAAAACCCACCGGCCCCTTGGTGATGCTGGCGGCGCCGGCGGCCACAAAGACCAGGTATTCGAGTGACCGCCTCCGGCCGCCTTCCATTGCGCCGTCGGTCCCGTGGGTCAGCCAGAACGCGGCCAGGGCCAGTGTCACCAGAAACGTCAGCGTCATGTCAAAGATCACCAGGCGCGCGAACACCATCACCAGGGGCGCGGTGGCGAAGATCACGCCGGCGACGAGTCCGGCGCTCTCGCCGAACATGCGTCGTCCCATGAGCCAGACCAGCAAGAGCGTCCCCAGCGCGGCCAGAGCGGAAGGCAGGCGCGCCGGCCACTCCGAAACCCCGAAGAGCCGGAACGAGCCGGCCACCAGCCAGAAAAAGAAGGCAGGCTTGTCGAGATAAGGTAGGGTGTCGTAGTGGGGCGTGACCGCGTCGTGCAGAGCGAGCATCTCGCGTGCCACTTCGGCGTTGCGCCCCTCGTCGGGTTCGGTGAGCGGGAGTTGGCCCAGGCGCCAGAAGAAAAGCGCGCCGGCGATAACGAGCAGCAGCAGCAGGTGACGAGGGTTCATGGCCGGTCCTGGATTTTAGGATTTTTGGCCGCCATAGTCATGCTATCTCTTGCCCATTGCCTCTTGCCCATTGCCTCTTGCCCATTGCCTCTTGCCTTCTTTTCTTACTCCCCATACTCCAGCTCCCGGACCCGCGCCCGCACGTCGGCAATGTCCGTCAGATCGTTCAGAAACTTCCGGTGGTTCCGCACGAAATCCTCGGGTGGCGCCGGGGTCTCGAAGCCTTCCGGATACCCCTCCAGCCCCAGATCCTGCCGCAGCGCCTGCCGCGCCTCCCGGTCGAACCAGGCCTCCGCCGGCCGCAAGCGCTCGAACTCGTCCTTCAGCGTCCAACGCTGTCCTACCCGGTTCG
>Ga0335085_10001306_pt1 | contig 54655 bp, 35 predicted proteins | sample Lox_Sample_45_FD_206712 | JGI IMG/M metagenome (GOLD analysis project Ga0335085, IMG submission 206712) | Soil microbial communities from Loxahatchee National Wildlife Refuge, Florida, United States - Lox_Sample_4.5 | ecosystem: Environmental > Terrestrial > Soil > Wetlands | place: USA... | reverse complement strand
TGCAGCGCGAAGCCTTCCTGCAATGGGTGGTGGAAGACGTCCTGGGTCCGGACGCGCCCGATCTCGCCAGCGTTGGCGCCATGCTGACCAAGGACGTCGCCGCCTACGAGCTGGCCAAACTTCGCCTGCTCAACGGGGCCCATTCCACGCTCGCCTATGCCGGAGAGCTGCGCGGCCACACTTCGGTCGGCGAGGCCATGGCCGACGCCAAGCTCAGCCGCTTCGTCGAGCTGATGATGCGCGAGGACATCGTTCCCACGCTGCGCAAGACGCCGGGGCTCAATTTCAACGCCTATATCAGCGACCTGCTCGACCGTTTCCGCAATCCGGCGCTCACCCACAAGCTGATCCAGATCTGCTCCGACGGCTCACAGAAACTGCCCTACCGCATCCTGGGTTCGATGGCAGACGCGCTCGCCGGGGGACGGCGCATCGACCGCTTCGCCTTCGCCATGGCCGCTTGGATGCGGTTCGTGGCGCGCGAAACCAAAGCCAGCCGCGAGCTGCAGGACCCGCTCAATCCCGCCCTGCAGGCGATCGGAAAGGCGTCGACGGGCCGCGCCGAGGACGACGTGCCCGCGTTCCTGGCCTTGCGCGAGGTGTTCTCTGCCGAACTGGCGGATGCCCCCAAGGTCGTCGAGGCTATCACCACCGCCTACGGGACGTTCGATCACATCCTGGACTGACTGTTCCATAGATTGGAAGTGGTCTAAAGTAACCGAACTTGAGCAGCCGTCGCGCAGCGCTGTTTTGTCTGTTGGCTGGCCCGCCAAGTCGTATATGATAACGCTACCATCGTTGCTGGGATAATGGGCCGGCTGCATAAGGCCTAGGCAAGGGGAAGCGGGAGAAACCATGTTTCTTGGGATCGACGTCGGCACATCGAGCGTCAAGGCCGTCCTGGCGGATGGTAGCGGTACAATTTTGGCGCAGGGCACGGCGCCGCTCACCGTCGAGCGTCCGCATCCATTGTGGTCGGAGCAGGATCCGGACTCGTGGTGGAAAGCCACGGTCGAGGCCGTGCGCACGCTGCCGGCCAAGGAGCGCGCCGCCGTCAAGGGCATCGGCCTGTCCGGCCAGATGCATGGGGCCACCCTGCTCGATGCGGCGGACAAGCCCTTGCGTCCCGCGATTCTGTGGAACGACGGCCGTTCGGAAGCCGAATGTGCCGAGCTCGAGAAGATCGAGCCGCGCTCGCGCCAGATCACCGGCAATCTCGCCATGCCCGGCTTCACCGCGCCAAAGCTGCTGTGGGTCCGCCATCACGAGCCCGAGGTCTTCAAGAAGATCAAGACGGTTCTGCTGCCCAAGGATTACGTGCGCCTCAAGCTCAACGGCGAGAAGGCGGGCGACATGTCCGACAATGCCGGGACGCTGTGGCTCGACGTCGGGGCGCGCGACTGGTCGGATGCGATGCTGAAGGCTACCGATCTCACCCGCGCCAATATGCCCAGGGCGGTGGAAGGCACCGCGCCGACGGGCAAGCTCACGGCGGCGGTAGCCGGCGAGCTCGGCGTGCCGCAAGTTGTTGTGGCCGGCGGCGGCGGCGACAACGCGGCCAGCGCGGTCGGCGTGGGCGTGGTGGCTCCCGGCCAGGCGTTCCTGTCGCTCGGCACTTCGGGCGTCTTGTTCGTCGTCACCGACAAGTTCCGCCCCAATCCGACCAAGGCCGCGCATGCCTTCTGCCATTGCCTGCCGCACACCTGGCACCAGATGAGCGTGATCCTGACCGCGGCGGCGAACATCGACTGGGTAACCCAGCTCTGCGGCTTCAAGAACGTGGTGGAGACCGTGGCGGCCGCCGAGAAGCGCGGCCTCAACAAGCAGACGCCGATCTTCCTGCCCTACCTTTCGGGCGAGCGCACGCCGCACAACGACCCCTATGCGCGCGGCGTTTTCTTCGGGCTTTCGGCCGAAACGACGTCCGCCGACCTCGCCTACGCGGTGCTGGAAGGCGTGGCGTTCGCGTTCGCGGACGGCATCGACGTGCTCAAGGAGGCGGGCAGCCGGGTGGGTGACGTCACCGTCGTGGGCGGCGCGGCGCGGCTTGCCTTCTGGGGCCCGATTCTGGCTTCGGCGCTCGACGTTCCGCTCACCTATCGCGAAGGCGGCGAGGTCGGCGGGGCCTACGGTGCGGCGCGACTGGGAAGGTTGGCGGCAACGAACGAAGACCCGCTCAAGGTCTGCACGGCACCGAAGGTCAGCCGCGTGGTCGAACCGGTTTCAGCGCTCAAGCAGCAGATGGCGTCTCGTCGGGCTCTCTTTGTGAGCCTCTACCAAAACCTAAAAACCTCTTTCAGGGAGTTCGGCAAATGAGCATTTTCTCGGACGTCGGTCCGGTCAAGTATGAAGGTCCCGACAGCACCAACGACTTTGCCTTCAAGGTTTACGACAGCGACCGCGTCGTGCTGGGCAAACCGATGAAGGACTGGCTGCGGCTGACGGTGTGCTATTGGCATTCGTTCTGCTCGACCGGCGTCGACATGTTCGGTTCGGGCACCTGGAACCGGCCGTGGACGGTCGGCAAGAACACGCAAGAGGCGGCCGACGCCAAGACCGACGCGGCGTTCGATTTCTTCAAGCGCCTGGGCACGCCCTATTTTGCCTTCCACGACGTGGACGCGATGGCCGACGCCGACACCCTCGAAGAGCACGACCACGCGCTGAAGACGATCGAAGCGCGGATCGCCAAGCGCATGAGCGAAACCGGCGTGAAGCTGCTGTGGGGCACTGCCAATTTGTTCAGTCATCCGCGCTATGCGGCGGGTGCGGCCACCAACCCCAATCCGGAAGTGTTCGCCTTCGCCGCGGCCCAGGTGCGCATGATCCTGGAAGCCACCAACCGCCTGGGCGGCGAGAACTATGTGCTGTGGGGCGGCCGCGAGGGCTACGACAGCCTGCTCAACACCGACATGAAGGCGGAACTGGCTCATTTCGGGCGCTTCCTCAACATGGTCGTCGAGCACAAGCACAAAATCGGCTTCAAGGGCACCATCCTGATCGAGCCCAAGCCGTTCGAGCCCACCAAGCACCAGTACGACCGCGACGTCGCGGCCGTCTACGCCTTCCTGCAGAAGAACGGCCTGGAGAAGGAAGTGCGGGTCAATATCGAGGTCAACCACGCCACCCTGGCCAACCTCGACTTCGAGCACGAAGTCACGGCGGCGTACGCCTACGGCATCATGGGCTCGCTCGACATCAACCGCGGCGATCCGCGCAGCGGCTGGGACACCGACCAGTTCCCCAACAACGCCCAGGACCTCGCCCCGGCAATGCTGGAGATCGTGAGCAACGGCGGCCTGGGCACCGGCGGGTGCAACTTCGACGCCAAGCTGCGCCGCCAGTCGGTCGATCCCAACGACCTCTACATCGCCCATATCGCCGGCATCGACACGCTGGCCCGCGCGCTCCTGGCCGCCGAATCGATCGTCAAGGACAAGAAGCTGGCTCGGCTCAAGGCCGACCGCTACGCCGGCTGGCACACCCCCTTCGGCAAGGACATCGCCGATGGCAAGTACACGCTGGCGGCACTGGCGGACGAGGCGGTAAAGAAGAACCTCAACCCGGCGCCCAAATCCGGCAAGCAGGAACTCGCCGAGAGCATCATCGCGGCCCACTGCAAGTTCTGAAGCGTGATGCGGAAAAGCGTGACGCGCTTTTCCGCCGGATTGCGCGACCAGACAAAGACCTGGAGCGAATCCGCGATTCGAACGACGCGGATTTTGCTCCAGGGGGTCCCCCCCGTGTGACAATCGCGCCTCCCCCGGGGTCGGGGGAGGTGCTTTTTTGTGCAGCGGGCCGCCCGTTTACGATCCGTTTACGATTGAGGCAAAGCGGCCTGCGGGGCTTCACTTCTGAACTTTTTTAATAGAATTTGAGCTACATGAGGAGCCGCCCCAATTCCGGTGCGGGTTAATCGAATCTCTTTCACGGATTGAACCATGGTCACCCTGCCTTTGCCGCAACTGCCCGGTGAAATCGCGAGCCTGCAATCGGTTGCGCTGGATCTGCGCTGGACCTGGAGCCACGAAGGCGATGCGCTGTGGGGTCATGTCGACGAGAAGCTGTGGGAGCGCACGCACAATCCATGGACGGTTCTGCAGGGCGCTTCGCGCGAACGGCTGAAGCAGCTCGCAGGCGACGAGAAATTCCGCAAGAAGCTGGCGAGTTTCGTGGCCGAACGTCAGCAGTACATTGAGCAGCCCGGCTGGTTCCGCTCGGCCGAAGGCGCCTCGGTGCTGGGCGGCGTGGCGTATTTCAGCATGGAGTTCGGGCTGGGCGCGGCGCTGCCGCTATACGCCGGCGGCCTCGGCGTCCTGGCGGGCGACTATCTCAAGTCGGCCAGCGACCTCGACATCCCGGTGATCGGCATAGGCCTGCTCTATCAGGAGGGCTACTTCCGCCAACTGGTCGACTCGGCGGGCATGCAGCAGGAGTTCTATCCCTACAACGAGCCGGCCGCGATGCCGGTCGAACCGGTGATCCTGCCGGAAGACGGCTGGCTCAGGATCGGCCTCGAGCTGCCCGGCCGCATCGTGCAATTGCGCGTCTGGCAGGCGCAGGTAGGACGCGTGAAGCTGTACCTGCTCGACTCCAATGACGCGCTGAACTCGCCGCTCGATCGCGGCATCACCGCCAAGCTATATGGCGGTGGCCCCGAGTTAAGGTTGATGCAGGAGATCGTGCTCGGCGTTGGCGGCTGGCGCGTGGTCGAAGCGCTGCATCCCGAAGTCGACATCTGTCACATGAACGAAGGCCATGCCGCGTTCGCGCTGATCGAGCGCGCGCGCCAGCTCGCGTTGAAGTCGAACCTCGATTTCTGGGAGGCCTTGTGGGCCACGCGCGCCGGCAATGTGTTCACCACCCACACCCCGGTGGCGGCAGGATTCGACCGCTTCCCGGCCGACCTCTTGCGCAAGTACCTGCCCTACGTCGAAGGCACGCTGCACGGGCGCGGCGTCAAGCTCGAAGACGTGCTGGCGCTCGGCCGCGCCGACCAGAACAACCTCGACGAGCCGTTCAACATGGCCTTCCTCGCCCAGCGCGGCTCGGCCATAACCATCGGCGTTTCCCGCCTGCACGGCGAGATCAGCCGTCGCATCTTCCAGCCGCTGTTTCCGCGCTGGCCCTCGTGCGAAGTGCCGGTCGGCCACGTCACCAACGGCGTGCACATCCCGACCTGGGATTCGGCGGGTTCCGACCGCGTCTGGACCAAGGCCTTCGGCAAGGAACGCTGGCGTTCGCCGGCCGGCGCCGAGCACGAGCACATCACCGCGGAAGTCTCCGACGAGGAATTATGGGCCATGCGCGGCGAAGGCCGCCAGAAGCTCGTGCATTTCGCGCGCTTCCATCTCGCCCGTCAGCTGCGCGAGGGCGGCTTCGATCTCGAATCGGTGCAGCGCGCCGACACGGTGCTCGATCCCAACGTGCTGACGCTGGGCTTCGCACGCCGCTTCACCGAATACAAACGGCCGAACCTGTTGCTGCGCGACCGCGACCGTCTCGACAACCTCTTGCGCAACGACATGTACCCGGTGCAGATCGTGGTGGCGGGCAAGGCCCATCCGGCCGACGACGTCGGCAAGGAGATGATCCAGGAATGGATTCGCCTGGCGCGCAATCCGCGCTATCGCCGCCATGTCGTGTTCCTCGAGGATTACGACATCAACCTGGCGCAGGAGATGGTGCAGGGCGTCGATGTTTGGATCAACACGCCGCGCCGGCCGTGGGAAGCCTGCGGCACGTCGGGCATGAAGGTGCTGGTCAACGGCGGCCTCAACTGCTCCACGCTCGACGGCTGGTGGGACGAGGCCTTCACCAACGAGGTGGGCTGGTCGATCGGCGACGGCTCGGGCGGTGCTGCGGAAAACGTCGACGCGCGTGACGTGCAGAGTCTCTACGACGTGCTCGAGAACGACATCATCCCCGAATTCTACAATCGTGACGGCTTCGGCCTGCCGCGAGCCTGGCTCAACCGCATCCGCGCCAGCATGAGCCGCCTGACGCCCGTGTTCGGGGGCGCCCGCATGATGACCGACTATGTCGAGCAGGCCTACCTGCCGCTGGCCAGAAGCGTGCGCGAGCGGCTCAAGGAGCGCTGCGCGCAGGCCAAGGCGATGAACCAGTGGTCGCGTACCCTGCATTCGCGCTGGTCGAGTCTGCATCTCGGCAGCCCGCAGGCGACCAAGACGGATTCGACCTGGCACATCGTGGTGCCCGTCTATCTGGGCGAGGTCGCGCCCAGCTCGGTCAGGGTGGAGATGTTCGCCGACCAGACGCCGGAATGCGCGCCGGAGGTGATCATGCTGCACCAGGAGCATGCCATCCCGGGTTCGACCAACGGCTACATCTATGCCGGCGCCGTCTCGTCGACGCGGCGGGTCGAGGATTACACCGTGCGCGTGGTGCCCTATCACCCCAACGCCTACTTGCCCGCCGAGCTGCCGCTGATCTCCTGGCAGCACTGACGGATCGGCCGGGCGCGCATGTCGCACCCGGCCCGCATGCGTGGGTCATTGACGGTTCGGCATGGGCCGTTCAGCCGGCGGCCTTCTTCAGCTCGGTGCCTTGTTCGAGCTTGTCGGCCACGCTGCGCGAAGGCGGGGTCGAGATCGGCAACACCGGCAGCACGAATCCGGTCGTCTCGCCTTCCATCGAGGCTTCGATGGAGGCGGCATGCCACTTGGCTTCCAGCTCGGTTTCGAGTTCAGCTTTGGCGCGCAGCCAGTACTCCTCCGACTTGCCGTCCTGCCGGCCTTCGCGCTCCCACATCAAGTATGCGCGGTTGCGGATCTGCTCATCGGACGGAATTGGTCGCTGATTGGTGGGCATGGCGGTCTCCTGCCCTTCGGCTGTCCCAAGATACCAGTTCATTCGCATCGCTCCTGCGAGCGAAGCAGATTCTACCCATTCAGCTTGCGGCTTGTCTCGCTGTTTCTACGGAGACGATCTCCGGCGCTGATTCATTTCGTCCCAGGTCGACGGGCAGGCCGCATACGGCGCTGTAGAGGGCGGCGTATTTGGAGGCACTCGCGCTCCAGCTGAAATCCTGGGCCATGGCCTGCAACTGCAGCCGCCGCCAGGTCAGCGGCTCGCGATAGAGCCCCAGCGCACGGGACAGTGCCGCGTTCATCGCCTCGCAGGTGGGTTCGTCGAAGACGAAGCCGGTGGCGGAACGGTCCGCGACCGAGGTGGCGGTGGCATCCACCACCGTGTCGGCCAGACCGCCGGTCCGGCGCACCACCGGAAGCGTTCCATAGCGCAGCGCGTAAAGCTGGGTCAGCCCGCACGGTTCGAAGCGGGCCGGCGCCAGAAGGATGTCGCTCGCCGCCTGCAGCCGGTGCGCCAGCGGTTCGTCGTACCCGATCACGGCCGCGATTCGTTCGCCGTAACGTTCCCTGGCCTGCTCGAAACCGGCCTCAAAAGCCGGCTCGCCTTCGCCCACGGCGACGAACTGCGCCCGCTGCTCGACGATGAAGGGCAGCGCTTCGAGGATGACGTCCGCCATCTTCTGCTCGGTGAAGCGGCTGACGAACCCGATCAGTGGAATCTCGGGGGCGATGGGCAGCCCGAACTCCTGCTGCAGGGCCGTCTTGCAGGTGCGCTTGCCGGAAATGTCGCTCTCGCGATAGGCGCGCGGCAGGGCAGGGTCCGCGGCCGGATTCCACAACTCTTCGTCTATCCCGTTGATAATGCCGAGAAAATCGTCGCCGCGGTCCTGCAAGACGCCTTCCATGCCGCAGCCGAAGGCGGCCGTCAGGATCTCGCTCGCATAGGTCGGGCTGACCGTCGTCACCTTGTCGGCAAAGCGCAAGCCGGCCTTCAGGAACGACGCCTGGCCGTAGAATTCGATGCCCGCGGCGCAGAAATGCTCCTTGGGGATGGCAAGCTCGCCCAGCACGCTCGCAGGGAAGTTGCCCTGGAACGACATGTTGTGGGTGGTGAACACGGTGCTCGGCCGCGGGCCTTTTTCCAGCGAGATGTAGAGCGGCAGCAAGCCGGCATGCCAGTCGTTGGCGTGCACGACATCCGGAACCCAATCGATCCTGGCCGCGCGGGTCGCCAGCTTGGCGCCGACATGGGCGAGAAAGGCAAAGCGCAGGGCGTTGTCGGGCCAATCCTTGCCGTTGTCGTCCTGGTAAAGTCCGCCGCCCCGCCGGAACAGCGAAGGGCTGTCGATCAGCCAGACCGGCAGGTCGGCATCGGGGAACGTTCCCGCCACCAGGGTGGCGTCCGAAACGCCCAAAGCCGGCTCGATCTTGGCGACGATGCGCGGATTTTCGATGCGCATGTAGGCGCGGGGATAGCCCGGCATTAGCAGGCGTATGTCGATTCCCTGGCGGCGCAGTGCCATGGGCAGGGAGCGGGAAACGTCGGCGAGCCCGCCGGTCTTGGCCAGGGGATAGGCTTCTGCCGTTACGAATAGAACCCGCATCAATCACCTCTCGCGCCCGGGCAGGCCGGAAATTGCGCTATGTCAAAAAGTTGGCGGACGAGGTATTTGTCCACAGCCATAAAATCGGATTCTGGTAAAAGTCTTATTACCGAAACGAATCAAACGCCGCTGTAACCAAGCAACGAAATCCATGAAATCCCATAAAAAAGCAATGGCCATTTGACTTCTTGGATATATTGGAAGCATGCCAAACTTGGTTGGAAAAATCTCAGGTGAAGCCATGGACCGCGCAGAACGCGCCTCCGACGTCCTCGACAAGCGTGCGCTTTCCATCATCGCGGGCGACGACCACGACCCGTTCTCCTATCTCGGCATGCACGAGCACGAGGGCAATCTCGTCGTCCGCGCCTTCGTTCCCGGGGCCACGGCGGTGGAGGTCGTCGAGCGGGCGGGCGCAAAGCCGGTCGCGGCGCTCAAGCAGGTGCACAAGGCGGGTCTGTTCGAGGGCGTGATCGGAAAGGACCGAACGCCGTTCTCCTACCGGTTGCATGTGATGACCCCCTGGTCCGACGACGTGCATGACGATCCCTATGCCTATGGGCCGGTGCTGGGCGAGGTTGACCTCTATCTTCACGCCGAAGGCAATTATCTGCGCGGCTTCGAGAAAATGGGTGCGCACCCCTCCTCGCGGGACGGCGTGGAAGGCACCAGCTTTGCAGTGTGGGCGCCCAACGCCAAGCGGGTCAGCGTGGTCGGCGACTTCAACGGCTGGGACGGGCGCCGCCATCCCATGCGGGTCCATCCCGGCGCGGGGATCTGGGACATCTTTCTGCCCGGCGTCGGCCCCGGCAGCCGCTACAAGTACGAGATCAAGGCCCGCGACGGCTCCATCCTGGTCAAGTCCGACCCCTTCGCCTTTCAGGCCGAGGTGCCGCCCAAGACCGCCTCGATCGTCAGCGCCGACGCGCGCACGGGGCTGGCGATCGAACCGGTCGGCAAGGGACCGCGTGCCGATCGCCGCTCGCCGGTCGCCATCTACGAAGTCCACCCCAGGAGCTGGCGGCGCATCCCGGAAGAGGGTGACCGCAACCTCACCTATCTCGAACTCGCCGACACGCTGGTGCCTTACGTCAAGGAGATGGGCTTCACCCACATCGAGCTGATGCCGATCAGTGAGCATCCGTTCGACGGGTCGTGGGGCTACCAGCCGACCGCGCTGTTCGCGCCCACCAGCCGCTACGGCCGGCCGGAGGATTTCCGCCATTTCGTGCACCGCTGCCACGAGGAAGGCATCGGCGTGATCCTCGACTGGGCCGCGGGACACTTCCCGGGCGACGCGCATGGACTACGCACCTTCGACGGCACCCACCTTTACGAGCACGCCGACCCGCGCGAAGGCTTTCATCCCGACTGGGGCAGCTACATCTACAATTTCGGCCGCAACGAGGTGCGCGGCTACCTGCTTTCCAACGCGCTCTACTGGCTGTCGCGCTTCGGCATCGACGGGCTCAGGGTGGATGCGGTGGCGTCCATGCTCTACCGCAACTACAGCCGCAAGGAAGGCGAGTGGGTGCCCAACATTCATGGCGGCGTCGAGAACCTGGAAGCCATCGACTTCCTGCGGCGCATGAACGAGCTGGTCTATTCCGACAATCCGGACGCGGTGACGGTGGCCGAGGAATCGACCGCCTGGCCGATGGTGTCGCGTCCGACCTGGCTCGGCGGGCTCGGCTTCGGCTTCAAGTGGAACATGGGCTGGATGCACGACACCCTGCTCTACATGTCCAAGGAGTCCATCCACCGCAAATACCACCACAACAACCTCACCTTCGGGATGCTCTACGCCTTCAGCGAGAACTTCATCCTGCCGCTTTCCCACGACGAAGTGGTGCACGGCAAAGGCTCGCTGATCGCCAAGATGCCGGGCGACTACTGGCAGAAGTTCGCCAACCTTCGGGCCTACTACACCTTCATGTACACCATGCCCGGCAAGAAGCTCCTGTTCATGGGCGCCGAACTGGCGCAGTGGAACGAGTGGAACCATGACGCCAGCCTCGACTGGCACCTGCTCGATTACGACAGCCACCGCGGCATCAAGCGGCTGTTGAAGGACCTCAACTGGCTGTACCGCAACCGCACCGCGCTGCACCAAAGGGACTGCGAGCCCGAGGGCTTCCAGTGGATCGACTGCAACGACGGTGATTCGAGCGTGATCAGCTATATCCGACGCGGCGCCGATCCCGCCGACTTCGTCGTGGTGGTGTGCAACTTCACGCCGGTGGTGCGCCAAGACTATCGCATCGGCGTGCCGCAATCGGGACGCTATTACGAGGCGTTCAACTCCGATTCCATGTTCTACGGCGGCAGCAACACCGGCAACGGCAACGGGTTGTGGACCACGGGCGCGCCGCTGCACGGCCAGCCGGATTCGCTCAGCGTGACGCTGCCGCCGCTCGGAGCCTTCGTGCTGGTGCCGGAGGGGCGGTAGTGGCGACCGGCTTGCGCCTCAAGCAGGGACAGCCGTTTCCGCTCGGCGCCACGTTCGACGGAGCGGGCGTCAACTTCGCGCTGTTCTCGGCAAACGCGCAGCGCGTCGAGCTCTGTCTATTCGATGCGGACGAGCGCGAACGCAGCCGCGTCGCCCTGCCGGAACGCTCGGAAGACGTCTGGTTCGGCTACCTGCACGCGGGCAAGCCGGGGCTCAACTACGGCTACCGCGTGTACGGGCCGTACGATCCGGCCGCCGGCCACCGCTTCAATCCGAACAAGCTGCTGATCGATCCCTACGCGCGCGCGCTGACGCGGCCGTTTCAGTGGGACGCCCTGACCTGCGGCTACATTCCGGGGGATGCGCGCGGCGATCTTTCGTTCGACACCCGCGACGACGCCGCCGTGATGCCCAAGTGCATTGTCGTCGATCCCGGCTACGACTGGGGCGAGGACCAGGTGTTGCGCACGCCGCGTTCCCACAGCGTCGTTTACGAGCTGCATCTGCGCGGCTTCACCATGCGCCACTCCGAGGTCGAGCGGGCGCTCAGAGGCACCTGCGCGGGATTGTCGAGTCCGCCGGTCGTCAAGTACCTGCGCAATTTGGGCGTCACGGCAATCGAGCTGTTGCCGATTCATCCTTTCGCCACGACCGGAGTGCAGGTCCGCAACGGCGTCAGCGAGTATTGGGGCTACAACTCGGTCAATTTCTTCGCGGTCGAGCCGCGCTATCTGGCCCAGGGCGACATTGGTGAATTCCGCAGCATGGTGCGCGCCTTTCACGAGGCGGGCATCGAGGTCATCCTCGACGTGGTGTTCAATCACTCCGGCGAGGGCGACGGGCTGGGGCCGACGCTGTCGTTTCGTGGCATCGACAACGCCTCGTACTATTGCCTCGAGGCCAACAAGCGCCGCTACCGCGACGTGACCGGCTGCGGCAATACGCTGAACCTCGCCCATCCGCGCGTGCTGCAGATGGTGATGGATTCGCTGCGCTACTGGTCGGGCGAGATGCACGTGGACGGCTTCCGCTTCGACCTCGCCGTCAGCCTGGCGCGCAAGAACGGCGAGTTCGATCCCGACGCGGCGCTGTTCAGCTGCATCCTGCAGGATCCCGTCCTGGTGAAGACCAAGATGATCGCCGAGCCATGGGATTTGGGGCCGGGCGGCTATCGGGTCGGCGGATTTCCGCCGCGCTGGAGCGAATGGAACGACCGCTTCCGCAACGACGTGCGCCGCTTCTGGCGCGGCGACGCGCTGGTGGGCGATCTGGCGCTCAGGTTGGCGGGTTCGTCCGACGTGTTCGGCCACGAGAAGCGGCGGCCGACGGCGAGCGTCAATTTCATCACCGCGCACGACGGCTTCACGCTGGAAGATCTCGTCAGCTACAACTTCAAGCACAACGAAGCCAATCACGAGAATAACCGCGACGGTTCCGACGACAACTTCAGCTGGAACTGCGGCAGCGAAGGACCGACCTCGAATTTTGCCGTCCTGGAACTGCGCGAGCGCCAGAAGCGGAACTTTTTGGCGAGCTTGCTGCTGTCGCAGGGCCTGCCGATGCTGCTTGCCGGCGACGAGATCGGCCGCACCCAGAGCGGCAACAACAACGCCTACTGCCAGGACAACGAATTGGGCTGGATCGACTGGGGCAAGCTGGAGGAGAACCGGGATCTGCTCGCCTTCGTGCGGCGCCTGATCCGCATCCGCCTGGAGCATCCCGTGTTTCGCCGTTCGTCCTTCTTTCTGGGCGACCCTGCCGACGAAAGCGACGTCAAGGACGTCGTCTGGCTTTCCCCTGAGGGGCGCGAGATGACCGAAGCCGACTGGAACCGCCCGCACAACCGCTGCCTGGGCGTGCGCTATGCGGCAACGGCGGAAATGGACGTGAAGACCTACACGCGGCGGCTCGATCCCCACTCCTTCCTGCTTCTGATGAACGCGGGCGAGGAGCCGGTCGAGTTCGTGCTGCCGTCGATCCCCACCGACCGCCGCTGGCACTGGATCCTCGACACCGCCACCGCCGACGGCGAGCCTTCCGGACGTTTCACGGCGCGCACCAGCTTCCATCTGAAAGCGCATTCGCTGGCGTTGTTCGAAGGGGACGTCTGAGTTTCATGGATGCGGACAACATCCTCTTCAAGCTGGGCGATGCGGCGGGCATCGAGTCCCATTACTGGGACATGCACGGCACGCGGCACGAATCCACGCCGGAAACGCTGCGCGGCCTGCTCAAGGCGTTCGGCGTGCCCGCGGACAGCGACAGCGAAGCCTGGGCGAGCCTCGCCCGTCTGGGCGAGGCGCCCTGGCGCTCTGCGCTGCCGCCGGTCGCCGTGGTCAACGGCGGCGAAGCCGTGTCGGTGCCGCTGCGCCTGCCGCTTGAGGATGAAGGACGCACCATCCGCTGGACGCTGCGCCTGGAGCAGGGGGGCGAACGCAGCGGCGAATGCCGCGTGGGCGAGCTTGCGGTCGAGGAAGTTGGTGCCGTGGGCGAGGCGCGCATCGCACTGAGGCCTCTCGCGCTCGATCCCTTGCCGCTCGGCTATCACGATCTTCGCCTGGAGGGGGAAACCGAAGCTTCGGCACGCCTGATCGTGGCTCCCACACAGGCCTACCTGCCCGGCGCGTTCAGGAACCGCCGGACCTGGGGGCTGATGCTGCAGCTTTACGCGCTCAAGTCCTACGGCGATTGGGGCATCGGCGATTTTGGCAGCTTGAAGATGCTGATCGACGCGGTGGCGGGCGCCGGCGTCGATGCGATCGGGCTCAATCCGCTGCACACGCTGTTCCTGGATCAGCCGGAAGACGCCAGTCCCTATTCGCCGTGCAGCCGGCTGTTTCGCAACCCGCTCTATCTTGACGTCACCGCCGTCGCCGATTTCGCCGAATGCGAGCAAGCCCGCGCGATGACGCGCGAGCCGGCGCTCGTGCGCGCCATGGGCGAGGCGCAAACGGCGGAACTGGTGAGCTACCGCAGCGTGGCGCGCTTCAAGCTGCCGGTGCTGGAGCGGCTGTTCGACAGCTTCGTCGTCCGTCACCTGCAAAACGGCGACCAGCGCGCCGCCCGCTTCCGCCGTTACTTGGAGGAGGGCGGGCAGGATCTTGCGGGCCTTGCCACCTTCCAGGCGCTGGCCGAGCATTTTGCGACCCATGACTGGTCGCGCTGGCCGGCGGCGAATCGGGACCCGGGATCGGCGGCAACCGAGAAGTTCCGCCAGCGCCACGCGAATCGCATCGCGTTCTTCCAGTATCTGCAGTGGCAATGCGAGGAGCAGTTCGCCTCGGCCGCCGCGCTGGCCAGGGACCGCGGCATGGCGGTCGGCCTCTACAACGACCTGGCCGTCAGCGTGGATGCTTCGAGCGCCGATCATTGGACGCATCGGAAGCAGTTTGCAGGCGGCGCGCGGGTCGGGGCGCCGCCCGATGCCTTCAACGAAAAGGGCCAGGACTGGGGCGTGGTGCCGTTGAACCCGCTGCACTTGCGCGAAACCGGTTACGGCTATTTCGCCGCACTGTTGCGCGCCAACATGCGCCACGCCGGGGCGCTTCGCATCGATCACGTGATGGGCTGGCAGCGCCTGTTCCTGATTCCGCCCGGCGGCACGCCGCAAGTGGGCGCCTATGTGCGCTATCCGTTGGCCGACATGGTCGCGGTGGCGTGCCTGGAAAGCGTGCGCCATCGCTGCCTTATCATCGGCGAGGACCTCGGCACGGTGCCGGATGGCTTCCGCGAGCGCATGGCCGACGCCGGCATTCTGTCCAGCCGCGTGCTCTATTTCGAGCGTCAGCACGATCTGTTCCGGCCACCACGCGAGTACCCCCGGCTCGCCGCCGTGTCGGTTTCGACCCACGATCTTGCCACCCTGCACGGCTTCTGGGAGGGTCGCGACATCACGGCGAAAGCCAGGCTCGGGCTGTTCAAGTCGCGCGAGGATGAGGAGCAGGCCCGGGCCATGCGGGTGGTCGACCGGCGCGAGCTATTGAAGGCGCTCGCCGCCGAGGGATTGCTGCCGGAATCGCTTGTGGGACAGAATCCGGACGAACTCGGATGGACGCCGCAACTGGCCGAGGCGGCGCACGCCTTCTTGGCGCGCTCGCCCAGCGCGCTGTTCATGGTGCAGCTCGACGATCTCACCGGCCAGGCCCAGCAGGCCAATCTGCCCGGCAGCATTACCGAGTACCCCAACTGGCGCCGCCGGCTCGCGCGCCCGCTGGAGGAGGTCTTCGCTGATCCTGCGATCGGAGAGGGGATGGCCGCCGCCGTGCGGGCGCAATGACGCACGCGCGCCGCCGGGACGTGGCAGGTGGCGAAACAAACGGCTTTCTTGGTATGGTCGCCTGACCGCCCGGATTGGAGAAACGGCATGGAAGGCCTCGAGCGAATCGTGCGTGAGCACCCGTTCTTTTCCGGCATGAGCCAGGAGCAGACTGCGGTGGTGTCCGGCTGCGCCAGGAACGTGCGCTTCGAGGCCGGCGAGTACCTGTTCCACGAGGGCGACGTCGCCGATCAGCTCTATCTTCTGCGTTCCGGGCGCGTGGCGCTGCAGATTCCGGCGGCGGAACGCGCCGTCACGATCCAGACCGTCGGCGAAAGCGACATCGTGGGGGCCAGCTGGCTGGTGCCGCCGTACCGCTGGGGGCTGGACGCCAAGGCGCTGGAACTGACGCGTGCCATCGCGATGGACGCCACCTGCCTGCGCGGCAAGTGCGAGGACGACCATTCCCTCGGCTACGAGATGATGAAGCGGTTCATGCCGATTCTGATCCAGCGGCTGAAGGCGGCGCGGCTCCAGATTTTGGATGCCAACGGCATCCACCGCTGAGGTCCCGATTCGGGCGCGGCTTCAGCCCTCGCGGTGCGCCGCCTTGGGCTTGGCGGATTTCGCCGTCTTCTTTGTTTTCGCCGCCACCGCGGTCTTGAGGACGCCATTGGTTTTGGCGGCGGCTGCCTTTTTTGCGGGCTTCCTGCCCAGGATTTCCGCTTCGGCGCGCATCCAATGCTCTTTTTCGCGGCCGTGCGGTTTGCCTTCGCTTTCCCAGATCAGATAGGCGCGCACTTCGATTTCGCGCCTGATGTCGTCGGAAATTGCCGGTTTCGCTTTCATCTGCACCTCCAACAAATCGCTTTTAGAGATTCGGGGGCGGCTGCGAAACAGAAATTTTTGTGAACAAAACGCCGACCCGCCGTTCGAGACGCCTTTTCACCCGATCCTTCGAGACGGCGCTTCGCGCCTCCTCAGGATGAGAGTTGATAGCCGACAAAAAACCGGCCCGTCTTGCGACGGGCCGGGGTGACTGGCTTGCTGCGAGTCGTTTTCTAGAGGCCGCGTTTCTCGCGACTCGATTTTTCCTGCGTCTTGAACTGGTCGAAGCGCGGCAGGAACTTCTCCCAGTCGATGATGTGGGCGTTGAGCTCCGGCCCGTCGATGCAGGCGTGCTTGCGCACCAGCTTGCCCTCGATGATGACCGGAACCATGCAGGCGCCGCACATGCCGGTGGCGTCCACCATGATCGAGTTGAGGCTGACCACCGTCGGCATCGGTGCGTACTTTTTCGTCAGCTCGGTCACCGCCTTCATCATCAGCGGCGGGCCGATGGCGATCACCTCGGCGACCTTGCGGCCCTTGGAGACCTTGCCGGCGTCCATCATCTCCTGCAGCGGCGCGGTGACGAAGCCCTTGACCCCGAAAGTTCCGTCGTTGGTGCAATAGATGACGTCGAGCTGCGAACCGAACTCCTTTTGCAGCTTGTCGACGCGCTCGCCTTCGCCGGTCCAGAACAGCGCGCCCACCGTGCGGTAGCCCGCGATCAGGGTGACGTGGTTTCCGAGCCGCAAATGCTCGCGCATGATGGGATGGACCGGCGGCAGGCCGACGCCGCCCGCGCAGAACACGACCGTCTCGTCGGCCTTGTACCTGTGCAGCTTCGAGGGCTGGCCCAAGGGTCCGGCGATGCCGGTGAAGCTCTCGCCCGGCTTCATCTGGTTGATCAGGATGGAGCTGGTGCCCACGCCCTGGATGACCAGCGTGACGGTTCCCGCCTTGGCGTCCCAATCCGCCAGCGTGAGCGGGATGAGCTCGCCCTTGGGGCTCGGCAGCACGCGCACGAACTGGCCGGCCTTGGCTGATTTCGCCACCATCGGCGCCTTCACGGTGATCTCGACGATGCCGGTCGCCAGATCGCGGCGGTTTACGATTTTATACTCGGTCTGCGCCTTGGCGGTGTAGTCGCCTGCGCGCGCGACCATTTCTTTGATCTCGGCCGCGGTGAAGGGGATCTCCTTGGCGATCTGCTCCGCCGCCGCCTTGCCGTCGCCCGCCGCGTTGATGGCGGTGGAACCGCCGCGCGTGGCGTCGCCGCCCGAGTAGACGTCCTTGAGGGTCGTTTCGGCGCCCTGTTCGACGACGATGGTGCCCCATTTGGAGGTTTTGATGCGCGGCTCGGAGTCCTTGATGATCGGGTTGGAGTCGTTGCCCAGCGCCATGATCACCAGATCGACCGGGATGGTTTCGGTCTTGCCCGTGGGCGCCGGCGAACGGCGGCCAGAGGCATCGGGAGCGCCCAGTTCCATCACGTCCAGGACGGCGTGGCAGACATGGTGCTCGCCGCCCGAAATGAACTCGCGCGGCGCGCGGAGCACGGACAGCGTGATGTCCTCTTCGAGCGCGTGCGCCAGCTCCTCGACGCGGGCCGGCATCTCCTTGCGGGTGCGCCGGTAGACGATGGTCACGTTGGCGCCGAGCCGCTTGGACGTGCGCGCCGCGTCCATGGCGGTGTTGCCGCCGCCGATGACGATGACGTTCTTGTCCTTGACGATGGGAAGCGGGGTCTCGAACTCGTCCAGCCGCGCCTGCATGAGGTTGACGCGGGTGAGGAACTCGTTGGCGCTCATCACGCCGTTGAGGTGCTCGCCCGGGATGTTCATGAAGCGCGGCAGGCCGGCGCCGGTGCCGACGAAAATCTTGTAGAAGCCGGCGTCCTTGAGGTCCTGCAGCGTGGCGGTCTTGCCGACGACGAAGTTCTTGACGAACTTGCCGCCGAGGTGGTCGATCTTGCCGACCACGTCGTCGATCAGCGTGTTGGGCAGACGGAATTCGGGAATGCCGTAGCGCAGCACGCCGCCGAGATCGTGAAAGGCCTCGAACACCGTGACCGGATAGCCTTCCACCGACAACAGATAGGCGTTGATCAGTCCGGCGGGACCCGAACCCACCACCGCGATCGGCGGCTTCTCGGCGCGTTCCCACGGCGTGAGATAGTCGGTGGGAAGGACGGAGCCATTGCCGTTCTCCCGGCGCAGCAACCGCTCGCGCTCGGGCAGGTACCATTCGAGCTGGCCGATCTCGATCGGCCGCCCCGTCATGGTGCAGACGCCCTGGCACTGGTTCTCCTGCGGGCAAACGCGGCCGGTGACGTTGGGCAGCGGGTTGGCGTGCTGGATCAGCGTCAAGGCCTCTTTGAGCTTGCCCTGACCCATCAGGTTCAGCATGTCCGGGATGACGATCACCACCGGGCAGCCGCCCTTCTTCTTGCCCTTGATCAGCTCTCCGACGACGCAGGGGCGGTCGTCGCATTGCTTGTCGCGCAGCACTTCCAGCCACACGAACAGGTCGACCTCGCGCAGGGAATAGCCCAGCGCGCGATAGCCGAGATAGCCCGTGGTGACGAGGTCGAAGTCGTGCTTGCGCTCTTCCGCCGGGCGCACATACGGGTGGATGAAATTGCCGCTCGGCCAGTCCTTCGACAGGCCCTTGAACATCGGGTAGCGATCGGAAAGATGCGCGTCGATCGCCTGGATGAACTTGCGCTTGAACTTGAGCGGCATCGCCCAGATGAAGCGCTGCAGGATGATCGACATGTCGTCGTCGCGCAGCAGCAGGTTCCACAGCGCCTTGATGAACTTGTCGCCGAGCGCGTCCTGCTTGAACTCCCACACGATCGCCTGCATGCCGTCGGCGATGAACATCTGGCGGAGCGATTTGGGGTCGTTCAACAGGCGCCGCTTGAGCAGCGCGAGCTGCTTCTGGAACACTTCGAACGCCTCGGTGTGTTCCAGCTCTTCCAGCTCCTTCTCGGTCGACTCGAGCGCCGTCGAGGCCGCACGAAGCCGCTTGAGATCCTCGGCCACGGGGTCTTTTGTCATCACCTCACTGGGCATGGACGATCTCCGAGTCGCAATTCGCGGCCACGCGGGCCACCTTGGTCTTCAGTTCGGGCGTCACCTTCACCTTGGCGATGGCGCCGGGGATGAGGTGGCCGACTTCCTTCGGTGAACCGTCGACGACGATCTTGGTCTTCTCGAACAGCTCGGGCAGTTCCTGGTAGCAGGTCTTGCAGTTCGAGCACTTCGGAACGTCCTCTTCGGCGAGGCTGACCACCCCGCCTCCGTTCGTGGCTGCCGGGGTTGCAGCAGCCGGCGCCGCCGCGGGCGCCCCGCCCAGGGCCAAGCCGCCGAAGCCGTTGACCGGGGCGTTGGAGGAGGCCGCCAGCTCGCTCATGGCGCGGGCGATCGAGTCGAGCGAGTTCTCGCGCTCGTCCACCGCCTGCTTGTATTGCGACTGGATGGCGTCCAGCTCCGCCTTGTGCGCCGCGTCGATCATCTCGACGTTGACGCCGGCCAGGTACTGCAGCGTGCGCCAGTACTTGCGCCGCTCCTCGACCAGGCGCACCAGCGTCTGCGACACTTCGAGCTTGATCAGCTTCTTGTCGGCGTCGGTCGAATAGACGAACGGCACCTTGCCGTTGCGCTCGGCCTGGGGCAGCGCGACGTAGTCGGCGACCGGCAGGGCGTCGGCGTCGGCCGCCAGCTTGCGGAACTGCTTCTTGAAGCGGGTTTCCGTGCGCGCGAAGTCGGCCGGGGTGTTGGGAACGTCCATCAGCTTGGTCTGGCCGCCTTCGACATACTCGATCGAGGTCGTCGCCCAGTCCTTCTCGATGTCCGGGTTGCCGTCCAGTACGAAGCGGCTGTGCAGGTCCGTGCCGCGGCGCGGGTCGTGCACGAACACCGGGCTCATGCGGGCTTCCACCGCCATGCGGGCGTGCTCGGCCGAGGCCGAATCGGCGATGCCGTGCTCGGCCTGGCAGGGCGTGTAGACGTCGAGCAGGGCCGGCGTGTCGTTGTGGTTGACGTAGTCGATCACCGACTTCAGGAAGTGGCCGTGCAGGGCCGTGCACGACTGCACCACGAACACGCTCGGGTGGAACGCCGCGATCAGGCCCAGTTCCTTGCGGCTGTCCTGCTTGCCCGAATGGGCCGCACCGAAGCGCGAAAGGTCGGAGTCCTGGCCCGTCAGCGAGGCCGTGGAGGCCTGGCCGCCGGTGTTGGAATAGACACCGGTGTTGAGCACGACGACCTTGATCGGGGTGGACGTCGCCATGATGCGCGACAGCGAGCCGAAGCCGATGTCGTAGGTGGCGCCGTCGCCGCCGATGCAGAACACGCTTGGCATCAGCGCCAGCTCTTCCTGCGTGAAGTCGGCCCAGGCCAGCGTCTTGAACAGCTTGTCGTGGACCGCCGCGTCGTATTCGTCGGCGAGTTCGAGCCTGGCGGTGCGCAGCGCGCGGACGTCGTCCACGGCTTCGGCGGCAAGACCTTCGAACAGGCCTTTGGCGACGGCGGGATGATCCTGGAACAGGCTGTTGACCCACGGGTCGTTGTAGGGGTTGAACGGGAAGGTCGAGGCATACACGCTCGAGCAGCCCGTGGCGTTGGCGATGACGGATGCCGCCGGACCCTTGCCGGAAGGACCCGTCTCGAACATGAACAGGCGCTTTTCGAGCGTCTTCACGGTCTTGGCGATGCGCTCCTTGCGCGCCGCGTCGCCGACGCCGGCCAGCTTGGCATTGAGATCGGCGATGAGGCTTTCGAGTTCCTTGATGTGCGCTTTGCGGCGCGTCTCGTGGATGGCGCGGTTGGTCGATGTGACCAGGCGGATCGCGGTGACCTCGCCGCAGCCGCGGCAGCCGCCGTGGCCGCCGGTCGTGGCGTAGTAGTTGTTGCGGTCGAGCATCACGCGCTTGGCGTCGCCGTCGGGCTTGGTGGCGCCGTCGACGAAGCGGGCCGGCGTGTTGGGCGTGCGCGAAAGGAATTCGAAGCGCGCCTGCAGCGTTTCCAGCAGCGCCGCGTCCTGCTCGCGCTTGACGAGGGCGTGCGGGCCGCAGATCTCGATGCACTCCAGGCAGCCGGAGCACTTCCAGGGATCGACCGCCACCGAATAGAGGCCGCCCGAACCCGGATTGGTCTTTTCCATCGCGTCGAAGAACGGGCGCGTCTTGGCGACCGGGAACACCTTGAGCGCCTCGGCCAGCTTGGCGACGTTGCGCTTCAGCGTGGCGTTCTCGATTGACCCGGCGGCCGCCGCAACCACGTCGCAGAGCGGCTTGGCGTCCTTCTCGGCGCGATAGATCTCGCGGACCTGGTCGGACAGCGCGGGTACCTCCTGCTTCAGCGCATCGAGCTGCGCCGGCGCGAGGTCGAGCTGGCGGATGGCCGTGTTGAGCAGGTCGCGGATGTCGTGGACCGTGTTCGGGATCGCGGCGTCCGGGCAGACCAGCGTGCATTCCATGCAGCCGGTGCACAGATCGGCCTGGAACTCGGGCACTTCGCGGCGGAACAGGCCCTTGTCCTTGTTGACCGCGGTGGCGGACGGCATGAACAGGCCGGTACCCGGCATGACCGGCGCCTCGCCGATGGTGCCTTCGCGGAACGGCTTGGCGACGATCTCTTCGAAGTACTCGGGATCGCCGAAATTGGCGGTGGCGTCCGGACGGACCAGGCGGCACATCGAAGCAGAAATCGCGTTGGTCTTGCCGTTGGCCTTCGCCAGGGCCTTTTCGACCTCGGCGAATTCCGGCGACGTGTAGTCGACCTTCCTGGTGGCTTCGAAGGCTTCCTTGATGACCGTAAGGTTGCCTTCGACCACGGCCGCGCCCTTGGCGCCGAACTTTTTGGACAGGTCCTTGCGGATCGTCTCCAGCATCTTGCCCTGCGAGCTGCCGCCGACGATGCGGTCGACGTGGCCGCAGATGGCGCCGATGAAGGCGATGCCCATCATGCGGGTTTCGAGTTCCGGCGTGGGAGCGTGCGGCTTGGCGACCTTGAAGCCGTCGATGATGAAGAACTTGATCTTTTTGTCGCGGATGGTCTTGCGCGCCGCCGGCGGCATTTCCTGCCAGACCTCGACCGGCGTCAGGTTCGACTGCATGATGAAGGTGCCGCCCTCGATCAGGCCGCGCAGCGGATTGGAGTGCGCGAACACCTTGTGGTCGGGCGAAACGACGATCTCGACATCTTCGATCTCGGCGTTCGACTGCAGCACCGTCTCGGGGCTGAGCGTGATGTAGTAGTTGGTCGGCGCGCCCGATTTTTCCGAGCCGTATTTGGGCGCCGCCTTGGAATGCAGGTTGAGCACGCTGGCCAGGATGTCGGTCAACAGCTTGCCTGTGGCCATCGTGCCGTAGCCGCCGACCGAGTGGAAGCGGATGCGGAACGCGCCCTTGGGCAGCAGCGTCGGATTGGCCTCGGTGTCGAGACCCATCAACTCGGTCTCGGGATAGGCGGCCTTCAGCTTGGCCTGCATCTCGGCGAGGCGGGGCGTGGGGTTCTTGGAGAAGAACTGCGAGCCCAGATAGACGAGCGGCGCGTTGTTGGTCTCCATGTTCTTGAAGGCGGCGATCAGATGGCGCGGCTGCAGGTCGTGCGCACCGAGACCGAAGATGGCCGTGGTCATCTTGGGCAGCTTGTCGATGGCCGGGATTCCTTCGTGGCGCGTGCCGGCCGCATTTTCGACGCCCTTGAACAGTGCCTGATTGACGGAGTTGGTCAGCGCGGTCACGTCGCAGCGCTCGAGGACGGTCACCGCCTTCTTGCCCTTGAGCGCGGCCACGATCTCGGCCTCCGGGAACGGCTGCAGCAGCTTGACGGAGATGACGCCGACCTTCTTGCCCTGGCCGCGCAGGTATTTCGCGACCGCCTGGGCGTCGTCGGTGACCGAACCCATGCCGATCACGACGGTTTCGGCGTCGTCGCAGAAATAGGTCTTGATTGGGGCATATTCGCGGCCGGTCAGCTCCGAATATTCCTTCATCGCTTCGCGGACGAAGCGCGGCACGTCGCGGACGAAGTGCGTGCGATGGTCGGCGGAGCCGGCCTGGAAGTCGGGCTGGTTCTGCACCGGTCCGGTCAGACCCGGATTGTGGACATCGACGAGCGCGGGAACGCGCTGGCGGGTGCCTTTCTCATAGGCGTTGACCCACTGGCGCCGCCACGCACCCTGGATTTCTTCCGGCACGAAGGACGCCGTCTTGGCGACGAGCTTGCCGTCGTTGTCCTTCTCGATCGCCTCGCCGTTCTTGTCGAGGAATTCGATCAGGCTCTTGGCGCCGTCAGGCGCCAGGTCGGCGTCGTGCTTGGCGATGAACTGCTTGAGCTGGAAGACGCGGCCCTTGGCGCCGAACAGGATCTCCTGCGCCACGGTGGGGCACTTGATGCGGCCCTGCGGATCGCCCAGGAACTCCTTGAGCAGGGCGGGCTCGGGCATCAGCGTCTCGCTGAGCATGTGGCTGGTGGTGAACCCGTCCATCGCGTTGGTGACGGGGATCAGGCTCATGGCGCTGACTTTGTAGGCGATCGCCGCGAGGTCGGCGGCTTCCTGCGGGTTGGAACCGAACAGGATGGTGTAACCGGACTGGAGCAGGGCGTAGACGTCGTCGTGGCCGGCCATGACATTGAGCGAGTGCTTGGAGACGACGCGCGCCGCCACCTGAAGCACGAAACCGCCGGCTCTATGGCCGACGGTCACGAAGTGCGATTCAAGCCCGTAGAGGATGCCCTGGCTGGACGAGGCGTTGGAGATGTACTTGCCGCCCGTCAGCGTGGCGCCGAGCGCGCCCGACTGCGCGGAGTGCTCGCCTTCCGGTTCGAAGAAGAAGGGGTGCTTGCCCCACACGTTGCATCCGCCGGCGGCGCGGAACGCCTCGTAGATTTCCGAGATTTCCGTGGACGGAGTAATCGGATAGCCGATGACGCCGCCGCAAACATGGCCCATCACTTCCGCGATGGCGCCGTTACCGTGAATGACTGCAGGAATCCCAGGATATTTCGCGTTCATTTGCTCCGCCCGTTCATGGTTCTGACCGTAGTACCGATGTGAAATGTGTGTGGCCGTTTTCAACGTCGCGCGAGGAAGTCCCGCGTTTCATTCGCACCTAGCATTGGGAACCGCGTTCCGAACATGATTTGGATCAAGTTTCCTCCGGAACGCCGATGCTTTTGGCGCGCGGCCATCAGAGGCGCATAAACCTGTCGGGACTATTCGCAATGCTACGTATTCGCGCAGCGGTGAGGCGCATCCGCGCACCGACGGCGAGCGTGAACGCAAGCTGTCATCATTGTGTTTTGTGCACTTTAATGGAGTGCCGCCCATGCCCCTTAAAGGGCTGTAAAACCGGGGAAATCGCGAGCGCCTTTTTTTTGCCCAAAAGTAAGACGGCGACGGTGGCTGTCGCCGCCGTCGCCGTCTGGCCGCCAAGCCTGAAATCTAGCCCTGGGGAGCCAGCTTCAATGGAAACTGGCAGGTGTTCGTGGGGCGGTCGTGGTCGCGGCTCTCGCCCTGCGGAGCGACGCGATAGGCCGCCGCGATCACCAGGTCTTCCCGCTCGCGCCACAAGGTCAATCCGCGCTCGCGCGCAAGGCTGGAACGCCGCGAGGCGCTGCGATTGATGTTGCGCTGCCTCGGCACGCCTTCCCGGAAGATCACTCTGATCAAGGTACCCATATCGAAACCGCACGGCGCTGGTGTTTCGCGGCGGACATGAAACGACAATGCCGGCGGGGCCGCTATGCGGAATTTCGCCTATTCCGTTGCGTTACCCGTGACGCGCCGATGCGCGTTTGGTCGCAGCCTTGCGATCGCCTCAACGTGATTACCGGCTTGTTTACCGGCGCGGCCGTGCCGGTTTACCTGCGGCCGTCCTGCGGTTAGCTTGCCGCACCCTCGGTTCCTCAAGTGGATTGAACGATGATTGATCGCGTCCGCGCCGCCGCCAGCATGATCCTGTTTGCCTTGGCGATCGGCTTTTCAACCGTTTCGGCGGCCCCCGCCGCCCGGTCTTCGAGCCAGCAGGATGTGCTGCGCGCCAAACTCGACAATGGATTGCGTGTAATCATCGTTCGCAACAAATTGGCGCCGGTGGTAGCGACCTCGATCAACTACCTCGTCGGTTCCGACCAAGCCCCGGCCGGCTTTCCGGGTATGGCGCATGCGCTCGAACATATGATGTTTCGCGGCAGTCCGGGGCTCACGGCCGACCAGCTCGCCAATCTCGGCAGCATTATGGGCGGCGACTTCAACGCCAACACGCGCGAGAGCGTGACGCAGTACCTGTTCACCGTGCCGAGCGAAGACCTCGACGTGGCGCTGCATATCGAGGCGCTGCGCATGAAGGGCATCGCCGCGACCGACGAGGCGTGGAGCAAGGAACGCGGCGCCATCGAGCAGGAGGTGGCGCAGGACATCTCCATGCCCGGCTACAAGCTCTATCAGCGCTTGCGGGAAGTGCTGTTCGCCGGCACGCCCTATGAACACGATGCGCTCGGTACGCGGCCGTCGTTCGATCTGACCACGGCGGGCATGCTGAAGGACTTTTATGGTCGCTGGTACGCGCCCAACAACGCGGTGCTGGTGCTGGTGGGCGACATCGATCCCGCCGCCACGCTCGTGAAGGTGAAGGCGCTGTTCGGGCCCATCAAGGCGCGCAAGCTCCCTGCCCGGCCGGTCATGGCGTTCAAGCCGGTGAAGCCGGAAAGCTTCACCATCCAATCCGACTATCCCAACGCCACCCGCGTCATCGCGATGCGCTTTCCGGGGCTCGATTCGAGCGACTTTGCGGCGTTGGAGGTGCTGGTCGACGTGCTCGACAGCCACCGCTTCGACCTCTACGGCCTGGTGCCGCAAGGCAAGGCGCTGGGGGCCGAATTCGATCTCGAACCGCTTGCCAAGGCGAGCATCGCCTACGCTGCGGTGAGCTATGCCCCGGGCGCCGACGGCGAAGCCCTCGAAGCGCAGGTGCGCGCCATTCTGGCGAAGGTGGCCAAGGACGGCGTACCGCCCGAACTGGTGGCAGCCGCCAAATTGCAGGAGCGGCGCGCCGCCGAGATGCAGAAGAACTCGATCGACGATCTGGCTTCGGTGTGGGCCGACGCGGTGACGCTATATCACTTGCGGTCGCCCGACGACGACCTGAAGCGCATCGAAAAGGTGACGGTCGCCGACGTGAACCGTGTGGCGCGCAAGTACCTCATGCTCGACCACGCCATCTCCGGGCAGCTGTTGCCGCGCGGATCGGGCATGCCGGTGGCCTCGGGCGGCGGCTTCGGAAGGGAAACCATCAACCTCGGCGAAGCCAAGCCCACGCCGCTGCCCGACTGGGCCGAGGTCGCGGTCAGCCGCCTCGCCGTGCCGCCCTCGACGCTCAATCCCACCGTGTCCACGCTCTCCAACGGGCTGACCCTGATCGTGCAGCCGGAAAACGTCAGCGACGCGATCGGCATCTACGGCCACATCCGCAACCGTGCCGAAACCGAGCAGGCGCCCGGCAAGGACGGCGCCTCGATCCTGCTGGGCGCGCTGTTCAATTTCGGCACGCAGCACATCGACCGCATCGGCTTCGAAACGGCGCTCGACGCCATCGGGGCGCAGGAGCGCGGCGGGACCGATTTTTCGATCAAGATGCTGGCGCAGGATTTCGACCGCGGCGCCGAACTGCTCGCCGACCACGAGCTGCATCCGGCGCTGCCGCAAGGTGCGCTGGACGCCATCCAGCCGCAGCTCGCCCAGTCGGTGGAATCGCGCAATCACACGCCGGGCTATCTGGCGCAGCGCGCGCTGGTGGAGGCGCTTTATCCCGCGGGCGATCCGTCGCTGCGCCAGACCACCGGCGCCAGCGTGGCGGCGCTCAAGCTCGACGACATCAAGGCGTATTACGACACCGTGTTCCGCCCCGACATGACCACCATCGTGGTGATCGGCAACGTCACGCCGGACAAAGCGCGCAGTGTGATCCAGAAGTATTTTGGCGGCTGGACGGCAGAGGGCCCCAAGCCGCCGGTGGACCTGCCGGAGGTACCGCCCAACAAGGCGGGCACGGTTGCCGTGCCGGACGAAAGCCGGGTCCAGGACAGCGTGACGCTGGTCGAGAACCTCGCGCTTAACCGCGCCAATCCGGATTTCTACGCGCTGGAGCTCGGCAACCAGGTGCTGGGTGGGGGATTCTATTCGACGCGGCTTTCCATCGACCTGCGCAAGAACGCGGGCCTCGTCTATTCGGTGAACTCGTCGCTGCAGACCGGGCGCACGCGCGGGCTCTATTACGTGCAGTACGCCTGCGACCCTGCCAACGTCTCCAAGGCGGCTGCCATCGTGGCGCAGGAATTGAAGACGATGCAGGAAAAGCCCGCCAGCAACGACGAACTCGATCGCGTCAAGGCGATGGTGCTGCGCCAGATTCCGTTGAGCGAGGACAGCGTAGACGAGATTGCCCGCGGTTTTCTCGAACGGCGCGAGCTCGATCTGCCGCTCGACGAGCCCACCATCGCGGCCAAGCGCACCATCGCGCTTACCGGCGACGACATCAAAGCGGCGTTCGTCAAGTGGATACGCCCCGACGACATCGTGCGCATCACGCAGGGACCGCCGCCGCAGTAGGAAGCGAACAGCGCGCAGGGAACAGCGAATAGGTTTTTTGACAGTCTGGTGAGAACAGGCGAGCCGTTTTTCGTCGTTCGCTATTCGCTGTTCGCCACTCTCACCTTTCCGCCCGAGCTTCCCGCCTCCAACAGCGCATCGATCAGGCGATGCACCTTGAGCGCCTCGCGGGCGGAAACGCGCGGGGGCCGGCCGGCGTCGAGCGCGTCGAGAAAATCGGTCCATACGGCCAGATGCAGGTCGTGGGGGAAATCCATGGGGTCGGCGCCGCTGCCGCCCGGGGCGATGTTGGGCGTGAACTCCTCGCCGGTGCCATCCTGGCGCGCGAGCCGGAAGGAATGGCCGGAGATCATGGCCGTGCCCTCGGTGCCGATGAAGCTGATGCGCTCGCTGGCGCCGGGAAAGGCGGCGGTGGTGGCTGCGATGGTTCCCAGCGCGCCGTTGCCGTAGCGCAGAGCGGCGGTGACGAGGTCTTCGGTTTCCATGCGATGGGCGGCGGTGAGCGCGTAGCCGCAGACTTCGTCGACCGGACCCGCCAGGCTGAGCATCAGGTCGAGGACGTGGATGGCCTGGCTGATCAGAACCCCGCCGCCGTCGCGCGCCTTCGAGCCGCGTCCGGGCTCGTCGTAATAGCTCTGCGGGCGCCACCACGGTATTTCGGTCGAGCAAGCGATGATGCGGCCGATGGCGCCGGCGGCCAGTCGTTCGCCGAGCATCCGCGCGGCGGCCTTGAAGCGGTGCTGCAGCACGACGCCGATGGTGACGGGCGCCTTCTCGCCGGCTGTGACCAGCGCTTGGGAGCGCGCCGTCGTGATCTCGAGCGGCTTTTCGAGCAGCACGTGTTTGCCGGCGCGGGCCAGTTTCTCGACGATTTCGAGATGCGTGTTGGGCGGCGTCAGCACGCCCACGGCCGAAATGGTGGAATCGGCCAGGACGGGATCGAGGCTGGCCGCGGTGGGAAAGGGAAACCGCGCCGCGAACGCCGCGCGGCGCTGTTCGCTCGGCGCCACGGCCCAGGCGACCTCGACCCTGTCCCTCAAGTCCATGAGGCTCTTGGCATGGGGGGTCACCGCCATGCCGAGCCCGACGATCGCTATGCGCCGCATCAACGCCCCAGAATGTCCTGCAGGAAGCTGCGCAGCTTCGGGCTGGCGCCGACCGCAAAGCCGGCCACCAGCGCGCCGATCAGCACCCGCACCGGGCTCTTGGTGATGAAGTTGAACGCGCTTTCACCGACCAGGCGTCCGAGTTCGCCGCCCAGTTTGGCGGTGGCCGAAGCGTTGGACCGCCTGGCGCGCTCGCGTGCGGCGCTGCGCGCCACGGCCTTGGAGATCATCGATCCCATGAGGATGATCACGAGCGAGACGGCGAGCAGCGCGCCGGCGCTGGCGAGCGCGGCGTAGGGCGGGGTCAGCATCACGCTGAAGCCGCTGTAGAGCGCCATGCACAGGAACACCGCGACCGCGACGAATCCCACGGCTGCAAGCAAGAGCGCCGCGGTCATGATCGCGACGCGGATGGCCATGCTCTGCATGACAGATCAGCGGCGGCCGAACAGCAGGATGCCGACCAAGAGGCCGATGCCGAAGGCGGCGACGACCGCGGTGACCGGTTCCTCGTGGATCTTCTGCTTGACGCCTTCAAGCCGCTGCTTGGCTTCGCTCCAGGTGTCTTCGGCCGTCGATTGGAACCGGGTGGCCGCTTCCTGGCCGCGCTGGCGCACGAGATCGGCCAGGGTCTCGGCGATGCGCGAGAAGCCGGCCTTCAACTCACCCACGTCGTCCGAAAGCTTCTTGACGTCTTCGTTTGCCATGGCTCGTTCCATCCTGTCTGACAGAGGTTGCTTCTAGAACGTGCGGCCAGGGGACAACAATCCCCTCCCGCCACCGGATTCCTAATTAATCTGGCCGGCGACAGCATATTGCCGCAGACCGATTCGGCAAGACCGAAAACGCCATCCGCCTGTGATTTGTCGAACCGTCCTGTGCAGGCTTACGTGAAAATACGCATCAAATACAGGAAGAATCCGAGTTGCAGAGGCGGACAAGCGGCCTAATTTTGACATTGCGCAATGCGACAAGCGCGACCGGCTTCCTAAGAAGGATTCCTCCCAACAGGAACCTCACCCATGCAGCACGCTGTGATCCTTGCCCATCCGAATTCGCGCAGTTTCGTGTCGTCCCTCGCGGTCGCTTATGGGGAGGCTGTCGAAGCCCTCGGGCATAAAACAATCATGCGCGACCTCTACGGGATGGCGTTCGATCCTTGCCTCAAGTCCGACGAGATCCCGAGTCTGGCGGGTTTTGCGCCGCGCGCCGACGTCGTGGGCGAGCGCGTCATCCTGGCCGACGTCGACGTTTTCGCGCTGTTCTATCCGTTCTGGTTGAACGCCCCGCCCGCCATGCTGAAAGGCTATCTCGACCGCGTGTTCGGAATGGGGTTTGCCTATGGAAAAGGCAAGGCCGGCAACGAACCGCTGCTCACCGGTCGCAAGCTCATCAGCTTCACGGCTTCGGGCGCCCCCAGCGAATGGGTACGCAAGACCGGCGCCTGGGAAGCGGTGCGAACCTTGTTCGACGAACATGTCTCGGCCGTGTGCGGGCTCACCGTCGTCGATCACGTCCATTTTGGAGGCATCGTTCCGGGCATTCGTGGCGATGTTGTGGCGCGCCATCAGCAGACCGTGAGAGACACGGTAGCGAGACAATTCGGCCCACATTGACCGTCTGGCAATGCGGGTTTCAGAGGTTTAACAGGGCCCAAATTCAAAGAGGCGCGGACCGCATGTCGATACGCAATATTGACGCTTTCTTCCATCCCAAGAGCATTGCGCTGATCGGCGCCAGCTCGCGGCCGAGGTCGATCGGCCAAGTGGTGGCATCCAACCTGTTCAACGGCGGGTTCGACGGGCCCATCATGCCGGTCAATCCGAAGGCGCAGTCGATCAACGGCGTGCTCGCCTATCCGGATGTGAAGAGCCTGCCGATCACGCCCGACCTCGCCGTCATCGCCACGCCTCCGGCGACCATCCCGCCCCTGATCGCCGAACTGGCGGAGCGCGGCACGCGCGCGGCCATCGTGATCACGGCGGGCCTGCGCGACATCAAGGACGAGAACGGCGTCACCCTCGAGCGCAGGATGCTCGATTATGCCCGGCCCAAGCTGTTGCGGATCTGCGGCCCCAACGTGATCGGCATCACCTCGACGCCGATGGGCATCAACGCCAGCTTCTCCCAGGCCGATCCGATCAAGGGCAAGGTCGCCTTCGTGTCGCAGTCCGGCGCGATGATCGCCACCATTCTCGACTGGGCCTCGACCCGCGGGCTGGGCTTCTCGCACCTGATCTCGATGGGCGACCAGTCTGACGTCGATTTCGGCGACTTCCTCGACTACCTCGCCACCGATCCCGACACCGATTCCATCGTGCTCTACATCGAATCGGTCGCCACCAGGAGCGAATCCGGCATCCGCAAGTTCATGTCGGCGGCCCGCGCTGCGGCGCGCGTCAAGCCGGTCATCGCCATCAAGGCGGGGCGCAGCGCGGCGGCGGCCAAGGCGGCGTCCTCGCACACCGGCGCGCTCGCCGGCGTCGACGGGGTCTATGACGCCGCCTTCCAGCGCGCCGGTATCCTGCGCGCCATGGACCTCGACGAGATCTTCGACGCCGTCGAGACGCTCGCCATGCGTCCGCGCGTCACCGGCGATCGCGTCGTGATCGTCACCAACGGCGGCGGCGCCGGCGTGATGGCGGTCGACGCGCTGTCGGACTTCGGCGCCACCCTGGCCGAAGTCGATGCGGAAACGATCGACAAGATCAGCAAGGTGTGTCCGGCGACCTGGAGCCACGGCAATCCGGTCGACATCATCGGCGACGCCGACGGCAAGCGCTTCTTCGCCACCATGAAGGCCGTCGACGAGATCCCGAACGTCGACGGCACGGTCGTGCTCTACTGCCCGACCGCGGTCGCCTCGGCGCTTGAGGGCGCCAAGGCGGTGATCGACGCCTGCAAGGACAGCGACCGTCCGGTGCTGACCAACTGGCTGGGCTCAAGCCCCGAAACCCAGAAAGCCCGCGAAGCCTTCCAGAACGCCGGCATCCCGACCTATGAGACGCCGGAGAAGGCGATCCGCGGCTTCATGCACATGGCCCGCTATGCCCGCGGCCAGAACCTGTTGATGGAAGTGCCGCCGTCGAAAGCGGAGAACTTCGTCGCCGACGAAGCCAAGGCCCGCGCCATCGTCGCATCGGCGATGGAAGACAAGCTCGTCTGGCTCGACGCGCCCCGCCTGCAGCAGCTGTTCGATTGCTATCAGATTCCGATCGCACGCTCGGCCTTCGCCAAGTCGCCGGCCGAGGTGGCCAAGAAGACCGCCGAGTTCGGTTCGGCCGTGGTGATCAAGATCATGTCGCCCGACATCACGCACAAATCCGACGTCGGCGGCGTGGCGCTGAATCTCGAGACGCCGCAGGAGGCCCAGGCCGCCGCCGAAGCCATGCTGGTCAAGGTCGGCAAGAAGTGCCCGCAAGCCCGTCTCGACGGCTTTTTGGTGCAGCAGATGGTGCGCCGCCCCGGCGCCTACGAGCTGATCTGCGGCATGGCCGTCGACAGCACGTTCGGACCGTTCCTCTTGTTCGGGCAGGGCGGGGTGTCGGTGGAAGTGGTGGCCGACAAGGCGCTCGCGCTGGCGCCGATCAACGGCGCGCTCGCCATGGACATGATCACGCACACCCGCATCTACAAGCAGCTTAAGGGTTTCCGCGACCGCAAGCCGGCGGCGATCAACGAGATCACCGACGTGCTGGTGCGCGTCTCCAAGCTGATCTGCGACTTCCCGGAGATCCAGGAGCTCGACATCAACCCGCTGCTCGCCGACGACAAGGGCGTGATCAGCGTCGACGCCCGCATCAAGCTGGCGGTGCCCAAGCCCGGCCCGCGTGACGCGCGGCTTGCCATCAAGCCCTATCCCAAGGAGCTGGAAGCGCGCGAGGCGATCCCCGGCATGGGCGAGTTCTTCGTCCGTCCGGTGCGCCCCGAGGACGCCAAGCCGTTCACGGAGTTCTTCACCAAGCTGCAGCCCGACGACGTGCGGCTCAGGTTCTTCTCGCCGCTGCGCAGCCTGCCCAACAACCTGCTCAGCCGGCTGACGCACATCGATTACGACCGCGACATGGCGTTCGCCATGTTCGACGACAAGGAGCTGTTCGGCATCGCCCACTTCTCGGCCGATCCCGACAAGCTCAAGGCCGAATACGCGGTCCTGGTACGCAGCGACCTGAAGGGGCACGGCATCGGAACGGCGCTGATGAAGCGCATCATCGCCTATGCCAAGGCCTACGGCGTGGGCGAGATATTCGGCGACGTGCTGGAAGAGAACACGATGATGCTGTCGCTCTGCCGCGATCTTTGCTTCACGATCGCGCCCGTCGCCGGCTCGCCCGGGATGGTGCGCGCGTCGCTCAAGCTGTAGGAGCCGGGCTGACGCAGGGGAAATCAAGCTCGTAGGAGGCATTTTTTGCGAAACGCCGCCTCCAGGGGCTATCATCGAGTCGAGGGCGGCCGCTCCTGGTCGCCCTCGCGCCCGAACGGACCCCGCGTAGCAATGCAGCGCAGGCTTGCCGAAAGCGTCCCGGAGAGCGCCGCCGGCATCCGTCCGGCGGCCTGCGAGCACGGCTGCCGTTTCTTCGCCGAAGAGGCCTGCATCAAGAAATCGCAGATGGAATCCGCGGGCGTGGTGGTGCGCTTCGCCCGCAACGACACCATCTACTCCAAGGGCGACGACGCCCGCTATTCCTACAAGGTGATCGAAGGCGCGGTCAGGCTGTCGCGCATCTTTGCCGACGGACGGCGCCAGATCGTCAACTTCTTCCTGCCCGACGAGAACTTCGGCATCGAGCTTTCGGACACCTATTCCGCCACCGCTGAAGCGGTGGGCGACGTGGTGGCGCTGCGCTGCCCGCGCCTGTGCATCGCCCAGATGACCGACGGCGATCCCGACATCGGCCACAAGCGGCTGGCGATGCTGTCGAAATCGCTGGAGGCGGCGGAGCGCCACGTGGCCATGCTGGGCCACCAGAGCGCCAAGGAGCGGGTCGCCTCGTTCTTCATGGCGCTCGAGCTGCAGCGCGCGGACGTGGATCGCAACACCCTCGATCTGCCGCTGTCGCGTCAGGACATCGCCGACTATCTGGGGCTGACGATCGAAACCACCTGCCGGGCGCTTTCCGAGCTCAAGCGCTTGAACATCATCGCCACGCCCAGCCGCAGGCGCATCGTGATCCGCGATCCCCAGGGGTTGCAGGAGATCGCCGAGGGCGGCAAGTAACCGCGACGATCGGGCATTTTGACAACTCTCAATGCGCCGCGCCCGCGTTTGCGGTGACCTCGGCGCGTCAAGGAGGCGGCGCCATGACGTTCGTCAAGTTCATCGTGCCGGTGGCAGGCGTGGCGCGCGACCGCTTCGCGCTGGCCACGGCGTTCGCGGCGGCAAGACCCTTCAACGCGCATGTCGTGGCGCTGTTCGTGCACGCCGACCCTCGTGAGGCCGTGCCCTATGGCGAGCTGCCGCTATCCCCCGATATCGTTCAGGATCTGATCGACACCGCCGCCGAACTCGAGCACGCCTCGTGCAAGGCGGCGCGCGCCACGCTGGCCACCATGGCCGCGGAAGCGGACATCCGCATCATCGGTGCGCCGGAGGTGGGGGACGCGGTGACCGTCTCCTACCAGGAATCGGTGGGGCACCTGCCCCGCGCGCTCGATCGCGAAGCCCGGCTCACCGACGTGGTGGTGTTTCCCCCGATCCGCGAAACCGACGATGGCGAGGTGCAGGAGGCTTTCGTCCGCACGCTCACGAAACTGGAGCGGCCGGTGCTGTTGTCGGCCGAGCGTCCGCCCGCCGAGATCGGCCGGCGCGTGGCGGTCGGCTGGGACGGAAGCCTGGCTTCGGCGCATGCTCTGACCGCGGCGCTGCCCTACCTCGAGAAGGCCGAAGCCGTCGACGTGCTTTCGGTTCAGAACGGCAGACAGCAGACGAACGGCGCGGAGGTCACGGCCTATCTTGCGCTGCGCGGGATCAAGTCGAGCCACCGGCTGATCCCCCGCGGCGAGGCGGGTATTGCCGAAATGCTGGTGGACACCGCCGCCAGCGACGGCTTCGACATGCTGGTGGCGGGCGGCTATGGCCACTCCCGGCTGATGGAATCGATCTTCGGCGGGGTCACCGAGCACATCGTTTCGCACCCCAAGATTCCCGTCTTCATGATGCATTAGGGACGGCATCCTCTCTTTTTGTGTTGCACTGCAACGCGGGCTTGCGCTTACGTGTGCGGCGATGAATGCCCCCAGCCTGCAGATCGACAGCCGCGAGACCATCCGCCTTCTGGGGCGCATCCTGGGGCAGGTGATCCGCGAGCAATACGGGCAGGACGCCCAGTCCCTGAAGCGCGGCCAGGCCGATTACGAGATCGTCGAGGGCTTGCGCCAGCACGCGGTCGGCGAACATCGCGTCGGCGTCGGCGAGGTGCCGCTCGACCACCGGCTCAGCCGTCTGTCGCCGCATGAAGTGGCCGTTCTCATCCGTGCGTTCTCGATCTTCGAGCAGCTCGCCAACATCGCCGACGATCACGTCGTGCGCGGCGAACAGGGGTCGGGGCCGCTGCAGCAACTCGAGCATCATGCCGGGGTGAACGCGAAGAACGCGGGCGCGTATCTGTCGCGGGCGCTGCTTTCGCCGGTGATCACCGCCCATCCCACCGAAGTGCGGCGCAAGTCCATCCTCGATCGCGAAGCCGACATCGCCGATCTGCTCCTGCGGCTCGATTCCGCCAACCTGCACGAAGGCGAAGGCGCCGAATTGGAGGCCCAGCTCAAGCGCGAGATCCGCACCTTGTGGCAGACGCGCATGTTCCGCGCCGTGCGCATCCACGTGACCGACGAGATCGAGAACGCGATTGCCGTGTTCGCGCGCACGTTCCTCACCCAGCTGCCGCTGGTGAAGCGGCGCATCGCCCGCCTCTACGGCCTCAACGGCGAGGTGACGGCCTACCTCAAGCCGGGTTCCTGGGTGGGCGGCGACCGCGACGGCAATCCCTTCGTCACCGCCGCCACGCTGGAATACGCGCTGCGCCGGCAGGCGGAAGTGCTGCTCGACCACTACCTGCGCGAGATCAACGTGCTGGGCTCGGAGCTGTCGCTGTCCGACGAGTTCGTGACCGTGAGCGCGGCGCTGAAGCGGCTCGCCGCCAGCCCGGAGCACACCACGCAGCAGCAGATCGACGAGCCTTACCGGCGCGCGCTCGCCACCTGCTATTCGCGCCTGGCGGCCACCCGCAAGGAGCTGATCGGCCGCTGGCCGGCGCTGGCGCCGCGCTGGGAAGGGCAAGCCTACGAACGGCCCGAGGAGCTCGAAGCCGATCTCAAGGTGATCGTCGACTCGCTCAAAGAAAACGGCGATGCCGATCTGGCGGACGGGCGCCTCACCAACCTGCGCGAGGCGGTCGGCGCTTTCGGCTTCCATCTGGCGGTGATGGACCTGCGCCAGAACTCGGCCGTGCACGAAGAGGTGGTGGGCGAGCTGTTGTCGGGCGCCGGCGTCGTGGCGTCCTACGCCGCGCTCGGCGAAGCGGATCGCGTCGCGCTGTTGCTGCGGGAGCTGTCCAGCCCGCGCCTGCTCCGCTCGCCGTTCCGCGCCTATTCCGAGCTTGCGGAGGCCGAGCTTGCCGTCGGCGACAAGGCGGCCCTGCTGCGCCGCCGGTTCGGGGCCGCCGCGATCGCCAATTACGTCATCTCGCGCACCCAGAGCGTGTCGGACCTGCTCGAGACCGCGGCGCTGATGAAGGAATCGGGGCTGTTCACGCCGGGCGAATGCCCGGCCGCGGGCTTGCGCATCGTGCCGCTGTTCGAGACCATCGCGGATCTGCGCGCCAGCGCCGACATCATGCGCGCCTGGTTCGAGCTGCCGCTGGCGCGCGCGCTCCTGGCGGGGCAGGGCAACGTGCAGGAAGTGATGATCGGATACTCCGACTCCAACAAGGATGGCGGCTATGTGACGTCGAACTGGGAGATCCGGTCCAGCATCGCGGGGCTCACCGAGGTGGGGCTTGCGCACGGCATCGCCATGCGCTTCTTCCACGGCCGCGGCGGGGCGGTGGGGCGCGGCGGCGGCTCCAGCTTCGATGCCATCCGGGCGCTGCCGTGCGAGGCTTCGGGCACCGGCATCCGCATCACCGAGCAGGGCGAGGTGGTCGCCGCAAAATACGGCGATCCCGAGATCGGCCGGAAGAGCCTGGAGACCATGATCGTCGCCGCGCTGTTGAGCGAGCTCAACCACGAGACCGACGCCGCCGATGGCGAAGCGGCGATGCTGCTGGCGATGCTGAGCGAGCAGGCCTACCGCGCCTATCGCGGGCTGGTCTACGAAACGCCGGGGTTCGACGTCTATTTCCGCCAGTCGACGCCGCTGCCGGAAATCTCGGACCTCAAGATCGGCAGCCGGCCGGCCTCGCGCACCGCCTCGACGCGCATCGAGGACTTGCGCGCGATCCCGTGGGTGTTCTCGTGGTCGCAGGCGCGCGTCATGCTGCCGGGCTGGTTCGGGTTCGGCGCGGCCGTGCGCGAAACGGGCGTTGCCGAGCTCAAGGCCCTGTTCCGCACCTCCCCGTTCTTCCGCACCACCGTCTCGAACATGGAGATGGTGCTGGCGAAATCGAGTCTCACGATCGCGCGGCGCTATTCCGAGCTGGTGGAGGACAAGGCGCTGGCCCGGGCCGTGTTTGGGCGGATCGAGCAGGAATGGCACGCCACGGTGGACGCCATTCTGGCGCTGAGCGAGCAACCGTCGCTGCTGGAGCGCAGCCCCAAGCTGAAGAGTTCGATTCGGCTCAGGCTGCCCTACATCGACGCGCTCAACCACCTGCAGGTCGACCTGTTGCGGCGGCGGCGGGCGGGCGACGACAGCGAAGCCACCAGCCGCGCCATCCACATGTCGATCAACGGCGTTTCCGCCGGCCTGCGCAACAGCGGCTAAACTGGCTCTTCCTCCTGCTCCTTTTCGCTGAAGCCGTAGTTTGGCGCGGCATGCGCTTCGGCAAGCTGCTTGGCGAGGTTCAGGATCGCGCGGCGGTGCTTGGGCGAACGAATCCCGGCATACGCCTCGAGCAGGTCGACGGCGCCCGGTTCGTTGAGCCGTAGCATGTGATCGGCGAACAGCGGCTTGGTTCGAGCCGAATCCAGATCGCCGACAATGTCCATCACGCCGCAACCGAGCGCGCGCGCGATGTCGACCAGCCGCGAGAAACTCACGCGGTTGGACCCGTGTTCGTATTTCTGCACTTGCTGGAAGGTGATGCCCACTTCGCGCGCGAGTTGCTCCTGCGAGAAACCCAACTCCCGGCGGCGCAGCCGGATGCGCGAACCCAACGCGACATCAAGGGGATGCGGAGACCCTGTCTCCGATGCTCTGGCCATTTCTTGCTGCCTTCTCTCGTCGTCTACCTCAACCCCTCCTTCTTGCCGCTGCACCTCGCCGGTCCCTCGCCGGCGCCCCTTCGTGCAGTCCTCAGTTGCAGCAACTCGATCCAAATTTCATTCCAATTCCTGCCGCGAGGTTAACCGGCCTTTGCGATGCAACTATAGCGGCCGGCCGGAACATCGCTCGCGTCCAGGCAGGCCGGCCGAAAAACGGCATGGTAAGCGCAATCATTGGCACACGGACAATTGCCGCGCATGTGACCGTCCTTAACCAAACCGCTGTGCCGCATCGGCACCGCGGCGCTGGCGCCGTCCCGTTGCGGCGCAAGTCACGCATGCGGGCGTCGCGTTCTGGAACGCCGTCCCGCGGCCGCGCTGGCTCGCATCCTGCACCTTCGGACGGCGAAGTCTTGTTGCGGGACCGTCCTTGAGCACCCATCAGAAGCAGGCTGCCATCACCTTCGCCGACGCGGATATCGTCAGCGCGGCGCTGGCCGAACTGCCGGACATGATCGATTTCCTGCCGGCGGGCAGCCAGGCGTTGTTCGCCCCGGTCAATACCGATGCAAACTGGGGTTGCGGCGCCGGCAAGCGCTTCTTGGATCTGATCGTCGCCATTCCCGCGCTGATCCTGCTGGCGCCGCTGCTGGCGGTTGTGGCCGTCCTGGTTGGCCTCGACTCCAAGGGACCGGTGCTGTTCCGCCAGCGCCGCATCGGCATTTGCGGCCGCGGCTTCGATATCCTGAAGTTCCGCACCATGCACGTGATGGAGAACGGCCAGGCGATCGTTCAGGCGTGCGAGGGCGATCCGCGCATCACCCGCCTGGGTCGCGTTCTGCGCCGCTACAGCCTCGACGAACTGCCGCAGCTCATCAACGTGGTGCGCGGGGAGATGTCGCTGGTCGGCCCGCGCCCGCACGCCGGCGCGCACGACGCCTTCTACGGCGCGCTGATCCGCGACTACTGCCACCGCCAGGCGGTCAAGCCGGGCATCACCGGCTGGGCGCAGGTCAACGGCCGTCGCGGCCCGACGCCCACGCTTGGCGCCATGGCGCACCGCATCGAGCTCGACCTGTTCTACGCGCGCCACGCCAGCCTGGCGCTCGACCTCAAGATTCTCCTGCGCACGCCGCTGGAGATCGTCCGCCCCAGGAACGCCTGCTGATGCCCGCCGCCCTCGCCCATGAACCGCGCCGGACCGAACGCCGCTCCGGCGTGCGCGTCTACGACAGGGTCACGGTCGGCGGCATCGCCACCGCTTGCGTCTCGCGCCGCCAGCTCGGCCGACTGATGGTCGGCGACTGCCTGGCCGCGCGCGGCGGCCGGCGCGCACCCCGGCTGGTGTTCGCCTCCAACGGCCACGCCATCGCCAAGGCCGCGCTCGATTCCGCGTTCCGGGAACAATTCGGCCGCGCCGACGTGATTCATGCCGACGGCGAACCGGTGGTGGTTGCTTCGAAGCTGCTCACCCACACGCCGGTGCCCGAGCGCAGCGCCACCACCGATTTTCTGTTCGATGCGGCGCAGGCAGCCGAGGAATTCGGCCTCAAATTCTACCTTCTGGGCTCCACCGAAGAGATCAATGCGCGCGCCGCCGAAAGGCTGACCAAGGCGTATCCCGGCGTGAAGATTGTGGGCCGCCGCGACGGCTATTTCCGCGCGTGCGAGGAACAGGCGGTGTGCGAGGCGATCAATGCCTCGGGCGCCGACGTCGTCTGGGTGGGCCTCGGCGTGCCCAAGGAATACGACTTTTGCACGCGCAACAAATCACGCCTCAAGGCCGGCTGGATCGTGACCTGCGGCGGCTGTTTCAACTTCGCGGCCGGCGATTACGTGCGCGCTCCCGCCTGGATGCGGAACAACGGCCTCGAATGGCTGCACCGGCTCCTGCGCGAGCCGGGCCGGCTGTTCTGGCGCTATCTCGTCACCAACCCGGTCGCCATCGCCATGCTGCTGACCCGCACGCGCGGGGCGAAAGGCGTGTAACCGCCATGTCCGCCATCGGGCAGACCCTGACACTGGAAGGCCGGCTCGGCGCGGTGTGGCGGGCTTGCTATCGCTACGGCCTTTCCTCGCTCGGGCCGGTGGCGGTGTCGGCGGCGCATTTTGTGGCTTCGCTTTTGTTCCTGCGCCTGTCGGGACCGGAGGAATTCGGCCAGTTCGCGTTCCTGCTCATCGTCGTGCCGTTCTGCCTGGGGTCTTCTGGCGCGCTGCTCGGCGCACCCGCCTTTCTCACCCGTGGCAAGGACGAAGCGACCGCCCGGACGGAGATCGTCACGCTTCAGAAGACAAGCCTGGTCGCCGCACCGCTCGCGGGGATCGCGGTCGGCGCCCTGATGGTCTCCAGCCATGCCGGGCTCGCCGCCACGCTGCTGTTCGGGCTCTATGGGGCGTTGCAGACCGTGCGCGGCTTTGCCCGCAGCCTTGCCAACGTGCGCGGCCGCATCGAAGCGGTGGCGGCGTCCGACGTCTTTTATGCCGCGATGCTGACCGCGGGGCTCGCCGCGCTGGCCCTGTCGGGCGGACTTTCGATGCGGAACGCGGCGCTGGTGCTTGCGCTGGCGACGGCGGCCGCGATCGTGCCGTTCGGCGCGGACTACCTGTTCGAGCTTGCCGCCGCCGCCGCCGCGCCCCTGCGCGCCTATCTGCCGATGTGGCAGACGGTCAGCCGCTGGTCGCTGCTCGGGGTGGCACTGACCGAGGTGGCCGCCAACGCGCACGCCTATCTTGTCACCTTCATCGCTGGGCCCGGCGCCTTCGGGCTGTTGGCGCTGGGCGCCCTGTTCATGCGCCCGACCGCGCTGGTTTTGGGCGCGCTTCCCGACATCGACCAGCCCGTGATGGCCCGCCATATCGCCCAGAACGACCTGAAAGGAGCCTTCCGGGTGGTTAACGAATTTCGAACGGCGGCGGGTGCAGTCTTGGTCGCCACCATCGTGTTGTCGGTCGCCCTCGTGGTCTGGTTTCCGCATCTGTTGCTCAAGCACTACGGCGTGCCGGAAGCGGCCGTCGTGCTCGCCTTCTGGATCGTCATCACGGGCTTGCGCGTGGTGCGCACGCCGGAAGCGGTGTTCGTGCAGGCCACCGGCAACTATCCGGCGCTGGCGCGGATCAGCTTCTGTGCCGGCCTTGCCACGCTTGCCGTCGCGCTGGCGATGCTCCTGGCCTTCGGACCGGTCGCTTCGCTTGCGGGCGTCGTGGCGGGCGAGGTGGTGATGGTCGTCATGCTGTTCCCGCTCACGGGCACCTGGAGGCGCAAGCTTGCCTGAGATCGTCGTCGCGATTCCGACCTTCAAGCGCCCGGCCGGCCTGGCGCGCCTGCTCGGCGCGCTGGAGAATCTCGAAACCGACAAGCGCGTCGTGGTGGTGGTGGCGGACAACGATGCTGAGGGCCATGCCGGCTACGATTTCTGCCGCTCGATCTGCGCCCGCTACCGCTGGCCGCTCGATCCCGTCATCGCCGAGGAACGGGGCATCGCGCAGGTGCGCAATACCCTTGTCGCCCGCGCGCTCGGCTATCCCGAGGCTGGGGCCGTCGCGATGATCGACGACGACGAATGGCCTTCGCCGCAATGGCTGAACGAGCTGATGCGGGTCGCCGCCGCCACCGGGGCGGACGTGGTGGAAGGCTCGGTGCTGTTCGAGCGCGCGCGCGCGCGCGGCTGGGCGTTCGACGGCGCCAGCGACATGCGCCGGCCGACCGGACGCATCGCCATGCTCGAAGGCGCCGGCAACCTTTTGATCGCGCGGGGCTGCCTCGCAAAGCTCGAGCGCCCCTGGTTCGACCCGGCTTTTGCGCTGTCCGGCGGCGAGGATCGCGACTTTTTCGAGCGGGTGAAGGCCGCCGGCGGCAGTTTCGCCTGGGCGGACGAGGCAGTGGCGTTCGCCGCAGTGCCCGATCGGCGCATGGGCCTCGACTGGGTGATGCGCCGCGCCTACGGCATCGGCAACGCCGAGATGCGCATCTTCCTCAAACACCGCCACGAGGCGTGGGCCCGGCTGGCCGAAGTCGCCAAGATCGCCTCCGCGCTCGCGCTTTCGCCGCTCATGGCGCTGGCGTTCGCCGCCCGGCCGCAGCGCTCCGCCGATGCGCTGCGCCGCTTCTGCCGCAACGCCGGCAAGCTCGCCGCCCTGATGGGCCTTCACTACAACGCCTATGCCGTAACCCATGGCGACTGACGCGATTATCGCGGCGCCTGCGCGCGCGCCGGGCCTCTTGGAGCAGGGTTCGTTCCTCGCCTTCCTGGCGCTGGCGTTCGTCGGCCTGTCGCCGTTCTCGCCGCCATCGCCGCTGGTGGCGCAATATGGCGGGGTGGCCATGACCGGGGCCGGCGATACGGCGCGCCAGCTCTGCTATCTCGCGGTGCTGGGCGCCGTCGCGCTCGGCGCGCTCAGGCAGCAAGGCGCCGCCGCGTTCGGCGCGCTGCCCTGGCTTTTGTTAGCGTTACTGACGTGGTGCGCGGCAAGCGCCTTGTGGTCGCCCGAACCGCTGGTCACCGTGCGCCGCGCCGGCCTCGCCTTCGTGCTCGTTGTGGCGGCCGTGCTCAGCGTCGAGGCGGTGGGAACGGATAAGGCGCTCAGGCTGTGGCGCTGGGTCCTGCTTGCCATCCTGATCGTCAATTTCGTCTCGATCAAGTTCATCCCGACCGCCGTGCATCTGCCCGGCGAAGCCGACGCCCAGTTGGTCGGCGACTGGCGCGGGCTATACGGCCACAAGAACATCGCCGGCTCGGTCGGCGCCATCACCGCGCTCGTCTTCCTGTTCTCGCCGGCAGAGAGCTGGCGCCGCAAGGCGTTCGACGTCCTCGTCGCCGCCGCCGCCATCGCCTTCACGGTGATGACGCGTTCGAAGTCGTCCCTCGGTCTGGTTGGCGTTGCGATCCTGGCGGGCGGCGTGTACCGGCTGGCGTGGCGGCGCGAAATCGACCGCACCATCGCGGTGGTCGCGGCGGCCGTGCTGCTGATTGTGGCCGCGGTTTTCGTCGTTGCCGACAGGAATGCGATCGCCGGGCTGTTCAGCGACCCGCAGGAGTTCACCGGCCGCACCGAGATCTGGCGCGCGGAAGCCGCGTTCATCGCCGATCATCCGCTCTTGGGCGCCGGCTTCGGCACCTTCTCCAACACCGGCGGGGTTTCGCCGCTGCACAATTACGTGGGCAATTGGGTGACCGAGGCCAGCCACGGCCACAACGGCTATCTTCAGCTTCTCGTCACCGTCGGCGGCGTCGGGTTCGTGCTTGCGCTTGCCGCGCTGGTGGCCGCCCCGGCCGTGGCGTTGTGGCGCCGCGGCGGTGCCCGGACCAAGGCGCTGCTGTTCGCGCTGTTCGTCTTCCTGCTGCTGCACAACCTGATGGAAACCGATTTCCTGGAGGGCGACGGGGTCACCTGGGTCGCCTATCTGCTGATGCTGACGATGGTCTACCGGTTCGATCGGGCCGAGTCATGACGCCGTTCTTCTCGGTGGTGATCCCCGTCTACAACCGCGCGGCGCTGCTGCGCGAAACGCTGCAATCGGTGTTGCTGCAGACCGAGCAGGATTTCGAGATCGTGGTTGTGGACGACGGTTCGAGCGACGATCCCGGGCGCACGGTGGGCGAATTCGCCGATCCGCGCATCGTTTTCGTGCGGCAGGAAAACAAGGGCGGCGGCGCGGCGCGCAACACGGGCATCGCGGCGGCACGCGGGCGCTATGTCGCCTTTCTCGACTCCGACGACCGCTTCCTGCCGCATCATTTGGCGGCCATGCGCCGGCTTTTGGAGAACGCCCCCGGCACCGCGGGATATGCGCGCATCATCGCCGACCGCGGCGCCGGCCGCACCACGCTGAAGCCGCCGCGCGCGCTCCGCGCCGGCGAGGACATGGCGACGTACCTGTTGTGCGACCGCGGTTTTCTGCCCACGTCCACGATCGTCGTCGAGGTTTCGCTCGCCCGCGCCGTGCGCTTCCACGAAAACCTGCCGGCGGCGGAGGACACCGATTTCGCCATCCGCGCGGCGCTGATGGGCGCGCGGTTCGTCATGGCGGAACAGCCGGGCGTGGTGTGGCGCGACGTCGGCGATCCGAACCGGCTGTCGGCGGGAAGGCGATGCGCCAGCATGAAAGCCTGGATCGAGGATTTGCGCCCGCGCATCCCGCCCAAGGCCTATTACGGGTGCCTGGGATGGGCCTATGCCAAGCATGTGGCGGTGGCCGACCGCACCCGGGCGTTGCGCCTGTGGCTCGGGGCGGTCCGTCGCGGCTGCTACCGGCCGTCGCTCGCCGCCATCGTCTTGCTGCAGATTTTCCTGTCGGACGCCGCTTACCGCCGCCTCGCCGACGCGGCCATCGCCTGGCTGAACGCCGGCTGGCACAAGGCGAAGGCGTGAATTAACGCCGGCTGAACCGCTCGCCGGTATGCTTTCTGCGATGAAGCAGAAGATCCTGTTGGCGACGACGCTGAACTGGCCGTCCACGGCGCGGCTGGCGGGCGCGTTCGCGGTCTTGGGCGCCGTTGTGGAAGCGGTGGCGCTGCGCAGCCATGTGCTTCACGCCAGCCGCTATCCCAAGCACGTCCACCGCTATTCGCCGGTTGCTCCGCACGCTTCGTTCATGCGGGCGATCCTCGCCGCCGAGCCGACCCGTGTGATCCCGTGCGACGACCGCGCGCTGGCCATTCTCCTGGCGTTGCCGCGCTTCGAGCTTCTGCTGCGCAATTCGCTGGGGCCGCTGGAGAGCTATGCCGTGCTCAGTGCGCGCCAGGCCTCGATCGCCGCAGCGCGCCAAGAAGCCATCGCGGCGCCGTTGACGCTTCGGGTCGCCGATCTTTTGCATTTGCCCGAGGCGATCGGGCGCGTGGGGCTGCCTTGCGTGCTGAAATCGGACGCGAGCTGGGGCGGCGACGGGGTCAAGCTCGTGGCGACGTTAGCGCAAGCCGAGGAGGCCTTCGTCAGGCTGCAGGGGCCGCCGCAACGGCTGCGCAGCGTGGCGCGCGCGGTCCTTCGCAAGGACCTGCATTTCCTCGTCGAGGCGCTCAAGCCGCGCGCGGCGTTCGTCAACGTGCAAGCCTTGGTGCCCGGCCGGCCCGCCACCAGCGTGTTCGCGGCGCGCGACGGCCGGGTGCTGGCTTCGCTGCACATGGACGTGCTGGATACCGACGGCGCCACCGGTCCGGCCCGGCGCATGCGGCACATCGAGGATGCGTCGATGGAAGACGCGGCGCGCAAGTTGGCGGCGCGCTTCCGCTTGAACGGCCTCATCGGCCTCGATTTCGTGCGCAACGAAAAGGGCGTGCCGCATCTCGTCGAGATCAATCCCCGCGCCGCCCAGATCTGCCATCTGGCGCTGGGGCCCGACCTGCCGGCGGCGCTGATCGGCGCCGAGCCGCGCCCGGCCGTCACCGAGCTCAAGGAGATCGCCCTGTTTCCGCAGCTTATTGCGGACGCCCGCCCCGGCGCGGCGGTTTACGAGGACATCCCGTGGGACGATCCGGGATTGCTGCGCGCGGTGGCGGGGCCGGCGCTTCCCGAGGCCGAACCGCTTGATGACATTAGAGAATTTTCCAGCCCTGCGGGGGCTCCGCCGATCTACCGCCGGGCGGTTTCCGGCCGTTAACCGTTCCTCAGCCACGGCAAGGGTAAACCAAGGGGCAGGCTGACGAATCCATGTCCAACCACGCGCCAATCGCTGCGCCGCCCTCCGAGGCCGGATTCGGTCTTGCCGATTTCGTGCGCGTCATCAGCCGACGCCGGGTGCTGATCCGCAATGTCGCGCTCGCCGTGGTGGCGCTCACCACAATGATCGTGATGGCGCTGCCGACGCTTTACTCGAGCTCGGCCATCGTCATGCTCGATCAGCGCAAGAACAACGTCGCCGACGTCACCACGGTGCTTTCCGCGCTGCCGACCGATCCCACCTCGGTGCAGAACCAGATCCAGGTGCTGTCGTCGCGCGACCTCGCGCTCAAGGTGATCGCCAAGCTCAAGCTCTACGGCGATCCCGAATTCAATCCGGCGCTCGATCGCGGCGGACTGCCGGATTTCAATCCGCTGCACTGGTTCGCCGGCCCCACCGCCCCCGGCGACGTGCGCGATGCGATCGTCAACGCCTTTCTCGCCCGCCTCGACGTCAGCGCGCTGGGGCTTTCCACCTCGATCGACGTGAGCTTTTCCGCCTGCGATCCCGCGAAGGCGGCGCTGATCGCCAACACGCTGGCCGAAAGCTACACCGAAGATCAAGTCGCCACCAAGATCGAAGCGGCGCGCCGGGCGGCTGACTGGCTTTCCGAACGCATGCGCCAGCTCGCCCAGCAGGTGCAGCTTCAGGAAGCCGCCGTCGAGCTCTACAAGACCGAACACGATCTCGTCGATTCCGCCGACGGCAAGTCGCTCACCGACGAGCAGCTGATCGCGATCAACGCGCAGCTGGTGCAGGCGCAATCGGATCTGGCGGAGAAACGGGCGGCCTATGAGCGCGTCGCCGCGCTGGCCAGGACCGGCAACGCCGCCGACGTCACCCCCGTCGTCACCTCCAAGATGATCGGCGACCTCAGGACGCAGGAAGCCGAGCTGGTGCGCCAGGAGGCCGATCTCGCCACGCGCTACGGTCCCAACCATCCCAAGATGGTGGCCGTGCGCAACGAAAAGCGCGATCTTGAGGCCAAAATCGCGGGCGAAGTGGCTTCCGTCGCCGGCTCCATGCAGAGCGAGCTGGAAGTGGCGCGCGCCCACGTGTCGTCGATCGAAGCGAGCCTTGAGCGGGTGGAGCATCAGGCGCGCGAAGACAATCTGGCGCGCATCAAGCTGAACTCGCTGGAGGCCAATCTCGCCTCCACGCGCGCGATGTACGAATCCTTCGTCACGCGCCTTCGCGCCGTGCAGGACCAGGACGACATCCAGATTCCCGAAGCCCGGGTCATCTCCAGTGCGCCGGTGCCTTCGGCGCCGTCTTCGCCCCATCGCACGCTGTTCATCGCGGCTTCCGTGCCGGCGGGCCTGCTGCTCGGGCTTCTCGTGGCGCTCCTGGCCGAACGCTTCGAGGCGCCGGTGCCCGAGCCGGACATCCGCCGCGCCGCGCCAGAGGCTGTGCCGGCTCCGGCGCCCGTGGAACTGCCGCCCGTCCTGGCGTCGCTGTCGGCATCGAGCGACATGCGCATCGCCGACTGGGTGGTCGACAATCCCGCATCGGCTTACGCCCAGGCGCTGGCGGCGCTCGCCCGCGCGTTTGCGTCCCCCGGTCAGGCCCGGGTGCTGGCGCTGACCGGCGCCGAGCGCGACGCGGGCAAGGCGGTGATCGCCCTCAGCCTGGCGCGGCTCGCGGCGATGGCAGGTTTGCGGGTTCTGCTCGTCGATGGCGACCTTGGCCGTTCCGTGCCCGGCGCGTTGGGACTCAACGCGTTTGTCGCGGGCGCCCCGCTGGAGCGGGTTCTTATCAAGGATCGCCGCACCAACGCCCATCTCATGCCGGCCGCTGGCGCCGCCTGGAGCGGGCCCCGCCTGCCGGAGGCGTTCGCCTGGCTGCGCCGCTGCTGCGATCTCATCGTGATCGATGCGGCGCCGGTTTTGCTGGCGCAAGCCTGGCCGGTCCAGGCCCGTCTCAGCGATTCCATCCTGCTGGTGACGGCGGCAAGCGCGCCCCAAGCGGTCTTTGATGCCGCGCTGCGCTCGCTGGTCGCAACAGGATCGGCCCCGGCGGGACTGATCGTGACGCGGTAGGTGCTTGCTGCGCTTGGCTTTTTCGGTTTGGCCCGATGTCCACCTCGGCGGGCGCAGGTAACCACCTGACAAAATTTTTCGTTGAGGAATTGGCAAGATATGAGATACGCGAGGCCGCGAAAAACCGGTTTGTCCTCCAACAAGCGAACTTCCCATGAGCGAAATGCCTCCTCCGTCGACGCGCACGCGCTTCATTGACGGAATCCCGCCGATCGCGGTCCAAGCCGGGATCGGAGCGGGCGTGTTTGTCGTCGCGGCCCTGTTGGGCTGGATCGGAAGGGGGCTGTTGGCCGGTCCTCCCGACGTCATGACCATCACGGCCTATGACGACTGGCGGCTGATGTGCCCGTCCTCGAAGGAAAAGGACGCCTCCTGCCGCATGACGCAGGACATCGTCGACACCAAGTCGGGCCAGACGGTCGCCAGCCTCCTGGTCGCCAAGGAGATCGAGAAGGACAAATCGGAATCGACGGTGATGGCCATCAGCGTTCCGCTCAACGTCCTGCTCGAGCCTGGCGTCGGTCTCAAGTTCGGCAACGAAGTGAAGACCTATCAGTACAAGACCTGCACGGAAGGCGGCTGCATCGCCGTCGTGCCGTACGACGACGCGCTGCAGAACTCGATCGAGGGCGCCTCCGACGCCGCGATCAGCGTGGCCCGGCTCGACGGCAAGACGGTCGAGCTGCCGTTCTCGACGAAGGGTTTTGACGCGGCCCGCAAGGCCTTCATTCATTTCGACGCCAAGCGCTCATCCTGGTGGTGGAGATTGTGGTCATGACTTCGTTCCGTATTCCGGCGCTCATCGCCGCAGCGCTTCTGGCGTCGCCTCTGGCGCTTGCCGCTCCCGCCGCCCATCAGCCGGCCCAGCCGCAGCAGGCGCAGCCGCAGCCGGCGCGCCAGGCACCGTCCGACCGACAGGTCGAGCCGAGCTTCTCGAAGGACTACGGCGACTGGACCGTGCGCTGCTATCCGGGCAACACGCCGACGCCGTGCCAGATGGTACAGCTTCGCATCGTCGAGAAGACCAAGCAGCGCATCCTGGGCGTGCTGCTCGCCTACATGCCCGCGCGCAACGCCAACCTGATGGAGTTCTCGGTGCCGCTGGGCGTGGCGCTGCAGAACGGGCTTGTCATCGACACCGACACCTACAAGTCGGGCGTCCTCAAGTTCACGCGCTGCGACCAGGCGGGTTGCTACGTCGAAGGAGGGGTCGGCGGCGACGTGCTCGAGGCGATGGGCCGGGCGACCAAGGCCCAGGTCCAGGTCGTCTCGATGAACGGCAAGCGCTACCAGCTCGTGTTCTCGATGAAGGGCTTTGGCGATGCCCGCCGCGCGATGATCGACCAGTCCAAGGGCAAGGGCGGCTCCGCAACGGCAGAGCCGGCGCCGCAGCAGTAAGCTGGTTCCGCTTTTGTTCGGGCGCGCGGGAATTCTCCGCGCGCCCTTTTACTTCGCGACAAATCCGACATACTTCCCTGCAGGCGGTCTGTTATTGCGACCGCCGGGGCCCGTTGGCACGTTAAAGCCATCGTGTACCGGTGCCGGTGGGGTGCCGGAAGCGGAAGTTCCTATGAACAGCGATCAGACCAGCCGGCGCGGTTTCGACGAACCCCGGCGCAATTTCGGCGGAGCGGCCGAGCCCTATCTCAAGACGGCCAAGCAAGCGGTCGGCGGCGTCCGTGACTGGTCTTCCCGGCATCTGCCGGGCGGAGAAAAGACGCTGTGGATCGTCGGCGGCCTCATCCTGCTCGGTCTTTTCATCTGGTGGCTGCTGCCGGGCAGTCAGTCGAGCGCCGGCCGCTTCGGCGGCATGGGCGGACCGCAGCCGGTGGGCGTCGCCGCGGCCAAGCGCGGTTCGATCGAGGTGACGCTGAACGCGCTCGGCACCGTGACCCCGCTCGCCACCGTGACGGTGCGCCCGCAGGTTTCGGGCCAGATCGTCCGCTTCGACTTCCAGGAAGGCCAGATGGTGAAGGCCGGCGATCTTCTGGCCGAGATCGATCCGCGCACGTTCCAGGCGGCGCTCAGCCAGGCCAGGGGACAACTCGACCGCGACAGCGCGGCGCTGGCCAACGCCAGAACCGATCTCAAGCGGCAGCAGGGGCTCTACGCCGCCAACGCCACGTCCGACCAGGCGCTCGCCACCCAGCAGGCGCTCGTCAAGCAGGACGAGGGCGTGGTGATGGCCGACCAGGCGAACGTGCAGCAGGCCGCCATCAATCTCGGCTACACGCGCATCACCTCGCCGGTCGCGGGCCGGGTCGGCATTCGTTTGGTCGACGTCGGCAACTTCGTCGCCGCCGGCCAGACCGGCGGCATCGTGGTGGTGACCCAGATGCAGCCGATCTCGGTGCTGTTCACGATTCGCGAAGACGACATCCCGTCGGTGCTGCGGCGCTACAATGCCGGCGAACACCTCGTCGTGCAGGCCTACGACCGCACGCAGACCACCAAGCTCGCAACCGGAACGCTGAGCGCGGTGGATTCCCAGATCGACACCACCACCGGCACCGTCAAGATGCGCGCCATGTTCGACAACCAGGACCGGGCGCTTTTCCCCAATCAGTTCGTCAATGTGCGCCTCCTGGTGCAGACGCTGAAGAACCAGGTCGTCATTCCGGTTGCGGCGATCCAGCGCGGCGCGCAGGGCAATTTTGTGTTCGTGGTGCAGCCCGACCACACGGTGGCGATGCGCAGCGTCAACCTCGGCTCGCAGCAGGACGACAACGTCGCCGTGACCAAGGGGCTCAATTCCGGCGAGACGGTGGTCACCGACGGCGCCGACCGGCTGCACGACGGCTCCGAGGTGACCATCCCCAGCGGTCAGGCGGTGGCCAAGGTTGCGCCCGCGACCAATGCCGGTCCGGCGCCGGTCGCCTCGGGTCCGCAGAGCCGCGAGGAGCGCCGCGCCAAGATGATGAAGGCGTGCGGCGACGACATCAAGAAATACTGCGCGAGCGCGCAGGGCTTCGAGATGTTCGCCTGTCTGCGCGACCATGCCGACAGTCTCAGTCCCGCCTGTCAGGCGGTTCGCAAGCAGATGGCGCACGGCCACGGCGGCGGCGGAGGCGGCGGACCGCCACCAGGACCCTAGGGGCGGCGCGCGATGAATCCGTCCGCCCCGTTCATCCGGCGCCCCGTGGCGACGTCGCTCCTGATGGCGGCGATCATGCTGCTCGGCCTTTTGGGCTACAACTTCCTGCCGCTGTCGGCGCTGCCCCAGGTCGATTACCCGACCATCCAGGTGCAGACCTTCCTGCCGGGCGCCAGTCCCGACGTGATGACCACCTCGGTCACGGCGCCCTTGGAGCGCCAGTTCGGCCAGATGCCCGGCCTCAAGCAGATGACGTCGATCTCTTCCGGCGGCGCCTCGGTCATCACCCTGCAGTTCGACCTCTCGCTCAGCCTCGACATCGCCGAGCAGGAGGTGCAGGCGGCCATCAACGCGGGCGGCAATCTGTTGCCGCAGAGCCTGCCGGCGCCGCCGATCTACAACAAGGTCAACCCGGCGGATGCGCCCATCCTGACGTTGGCGATCCACTCCCAGTCGCTGCCCATCACCCAGGTCGAGAACATCGCCGAGACGCGCATCGCCCAGAAGATCTCGCAGCTTGCCGGCGTCGGTCTGGTCAGCATCAACGGCGGGCAGCGCCCGGCGGTGCGCGTGCGCGCCAACATGCAGGCCCTGGCGGCCTACGGTCTCAACATCGACGACCTTCGGACCACCATCTCCAACGCCAACTCGAACGCGCCGAAAGGCAGTTTCGACGGCCCGACGCGCTCCTACACCATCAACGCCAACGACCAGATTTCGAGCCCGACGGACTATGCCGACATCGTCGTCGCCTACAAGAACGGGGCGCCGGTGTTCCTCAAGGACGTGGCCAGCGTCGACGACAGCGCCGAGAACGTGATGCTGGCGAGCTGGATGAACACGACGCCCGCGATCATCCTCAACATCCAGCGCCAGCCGGGCGCCAACGTCATCGCGGTGGCGGATTCGGTGAAGGCGCTGTTGCCGCAGATCGAGGCGGGGCTGCCGGGCTCGGTCAAGGTCGACGTCGTCACCGACCGCACCAACACCATCCGCGCCTCGGTCGCCGACGTGCAGTTCGAGCTGACGCTGGCGGTGATCCTGGTGGTTGCGGTGATCTTCCTGTTCCTGCGCAACGTGTCGGCCACCTTCATCCCGTCGCTGTCGGTGCCGCTGTCGATCGTGGGCACGTTCGCGGCGATGTACCTGCTCGGGTACTCGCTCAACAACTTGTCGCTGATGGCGATGACGATCGCCGCCGGCTTCGTGGTCGACGACGCCATCGTGATGATCGAGAATATCACGCGCTATCTCGAGCAGGGCTACTCGCCGTTCGAGGCGGCCATGAAGGGCGCCGGCGAGATCGGCTTCACCATCATGTCGCTGACTGTCTCGCTGATCGCCGTCCTGATACCGCTGCTGTTCATGCAGGAAGTGGTGGGGCGCCTGTTCCGCGAATTTGCGGTGACGCTGGCCATCACCATCCTGATCTCGGCGGTGGTGTCGCTGACGCTGGTGCCGATGCTGTGCGCCAAGCTGTTGCGCCACCGATCCGAGCGCCGCGAGATGGGGGCCGTCGCCCGCAAGGCCGAGGACTGGTACAACCGGCTGGTGGCCGCCTACGACCGCGGCCTGATCTGGGTGCTCGACCATCAGCGGCTCACCCTGCAGGTCGCGGTGGGCACGCTGGCGATCACGGTGCTGCTCTATGCGGGAATCGCCAAGGGTTTCTTCCCGCTGCAGGACACCGGCATCGTGCAGGGCATCAGCCAGGCCGGCCCGACCGTCTCGTTCGAGGAAATGTCGAAGCGGCAGAACGCGCTCGCCGCCGCGATCCTGCGCGATCCCGACGTGGAAAGCCTGTCCAGCTTCATCGGCGTGGACGGCACCAACACCACGCTCGACAGCGGCCGCTTCCTCATCAACCTGAAGCCCAAGGGCGAGCGCACGGCCGGTTTCGAAGACGTGCTGGCGCGGATCGCCGAAACCACGCGCAACGTGCCGGGAATCGCGCTTTACCTGCAGCCGGTGCAGGACCTGACCATCGAGTCCACCGTCGGGCGCGCCCAGTACCAGTTCGTGCTCGAGGACGCTTCGACGGCGGTGTTGAACCAGTGGGTGCCGCAGGTCGTCGCGCAACTGCAGAAACAGCCGGAGCTGAGCGACGTCTCGACCAATTTCCTCGACAAGGGGCTGGCCGCCTTCGTCACGGTCGACCGCGACACCGCCGCGCGCTTCGGCATCACCGCGGCGACCATCGACAACGCGCTCTACGACGCGTTCGGGCAGCGCATCGTCTCGACCATCTTCACCGAGTCCAACCAGTACCGCGTCATCCTGGAATCGGCGGCCCAGGACCAGAAATCGGTCAAGGCGCTGAGCGACATCTACCTGCCGTCCGCCGGCGGCGGGCAGGTGCCGCTTTCGGCGCTGGCCGGCGTCGAGGAAACGCCCACGCCGCTCGAAAACGACCATCTCGGCCAGTTCCCCTCGGCCACCATCTCGTTCGACGTGGCGCCGGGTTATTCGCTGGGCTCGGCGGTCGACGCGGTGCGCCGCGCGGAAGCCGATGCGAAGCTGCCCGCCAGCATCAACACCACGTTCCAGGGCTCCGCGCTCGCCTTCCAGTCGACTTTGGGCAACGAGCTGTTCCTCATCCTCGCCGCCATCATCACGGTCTACATCGTGCTCGGCGTCTTGTACGAAAGCTTCATCCACCCGGTGACGATCCTGTCGACGCTGCCTTCGGCGGGGATCGGCGCGCTTCTCGCGCTCATCATCACCGGCCACGATCTCAACATCGTGTCGATCATCGGCATCATCCTGCTCATCGGCATCGTCAAGAAGAACGCCATCATGATGATCGACTTCGCGCTCGAGGCCGAACGCCACGAAGGCAAGAACGCGCGCGACGCCATCTACCAGGCCGCGCTCTTGCGCTTCAGGCCCATCATGATGACGACGGTGGCGGCCATGTTCGGCGCCTTGCCGCTGATGCTGGGCAGCGGCACCGGCAGCGAGCTGCGTCACCCGCTGGGCCTGGCGATCGTGGGCGGGCTCACGGTCAGCCAGCTCTTGACGCTGTTCACCACGCCGGTCGTCTACATCTATTTTGACACCCTCATGCAACGGCTCAGGGGCCGGCGCGGGCAAGCGCCCGAACCGCATCCGGGCGCGGTGCGGCCATGAATTTCAGCAAGGTCTTCATCGAACGGCCGGTGGCGACCACGCTTCTGACGATGGGTCTGGCGCTGGCGGGGCTGCTTGCCTATTCGCTGTTGCCGGTGGCGCCGCTGCCGAACGTGGACATGCCGGTGATCTTCGTTTCGGCCACCATGCCCGGCGCCAGTCCCGAGACGATGTCGACCAGCGTGGCGACCCCGCTCGAACGCCATCTGGGATCGATCGCCGGGGTCAACGAAATGACGTCGTCGAGCTCGGTGGGCACCACGCGCATCGCGCTGCAGTTCGACATCAACCGCGATATCGACGGAGCCGCGCGCGACGTGCAGGCCGCGATCGTGGCCGCGCGCGTCGACCTGCCGGCCTCGCTGCGCTCGAATCCGACCTATCGCAAGATCAATCCGGCCGACCAGCCGGTGCTGATCCTGGCGCTCACTTCCGACACGCTGACGCCGGGCCAGATCTACGATTCCGCCTCCACCATCCTGCAGCAGAAGCTGTCGCAGATCGACGGCATCGGCCAGGTGCAGATCGGCGGCTCGTCGCTGCCGGCGGTGCGCGTCGACTTGAACCCGCGGGCGCTGTTCAAATACGGCATCGGGCTCGAGGATGTGCGCGCGGCGATCACCGCAGCCAACGCCAACGCGCCCAAGGGCGCGGTCGAACAGGGCTCCAAGCGCTACCAGATCTACGT